>JAEEGJ010013769.1_pt1 | contig 19474 bp, 17 predicted proteins | sample 8958761 | NCBI WGS metagenome assembly JAEEGJ01 (sample SAMN16246546, study PRJNA631951) | gut metagenome | biome: gut microbiome; feature: rumen; material: RS-attached | host: Bos | place: Iran: Karaj | collected 2018-10 | reverse complement strand
AAGAATCAACAGTATCGCCCTTATTCGTCATTTATGCCCCCGCTCTGGGCACGCAAAAAAGACCGCTTGTGGCGGTCTTTTTTGGTGCCCAGATGGGCCCTATCACCCCCCGCCGCTTCGCGACTGCCCCCGAGGGGGCGACTGGGGGAAGACCCCCAGACCCCCTCCCGTCCCCGTTTTCCCGTTGCGCCGGCGATTTCCCGTTTATCGACCGTTGTACCTGCGTTCTCGCGCCCGAGGGCGCCTCCACGTTACCCCACCCCTAAATCCCCTCCCTCGGGGAGGGGACTTTGGTGCCCAGATGGGCCCTATCACCCCCCGCCGCTACGCGGCTGCCCCCAAGGGGGCGACTGGGGGAAGACCCCCAGACCCCCTCCCGTCACCGTTTTCCCGTTGCGGGGATGGTCTTGTTCTGAAAAACCCTGCCGGCGGAATGGACAGGCAGGCAAAGCGGCTCGAAGGAAAAGTCTTCACCGTGCGCTTTATAGACTCCGCCGGACAAATTCACCTCGAAGAAACCGGCATCGCACTTATTCCCGGTATCGATGAATATGAGATTGTGAAGTAACGCTATGGAAAAAGGGACTGGACTATGCTCCGGTCCTTTTTTCTTTCGTCCACGATGCAAGGTTTGGCGGTTATCGGGATTGTATGGGAAAGTGTATCTTTGTATATCATTGTAAATGAACCCTTTTATGAAACCGTTAACCATTCTCCGCTTGTTCGTCGCAACCGCCCTTCTTTTTTGGGCCAGTGCCTGCCAAAAGGAACAGACGGAGACATTCCCTCCTGTCCGATATCTATACGCCGGCAATCAAGGAGAGAACAAGTTTCAGATGTGGATCTGGATTCCCGAAGACGAGACGATTCCCGCACTGGTCCGCTCAGGAATGTGTCGATACCTTGACAATCAGTTTATCGACACCGACGAGGAACATCTTTCCTATCAATTCACAAAGGACGGTTTCACCTTGTCCGATCCTGCCACCGGCAGGGTCCTATACACCGCGACGAATGTAGAAATGGAAGGCAGTTCTCCAGGGTTCATTGTCCATATAACCTGGGACCACGCTCCCGGTGCCGCCTGGAATGCCCATGCAAAAGAAAAGGGATGGCAACAGGAGATGAATCTTCAGGTGCAAATCTGCGAAGGAGACGATATTATCTATTGATCTGTCTCTCTTCTTCTATCAGTATCACTCGACAGAGCAACTTGGAGATTCCCTCCACCCCAATCCATTCACGGGCGGAATAGATGTAATCTCCCCATAAGGCTTCCGGATTCAGGGCGCCGTAGGAATAGTGGAAATGATGTTATATCTTTGACTTTTGAAGTGTGTTGCACTTCAAAATAGAATTCACTAAACGTATTCAGATTTGAAATGATGACACGGAAAACATTTTTATACTTGCTTCTGCTGGCTGGATTATCCCTGCTTGTCGCCTGTAACGAAAAGCAGACGCCTCCCCTTACGAGCATTCCGGTGGAGGAAATCCAGCAAACGCTGGACGCAAAGCAGATTTTCCGCTATAGCGATTACGGGAATACGTCCTCCTGGGTTGTTCCGGATGACAAGGGAAACCTGATGATCCAGTTGGGGAAGGAGACCTACATGCACAACAGCTATCGCACGGTGTGGGACAACAGGGATAACGCTATCCCGTTTTATTTCACGATGAAAGGGCATGGGGAAGGAAGCGCGCGGATTGACATTCCGCTCGCCGGGGATTCTCAGGCCGTGGATGTTCCCTTCTCGTTCGAAGTACCGTGGGCCTTGTCGTCCGATTCTGTTCCGGAGACCTATACGCGCCTTGTCGCGTTCGGGCTTGGCCAGCGCGGCCAGTTCGATTTCGTGTTCGGGGACGATACGCCATTCAGCCGTATCGTGACGGATATCCGGGTCTTTTTTCCGGAGAGTTTCACCGTAAAGGTGGCTTCCACCCACCACATGAGCGAAAAAAACGCCTTCCGCTACTATGTGGAACTCAATCCTTCCTACTCATTTTCCACCGATGTTTCCCTGACCAGTGCTTGCGTAGTCCCGGAGGAATACCAGTCGTTGCCGGGACATGCAATCCAACTGGATTCCGTCGTTACGGTCACAGGAACGTTGCATTTGGAGAAATCCGCCTTGAAAGAAGGCTGGGAATGGCCTGACCATCTGGACGTGTCCTGTTCGCTCAACCATCAAGGGGATGTCTATCGGACACATGGTGCTGTCAATCTCCCGTCGGAGTATCCCCTTCCGGATATTTCTTTCGAATATGATTTGCGGATCAGGCCCTATGCTTTCCAGTGGGGCAAACCGAACATTCATTTGTATGATACGCGCCTGCGGATGAATTTTCTGAACAAGACACCGTTTAAAGTCCGGCTCCGGGGAACGGTCGCCTCCTACAAGGACGGAATAATTCTTCATTCCGTGCCCTTTGGGAACGATATCCCCCTCGAAGCAAAGCGGTTCAACAGCACCCAGGCCTTCTACAGCGGAGATTCATCTTGCGAAAAAAGGATCATCCTGAGCGAATTCAACCGGTTTCCCGTCAGTCTTCCCGAGCCTTACGCGGAAGGCGACCAAGAGCATGCCTCCTTGCAGATAGCCGGTCTTTCGTCCCTGTTCGCCGGAGATCCGGACGACATCCGCTTCACTGACCTACGCGTTGAAAGGGATCCCGACGAAATCGTCCGAATCGATTCTGAAGAAGCTTCTTTCAAATTACATGGACAGGTCGACACTCCTTTCCAGGTCGAGAAAGACTTTTCCGCCCAGACGTACACCACCCTGTATTTCCCAAGAAACCTGTTTGCGGAGGATCTCATTCTTGACAAGGTGATCGTTGAAGGGACACTCACGTCAACACTTCCTTTCCAAGTCGAACTGGAAGATGCCCTGGGCATGGATGACGTCACTGTTTCCCTGAACAAGGTCGTGCTGCCTCCTTCTCTGGGGGGAAAAGCATCCTCGGCGGGCTTCCGGATCCAACTCGAATCGTCTGACAACCTGAAGGACAGGATGAACACATCTTTAATCTTCCGGCTGTCCGCCGACGAAACCTGCATCGGCAAACCCGTCAACGAATCCGCCGGCCTTTCATTAACGGATGTCGTCATCAAGTATCAGGACCCTCTGGATCAATAATCCGCCTTCCTGAATGTTTTATACCTTTGCAACGCAAGAGTGTGTTTATGTTCATAAGTATTGATATAATTTATGATTGTTTTTTTCTCCCCAAAAACCCGGAACGGGTTCCTTCTTGGAATAGCCGTTTCCTTGTTCTGCTTTGCTAGTAACGCCACTGCGCAGAATTATATCGGCGGTAGTTTCAGTATTTCAAATACGGTCAGCCAGGTTTCGTCATCCGGCGATCGAAGGAATCTTTTCGGTATCAACGTCGCGCCTGATTTCGGGCGGGAACTCGGAGAAAGATGGGCGGCAGGTATCCGTCCTACGCTCGGGTTCAGTTGTAATACGGTCGGCAGCCAGAATGATTATGTTTTTTCCTTGGGAGTCAATCCTTATGCCCGATACCAATTGCTTACCGCCAAGCGCTTCGGTTTATGGGCAGAGGCTGGTCCCTACTTGAATTACAGTCTATCCCGGACCCGGTCAGAAGGAGTTGGAGGCAGTTATTCAAACGAATCCCGTATCTTGAATTACGGTATCCAAGTCCTTCCTGTACTGACTTATCACCTGAGCGGCCACATTTCTCTGGAAACCCGGCTCAACCTATTCTCCGTCGCCTTGAACGGAACGCATTCCACCAACATTTCCCATACCACCAACAACGCCCAGACATCCGACACCTTCACCTGTGGACTGAGCGCCACCTCCAAAAACATCTTGAGTTCCCTAGGCGACATCACCCTCGGCTTCCTTTACCATTTCTAGAGATTCCGGAATTCTACGGATAATCCAGTGGGAAGTGCTCCTGATAAACCTGTCGTTTCCCAACCTCACGATAACCTATGCCCGTACAGGTCCAGATCCTGGACCGGTACAAGCATTTAGGGCGTTTTTTGCTTGTATAGGTCCCGCCGGTGGACCTATACGGGCACTGGTATTCCCAAGTGGTCCTCGTACAAATCTGATTTGTACAGGAAATCATTCGCAGAGCGGCATTTTTGTGTACAAGTCTCGCCGATTCGACCGATCTTCGCCCGATTCTGGAAGATTTGAGCAAGAAAACTCGGCCAGAAGCGCACCCCTATGTACAAGCGAGATTTGTACATCGCTTCATGGATAGCGCCGGACAGTGTTCCGCTCCTTTTTTCTTACTTCCTTGTCACATTTCGGGTATCAAAGCGAAAAAAAAACTATCTTTGCACCCAAATTCGCCAAAAGCAACCAACATACCCTAACATGAAAAGAACCGGATATTACCTCCTTACCGTCCTTTCCCTGCTGCTGATTGCCTGCGAGCGGGAAGATATTCCCACCAATCCCGAGTCTGGCAAAAGCATCGTCATCCTTTCCGACAACGACGTGCACTGCGCCATAGACGGCTATACGCGCCTGGCGGGCCTTCACGATGCCATCGAAGCCAGCGATACGGCGTGGGTGGCCACGGTCAGTTGCGGTGACTACCTCCAAGGAGGGAACGCGGGGGCGCTTTCCCGCGGACAGTATATCGTGGATGTCATGAAAGAAGTGGGCTATGATGCCGTCACCCTGGGGAACCACGAGTTCGACTACGGGATGGACCGGATGCAGGAACTGATGCCGCAGATCGGCGTTCCCATCGTCTGTGCCAATCTGTACAAAAACGGGTCCTCCGAACCTTGCTTTGCCTCCTATACCATCAAGGAATACGGTGATCGCAGCGTCGCCTTCGTCGGCGTCACGACGCCGGAGTCCATGATCGGCGAGAGTTACTCTTTCTACGACAACGACGGCAAGCAGATCTATGACCTCCGTACCGACTATGTCTGCAACCTGGTGCAGATTGCCGTCAATCAGGCCCGCAGCCTTGGCGCCGACTATGTCATCGTCCTCTCTCACCTGGGCGAAGAGCAGCCTGCCCTTGGCCTCACTTCCCATCAACTCATCGCCGCCACCCGCGGTATCGACGCCTTGCTGGACGGACACTCCCATTCCGTCATTCCGCACGATGAGGTGGCCAACCTGGACGGGAAAATGATTCCCATCTCCCAGACCGGCACGCAGTTCGCCAACGTGGGCAAACTCGTCATCTCCGCCAGCGGCCGGATCACCACTTCCCTCGTTCCCATCGAGGATATCCCCTATGAAAGCGCCAGCGTGAGCGCGGCCATCGACAAAGTGCATCAGGGGTTGGATCAGGTGACGGCCCGGAAAGTCGCCCACAGCGATTTCGACCTGATCATGCGGGATGCCGACGGCAACCGGCTGATCCGCCGCGGCGAAACCAACCTGGCCGACCTCCTGACCGACGCCGTCCGCTATGTGATGGACGCCCAGATCGGTCTTTTCAACGGCGGAGGCTTCCGCAACGGCATTTCGGCGGGTACCATCACCTATGGCGACATCGCCAACGCCCAGCCGTTCGACGACCATCTGGCCAAGTTTGAGGCCACCGGTGCCGATATCCTTGCCATGCTCAAGCGGTGCACCTCTTCCCTTCCGTCAGAGGAAGGACAGTTCCCCCAGGTTTCGGGACTCCGTTATACCATCCATCAGCAGAGCGATACCGTGAGCGACGTGGCCGTGTTTGATGAAGGGTCCGGCAACTGGATCCCGCTGGATCCCGCCGGGCGCTACACCATCGCCTCCCCGGATTACTATGCACGCGGCGGATTCTATGACACGCTCAAGGGCAGCAAGCAACTCGCTTACAGTACCGGTCTCGTCCGTGATGCCCTGGCCGACTACATGGAGAAGAACCTCGGAGGCGTCATCCCCGCCATCTATGCCCAACCCCAGGGCCGCATTACCGTCCTGGACGACTGACCGATGCCGGGAAACCCTATTTCCGGGGTTCCATGTGAAGGGTGACGAGCGTGTCGGGGCCGAAACGCTCCTTCAGCCTCCGCTCGATGGCGGAGGCTTGTTCGTGTGCCGTTTCCAACGGAAGGGAGCCGTCCATGCGGATGTGGGATTCGATGGCGATGCGGTTGCCGATGCGTCGGGTGCGCAGGTTGTGCGGTTCGGTGACGTCGGGCGAGGCCGTGATGATGTCGATGATTTCCTGTTCCTCGTCCGCCGACAGGGACTGGTCCGTAAGTTCCCCCAGACTGCCTTTCAAGAGGTCCCAGGCCACTTTCATGAGCATGCCGCCCACGACGATGGAGGCCAGCGGGTCCAGGACGGCCCAGCGCTCGCCCAGGAGGATGGCCCCGCCGATGCCGATGGCGGCCCCGATGGAAGACAAAGCGTCGCTCCGGTGGTGCCAGGCGTTGGCAACGACGGCCGGGGAGTCCAGTGCGCGGCCCCGGATGACGGTATAGCGATACAGGATTTCCTTCACGAGAATCGAGGCCAAGGCCGCCCAGAGCGCGAGTTTTCCCGGGATGGGCAGGGTTTCGCCGTCCAGCCAGCCGGCGAACTTGACCGCCCCGTTGACAATGATGCCGATGGCCGCTCCGACAAGGGCAAGGCCGATGAACAGCGTCGCCAGCGTCTCGAACTTGCCATGGCCGTAGTCATGCGACTCGTCCTGCGGCCGTGCACTCACCCGCACGAACAGCAGGACGACCAGGTCCGTGAAGAAGTCCGACAGGGAGTGGACCGCATCGGCCACCATCGCGGCGCTGTGTCCCAGCACCCCGGCGACGAACTTGAACACGAGCAGCGCCAGGTTCCCGGCACTGCCGACGAGCGTTACCTTGTAGATTTCTTTCTCCCGGCTCATGGTACCACGAAGTTACGCTTTTTTTAGTAACTTTGTTCATACTTTGTGTCCGATGAAACCGTCCGTCCACCTGGAAGTGCCCCTGGAGGCGAAGCGCGTGCTGCTGCACGCGTGCTGCGCCCCATGCTCGAGCGCGGTCGTGGAGTGTCTCATGGACAACGGGATCGATACGACGATCTTCTACTCCAACTCGAACATCTTCCCGCGCGAGGAGTATGACCACCGGCTGAACGAATGCATCCGGTATGCGCAGAAATGGGGCATCCCTATCGTGGACGACGTGTATGACCATGCGGACTGGGGCGGCTGCGCGGTTGGGCTCGAAAACGAGCCCGAGCGCGGCGGGCGCTGCCTGCAGTGCTTCAAATACCGCCTCCTGCGCGCCGCACGCTTCGCGGCCGAAAACGGTTTCCCCGTCCTCACGACCACCCTTGCCTCTTCCCGCTGGAAGAGCCTGGACCAGGTCAATGAAGCCGGGGAATGGGCCTGCTCCCAGGTTGACGGTGTCACCTGGTGGCCCCAGAACTGGCGCAAAGGCGGTCTGCAGGAGCGCCGGAACGAAATCATCCGCAGCGAGCGGTTTTACAACCAACTCTACTGCGGATGCGAATTTTCGAAGCGGTAACTTCGTCATGGCCGGCCTGACCGGCCATCTCAAGATTCCCGGACAAGCCGGGAATGACGATTAGAACGCGAAGCCTACGCCGAGTTTGAGGTTGGAACGGTGGCAATTGATGGCGTTGTCGCCCTTGTACTGGTTCATCATGCCGTAGTCGTAACCGACCGTGATCTGGAAGGCACCTACCAGGAAGCCGAGACCGCCACCCAGATAAACGTTCATACGGTTGAAATTCTCACTGTCGTAATTGCTGACCGTATTGCTGCCGCTTATGCCGGCGACGTTGGCATCATACTTCACGTTGGAAGCAAGTCCATACTGGAGGGTAGGGCCACCGAACAGGAAGACCTTCGTATCGCGGGCAAGGTCAATGCCGTAATTCAGATACACGGGGACGTTGATAGCGTGCTCGGTGAAGGTACCGGAACCGGAGATGATCGAGCCGATACTGGCCGTTTCCTTGGAAGTGATCATGGAATAGTAGACACCGGGAGCGATGGCGAGACCACCGGCAAGCGGAACATTGAAGGTGACACCGGCATAGGCGCCGTTAGCATTGTCAGAAGTGTTCTTAGTCTTCAGCGTGGAATTGAGATAGCCCGCATTGACGGACACCTGGGCGAAGGCCTGGGTTCCGAGCAGCATCAGGGTCGCTGCGAGGAGGGTGGTAAGAATTTTTTTCATACTCTTTTTATAAAGTTAAAAATTGTTTCCGGAGAAATAGCACTGCAAAAATCACGCCAGCGCTAAAAAATGACACCCGATTGCTTTTCCCCGCCAAAATGACTATCTTTGTTTGATACTAAACCATCGTAAAATGAAAAGAGTATTGATTATCAGCGGCATCATCGCTGCTTTCCTCTGCCTCGCGCAGAATGCCAACGCCCAATACGCCGGTCCCATCCACCGCCAGGGAGCCCACCTCGCCGACATGCGCGGCAACGTCCTCACCGACCACGAGGTCCTCAACCTCATCGGCGAGCAGATCTACGACGAAACCTATGTCGGCGCCTGCAGGCAGCGCAAGGCGGGTACGGCGCTCATCTGGAGCGGTATCGGCGGCGTGGTCGGTGGCGTCGTCCTCTATGGAGCCGGCTTCTCCAAGATTGCCGGTCAGATCAATCAGAACAGCACCAACGAGGAAATCCAGAGAGCCCTCGAGGCCAATCCCGGCTCGGCCAGCATGGTCTTGGGAGGAACCCTGCTGATGACTGTCGGCGCCATTGCCTTAGACGCCGGTATTCCGTTCGCTATCATCGGCAAGAAGCGCCTCAACTGGATTGCCGACGACTACAACGCCAGGAAGGGTCTCACCTATCAGATCGGTGCCACTCCGAACGGCGTAGGCCTCGCCTTCCGTTTCTAAGCGTCCCGTATGGTCCATCCCGCCGAACGACTCCTCCCGACCCCGTCGATGAAGATGGCGGAACTGATCGCCATCAGCCCCAGCCTGCCGGGGGTGCTCACCCGCATGGGCATCCCCTTCGGGTTCGGCGACGAGACGGTGGAGGAAGTGTGCCGCCGCAACGGGACGGATCCCGAGACGTTCCTCCTGATTTGCAGCGTCTATTCCGGTGACGGCAGCCTGCCCGCCAAGGAGCGGATCCGGAAAGCGGACCTGAAGGACGTCCTGAAGTACCTCCGCCGGTCGCACGCCTATTACATGGAGGTAGCGATGCAGGAAATCACCGCCGCCTTGGTAGCATTGACCGAACCCTGCGACGAACGGCACCGGAACATCATCCGGAAGTTCTTCACGGAGTACAAGGAGGAACTGTTCAAGCATCTGGAATACGAGGAGAACATCGTCTTCCCGCAGGCGGAGGCGGCTCTCCGCAATGGGCACCCCGCCCCGGACGACTACGAAGAGAACCACTCCCATGTAGAGGAAAAACTGGAGGACCTGAAGAACCTGGTGATGAAGTATATGCCGCCCGTTTGCGGGCAGCAGGACATCTACCGGGCCCTGACCTGCATCTTCTCCCTGCAAGAGGACCTTTCCCGGCACATCCTCGTGGAGGACGGCATCCTCGTCCCCATCGTCAACCGCCGGATGCACACGGATCTGGAAAGCCGGTTCGACACTCCCGGCGTAAAAGGGGAAGAACTCTCCGCCCGCGAGAAGGAGATCCTCGTCTGTGTAGCGAAGGGCATGCTGAACAAGGAAATCGCCGACGCGGAGAACATCTCCATCCACACGGTCATCACCCACCGCAAGAACATCACCCGCAAGACGGGCATCAAGACGGTCGCGGGCCTGACGGTCTATGCCCTCCTGAACAACCTCATCGACATCAACACCATCGAATAATGGAGTACAAGCAAGTCCTGAAGTTCTACCCGAACTTCCCCATCCACGGGGTCAATTTCGTGGACATCATCCCTTTCCTGCAGGACAAGGGCGTCTTCAAGGATCTGATCGACGACATCGGCCGGGCCTGCGCCTCCCCGAACATCGTCGCGCCCGAAGCCCGCGGCTTCCTGTTCACGGCGCCGCTGCTGTACAACGGGATGGCGGAGAACGTCATCCCCATCCGCAAAAAGGGGAAACTCCCCTTCTCGGAGGGCGACCTCGTCGCGGTGGACATCGTCAAGGAGTACGGCAAGGACCAGGTGTTCTACCGCATCTCCGACCTCGCAGCCGGTAAGCCCGAGGGTGACGTCATCCCGATCACTTTCTTTGACGACATCCTCGCGACGGGCGGTACGGCCCGCGGCATCGTGGAGAGTCTCAACGCGCAGAAAGTCACCATCGACGGGAAGCAGTACGGGGTGAAGGTCACCGACTTCGTGTTCCTGGTGGAGATCGACGACCTCCCCGGCCGCTCGGTCATCGAAGACCTCGCGCCGGTGAAATCGCTGATCCACGTGACTGAGGGCTAGAGCAGCAGGAAAAGCCGGTACGCCGCAAAGCCGAAAATCCAGGCTACCAGCATCGTATACAGGCAGCAGAGGATCGCCCAGCGCCATCTCCCCGTCTCATTCTTGATCGCGACGAAGGTGGCGATGCAGGGGAAGTACAACAGGACGAACACCATATAGGCCACGGCGGCCGCAAGCGGGATATCGCCCTTCAGCGCACGCTGGAGGGCGGTGCTGTTTTCATCGGCCTTCGCCCCCTCATCCCCGGCGTACATCACGCCCAGGGTGCTGACCACCAGTTCCTTGGCGCCCACGCCGGCGAGTAGGCCCACGTCCATCTTCCAGTTGAAGCCCAGGGGCTCCAGGACAGGCTCCACGGTCTTTCCGAGCATCCCGATGTAGGAATGCTCCTGCTGGTAGGCCACGCCCTGCTCCGCATTCCGCGGGAAATAACTGAGGAACCACAGGACCATCGAGAAAAAGAGGATGGTCGTGGCCATCTTTTCCAGGTACTGCTTGCCTTTCTCCCAGGTATGGCGCCAGATGGCCTTGCCGGTAGGGACACGGTAAGGGGGAAGTTCCATCACGAACGGAAGGTCGTCATCCTTGACGAAACGCGCCAAGGCCTTGGCACTCAAGATGGCCAGGACGACGCCCAGAAGGTAGATGCACAGAAGGGCCGTCGCCGCATTCCCGGGGAAGAACGCCCCCGCGAAGAGGACGAATATGGGCAGGCGCCCCGCGCAGGACATGAACGGGATGATGGCGATGGTGATGAGGCGGGACTTGCGGCTCTCGATGGAACGGGTGGCCATGATGGCCGGGACATTGCAGCCGAAGCCCATCACCATGGGAATGAACGACTTGCCATGCAGGCCGATCCGGTGCATGAGTTTGTCCACGATGAAGGCGGCGCGCGCCATGTAGCCGCTGTCTTCCATCAGGGAGATGAACAGGTACAGGATCATGATGTTCGGGAGGAACACCAGGACGCTGCCGCAACCGGCGATCACCCCGTCCACCAGGAGGTCCTTGAACCAGCCGTCCCGGAGGAACTTGCCCACGAAAGCGCCGAATTTCCCGACAAGCCAGTCAATCCAGTCCATCGGGTACTGGCCGATGGTGAAGGTGGCCCAGAAGGTGAGCCACAGCAGCAGGAGGAAGATCGGGAACGCCAGCCATTTGTTGGTGACGATGGCGTCGATGCGGTCGGTGATGGTCCTCCGCGGCTTTTCCTCCTGGTATTTCTCATAGGTCTCCGCCAAGGCGCCCTGGATGAAGGCGTACTTGGCATCGACGATCGCCGCTTCCGGCGTCGTATGCAGGAGCCTGTCAATGCGCTCGGTCTCCTCCTTCCGCACTGCTTCCATCGCCTCCCGGTTCGGAAACTTCGCCACGACCGTCTCGATGTCCCGGTCCTTCTCCAGATACTTGATGGCCAGGTAGCGGGTGGAGTACCTGTACCGGATCTCCTTGTTCTCGAAGATGAGGTCACGCAGCCTAACGATGCTCTTTTCAAGTTCCACACCGTGGTTGATGTGGATGTGGCGGGCCAGCGTCGGATCGGTGTGCTCGTACACCTTGATGACGGTGTCGAACAGTTCCGGGATGCCCCGGCCGTCCCGGCTCACCGTCGGGCAGACGGGCATGCCCAGCAGGCGTCCCAACTGGTCCGTATCCAGTTTGTCGCCCTTGTGCTGCAATTCATCGTACATGTTCAGGGCCATCACGGTCCGCAGGTTCATGTCGATGACCTGGGTGGTGAGGTACAGATTCCGTTCGATGTTGGAGGCGTCGACGACATTGACAACCACGTCCGGCATCGCCTCGAGAAGGTTCTTCCGCACGTACAGTTCCTCCGGGGAATACGCGGACAGCGAATATGTTCCGGGCAGGTCCACCAGGGTGATTTCGTATCCGTTGTATTTGAAATGCCCTTCCTTCGCGTCCACCGTCACGCCGGAATAGTTGCCCACATGTTCGTGCGAGCCGGACGCGATGTTGAACAGGGAGGTCTTGCCACAGTTGGGGTTGCCCACCAGGGCGACACGGATGACGCGGTGCCGTTCTTCCGCCAGATGCGCAAGGGCTTTGTCCAGACGTTCGCGTTCGGCCATGTCCTCGGGCAAGCCCTGCAGGTGCTCGTCGCTGACGAGGGCCTCGCGGGCTTCGGCCTCGTTCACGACCTCGATCTGCTCCGCCTCCTCGCGGCGGAGCGATATCTTGTATCCGATGATTTCATATTCGATCGGGTCCTTGAGCGGCGCGTTCAGGATCACGGTCACTTCCTTTCCCTGGATGAAGCCCATCTCGATGAGCCGCTTCCGGAAGGATCCATGGCCGTGCACGCGGACGATGACCGCCTTTTCCCCGGTCTGAAGGTCTGCAAGTTTCATAGTTCGTTATGTACGTTGCGCTTTGACAGCGCAAAGATAAGGGGATTGAACCAAAGATTCAATCCCCAAAAGTTGGTATATTTCCGGTTGGAACTACTGCTTCAGGCGAGGCAGTCTCCGGTTCCAGAGATACGGGTTCATCTTGTGCCACTCGTCCACGGGCGGGATGATGCCCAGTTCGATGATCTGGTCGCGGAGGTCCACCAGGTGCTCGTAAGAAGCCTTGAGGTCCGCCATTTCCTCCTTGTTGCCTTCGGGCATCGTGTAGTGGATGCCGGTGGCGTCCATGAAGGTAGGCATGGCCATGAAGACATGGCTGAACTCATGCGTATCGACATAGGTACCGGAAGGCCAGGGGAACTGGTCACCGCCCGGCATCGCGGCCTCGATGGCCTTGATGGACAGGAGGGCCGGGCTCTGGATGGAACTGCGGCCACGCAGTTTGATGATCTCGGCGCCGCCCTGGATGGTGTCGTGCTTGATGGATTCGATGCGTTCCTTGGTCAGGCCCATGCGGGCGATCGGGGTGCCGCAGATGGTGGCCTTGGACATGAACACCGCCATGGATTCGCCGTGACCGCCGTAGGTGAAGGCATTCTCCACGTCCGACTGGCGGACACCGAACTCCTTCGCGAGGTTGGTCTGCAGACGCGTGCTGTCGAGGGCGGCCAGGGAGGACACCCGGCACGGACGGAGACCGGAGTGGATGAGGACGGTGAGCGCGGTGACGTCGGCAGGGTTGAAGATGATCATCACGTGCTTGACTTCCGGGCAGTACTTGCGGATGTTGTCACCGAGGCCGGCGGCGATTTCGCAGTTGCCCTTCAGCAGGTCTTCACGGGTCATACCTTCCTTACGGGGAGCACCGCCGGAGGAAACGATGTACTTCGCGCCGGTGAAGGCTTCCTTCGGGTCCGTCGTGGCGATGAAACGCATGCGCGGGAAAGCGCTGTGCTGCATCTCGAGGAGGACGCCGTTGTTACCGGGCTCGTAGACATCGTAAAGGCAGATATTCGGTGTCAGGCGCAGCATGGCCGCGATCTGGGCCATGTTGGAGCCGATCATACCGCCGGCACCGACGATGAGAAGTTTTTCATCCGTAAGAAAATTACCAGTAGCCATAAGACTTCGTTCGTTTTAGAAATAGTGTGCAAAGATACGAATAAATTTATTAGTTTTTATAAAAAAAGATTATCTTTGCGGAGTTAATTGGTAACAAGCTATATGGAGCCTCCCAGTCCCGTCTCGACAATTCTAGGGGTCGTCAGTTCTGACGAACCTCCGTTGCGACGCACTTACATACTGGAGCACCCGGACCTCTCGAGGCCCCGGGCGTGGTTTTCGTATCTTGTTCAAATCAACTTTTAAATGGGACTATATCTTAAGAAGGAACTTGAAAATGAAGCGGTGATCGGCGTCTGGCAGATCACGGAAACCGAAGAGGAGCTCAAGGAACTCAGCTCCACCCCCAGCGACGAGATGGAGGAGATCTCGTTCATCCGCAGCGAATCCCTGCGGAAGCAGCGCCTGGCCGTGCGCGCCCTCCTCAATACGCTGTTCGACGAGAAGGTGTACCTGAGCCACCATGACAACGGCAAGCCCTACCTGGAGAACAACCCGGTGAACATCTCCATCACCCATACCGAGAAGTACGTGGCCGTGATCCTGCACGAGGAAGAGAATGTGGGCATCGACATCGAATCCCTGGACCGCGATTTCTCCGCCGTGGAGAAGAAGGCCCTCTCCGAGGACGAGATCGACGACCTGGAGGACGAGAAGCGCAACGAGCAGCTCGCCATCTACTGGTGCGCCAAGGAAGCCGTCTTCAAGCTCCTGAGCCGCTACAACGTGGACTTCGCCGAGCAGATCGAGATCGAGCGCTTCCGCCCCCGCGGCGAAGGCGAGCTCGAAGCCACCTTCACCAGCAAGAAAGACGACGAAGAGGAATTCGACCTCGAATACATCACCTTCGACCGCCACGTCCTCGTGTGGGTCGTCGGCGAGTAGCCCATCCATACAGAATACCAACTAATGGGGATTGAATCTTTGGTTCAATCCCCTTATCTTTGCGCCGTCAAAGCGCAAAATACAGAACTATGAAGCTTTCCGAACTCCAGACCGGGGAAAAGGCGGTCATCGTGCGGGTCCATGGTCACGGATCCTTCCGGAAGCGGCTCATCGAGATGGGCTTCATCCAGGGGAAGGAAGTGACGGTGGTCCTGAATGCGCCGCTCAAGGACCCGATCGAATACGAGATCATCGGTTACAAGATATCCCTCCGCCGGGAAGAGGCGGAACGCATCGACGTGGTGAACGAGGCGGAGGCCCGCGAGGCGCTCGCCAGTGACGAGCACCTGCAGGGGCTCCCCGAGGACCTCGCCGAGCGCGAACGCCTGGACCGGGCCCTCGCGCACCTGGCCGAGGAGCGGAACCACGTAATCCGCGTCGCCCTGGTGGGCAACCCCAACTGCGGCAAGACCTCCCTTTTCAATATCGCATCGGGCGCGCACGAGCACGTGGGCAACTATTCCGGCGTGACAGTCGATGCGAAAGAGGGCCATTTCCACCACAAGGGCTATGACATCACCCTGGTGGACCTGCCCGGAACCTATTCCCTCTCGGCTTACTCCCCGGAGGAACTGTATGTGAGGAAGAACCTCGTCGATGCGATGCCCGACGTCGTGGTCAACGTCGTGGACGCCTCGAACATCGAACGGAACCTGTATCTGACGACGCAGGTCATCGACATGAACCTCCGGACCGTGGTGGCCCTGAACATGTACGACGAGCTGCAGCACAAGGGCGACAAGCTGGACACGGACCAGCTGGGACGCCTGCTGGGCATGCCCGTGTGCCCGACGGTGAGCCGCGACGGCCGGGGCATCCCGGAACTGTTCGACACCGTCATCAAGGTCTATGAGCAATCCGATCCCACGCTCGCCCGCCATATCCACATCAACCACGGGGCGGAAATCGAGAAGAGCATCGTCCGTCTCCGCGACCTGATCTTCGAGAACGAGGAAGTCCGGTCCAAGTACTCCACGCGCTATCTGGCCATCAAGTACCTGGAAGGCGACCGGGACATCGAGCAGGTTATCGCGAAGTTCCCGAACCGGGATGCGCTGGAAGCGGCGCGAAAGGAGGAAGCGGAACGCATCGAGGCGCTCCTGCATACCTCGCCGGAAGCGGCCATCGTCGACGCCAAGTACGCCTTTATCCAGGGCGCCCTGGCGGAGACCTATGAGAAATACCAGGAGGAAAAGCCGCGGCGGACCATCACCGACCGCATCGACGCCATCGTCACGAACAAGTGGCTGGCGTTCCCGATCTTCCTCCTCCTGTTGTGGTTCACTTTCTGGGCCACCTTCACCATCGGCCAGTACCCGATGGACTGGATTGACTGGCTGGTCGGGAAGTTCGGTACCTTCGTGGGCGCGTTCATGAAAGAGGGCTGGTTGAAGGACCTCCTCGTGGACGGCATCATCGCCGGCGTGGGCAGCGTCCTCGTGTTCCTGCCGAACATCATGATCCTGTACCTGTTCATCTCCCTGATGGAGGACAGCGGCTACATGGCCCGCGCGGCCTTCATCGTGGACAAGCTCATGCACCGGATCGGCCTGCACGGGAAGTCGTTCATCCCCATGGTGATGGGCTTCGGCTGCAACGTTCCGGCCATCATGGCCACCCGCTCGATCGAGAGCCGCAAGTCCCGCCTCATCACCATCGCCATCATCCCGTTCATGTCCTGCGCAGGCCGGCTGCCGATCTTCGTCCTCTTCGCGGGAGCGTTCTTCCCGCACAGCGCGGCGACGGCCCTCCTCTGCATCTACCTGCTGGGCGTGGTGCTCGCCATCCTGAGCGCCAAGGCGCTGCAGCATTTCGTGAAGGATGACGACCTTCCGTTCGTGATGGAACTCCCGCCTTACCGGGTCCCGACGGGCAAGGCCATCTGGCGCCACACCTGGGAAAAAGGCAAGCAGTACCTGGAGAAGATGGCCACGACCATCCTCCTGTTCTCCATCGCCATCTGGTTCCTCGGCTATTTCCCGCGGAACGAAGAAAAAGGCATGGCCTATCAGCAGGAACATTCCTTCATCGGGATGCTGGGCAAGACGGTGGAACCGGCCCTGGAGCCCCTCGGCTTCAACTGGAAGATGGACGTGGGCCTGCTCGCCGGTGTAGGTGCCAAGGAACTGGTGGTCAGCACCCTGGGCGTCATGTACGCCGGGGACGAGGGCGCGGAGGCCGATGAAAACAGCACCGCCCTCCAGAGCGCGCTGAAGGGCGATGTCCCGCTGGCGGCCGCGGTGGCCTATATGGTATTCGTGCTGTTGTACTTCCCTTGCATCGCCACTTTCGTAGCGATCAAGAACGAAACGGGGAAATGGCGCTGGGCCATCCTCTGCTGCCTGTACACGATCCTCGTGGCCTGGATCTTCGGCTTCGCCGCGTACCGGCTGTTCCTGCTGCTCTAACCCTCCGTCACGTGGATCAGCGACTTCACGGGCGCGAGGTCTTCGATGACCTTGCGGCCGGGGAGGTCGTCGATTTCCACCAGGAATACGAAGTCGGTGACCTTCACCGGATACTCCTTCCCGTCGATGGTGACCTTCTGCGCGTTGAGGCTCTCCACGATGCCGCGGGCGGTGCCGCCCGTCGCGAGGATGTCGTCAAAGAAGGTGATGGGAATGACACCGTCCACCGGCTTTCCGGCGGCGAGGTCGGAGTTGCGGTAGAACACCTGGTCCTTTCCGTATTCCTTGACAATGTCCACCGCGACGAGGTCGCCTTCCGAGAAGGGCAGTTTCCCCTTCTTGCGGATGGGAATGACGTTTTCCGCCATGCCGTTGTATAGCAGCGGCGCCGTGAACAGGAAGCCGCGGGCTTCCGGCGCGACGATGTTCGGGGAGGCGCAGGCCTTGCCGATGTCGTCGATCAGCTCCTTGAAGACGCCCTTGTCCTGCAGGAAAGGGATGATGTCCACGAAATTGACCCCGTGGATGGGGAAGTTCGGATAGAACTTCAGGACTTCCTTGTACTCCATTATTCGATGGTGTTGATGTCGATGAGGTTGTTCAGCAAGGCGTAGACCGTCAGGCCCGCGACCGTCTTGATGCCCGTCTTGCGGGTGATGTTCTTGCGGTGCGTGATGACCGTGTGGATGGAGATGTTCTCCGCGTCGGCGATTTCCTTGTTCAGCATGCCCTTGGCCACGCACACGAGGATTTCCTTCTCGCGGGCGGAGAGTTCTTCCCCTTTTTCGCCGGGGGTTTCGAACCGGCTCTCCAGGTCGGTATGCATCCGGCGGTTGACGATGGGAACGAGGATCCCGTCCTCCACGAGGATGTGCCGCGAAAGGTCATCCTGCAGGGAAAAGATACAGGTCAGGGCCCGGTAGATGTCCTGCTGCCCGCACACGGGCGGCATGTATTTCATCACGAGGTTCTTCAGGTCCTCCAGTTTCTCTTCCACGTGGGAGTGGTTCTCCTCATAGTCGTCCGGCGTGGGACGCCCGTTGTGAAGGGCGGCCTCCGCCTGCGGAAAGACGATGTTCTCCTCGTATTCCAGGTGCTTGAAAAGTTCCTCCTTGTACTCTGTGAAGAACTTCCGGATGATGTTCCGGTGCCTTTCGTCGCAGGGTTCGGTCAACGCCACCAGGGCGGCGGTGATTTCTTTCATCGCCACCTCCATGTAATAGGCGTGCGACCGCCGCAGGTACTTCAGGACATCCTTCAGGTCCGCCTTCCGGATCCGCTCCTTCGCCGGCAGGCTGCCGTCGCCGGTATAGACGCTGCAGATCAGCAGGAAGGTTTCCGGATCGGTCCCATTCCGCCGGCAGACCTCCTCCACCGTCTCGTCACCGAATCCGAAAGGAATGCCCATGCGGGTGAGCACCCCCGGCAGGCTGGGGCTGACGGCGATCAGCTCCGCCATCTTCATCGACGGGGTCGGAAGGAGTCGTTCGGCGGGATGGACCATACGGATAAAACTTAGAAACGGAGGGCGAGACCCACACCGTTCGGGGTGACGCCTACCTGGTAGGCCAGGCCCTTGCGGGCGTTATAGTCGTCCACGATCCAGTTGAGGCGCTTCTTGCCGATGATGGCCAGCGGAATACCGGCATCGAGGGCGAGGGCGCCGGCACTCATGAGCAGGGTTCCTCCCAGGATCATGCCGGCCGAGCCGGGAGTGGCCTCGAGGGCTCTCTGGATTTCCTCTTTGGTGCTGTTCTGGTTGACCTTATCGGCGATCTTGGCATAGCCGGCCCCATAGAGGACGGCACCGCCGACCACTCCGCCGAGACCGCTCCAGATGAGGGTCTTACCGGCCTTGCGCTGCTTGCAGGCGCCGACATAGGTTTCGTCATAGACCTGCTCGCCGATGAGGTTGAGAACCTCGTGGTCGGTGAGGATGTTGCCGCGCATGTCGGCGAGGTTGGCTCCTTCCCGGTGGATGGGACCGGCATATTGGGCGTTGGCATTCTGCGTCAGGCAGAGGAAAGCGGCGATGATACCGCTGATAATCAGGATTTTCTTCATTTTACTGTCGTTTTGTATCATACAAAGATAGTCATTTTGGAGGGGAATCGCAACCGGATGTCAGGTTTTGGCGCTGGCTTGATTTTTGTAAGGATAAACCCTTGGAAACATTTTAAACCTTAATAAAAAAGCGTATGAAAAAGATTTTTTCCACCCTTCTGGCCGCATCCCTGATGCTGCTCGGCACCCAGGCTTTCGCCCAGATGTCCGTTAACGCCGGTTACCTGAAC
>JAEEGJ010013767.1_pt1 | contig 19475 bp, 21 predicted proteins | sample 8958761 | NCBI WGS metagenome assembly JAEEGJ01 (sample SAMN16246546, study PRJNA631951) | gut metagenome | biome: gut microbiome; feature: rumen; material: RS-attached | host: Bos | place: Iran: Karaj | collected 2018-10 | reverse complement strand
AATAAACTGTGTCATAATTTTAACCTCTTTGGATGTGGGTCCAATCTTTGGCGGTTTGCCTCGGCTTGGCACCCTGTTTTTGTTTACACCCACCTAATAGCAAAGACCGTGCCAATTCTGCAGGAGTTTTGGCCGTGAAAGAAGAAACGGGCTTTTCAGGGGCGAAAAGGAGGTGCCATCCCCGTTCCGGCATGACTTTGGGTACAAAAAGAAACGCCCGCTGTTTCAGGGGCGCAACATCGGGTGTTTATTTTTGGAATTTCCCCGTTTTTTGTTAAATTAGGGATGAATGCTTATCAAGAAGACATTCTCCGGGCAGCGGTTTCGCGCTATGCTCCTGACGGCCTCGATTTCGGTGTGTGCCGAAATCGCGAACGTTTTTATTGATAAAATTGTAGCCGCCCAGCTTCTTGGCGAAAAGGCGCTGGCCTCCATTTCGTTTTTCTCGCCCCTGTTCTCGTTCATCTTTTTCCTGAACGCGCTTGTCGCCGTGGGTAGCCTCGCCTGCTATTCTATAGAGCTTGGCCGCATGGATCGTGACCGCGCAAACAGGTTCTTTGGACAGAGCATTCTGCTGTCGTTTGTGGTCGGGATCTTGATGGTGGTCCTCTTTACCTTCGGAAAGGGATTCATGTTCCACTTTATGCACGTGGATCCGGAACTGTTGCAGTATGTCGACGAATTCTATGTCTGGTTCCTGGGAATTGCGTTTTTCATGCCGCTCTGCAATGTCTTGCAAGAGATGATTTTTGCCGATGGCGATACCCGGATTTGCAATGCGTCGTACGCCACGCTCCTTATAGGAAACGTGGTGCTTTCCTGCTTGCTCTGCACGCGCATGGGCATGTCGGGAATTGCGCTTGGCACCCTGCTTTCGATTGTGTTGAGTATCGCGGTACTCTGCCTGCACTTCTTCAGGAAGAACAACAGCCTTCGCTTTGTATGGCATTTCAAGATTGCCGACGTGGGGCGTACGTTCCGTTTTAGCATGGCGGAGGCCTGCGAATACCTTTATTTCTCTTTGCTGACGGCCTTGTTGAACTTCTACTTTGTCGAACACTTCGCCGTTGAAAAGTTGACGGTGCTTTCCATTGTGTACGAAATCGTGGAGGTGAGCGTCATATTCAACGGGATTTGGCTTGCGGCTGAACCGCTCATCAATATTTACCGCGGCGAAAGGAACGGCAAGGGTATCTTGCAGACCATGCGGTTTGTCAATTGGGCGCTTCTCAAGGAAAGTGTATTCTTTACGGCGCTCCTGCTGATTTTTGCGCCTGCCATGACGCATTTGTTCGGCGTTCAATCTCAGTCGATTGCCGACGAAACCGCGTTTGCTATTCGTGCTTGCGCGGTGGGGCTTTTCCCGCTCGCCCTGGTCAAGACTTACGCCAGTTACCATGTGCACGAACTGCCGCTGCTTTCGTTCGTCTTTATTTCTTTGGTGATGTTCATTTGCCCCTTCGCGGGTGTTCTCGGCATACATGCCTTCGTGGGCGAACAGGCCATGTGGAGCGCCTTCGGTGTCGCGCCCTATGTGGCGCTTGGCGCGAGTGTCGCCATCCATTTGCTGATTCATGGCAAGAGGCATTTCCCGCTTGAACTCGAGGAATTCTCGATCGAAAATTACTGGTTCATGCATGACATGGAACTTACGCCCAAGAACCTGATTCTTTACCGAAACAGTATCAGCAAGCTCTTGACTCACCGCGGCGTGAGCGGGGACGTTCGAATCAAGGCCATGCTGATTCTAGAAGAATTGGGAATGGTGGTTTACGAACGGAACAAGGGCAAGAAGGTCTTTGTCGAAATCGACGTGAACCTGAAACCCGATAGCCTGACGATGGTCATTAAAGACGACGGAGTCCTGATGGACTTGACCGACTTTGAACAGCGCGTGACCGATTTGCGCATGTACCTTGTCAATATGTTTATGACGGTGCAAGAAGATAAATGCTACCTGCTGACTTCCAACTATAACCGTCACGTGTTCCGTTTTGACCGGAACAATTGATTAGTCCAGCTTGCCCTGATAAAGTTCCAGCAGCTTGCGTGAAAGCAGGCTCGTGTACTTCGCGTTGGTGAGCGTGATCTGGGCTTTTTCCAGATTGTTCTTCTGGGTCAAGAAATCCGTGTAGGTGAGGGCGCCTGCGTTGCGTTGTTCTTCAGCAACGACGAGGGCTTCGGATTCGGCTTGCACCTGGAGGATGGCGGCCTTCCATTGCATGTCGGCGCTCATGGCGTTCAGGTAGAGCTTTTCGAGATTGTTCTCGAGAGTCTTCATGTCTTCTTTGAGGCTGACCTGCGATTCGGTCTCGCTGACTTGCGCCTGCAGGACTTTGCTGGCGGTGGCGCCGCCATCGATAATCGGGATGTTGATGCCGAGCGTAATGGAATTTTGCCAGCCGTACTTGAGCTGGTCCTTGTAGGCCTTGGACTGCCAAGCCTGCAGGCCCGTGCTGGAATTGGCGCCGAGGGTCACGGTAATGGAGCTGCCCTTGCCGGCGACTTCCGTGTTCTTCTGGGCGGCGCGCACGGACACGCTGTCGGACTTGAGTCCGGGGTGAGCGTTTTGGGCGTCGGCCTTCAATTGTTCGTAAGTCGGAAGCGCTTCGAGGGAATCAGGGCTTTCGATATTGGTTTCAGGGGCGCTGATCTGGAATTCGACATTGTCGTCCAGTTCCAGGAGCTGGCGCAGAGTCGTCTTGGCGGTGCTCACGGAGAGCTGGGCGGTAAGCTGCGAGGTCTGCTTTTGCAGCACGTTGGACTGCGATTGGGTCAAATCCTTCTTGGTGATAGAACCCGCTTCGTAAAGCTTGCTGTAGTGCTCAAATTCGGCCTGGGCAAGTTCGACCGAGGCGTCTGCCGTGCGCAGGTTTTCACTTGCGGCCAAGAGGCTCATGTAGGCGTTCAGCACGCTTTCCTGGACGCTGCGTTCGGTCTGCTGGGTGGCAAGGGCCGTCGCTTCCTTGGTAAGCGTCTTGGATTCTACGTTCAGGCTCGTGGCGCCCCCGTCCCACAGGGTGTAGGAACCGGAAATACCGAGGTTCAGACGGTAATGGTCTTCGTTATAGACGAAGGGGTGGTCGTAGAGCGTGTTCTGGATGCTGGCGCTTACAGTGGGGTAGTTGCCCGTTTTCGCCTGTTTGATGGAAATGTCGGCGGACTGCTCGCGGAGCTTTGCGGATTCAAGCTTCAGGCTAGACTTTTTGGCCTGCTTGAGGCAGTCTTCTAAGGTCCAGGTGCCTTCGGCAAAAGCCGTCGTCAGGGCGGCCATGGCGAAGAATGCATTGATGAGGACTTTGGTGTTAATCATGCCTTTTAGATGCCTACAGGCTTTAAAAAGTTGCGTTGTGGAGACAAGATAACAAAATTACTTGCCCGAAATGTATAAAAACAAAAAAGACTTCCGGGGTAGGAAGCCTTTCTAGTGGACGGTACTGGATTTGAACCAGTGACCTCTGCCGTGTGAAAGCAGCGCTCTAAACCAACTGAGCTAACCGTCCGAGGTAGGCGCAAATATATAAAATCTAAATCAGTTTGTCAAGGGATTCCTAGAACTTAGTTGGAAGAACTTAGAGCTTAGTTGTTTTTCTAAGAGCGAAGCGGTCTAAGTTCTAAGCTCTAAGAGGGGCGGAGCCTCGCTCTAGATTACAGGTATTTGTCCTCGGCGGCGCGGAGAATGGTCAGGAATTCGGCCGGGTCCTTGGAGGCAATCAGGTCCTTGCGGACGCCACCGTCGGCCAAAAGACGGCTGACAGAGGAAAGAGCCTTGAGGTGCGGGCCCACGGTGTTGCCCGGGCTTACGATCAAGATGATCAGGTAGACCGGTTCGCCATCGAACGAGGCGAAATCGAGGCCCCCTTCGATAGTGGCGGCTGCCATGCACATGCGGTCCACGCAGTCGATCTTGGCGTGCGGAACGGCAAGCCCGCAACCGATACCGGTAGAACGGCTCTGTTCGCGGGTCCAGACGGCATCGAAAATTTCGTCGCGGTGTTCCAATTTGTAGGCACTGCAAAGCGTATCCACGAGCTCGTTCAGGATTTCTTCCTTGGACGTGCTCTTGGAGTTAATCAAGATGCAATTGTCAACAAATCTTTCGGAAAGACGCATATTGTTTTCCTTTTATAATTTTCAATATGGATATTTAGCAAAAAAATGCGCCGTTTGGACAAAAATATGCCCTTTGAAACGAAAAAATATCAAAAATGACTAGAATTGGTTCAAAAAAGCCAAAATTTCCATCTGGGAGTGCAAATTTTCGGCTTGATCGAGGGCGCGGCGCATCACGGAGACTTCGATTTGCCCGGGAGCCTCGGAATGGCCAATGGAACCGTAGGTGAGGTTGGCGCCTTCGCTTAAAGACCAAAGACGGCTGACCCTGCCCGTTTCGCCCATGCCGAAGGCGGCGAACAGCTGGAATTTCTTGCCGTACTTTTTTGCGAACTTGTACAGGCGGTCACAGTCACTGTCGGAATTGCTCATGGCGGCAATCTTTAGCCCTTGGGCGCCCACGCGTTTGATGTCGGCGGCAAAGGTTTCGAGTTCCATGTCGGTCGGAATTCGCACGAAATTATGCTCCGAAATGAGCAGGCTGACGCCTATGGGGTAGGCCATATCGTTCAAGGCCTTGAAATCGCTCAGGCAGTCGCGTTCAAGGTCGAGCCATTCGGGAACCTGCTTGCCCGAAAGAATGCGTTGCCAGAGTTCCAGGCGTTCTACGGCGCGGGCGTCGGGGAATTTACCGCCGTCGCGCTGCAGGCGGATGGTGCCGATCTGGATTTTGTTGTCGACGATGTGGCGGACTCTTTCGGAGAGCGATGGCCATTCCGATTCGTCGAAGAAATCGTAGCGGATTTCGATGGCGTCGCAATTGTCGAGGTCGAGACGCACCGGGTGGAACAAGTCCTTTTCGGCGGCTTCGAGAACGTCTGGGCCCACAAGGCCAACAAGGTATTTGCGAGATTCGGAAGGCATGGCGCAAATATAAAAATTATGCAGGCTCTTAAACGAGCTTCCAGTCGAGTTCCTGGCCGGCGGCGAGCGGCACCACGCCGTTTACGATAGCGGGCACCGTCCATTTTTCGCGGACGACTTCGATCTGCTTGGTCGTGCGCGGAAGGCCGTAAAAGTCGGCGCCGTAGCCGGCAATGAAATTCGGGAGCTTGTCCAGGTGGCCAGCCCGTTCGAATTCTTGGACCAGGAGCGGGATGGCGACCGGGGCGCTGTAGACGCCGGCTGCGCCGCAGGGGCATTCCTTTTTGCCGAGCTGGTGCGGCGCAGAGTCCGTGCCGAGAAAGAACTTGGGATTGCCGCTGAAGGCGGCTTCGCGAATGGCGGCACGGTCTTCCGGCCGCTTCGGCAAGGGCTTGCAGAAATGGTGCGGCCGTAAGGCGTCTCCCACGATGTCGTCAAGCGTCATCATCAGGTGGTGCACCGTGAAGGTGGCGGCCACATTCGCGGGGAGTCGCTTGACGGCTTCCACCGACTTTGCAGAGCTCAAGTGTTCAAAGACGATTTTGAGCTTCGGGAATTTTTCGGCCAAGGTTTCGACGCGCTTGATGAAGGCGCTCTCGCGGTCCAGGCAGAACTCGCCCGGTTCTTCGCCGTGGACGCACAGCACGAGGCCGAGCCTTTCCATCATGGCGACCACGGGAAAGATGCCTTCGAAATCGCTGATGCCGTCGGCGCTGTTGGTGGTCACGCCGGCGGGGTAGTACTTGCCTGCCACAACACCGACCGCCATCATGTCCTTCAAATCCTGTTCCGTGTAATTCGGGTTCAGCTTGAACGTCATGAGCGGGACAAAGTCCGCGCGTACGGCCTTTGCCGCTTTCAGGATCTGCGCCTTGTAATCGGCAATCGCCTTCGCGCTTGTCATCGCGGGTACCGTGTTCGGCATGATGATGGCGCGGCCAAATTGTTGAACCAAGTCACGAACGTAGCCGGGCATCAATTCGCCCTGTCTCAAGTGCGCATGAAAATCATCTGGTAAAGGAAGGAACATGTTTTGAAAACCTTTTAGTAAAAAAGTAGAAATTTTAATGTGTAATGTGACAAATGTATAAGGCGAGTGCCGCGGTCAAGCTTGCTTGGATATGGCCGAGCCGAACATTTGGTACTTGAGCGAAGCGAGAGTACAAATGTTTAATTTCTCATTACTCATCTCACATCTCACATCGCTAATCTCTCGCTATCCGCTTGTCCGCAAGTCGCGGAATAGTTCTCTGGAAATTTCGCTGTCGGTGTTGACCCAGTATTCAAACGGCTTGGGCTCGGTCAAAGTCTTGCGGTGCAAGAAACAAATATTGCAACCGAGTTCCTTGGAAATCATCAAGTCGTGAGTCACGATAAGAATGGTGGTTTTGAACAGCGTACGCATGTTGTCGATCAGCGGCAGCAAGTTGCGTCGGTTGTAGTTGTCAAGACCTGCCGTAGGTTCGTCCATCAACAATAGCTTCGGGTCCATGGCCCAGCTACGGGCGATAGCCACACGCTTTTGCATGCCCATACTGAGCATGTGCGGGAACAAGTCGGCTTCGTCGCGTACGCGCATCAAGTCCATGGCCATGTTGATCTTTTCTTCGATTTCGGCGGGTGTTCCCATTTTGTGGTAGCGGAGCGGGAGCGCAATATTGTCGCGCACGCGCAAGTTCGAAATCAGGGCGCCGTTCTGGAACACCATTCCCACTTGGCGTTTTGCCACTTCCAGGGCGGTCAACTTTTCAGGCGGAATGTATTCGCCGAAATAGTAAATGTTGCCGCGGGTGGGGCGAGTAAGCCCGGCAATGACTCTGAGAAGTGCACTCTTTCCTTGGCCAGAAGGTCCACCAATGCAAATGGTTTCGCCGCGTTTAACCTTAAGGTTCACATTCGAAAACAGTTCCTTTTGCGGATCCATTTCGATGCCTCTGAAATACCCTAAAATTCTCGGCTTAGAGAACATTGCACCGGCAAGGTCCCTATAGGCGAGATGGATATCTTCCAGACTTAAGGCTTCGTCAAACATTAGATCAATTGGTTGAGGTTATTCATGTAGTCCACTAAGTAGAATATCGAAATAATCACATCGGCCACGACAACATACAGGAAAGATTTAATCACGGAACGCGAAACGGCCTTGGGCACCTGACGCACATCGCGCGGAATGTTCAGGGCCTGGTAGCAGGCGTTGGTGGTAATAATGGCGCCAAAGACAAGGGGCTTCAGAATAAGGAAGATAAAGTCTTCGAGCGTAATGGCTTTCAGGATTTCGTCACTCAGGTAAGACCAGGTCAGCTGAATGCTGGACATTTCGCTTTGCATGACGCCGCTCATACCGCTCATGAATATCGCGCACTTGGTAAGAATGAATCCGCCGCAAATGGCGCTTGCGCTAAAGAAGATGTTCATGATGAGCATGGCGATGCAGCCGCCAATCAGACTCGGCATGACCAAGAAACGAATCGGGTTTACGCCCATGGTGGCAAGTGCATCGACTTCGTAGTTGATCACCATGCTCCCGATGTAAGTCGTAAGCGAAGAACCGCTTCGGCCTGCAATCAAGAATGCGGTAAGGATCGGGCCAAGTTCACGGATGACCACCACCACGATCATGTTGCCCACAAAGTCGGCGAAACCCATTTTACCCATCATCGAAATCACTTCGATAATGGTGATAGTTCCGAACAAGGTGGCAACGACAAAAAGAATCGGGAAAATTTCGACGGCCGTAAAATACGTCTGCATGATGATGTTACGGGAGTCGGTCTTCAAGCTACGGTTTTTGGCGAAGATGCTAGAAATGGCTCGGCAGAACAAAGCGATTTGTTGGCCGAAAGGACGGCGCAACAGGAACAGGCCCAGCAAATGGAATGCCTTTGCGGGGGCTGTGAATCGTTGCCAGTTTCTAGGGCTCCTTACTCTCATTCTTCTGTTCGATCGCTTCCAAAATTTGGTGCCACAAGTCGCCGAGTCCGAATTTCTTGAAAGAGCTCACGCTCAAGGGATTCTGGTCGAGCCCGAATTTTTCCTTGATGCTGCGGAGTCCTTTTGCAAGTTCCGACTGGTTCGCCTTGTCGCGTTTGCTTGCAACAATCAGTACGGGGCAACCGCTGGCCCGGATGGCTTCGACCGTCTCGATATCGATAGCGTGACCGCCGTGGCGCACGTCTACCAAATATACGAGTCCTTTCAGGTCTTTACACTTTTCCACGTATTCGCGGATAAAGTCTGCCATCTGGTCACGTTTGGCGTTGCTGACTTTTGCAAAGCCTACACCTGGTAAATCTACTAGAAAAAACTGCCCGTTGACTTTGAAAAAATTCAATTCGCGGGTTTTTCCGGGGGTTCTGCCCACTTTTACCAAGTCTTTTCTGCCCATCAGGGCATTCATGAGCGAAGATTTGCCCACATTGGAGCGTCCGAGGAAGGCAATTTGCGGTAAGCGTTCTTCGGGAAGGTGCTTGATGCTTGTCGAACCTTTGACAAATTCGGCGGAGACAATCTTGTAGTCGCCCACCACGACAGGGCCGTGGTGAACCGTCTTTGGCGGTAAATTCGCCTTTGTCCCTTTCGGAGCTTTTTCCATCATAAGCTGACTCTCCCTTCGAATGCGCGGAGCATGGTGACTTCGTCGACAAATTCAAGGTCCGAACCCATGGGGATTCCGCGGGCAAGGCGCGTGCGCTTGACGTTGACGCCTGCAAGCATGTGGTCGAGCATGAGCGCGGTGCTGTCGGCTTCGGGGCTAGAACCTAATGCAAATATAAGTTCTTCGATGCCTTCGTCTTTAATGCGCTTTACCAGTTCGGGCAGGTGCAAGTGTTCGGGGCCGATGCCGTCCAGGGGCGAAATCACGCCGCCCAGAACAAAATAAGTACCCTTGTAAATGCCGGAGCGTTCGAAGGGAACGATGTCGGAGCTTTTTTCGACCACACAAATGCACTTGGAGTCGGGCCTGGCCTTGCATACGGGGCACAGGTCTTCGTCGGTAAAGGCGTAGCAGCGCGGACAGGGATGGACGTTCTTCTTGGCGTTCAGCAGGTTCGTTGAGAAACGTTCTACATCACCTTCGTTTTTGGAAAGAATATGATACGCAAGTCTTCGGGCGGTTTTCTGCCCGATTCCGGGGAGCGATGAAAATTCCCCGATTAACGCTTCAAGACTTTGCGGTTCAATGTTCATTGGCAAAACTGTAGGATTCGTTGATGCAGAGTTTCAATTGGGCGAAGTGGATGCCTTCTTCCTTGAGACAAGCCTGGATGGATTCGCGGTCGTCGAGTTCCACGGCGTCTGCAAGGCGGAGGAGTGTGCCGAGGCGGCCGCTGCGGTTCAGAAGGGCGTCCTGCATTTCGTCATCGGCAGGAGCGTCGGGCAAGATGGTTTCGAGCGGGGCGCGCACCAAAGCGTCCATACGGCTGATGAGGCCCACCATGAATGCCTTCGCGCAGAAGTCGTCGTTGTTTTCGTCGATGCAGCGGGCGAGGCTTTCCATGAACTTGGCGCGGTGGCTTGCGTTCTGGAACAAGGGCGATGCCTGCGGAGTCATGCCGAGTTCCGGGCGGGCGTACAGCATGAGCATGAGCCATTCCTGAATGCGGCGCATGCCCACCCACACGATGGCATCCTTGACCGTATCGATGCGGCTGTGCCTGGTCTGCGAGTCGGAGTTCACGAAACGGAGCAGGTTCTGGGCGATGTCTTCGTGCTTGGAGAGGCTGTCGCACATGTCTTCGAGAGAGGGCCTCGACTTGATGCGGAGCAAGAGCTGCAGGATCGTTGCCGAGGTGGCGTCGATCTTGCGGCCGGTCACCAGTTCGGGCTTTGCAAAGAAGAACCCCTGGAAATAATCGTAGCCGGCTTCTTCGCAACGCTTGAAGGTCGCCTCGTCTTCCACCTTTTCGGCCAGGAGCTTGATGCCCATGGTCTTGAAGAAGATGGCGGCGGCGTTCATCGATTCCTGCGAGTTGTCCACCACGTCCATCTTGACGTAGCTGACGTACGGGAACAGCGGCTTGAATCGCGTGATGAATTCGTCGTTGAAGATGAAATCGTCGAGCGCCAGTTCGAAGCCCAGGGCCCTGTAGCGCTGGACGGCCTTGACAATCGCTTCGTCGACTTCGACGTCTTCAAGAACCTCGAGTACGAAGTACTTGGGGTTCAAAAGCCCGAACAAGTTGTCGAGCAGCATGTTGCGGCTGCAGTTCACGAACGCCTTGTTGTTTCCGATCAGGCGTTCGATGCCGATATTGTTCAGCACGTTCTCGAGCACCTGCGCGGTGGCGAGAACGTCGCTTGCAATGATCGCGATGTCGCTTTCGGGCGAATCGCGAAACAGAAGCTCATACGCGTAAATCTTACCCTCGCGGTCGAGGATAGGCTGGCGTGCTAGATAGGCAAGTGTTTGCATGTCTTAAATACGAGCGCTCTTGATCCCGAACAGGAGAATGCTGCGTGCGCCTGCGTCCCAGAGCTTGTCCATGATGGAGTTGGCTTCTTCTTGCGGGACCATGGCCTTCACGGAATACCATTCGCGGCCGTGGAGCTTGGTCACTGTCGGGGCGTCAAGACCCGGCGTGAGTTCGCATGCCTTCTGGAGGAGTTCGGCCGGGCAGTCATACTCGATCATCATGTAGGACTGGGCAACGAGCTTGCCTTCGATACGGCGGATCAGCGTGTTGACTTCTTCCAGTTCGGTCTTCTGCGGGTTGCAGAAGAGGGCGGCGTTGCTACGGAAGAGCGGTTCGCCCACAATGCGAAGTCCAGCCTGCTTGAGCGTGGTACCGGTTTCGACCACGTCGACAATGGCGTCTGCCACGCCGAGGCTCACCGAGATTTCGACGGCGCCTTCGAGCACCACGAAATCCATCGGCTTCTTGTAGAAGCCTTCCACGATGTTCGGGAAGCTGGTGGCGATCGTAGAATTCTTGAGTTCGTCAAGAGACTGCACCGGGCTTTCGTTCGGCACGGCGGCGCACATCTTGGAGGCGCCATAGGGCAAGTCGAGAACCTTGACGGCCGGGCTCTTGGCTTCGGCGTTGAAGTCGATACCCGTGATGCCGGCGTCGATAATGCCGCGGCCCACGTACATCGGAATGTCGCTCGGGCGCAGGAAGAAGAATTCGATTCCGTTCTTCGTGTCGAGCTGGGTCAAAGTCTTGTAGGGCTTGGAGGCCTTGTAACCGCAAGCCTTCAGAAGTTCCTGGGTGGGCTCAAAGAGCATGCCCTTGTTGGGGAGAGCGACCTTAATCATAGTTTAGCGTACACTTCTTCGAGGGTGAGACCTTTTTCGGCCATCATAACGGCCACGTAGTAAAGAACCTGCGAAAGTTCGAGGCACTGGGCGTCGCGGCTTTCGAAACGTGCAGCCATCCAGCTTTCAGCGGCTTCTTCCACCAGCTTCTTGCCGATGCCGTGCGGACCCTTCTTGAACAGTTCCGTGGTGCCTTTACCTTCGGGCATATCTTTTTTGCGCTGGCAAGCCAGTGCGAACATTTCTTCAAATGTCATAATGGACCTCTTTAATTTTTTTTTCAGAGGTAAAGATAGAAAAACTTAGTTTTCCACCATGTTGCGAATCTGGTTCTTGCCTTGTTTTTTGGCGGAAACCACGAGTTCGTCTACGCGGAACAATAGCTGCTTTGTGTCGGCTATGGTTTTGGTATTGCAGGGGAGAAGCCCGCCGCTAATGGTGAGTTGCAGTTCCGGGTGTTCTTCGAAGGTAATCTGGCGCACTGCCTTGCGAATGGATTCGACCTTTGCGTACGCTTCTACTTCGGAACCGGCATTAATGAGATAGATGAATTTTTCGCAGCCGAAACGGGTGACGATTTCGCCGGATGTTTCGTCTTCGCTCTTTTGGATGAGCTTGCCTATGGTGCAAATGGCGGTGTCGCCAAAGGTATGTCCGTACTTGCTGTTAACTTGTTTGAAATTATCCAAGTCGAACATGGCGATAAAGTATTCGTTGCGGTGTTTCCAGACAGTTTCTTCGAGGAACTTGAGCAAGTACCTGCGGTTGTAAAGGCCGGTAAGGGAATCCCTGACCGACAGGTAGTCGAGCTGGGCGACAAGCTTTTCTCTTTTCTCGCGTTCCTGCACATATGATATCAGTGAGAACGAACCGACTGCAAAGAGCGTAATGCCCGTGAGGATGTGCGTTACCAGAATGTCGAGGTAGGCTCCGTCGCGGTCCAGTTCTACAAATACGACGCTTGGGTTTTTCCACGATATATAGATGGTTGTCGCTTGGACTATCAGCGAAATAAAAAAGGAGATTCTTTTTGCGGCTCCGCGAGTCGCAAAGGCAATCAGCGCAAGCGAGGTGATGCAGTAAAGCGGCATGCCGCTCGTGATACCGCCGCAGAACAGGAACAGCATGGGCATCAAAAAACAGCTGAGCGCGCAGCACATGACCAGGTAACACTGGTTATAGAGTGCTGTCTTTACGGCGACAAAGGCTATCACGAAACAAAGCACGGCACAGCCGAGACTGGCGAGGGACGCCGAGAAGTTCAGTCCCTCGTAAATGGTAAAGATGGCAGAGCAGGTTGCCACTACGGTAACAACCACCAAGATCGACCAGAACATTTTTCGTTCCAGTGTATCTTGCGCTCCCCAAAAATCCTTTAGAAACTTGATCATAAACGCTATAATTCAAATATACTCCATTATGTGTAAATTAGTATACGTAAAACGGCATTTTATAACTTATTTTTTGATGTCTTTGCCACCTCAGGCGGCAAGTTATTATATTTCAGTTGACGCCCAAAACGGCAAATACCCATTTTTTTGCAGGTTTTAGTATGGAACTTACACCACTGGATATCCGAAATCAGAACTTCCACAAGAAAAATTTCGGTGGAATCGATCCTGAAGAAGTCAAGGCATTCTTGGAAACAGCTGCCAACGCATTCGAACAGATGTCCAGAGACAAGACCGACCTTACGGAACGCCTGAAGGTTGCCGAAGAACGCGTGAATTACTACCGCCAGATCGAAAAGACGATCCAGGATGCCGTCGTCACCATGCAGAAGACGGTTGACGAAGTCAAGGCCACCGCCGAAAAGGAAGCCGAAATTATCGTTGCCGAAGCGAAGGCAAGAGCGGTCCGCGAGGTGGAGTCCACCAAGAAAGAGGCCGAAGAGCTCCGCATGGAAATCGAACAGCTTAAACAGTTACGTACAAACTATTTTATTCGTTGCCGCGCCCTGATCAGGGGCCAGGAAGAACTCTTGACGGCCATGGAAAATGACCAGCGCATGCAGGAAGAGCTGAAGGCTCGCCCGGCAGCACCGGGTAACGTGCTCGCCTAGTACCTTATGAGAATAAACATCAAGGTACATGCCCGGAGCAAGCGCGAAAGCGTGACGGAGCTCCCGGACGGAAGCTACAAGGTCGAAGTCAAGGCTCCTCCGGTCGATGGAGCGGCGAACGAAGCCATCTGCGAACTCCTGGCCGAGCATTTTCATGTGCATAAACGGGATGTTTCGGTGGTTTCGGGGGCTACAAACAACAAAAAAATAGTGGAAATTATAAAATAGGGCCGGTAGCGGTCCTTTTTTTATTTATCTTAAGAGTGCTAAGAAGGATGTATTGGGCAAATGAAAGCTGCTCTTAAAAAATTACTTGATTTTGAAAACGGGTCTAGCTTAAAAAGCGTTCTGCTGCTGATTGCCGCAGGTCTGCTGTTGAATATCATTCCGGCAAAGATTGCGCTTGCGTTGCACTTGCCTCTCTTTTTGGACTGCTTGGGAACGATTCTGACCGCAATGCTCGGCGGAAACCTTCCGGCAGTCATAGTCGGTTTTACCTCGAATGCGATTAACGGTATTTCGGACCCCGTGACCATGTTCTACGGGGTGATCAGTATTTTTATTGCAGCCCTTGCAACATTCTTTTACCACCAGCGCTTTTTCAAGAACATTCCGCGCCTGTTTGTCGTGATCCTTTCGTTTGCCTTGATTGGCGGCGGAATCGGATCTGTATTTACCTATTTCCTGTACGGATTCAATTTTGGCGAAGGCTTTTCGGCTCCGTTCTCGATTGCATTCCACGAAGTCCTTGGCTGGAGCAAGTTTACTTCGCAGCTTTGGGCCGACATTGTCCTCGACTTCTTTGACAAGGGCGTTGTCGTTATTTTTGCGGTGTTCCTTTTCCGCTTTATTCCCCGCTTCATCAAGAACCATCTGAACAAGGTGGTCCTGCGTGTCAATAGCAACGATGTCATGAAGAAGATGGTCCGCACTTCCTTGCTGCGCAAGGTGGTGTACATGGTGATTGCGGCTGAAGTCCTTCTGGGCGGCCTCGCCTGTACGATCGGCTTTTTCCTGTATCGCGAAAACTCCGTCAACAGCTTTATCGGTATCGCAAACGGCGTGACCAGGGCCGCGTCTACGGCCATTGATCCTGAGAAGGTCGATGATTACATTGCTCATGGTTTCGAGGTCGAAGACTATGCGTTTGTGAGAAAGGTCCTGTACTCCATCAGGGAAAGCTTCCCTCAGACCAAGTACCTGTACGTGTACCAGATTCGAAACGATGGCTGCCATGTGGTGTTCGACTTGGATACCGAAGGGGAGCCGGGTGGTGCACCGGGCGACGTGGTGGAATTCGACCCGAGCTTTGAACCGTACTTGCCGACGCTTCTGTCGGGTGGCGAAATCGATCCGATTATCTCGGATGACAAGTACGGCTGGTTGTTGACCGTTTATAGACCGATCCGCAATTCGGCGAATAAGACCGTGGCTTACGTGGCGGCAGACATTTCGATGGAAAACATCATCCGCGACGAAGCGATTTTCTTTATCAAGATGCTTTCGCTGTTCTTCGGACTTTCGATTATCATCATGAGTATCGTGCTTGAACTGGTGAAGCGCGGCGCTGTGATTCCCATGAACCAGATGTCCTTGGCTGCCATGAAGATTGCTGCCAATACGACCCGCGCCAGCATGCTCGAAACCGAAAAGGTGGACCTCGAAAGCATTAGGGATAGCGTCGAACGCCTCGGAAAAATCGGGGTGCAGACGCGTGACGAAATTGAGCATTTGTATGAGTCCATCTACACGATGGCGAGCGATACCTATAACTTTATCCAGCGTGTGCAGGAACAGAACGAACGTATCCGGCGCATGCAGGAAATCATTATTATGGAATTCGCTGAAGTGGTTGAAGCCCGCGACAAGAGTACGGGTAACCACATTAAGAAGACTGCCGAATACGTGGAAGCGATTGCCCTGCAGCTCAAGGCCGAAGGCAAGTTCAAGGATGTGCTCACGGATGCCTACATTGAAAAGCTGAAACGCGCCGCTCCGTTGCATGATATCGGTAAGATTGCGGTGTCCGACTTGATCTTGAACAAGCCGGGCAAACTCACTGACGAAGAATTTGCCATCATGAAGAGCCACACCACCGAAGGTTGGAAGATCCTGACCAAGATGGTGGAAGATGCCGGCGATACCATCGATGCGGACTACATGGTCGAATCGATTGACATGGCGCACTACCACCACGAAAAGTGGGACGGCTCGGGCTACCCGACGCATATCAAGGGCGAAGATATTCCGCTGTCAGCAAGAATCATGGCCGTGGCCGACGTGTTCGACGCCCTTGTGGCAGAACGCGTGTACAAGAAACCGTTTACCTACGAAAAGGCGATGGCGATTATTACCGAAGGTTCGGGCAAGCATTTTGACCCGGATATCGTGGAAGCCTTTACGCATATTTCGGAAAGACTTTACGGAGCAAGAACCAAGTTGCCGCCGCAGCCGGAAGATGGCGCTACCGATGCCTCCGCGACGAACGTGGCCGCGAATGCCTCTGCTCCGAGCGGTAATAACGGTGCTGCACCGGAACAGGCTAAAAGCTAAACAGGAGAACATATGATTAACAAGATGAAGTTGACTGCTGCAATGTCTGTATTTGCGGCATCTCTTATGTTTACCGCCTGCAATGAGCAGGAATCTAAACCGGCTCCTAAGACGGAAACTGCCGAAGTGGTGGCGCCTGCAACCAAGTCGGTGGTGGTGTATTATTCGCAGAACGGTGCGACTAAGAAACTCGCTGAAATTTTCACGAAGGCAAAGAACGCCGATGCCGTGGAATTGAAGCTTGTGACGGCTTATCCTTCAACGTACGACAGCACGATTGCCGCGGTAAAGGCCCAGCGTGATGCCAAGCAGTGGCCTGCCCTTGAAAATGCGAAAGTGGAACTGGACAAGTATGACACGGTTTACTTGGGCTACCCGATTATGTTCGGAACCTTTGCCCCGCCGGTTTACACCTTCCTGGATTCCAACGATTTGAGCGGCAAGGTGGTGGTGCCGTTCTGCACGTACGGTAGCGGTGGCCGCAAGGCATCTGCCGAAGAACTCAAGACGCTGGAACCGAATGCGAACGTGACGCTTGCCTACGGTATTTCCAATAAGCGCATTACCGCTGAAAATGGTGCCGATGTTGCTGCGCAAGAAGTCGAAGCCTTCTTTGGCAACTTGGAAACCGGCAAGACCGAAGAAATGCTGATGGGAGGCTTCTCGGAACAGCGCCCGCTCAATGCCGAGGATTCTGCCGTGTTTATTGCGGCGACCAAGGACTACGCTTACCTCGGACTCAAACCGCTGAGCGTGTCGACGCAGGTGGTGGCCGGCATGAATTACCTGTTCGTGTGCGAAATGAAGGCCTTTGGTGGTCCGGCTGTCCAGACCAATGTGAAAATCTTCAAGCCGCTTCCGGATCGTGGCGAGCCTGAATTGATTGTGGTCGAGAAGTAATTTATAAGCTGAGGGCTTTAGCGCGATCTCGGATTGATTCCTTGTATTTTGCCTTGCCCTGTTCGCTCAAGAAGGACCTATCTAACATTTCTTCCATTGCGGGCAAAGAATCAATTGCCTGCTTGATGAATCGCTTGGCTCTCTTTTCGATGACTCCGATTCTTTTGGCGAATTCCATAAAGTCAGGCGAACCGTAAAAACCATTAGCCTCGTAAAAAGGGGTCTTGAAATCATCTTCATCCTTGAATAAATCAAGGGCTGTTCGCGACGATTCGTTGGGAATATGGAGCGAAGAGTTCAGTAGATCGTATGCCGGAGTCAAGTCGTACACATCGGGATTTTCAATGGAATTGCGAAGTGAAAAGTTCTTCGCGTGAGCATCGCCGTTGCATACGAGATAGTTGAATAAGACTGTCCTGAAAAACACCTCGACAGCGACATCGGCGGCACTCACGTTCTTGCGAATCAGTGATGCAATGCCCTCGTACGAAATCCCCTTGTATTTATAATCGCTTCCGCTTACTTCGGGAACTAGGCCTGCTATTTGAGCGAAGTCGTTCTGATTAAGGCGCTTTCCTGCGTGCTCGCCAGATTCAATTACGTCGAAGCGCTTGGTGATGTATACAGGGGTGCCATTGTTGAAATAAAGCAGCGCTGACAATGCTGTGGGAATCTTGAAAATGGTGCGCGCCATCAGCATGGTTACATGTTCGTTGGCTGGGGCGTCTTGATAATTTTCGTAGTAAGGCAATAAAGTCGGTTTGAGAATATGTGTTCCGCCATGATCCGTGCTGATGAGTTCTTTTTTATCGATCTTTACCGAAAATTTTGTCTGTGCACCGGAAATGGAGATCCTTTTGATTGCTCCGTCTTTTGCGAAAGCGAGTTGCGGAATGTCGAAACCTAATGTAGCCTTAAATTTGGAAATGCCGAATAAAGCCTTTGAACAGGCTCGGCAAAAATCTTGTTCGGTTTCTTTTAAGCAACAATGGCAAAAGCCCATCAGAGACTCCTTTCGCGAACTGTGATTGCGCCGATTGTTTCGTGGTTGGCGAGTTTCATGAGCATCATGAATTTATCGGTTCTGCTAATACCGAGTCGTTCGCAGTAAAAAGATTTGTTCGCTCCTTCTGGCAGTAGACCCTGAAAAAAGGGGAATAGGTAAGGCGAACAGAACAGCCTCTTCTTTTTGGGCATATCCAAAGCGATGGAAGGGTTTCGGGATGCTGCGTAATTGGAATCGTACAGGAATACAAATCCCCTTCTGTTTTGCAGGAGGTATCCGGCAAGAATGTCGTTGTAATACACGCATGCACTACGGATGTTGTGATTATTCATGCGTTACCCTTTCGCTTAAGGTGATTACAAAACCGAGGGGCTTTATCATTTTGCTCAATACGTTGATAGAGGGATTCGCTTTTCCTAGTTCGACGGAATTAATTGTTCTAGGAGAAACGCCGGAAATTTCGGCTAAATCCTCTTGGGATAGCCCCAACTTCTTTCGTCTTTCCGAAATCTGTTTCCCGATAAAATCCATAATTGCTTGCTGTTTATTGTGCTTTTCTGCAATATATTGCTGTTTTTGCATTAAAATACATTATTTTAAAGTGGATGTCAAGTTAAATCTGCAATATATTGCGGATTTGATTAGCGAAAAAATTACGCCGAATAGAGGACTTTATCCGGCTGAATGGTAAAAAGTCGCGAAAAAACGATTCTATTCTTCGACTTCGAATCCTTTTTCTTCTTCGACAGGTTCGGCAGGAACTGTTTCTTGAATGGGTGTGGCGGCGAGCTTCGTTTCGTATTCTGCCTTGAGATCTATGTAGAACTTGGCTCTAGCCGTGCCATAGTAGGGGACAACCCATAAAGAGGCGATGCCGAATGTGATGATGCAGAGGAAAAACCAGCCGATAAACGAAAGACCGAGAATGAATAGGCGCATGCGATGACCGTACATCATCTTTTTACTTTCGGTGATTGCTTGCAGGGGACCGTATTCCGGATGATCCAAGAGGATGAATTCGGTCATGGCGTAAGAATAATATTTGATGATGCCGGGGACGATAAGGAGAAGGTACCAGCAGATAAGGAATATAAACTGTAATACCTCTGTAATGACGAACTTGAAAAAGAATTTGAGACTGCGAAAACCTGTGAAAAGTCGTTTATAGGATAGGTGTGCTTTTCGAGCGATGTCGAGGAAACATGCCATGACGCCAAACCACATGCACCAACTAACGGCTGATGAAATAAAGCTCCAAATGTCGCCGAAAGTATTTCCGTCGTCTACGAGATATTCTGGCAGGGAAACGAGGGTGTTGATTAGCATCGCCAAGAGCCAGACGATGATACCATAACCCCATTTCCCGCGCATGGCCTCGCGGGCGTAGGCTCTGATTTCTGCAGCGGATGCGGCCATTGCTTCTTCGCGGCCTTCGAAAACTTCTGCTTGGTTTTCTTCGACCTGAATCTCTTCTTTGTTTTCCATATAAAACCCTTTAAGTTGTATGCACTTAAAGGGAATATATAAAAATTACACCTTCACGTGGAAGTAGTCGATTTCGGGGTGGCTGATGTAAAGGCCGCTTACGGATGCTTGCGGGTACATGGCGCCGTTTTCGGTGAGGCTGATGCCCACGCTGTTGAAATCGATGAGTTTCGCGACGTTGAAGATTTCCTTGATGTTCGGGAGCACGGGATAGCCGACGGCCGGGCGGATGCCCT
>JAEEGJ010013766.1_pt1 | contig 19476 bp, 13 predicted proteins | sample 8958761 | NCBI WGS metagenome assembly JAEEGJ01 (sample SAMN16246546, study PRJNA631951) | gut metagenome | biome: gut microbiome; feature: rumen; material: RS-attached | host: Bos | place: Iran: Karaj | collected 2018-10 | reverse complement strand
AAAAACTGGCGATCCACCTTAGGAAGGACCATCAGCCTTCACTGATTTATACAATAATAATCCATTTTTCTCTTCCTGATTTCGATTTTGCTTGATAATCTATGAAATCAGCCCCTCTGCTCAGTCAGCAGAGGGGCTTTTTGGACAGACTGAAGTATATTTATATATATAAATATACTTCTCAGTCTGTCGAAAAAGTCCAGCTTTTTCACTGGACTTTTTCGACAGACTGAATTATCATTACATGATAATGATATATATTTACAAAATCAAAATAATCGGAATGATGCTGATTTTGATTGGATTTGTATGGTAATAAGCACAAAAACAGCATATTATATATGTGCAAAAGTGAGATTTTGGGATTCTTATGCTCACATTTATAGAATCTTAACAATGACATGGTATAATATAGGTAAATTCTAATATTGAGGTGATTATTATGCCAAATACTGTAGAAAATCTAAACGCCCAAACCGTTATTCCTGCAAATGGAACTAACCCACGTACTCTGTATGAACACCAGGTTGAAGCACTCAAAGCACTGAATGCGATCAACAAGAAGCCTGATTTCCGTACATTATTGGTATTGCCAACGGGCGGAGGCAAAACGATGACTGCAGTATACTGGCTTTTGCAGAATGCTGTAGATCAAGGTAAAAAGATACTATGGATTGCTCACCGTCACCTTCTTTTGGAACAAGCGGCGGATACGTTTATCAATAATGCTTACACTAGCATTATGATAAACCACACTACATTCCGCTATCGTATTATCTCAGGTATGCATGACAAGCCTGTACATATCAAAAAAGATGATAACATTCTTATTGTAAGCAAGGATAGTATCAACCGCAGTCTCGAAAGGCTTGACAGCTGGCTCAAAAATGAGGACGTGTTCCTTGTAATCGATGAAGCACATCATGCTGTTGCTAAGACCTATCGTAAGACCATAAAATATGTTGAAGAACATGCTAAGTCGATGAAACTTCTTGGACTTACTGCAACTCCTTTTCGTACCTCTGAAAAAGAAAAAGGTGCGCTATCTCAGATATTCACCGATGACATTGTATATAAGATTGACCTGAACGCTCTCATTGATGGTGATATTCTTGCCTATCCGAAGTTTATTGATGGATGCGAGACCGGCGTTGAATTGGGAGATATGATTGGACTTAAGAACATCCAGGAAATTGAAAATTTTGATGCTCTCCCAAAAAACATTCAAGAATTCCTGCAAGAAAACAATGAGCGAAATTCTTTTATAGTAGACCACTATGTCAGGAATAAAGAAAAATACGGCAAAACTATCGTATTTGCCATTAATAAGACCAACGCATTTGCTTTAAATGCGTTATTCCGAAAGAATAAGATACGTTCTGATTATATTGTTTCCGATGTTAGAGACGCCGCTCTCGGAATTACTATTTCAAGCAAAGAAAACGAAGAAAAGATAAAACAGTATCGTGACGGCAAACTTGATGTACTTATCAATGTAAACATCCTGACTGAAGGAACCGACCTTCCTCAGACACACACAGTATTCCTTACTCGTCCAACTATATCAAGGGTGTTTATGACACAAATGGTTGGAAGAGCATTGCGTGGTAAAAAAGCAGGCGGCACAACTGATGCATATATTGTTCCTTTTATCGATAATTGGAACGGTAAAATTGCATGGGTAAATCCACAGTCGTTATTCAAAGATGAATATGAGCCGCAGGATACACCTGCCAAGAAGCAGCAATACGAGTTACGCATGATCTCGATATCTAAAATTGAAGAATTTGCAGCTATGCTCAATGATGGTATTGACACCTCTGCTCTTGAGCAAATTGAAATGATTGAACGTATTCCTGTTGGTTATTATATGTTCAGCACACTGGAGTGGAATCATCAAATACTAATTTACAATAGTACTCAGTCATCATATCAGGCTTTGATAAATGATCTTCCGCAAATAATGGAGTTATACAAGATTGAAGAAGAAACAATATCTGATGACGTACTGTCAGAAATGACGGATTATTGCATAGAGCAGTACTTTGATGAAGCAATGGTTCCTGCCTGTCAGCGAAGCGACATAGAACACCTTCTTCTTTTCTTTGCACAGAAAGCTGTTGATCCGTTGTTCGTTCCTCTTGACGATATTGTTCGCAAAAAACTGGACGTTTCAGATATCGCTAAGAAATTCGAAGATGAGGCTATGACAGGTCGTGAACGCAAGGCTTACCTTGACAACCTATGGAACGCCGAAGACAGCGTTTATAAGATCTATTATTCCAGCCCATATATCTTCAAACGTATGGTAGATATTGAAATGGATAAACTCGACGGATATGTGGATACAGAATACGCAAGACCTCAGACTCAAGCAGAGCTTCGGAAACTTGAAGATCTAAAGTTAGAGGAAATAATCAGGCGATACCCTAATATTGGAATTCCATTAAAGATGAAGGTATTTGATAAGGCTCGCAATTCTGACGGCAATTACGTATGTGCAGGTTGTAAAAAGGAATTTGACAACAGACAGTTCTTACAAGTTGATCATATCAAGCCAATGGCTAATGGCGGTAAAACAGTTGAAGAGAATTTGCAGATACTCTGCCGAACCTGCAACCAGCGGAAGGGTGATAAATGATGGTACATACCAAATATAAGTTTACTCCCAAAGATATAGCAGGGTATCTGCTTGTAGCTAATTTGCCTCGATTTCGTGAAGATGAGATAATCACCGATCTGTTCCAAGAACACAATGATGACATAGTATATGATTATCGCAACGATTTCATCAAACTGCGTCGTCATATCCACGATAAAATGATATTACTTGAGATGAATGACGAAGAATACGAGGAAGCTCAATTGATAATACGTGAATTTCAAATTGAAAAATCAGAAGCTATACCAGATTATTTTGGCGCATATTTCAAGTATATCAAGTTAAAACTCCTGTATTCTGGTAATGGCTATCAACGCATAAAGCTCAGAACTCTTCTAAAAGAATTTGGATACAAACGGCGAAGTGCTGCACTAATGGAAAGCATAAATCGTACTATGCAAGCACTACATCTTCAAGCTTATCTTAAGCAGCATGAACCTTGTGATTTGGAAGAAATCTCAATAGATCAGATGGTTATAATTCGATTAAAGGCATAATACCAAGCTCTACCGCCCCATTACGGGGCGGCTTGAGCATAAAATATCAGCTGTACCGATAATGATACAGCTGAGAAATAAGGAAGAAAAATGATAATAAACACAGGGATGCGGACAGATATTCGCGCACCTGCTGAATGATCATCAGATAGTAATTTCAATACACAAGGAAGATCACGGCGGTTCGTTATATCACGCTCATGTGATAATGTCAACTACCAACTATAGTAACGGTGCTTTGTTCCAAGACAAACGTGAAAATTTTTTTGTAATCGGTCAAAATGTTGCAAATGTAACACGAGACATTTGTTTATTGGAGATTCCACCTTCCATAGGAAATACAACAAAGGATTCAAATCAAGATGAAAACATGAACAAAAAGAAAGAATTCAAGAAGTATTTTTTTCCACAGTGGTAATCAAAAAATTCTAATATCATGATATGAATATTTTTTTCTGACAGGACAGCTTGCTATATGTGCTTTACTCCTGGTATTTTGGCCGGAAGAGCTATTCTTCTTAGGTATAATTAGAAGCTTATACAACATTTTTCATAATATCATAAGCTGAAAAACGTAAATAAGAGAAAGTACTATGATATTTTTAGGGATAAGTCTTTATGTTTATTTTAGATTCGTTAAAGAGTATAAAAACAAAGGTGTTACACATTGAGCCTTTACTAATATGCCAAACTGTTCTTTTTATAAAGTGACATTTGTCATTATTATTGTGACACTTTACATCTATACAAGCTGCTCTAAATATGTTAGAATGATACAAAAGTTGTTTTGATTATCGAAATAAACAAGACGATTTTGATTATAAAAAAGGAGTTGTATTATTATGGAAAAAATGTCAAAGTATTTCATTGAAAAAAGTAAAAACGGCGAAGAACAGATTTTTTTAAAGAACGAAAAAGGCATTAAGATCGCTTCGGGTGTTTTTTCAGCAGCAAATCAGCTTTCACGCAGATGTCTGAAAAACATTGCCACAGACGCTGCAGACGCAGAAGTCGAAATACAAGTAAAAAAAGGCTATGAGAAAAAATCAGGCACTAAATTCGAGATTTTTCAGGAAAAGGACGAAAAGATCAATTTCAGACTGAGAGAAAGCAACGGAAATATTATTCTTTCAGGCAACTCCTATGAAAGCCTTGCTGATTGTATCAATGCAGTTAAAGAGGCTAAGGATTCTATCAGGGAAATGTCCTATTCCAACGAACTTACTGCCCTGCATCAAAAACCAGTCTTCGTAAAGAAAAAAGCTTCTCCCAGATTTGCGACTCTTGCTGAGGAGCGCACACAGGCTGAATTACGAAGCAAGGGTATGGGATTTTCCGTAATGCTCAACGAAAAGGAGCGTCCTTTTTTCATTACAGGACGTATTTCCGATGAAAAGATAAACTCGCCTTCCAAGGCAATAAAGGCTTTGAATTACATACACCATACCATGGGCTTTGAAAATGCTGAGCAGGAGTTTGACGAAGACGACACTGAAGTAAGAGAAATGCCCGACGGCATGACTTTCTACAGAATGAAACAGTATCATAAGGGAATACCTGTTGATGGACATACTCTTATCATATCTGCCGATACTGATGGTAACCCAAAGACTCTCAGCGGTCAGTACGCCAAAATAACGTGCGATGATGATATTAAGATAACCGAAGATCAGGCTAAAGCCATTGCCGAGAAAAAATACGGCACTGTACTATCATCAAATGGCCTGACTTACTATGTTGACGATAGTGAAAAGTCTTATCTGTGCTGGTGCATGATTACCGAAGGTAATAAGTTGTTTATCAGCACTACAGATGGAAACATCGTAAAGGCAGAAAAAACGCATATAACTATTGACATTAATACTAACAGACGTATTACGACATCTCTCGGAGAAGATGGTGCGATCAGCATATTAAATACAGACGGCGATGCACCGCTGAAACTTTCTGACGGTGAAAGAAATATCGAAGTATGCACCGATGTGTATATTGGCAAGAAAAACTGGAGAGACATTTATGAACCCCAACCTTACATAGCTAATTCAAACACCGAAGAAGCTCTCAGCAATCTTGCGCGTCAGCATCCTGTTACTGCTTATTACAATATGAAACGAGTATATGATTATTACCTCAACGTTCTTGGCCGTAAAGGCGCGGACGACCGCGGCAAAAAGATATGTCTCGTAATGAATTATCATGAATATTGGAATGAAGTTAATGCGTGTTTTCGTTCCGATATCAGTGAGCATACGCAGCTCTGCTTTGGTCCCAATGGAGACATAGAAAGATGTGTTGACGTTGTCGGGCACGAATTTACACACGCAGTTGTAGACGCTACCTGTAAACTGAAATATGAAAATCAATCAGGAGCTATCAACGAAGCTTATGCGGATATTCTAGGTGAATTCGCTCAGGACGGTACTCTGGATTCGCACGGTGAAAACAAATCAAGGGGAGAAATGCGATACTTTAATAACGGAACAACAATGAGCGATTATCACTACTTAGGTGAAAACGAGACGTTAGAAGATCACGATCAAGGTTACGTACATGAAAACTCAGCTATAATCAGCCATGCTGCCTACCTTATATCGGATAAATGGCCGGGCAAAAGTGAAAAAAACAACGACGGCTACAATGATAACAAACGCTGTGAATTATCTGCTCTGTTTTACAGGTCATTGCAGTTTATGTCCGAACTAAGTGACTTCAGAAGCTGCGGCTATGCTCTTATTAATGCTGCTTTCAGTGTATGTTCTGCCGAAAATATAAATGAGAAGCTCGGAGCCATCGCAGACGCTTTTCTTGATACAGGTATAATATTCCAGTCAAAAGCAGGTTTAGACGTTATTCTAAAGAAAGCTATTTATGCAACAGGAAAGGTTACTGATTCATGGGGAAATCCGCTCCCGGGCGTTGCTGTATCTGCACGTAACGGTGAGAATTATGGTAACTTGTATTGCAGTACGGTAACTAATTCCAAAGGAGAATATAAGCTGATACTGAAAAAGAGAACTAAATTCAAAATCAATTTTGTAAGACTTGACGGATATTCCGGTACATTTGAAACTGGTTCTATATCAGACAGCAATCACGGTGAGTGGAATACTACTCTTAATTATTATAGCCCTGTTTTAACAAAATCTACATTTATTATACATGGTCGTGTTAAACATCCGGATACAGGCAATCCTATTGTGGGAGCTACCATAAAAATAATTAAGGGAACTAATGTTGAAAGTGAGGTAATGACTAAAAAGCCAGCTGTGGTGTTGAAAACAGATGCAAACGGTTACTTCTTTACAGCTGCTCTCCCTAAGGGAGATTATGATGTCTGGGCTTACAGTGAGATAAAGGATTCACCGAACTGTCTTTCTAAGATTGTTCATATCAATAATGACTATGATCATTGGCTGAATATGATGTTGGAGAGAAAAGCTCGTTTCTATGTGACAGGTCTGCACATTCGAGCCCGTAGTTCATTATTCACTGCAATACAAACAAAAAGCGGTTACACTCGGATAAATACTGACATGAACTGCGGAAATTCAGGAGACTGGATATTTATGAGCTACTGCGTAGATAATTACAATAATCCTATCACTAATCTTCTGATATACGAAAGCAATAAACAGGAAACATGGAAAACAAAGGAACTGACTCATAATGGCATAACAGCAACATATAAGCGTTTGAATGTTAATCTTAACCGAAATTCAAACGGAAAATATATTTATCTCTGTTCCACACGAGATAAACAATTTAGTCCGCTGACAAGGCTCGACGTACTTGTAAAGGAATTGGGGCATATACGTGCTCCTTATTGGTCAGGAGTACGTGTTGTAAAAAATAGTGTCACTTCCGTTGATGATTACGCAAATACAAATGAAAGCTCGAAGAAAAACGGTTACCATGTTCACATAATGCAAGCACGCAAAGAAACAATGCAGTACTAACCTAATATCTTACATACTGTTGATATATCAATTGAAACGTTGAATATATCATTGGAACTTCAAGTATACTTACAGCACAGAAATCCCGACGCTGACATATAATGTTGAAAATATTGACAAGCTGTCATTCAACATTGGAAGAATAGCTAAAAGCAGTGCACAGAACGGAGTTCTTTACATTTATCGTAATAACGAAGAATACGATGCGATACCGCTTAAGGCATATATGCCAATAAGTGACTGTGAGATTGACCTTAAGGGAACAAAGAACCTGCGCTTTGTATTGAAAGCAGACAGCCAGTGTACTTATGCACTTATGAATATCCATGCAGATGCTCTTACGCCAGAGATGCATCATATATCCTTTCATACTACGCATATACTTCTACAACCCAAGAAGCAATAATGCCGATTAATGAATTTAGAAGAAGAAATAATAATTTAAACCGACTGGTGAAGGCTAAAAAAGGCTGACATTAGTCGGTTTCCATTTATGCATAGAACTATAAGTACACAGTACCATCTTTGTGGCAGGAGAGCTATTCTGTCTCATTATGCATATATCAAGATTAATATACTCGTAAGTTACTTACTCATAATTCACTAAACATCTGGTAATATCAATTCTTACTCATGTATAATTCATTTTCAGTTGACAATTGCGTTTAGATGTGATATAATCAGATTGTAAAACGCAAAATCATCAATATTTGCGTTTTGATTTAAATGCTATTTAATATTTACTCAATGCATATTTGATTTTGAGCTTCAGATAATAACAACGGCAACTGTCAGAAGGAGATGAGATATGTGTCAAGGAAAACACTTAAAGCTCTATTCCATATGGGAGCTAAAGAATACAAAGACGAGTACAACAACAGGTATAACGCTGATACGACAATACACCTGAATGTAACTATCGGGAATGATTCAGCCTTCATATGTCAGACTCCTGAGATATACAAACAGATAATATCGATTGAACGTATGGACAAGGCTGTTGGTGCTGTGGCTAATACACTTCCTCAGCTTGCAATATCTCAGTTTACTTCTAAATGCTTGATAGATGAGATCTTACTTACTAATAACATCGAAGGTGTGCACAGTACAAGGAAAGAGATCGGTGAGATACTTCAAGATCTTTCAACGCGAGATAAACGCAACAGGTTCGTTGGACTGGTTGCTAAGTATGCTGCACTGGAGGATAACCAGTCAATGTCCTTTAAGACTTGTCAGGATATACGCAAGGTCTATGATGATATCTTCTACGAAGAAATAAAGGCAACTGATCCTGAGAATTTGCCTGATGGTGAAATGTTCCGTAAATCCGGCGTTGAAGTACAGTCTGCAACTCAGAAAGTTATCCACAAAGGTTTATCGCCAGAAAGTAAGATAATCGACACTATGAACCAGAGTCTTGCTGTATTGAACGATGATGATATTGATATCTTCATCAGGATAGCTGTATTCCACTATCTGTTCGGATATATTCATCCATTCTATGACGGTAATGGTAGAACGAGTAGATTCATCAGCAGCTACCTGTTATCGCGTCAGCTTAATCCATTGATAGGATACCGGTTGTCATATACTGTAAAAGAAAACATCTCAAAGTATTATAATGCTTTTGATGTGTGTAACGATCCGCACAATAAAGCCGAACTCACGCCGTTTGTGGAAATGTTCTTGAATATATTGGAGATATCGCTGCAGCAACTGCTGGAAACTCTTGAAGAGAATAAGTATAAATGGGAATACTACAGTCAACGTATCGGCAGCTTACCAAATGCTGAAAAGAATGATATTGCTCATTTGTACGAACTCCTGATACAATCTGCATTATTCTCCAATATCGGTATATCCCGTGAGGAACTTCTTTCTCAGCTGAAACTGTCTGAGAATACTCTACGGAGCAGGTTGAGAATGATACCTGATACACTGCTCATTGAGAATCGTCAGAAAGGCAGGAAGTATTATCTTCTTGACCTTGATGAAACAGATAAACTTTTTGAAGATTGATATTTCAGTACCGCCTTCGTGGCGGTACTTTCTTTTTTCTCGTTTTCAATGAACTTATACGAGGTAGATGCTGTAATAAACGCAGATTAAAACAATAACCCCACCCGATTTTTATTTCGGGTGGGGCAAATATAAATCTTATGCAGCCGTTATAGGAGCATATCTCTTGGAAGCCAGTATCTTATCCATTACAGCCTCAGGGGAGATCTCTCCGCCCATGACCATATCGAATACAGATGGCGTGTAGCCCGATACCAGTGCAGCTCCTGTTTCGGAGCGTGTTACAGGCATGGCGTCACATCTTGCGTTTACGTTCCAGAATACTATCTCAGGCAGGTCGTAGCCGTGCTTGTTGTAGAGCTTTCTCATTGCCTTGAACAGTACATCGTCATTACCGCCGACAACGCAGTAGTCGAACTGCATATCGGAGATTATGTAGAGCTTCGAGGGCATATCTGCTGCTGAGACCTTGTTCTTTACAGCTGTACGAAGTATCAGCATAAATACAGCCTCAAGGTTGGTATTTGCCACCTCGTTGAAGGTATTGCAGTAACGAACCTTCTCCACTATGTCCTTGCCCTTTATCTCTACGAGGCAGGGCTTTTCGGAGAAAGTGATGAAGTGGTCTGCGAATGCACCTCTATTATGCTCTGCGAAGTATATTCCCAGAGACAGTGCTGCGTCTATAGGACGTATACCGCCGCAGCCGCAGGTCATTGAGCCTGAGCCGTCTATAACAGCTATGGCGTTCTCACGTCTCGAAGCAGTCAGGTCGGGCAGGGACTTCCATGCAGCGTCCAGAGACTTTCTCTCAGCCTCTGAGATATTGCCTGCAAGTGCGGCTCTGACTATGTCGTAGGGGAACAGTCTGTCGGCGTTGAGCTTTGCTGTGCCGTTGTGTACATTATTCAGGTAGCCCATGTAACGCTCATTATCATTTCTGATAAAAGCGCGGCGGTACTTGAACATAGCGCATGAGGGCTGTACCTCATAATTGAATGTGTAGTCACGCTCGCGAAGACGGTTCTCCAGTATATCCGTGTATGTTCTCAGAGCGGATAGAGTCCGTCTGTATGTAGGCTCGGACATTCCAAGCAGTGCTGCCATACGTCTGCCCTTGTTTCGTGTATCCTTTGAGGAAGCGTTGACTGAGGGCAGCCACTTTGCAAGCAGTGAAGCCTGTCCCTTTGTGTTCATAACAGATATATCCTTATCCAGCTGAGCCTTTATCTCCTTAGCTGCTGCGTTCTCCAGAGAAGTACCCAGCAGTACGCACAGGTCGTCGAAACGGCCGTACTCAGCGAACAGAGGGATATTCTTCTCAACAGCCTTAGGAGCTGTCTTTACCAGCGCGGAAACTGCACAGCGGAAGAAACGTCTCTCACCCAGACCGCCTCTTGCGTCACGGGCGAAGAAGATTATCTTCATAGTCTTGTCGGGGTTCTCGGCGTAAGCGCGTGTTACCACGTCAGCTATCTCCTTGGCTGTGGAATTTCTCATTGCACCTGCCTTGAAAAACATATCAAGGCAGAATGACTCGGTTGAACGGTAAGCAGTACCGCCGTTCTCGGTATATGACATGTTGGATTCCTTCTTTAAAAAGTTAAGCATATTAAAACTCCTTTCAAGTCAGCGTTTTTTACCATACGTTTCCGCAGGGCAGGATTCGAACCTGCGTAAGACCACTGTTTTATTGCTGTTGCTGACTTAGTCGCGGCTCTTTTTTAGCACAGTGCTTACCCACGAAGAGGCAGCTTCCTGCGTCCCTGAATAATGCTGTCAGAGCCGAATTATACGTTTGGATTTAGGTTTATGCAGCGTCACGCTGCCAAGACGCCTTATTCATTAATCAGATGAAATATGAACTACTGCTGTGTGCGTCTTATCAAGGCACATTTTATCTTGAAAGGATAATAAAAATTGCTGTTTGTGCCTTAAAAATAATGTGCTGTGAGCGAACTGCAAGCTGCATTTTTTATGATAGTGAGCGAGTTTACGAGCGTCAGCGTGGCAAGGGTGCAGCGTAACGCTGCCAAGACACCGTATGAATAATCCATTTTCATTAAAAAATTGCTGTTAGTGTCTTAAACTCGTCGCCGTGGGAGTTGAACCCGTTCTGAATGAACTGCCAAAATTGCTGTAAGCGGCGAAATATTAACCCTTTACCACTCCGACGGTGAAGAGCTTCTTCACAGGCTCTGTAAGATCCTGCTGATTAGCCATTACATCGTTGATATCCTTGTATGCAAAGCGAGCTTCCTCAGCTACATCATTCTTATTATTCTTGGCAAGAACTACATTCTTTTCCTTCAGGTCTACCATTACGGACTCTACGGAGAACGTGTCCTTTGCTGCGGTTCTGGAGTAAGCTCTGCCTGCACCGTGGGACGAGGACATGAAGCTGTCGGGATCGCCCTTGCCGCGTACTATGTAGCTGTATGAGCCCATAGCTCCCGGGATAATTCCCATTTCACCCTCACCTGCACGGATAGCACCCTTTCTGTGTACCCATACATTCTTGCTGAAGTGATTTTCAAGGGCAGCATAGTTGTGGTGACAGTTTATCTCGCCTGAGAATACAGGAACTATGCCTGTATGTTTCTCGATGTGCTTTGCGAATATATCCTTTATCTTGCCAAGCATGATAGCACGGTTCTCATAGGCGAAATCCATACAGAGCTGCATCCACGCAAGATAACGCTTACCCTCGTCTGTATCCACAGGCAGGAAGGGTAAATTCCATTCATTGGGCACCTGTGAGAACCACTTGTCATTAAGCCCGTGAGCTATCTTATTGAAGTATTGTCCCACGATATTGCCGAAGTGACGGCTGCCCGAATGGAGCATGATACCACACATTCCATCATCGTCCTGCTGGAGCTCGATGAAGTGATTTCCGCCGCCGAGAGTACCTGCCTGATAGTAGCCCTCCTCGATCTGAGGGATAAGCTCCTTGTCAGCCTCGTACTGTCCCATTTCAGCCTTTGCACGGTCAAGGACCTCAGATGCCTGAGCTGTCTTGTAATGTGCGAAGCCTGTGGGGATATTTCTCAGGATATCGCCGCAGATAGTCTGCACAAGGTTTCCGCTGCCTGTTACTGTTTCACGAAGAAGCGATACAGGGATATCGGTCTGGACATAAGCCATTCCGCAGCCTATATCAACTCCTACCGCATTTGGGATAACAACGTCCTCACAGGCGATAACTCCGCCTATGGGCATGCCCTTTCCTGCGTGAGTGTCGGGCATAAGTGCTATACACTTGTGTGCGAAGGGTAACTTCGCAAGGTGCTCCGCCTGTTCGATACACTTCTCACCGACAGCTTCCATATCTGTCTGCCATATCTTTATCGGGAGCATATTTTCGTTCTTGTTGTAATGTACGAACATTTTCTTCACTTCTCTTTCCTTTAGCTTGACTTTAGTATACCACAGGAATTGGAAATAATCATATAAAAAAATCTGCGCACACTCGTTTGTCTCTTGAAAATGACATATTTTTCTGTTAATATATAAATAAGGAAAGGACGTGAAACAAATGGCTGGATTCTCGGAGCTTATAAAGAATTTCGATAAAACAAGAGAATATGTCAGGGATTTCTTCATTTACGGCTGCAAGGTCAGAAGTGATTTCGATAAAAAGAGCGTACGCACATACGATGATGAAAAGCGGCGTGTTGAGAGCTGGATGCAGGACTATATGCGCTATGACGATTCTGTTCAGGGACGTCATGTGTCCATTTCCGTTGACAGCGGTCATATTTCCGAAAATCCACTGTATAACGCATACTACTCCAAAAGCTTTACCAATAACGATATAAAGCTGCATTTCCTCCTTACAGATATATTGCAGGACGGCAAGAGCCGTACCCTCAGAGAGCTCACCGATACTCTGAACAACGAATACGAGCAGCTGTTTGACGACCAGACAGTGAGAAACAAGCTAAAGGAATATACCGAGGAGGGCATAGTTATCGCTGAAAAGCAGGGCAAGACCATGTATTATTCCCTTTCCCCTTCCCGTGCAGATGATCTCATAAAGATGTACAAGGGACTTGATGACGCTTTGAAGTTCTTTTCGGAAGCTCCTGATTTTGGCGTGATCGGCAACAGCATAATGAAAGCCGTCGGCATGAAAAACGACCTGTTCCACATCAAGCATAATTACATGATACACTCCCTTGAAGACATACTCGTTCCTGATATACTGGCGGCTATTGACGATAAGTGCAGTATCACTGTGAAGAAATTCTTATGGAAGAAAGATGATGAGTTTTCCGAAGAGGAGATAATCCCAATGCAGATACTTGTATCTGTACAGACGGGCAGACGCTATATAGCAGCCTATGTGCCGAAAAGGCGCAGGTTCGTCACCTTCAGACTTGACAGGATAAAGCAGATAAAGAGGGAAGACGTATGCGCTGACTATGACAGATTAAAAGAGCGCTATGACGTGAATATACAGCAGTGCTTCGGAGTTTCCTTCGGAGATCGTCATGAGACAGGAACGGTAAATGCTATCAAGATAACCTTTACCATTGACGAGAGGAACGAGAGCTTTATCATAGACCGTTTAGAGCGTGAAAAGCGCTGTGCCATTCTTGAAAAGACAGGAGACAGACTGTACACTCTGACTGCCGATGTGTTCGATCCCAACGAGCTGATGCACTGGGCAAAGACATTTATTGGTCGCATAGTTTCAATTGAGGGCGGCACGGAGAAGATAAGGCTGCGTTTCTACAATGACATTCGCAGAATGTATCGAATGTACGGAGGTATTGAAGATGAACATATTCAGTGAGATATATGGTACATATTTCCGTATAGCCGCCAAGCTCCTTGAAAATGAGGTCACCGATGAAAAGACCGTGCACGAGACCGTACTGCGTGACGGCTTCCGTGATTCTGTGCTGTTCCTGCCTCAGAAGCTTATACCAAGCGGCGAGGACTGGGGTCTTTTCAGACGGGGCAGCGATAACATGCTCAGGCGCATAACTAAAAAAGCACCTGTGAAGGTGCTGACAAAGCTGCAAAAAATGTGGCTGAAAGCCAAGCTCTCCGATCCGAGGATAAGGCTGTTTCTTGAGGACGAGGTCATAGAGGACTTAAAAGAGGAGCTTGCAGATGTAAAGCCCCTGTACCGACATGAGCATTTCAGGCTCACAGACAGATATGCCGACCACGACGATTATTCCGACGAGAAATATGTTGCTAATTTCCGTGCAGCTCTTGACGCTGTGAAAAAGAGGAAAATAGTAGATATTTCTTTCACATCGGGACACGGAAAGCGTGTCAGCGGCAGGTTTGTAATGCAGAAAATTGAGTTTTCACCCAAGAATGGAAAGTTCCGTGCTTATTGCTATCGGCTCAGTAATGATAAGATAAAAAACAGCGGGCTCATAAATATCGGCAGGATAGATACAATAACCGATATGGGGCAGATATTCCGTACTCCTGTCTCTATGGACGATTATTTCAGCAGTCGCAAGTGCAGTGCTCCTGCTGTCATAAGGGTGACTAACGAGAGGAATGGAGTTGAGCGCTTTATGCTGGAATTTGCTCCCTATGAAAAGCATACTGTCCGAGACCTTGAATCAGGGCGGTATACCGTTGAGCTTTGGTACGACGAACAGGACGAGACAGAGGTGCTCATAATGCTGCTCAGCTTCGGCCCTGTTATAGAGATACTTGGTCCTGAGAAGTTACGTTCTCAGGCTAAAGAACGGTTAATGCGGCAGTATGATCTGCTTTATGGAAAGAATGACGATTAAGCTGAATATAGGCGGTGAAAGAATGGGATTTTTCAGTAATACTAAGATCAATATAATAAAGAAAGTGCCCGATGGTATCGTTATAGCGGTAACAGGAGCAAAAGCTGCGTTGAAATGTGAAATAACAAGTACGGATGCTCAGGAAATTGATACTACAATTCCAATGGTCATGACGCTGAACGGTACTCCACTAATGGAGATGCATCCGAGTTATTGTCCTACTTGCTGCGGATTACTTGCAACAGGCTATGGACTTGATAATGCGAAATGTACCGAACTTACCGAAATATCAGATAATATAAACAGTGGATTTACCGGTGTTGATGATTTTATTGAAACTATAAAGACTCTTATCGGATTATTTGAGGACGGAGTATATCTTATCAAAGATACAAAGACTTTTCCTGTTGACGGTGACGGCCATTTCTTCTGGGCGATTCCTGACGAGCTTACGTACTATAACGCATATACAGATGCATATTATATTACCGATCTTATGCAGCTAATTGAACTAAAAGGAGCTTTTCTGTATCCTACACAGTCGCGGGACAGATATGACGATAACCGTGTCAAGTATTATATGAACTTATTCAGCAGCGGAACAGAAAAGCCGCGCGCTATAGCATATAACGCACTGAGAGGAATGAGTGCTTTGCTTGACGGTCATCACAAAGCTTGTGCAGCTGCAAGACTTCACGCTCCTCTTGATACGATAGTTATCACAAAGGGACATCTGGCAGGAGACAAGGACAATTTTCAGATACGGTTCGGTTATTATCTTGATGCTGAGTATGATATAGCAGTAGATAAAACCAGTGGTCTTCCTTCAAAGCTTTACAAGCAATATACGGAGCAGATGGCTGATGTTTACGCTAAAAAGAAGCGGCAGCCCCCTGTACTCTATAAAGGACTGCCTGTTGAATGTAAATTTACGAAACGCGAATGGGAGAAATGCTATACAGACGCTGTTTATTATTATCCAACAGCAGACCAGTTTGCAGGTGAATTAGCCTGTGATTACAGCGCTATTGAAAATATGTCACCTGAAGACATATATTACTATGTCTTTCAGCAGGAGGATCCTGTATATTACGCTAAGATTCTTATGAGCAGTTTTGTTCGGACAAATGATAAACGAACAAAAGAACTGCTTATGAAGTTCGCACGTCATAATTCGTTCAGTGGTGATACCAAGCAGATAATCGCTGCTGCACTCAGAGGCTTGATGAACTTCAAAGATGATGAGACCGAAAAGATATTCATTGACTTTGTTGTCTGCGGTGATGACTATCTTGCTGACATAGCCAAAGATTACTGGGAAGACGTTGAATAAATGGGCATGAGGGGATAAAATGGACAATATAAGGAAATCTCTAAAAAATATAAACGGAAGATTGTTTCTGGCATTATTAGTCATGGGACTATGTCCGACGCTGTACACAACGCTGCGAACCTTTTTCCTCGGGCAGTTACCGGGAGACTGGTCTTACTCCATAGCAGGACAACTTTCATGGGTGAATCTGCTGTATGAGGTCATAAATGAAGCAATAGTTCTGCCGCTGTACTTTTTTATGGGACAGGCTGTAGCGAATAAGACTGAGTATACCAACAGGATACGAAGCGGATTGCTGGTATCACTTGGGATATATACGATATGTTCTGTACTTGTGATGATATTTGTTGATCCGCTGCTAAGGTTCATGGCGGTATCACCTGATATATTATCGGAGTCCGCAAGCTATATCAGAATAGAGTGCGTAGCTAATATCTTTGGCATACTGTACAGCTTCATTTGCGTAGCTCTTATCACTATAGGAAAAGATAAGCTTGTCTACGCAATAACCGCTGCAAAGCTGATACTCAGCCTGCTCCTCGATACATTACTTGTCTCAACTCTGCCTGTATCTTTGAATTGCGGCGTTAACGGAATAGGTATCTCAAATATTATTTCCAATCTGATACTGTTCCTGATATCTGCATTTCTTATATGCAAATGTGGATATCCGATATTTGCAAGGAAACAGTTGTCTTATGCGTGGATGAAGGACTTCTTCAAAATTGGCGGTATCTCAGGACTTGAATCCTTTGTCAGAAATATAGCGTATATGCTCATGGTCTCACGTATGGTGAATATGGTCGGAGAGCAAGGTACATATTGGGTAGCAAATAACTTCATATGGGGCTGGATGCTGCTACCTATTACACAGCTTGGTGAACTTATAAAGCAAGAGACAGCCAAGGACAAGAATGCTGTGAAAAACAATACCCTTGGCTATTTTACGATAACTACTATAACCTGTCTTATATGGATAATTACAATTCCGCTGTATAAGCCTTTTATGCAGCATATTCTCGGGTACAGTGAGGTGGATAAGCTGTTCAAGCTTGTAATGGTATTGTTCGTTTTCTACGTTATGTATGCATTCCAGAACGTTTTCGATGCAACATTCTACGGCAGAGGCAAGACGAACTATATGCTGTTTGAGTCGATAGTGACAAACAGCATATACTACGGAACGTTCTTTGTCCTTTATCTATGCGGCGTTTGGAAGCCTACACTAATTGGTATCGCCCTGATGTTTGGCTTCGGAAATGCTTTTGATACGGTAGTATCATATCTTGCATACCGGCATTTCCTTAAAAAGGAAAATATCCGTATACTTGCTAAATGATAATAAGAGATATATTATTAACTATTTCAATATTGGATTTAAGCTGTACCGCCTTCGGGCGGTACTTTCTTTTTACTCTTATTTTAAAAGAATACATTGCTAAAGAATTATGTTTGGTAATCTTGTCGAAAATATGTTCGATTCTATTGTGGGCTATGATGAATTTTCGAGAAATTCAAATCAAGCCATTGACAGAACATCTGTTCTGTGATAGAATTGATTTACATTCAGAGGGATAAAATGACAAGTGTGAGGAGGTGGAGATATGGGAAGAGTGTATTTGTGTATAGACCTTAAGTCCTTCTATGCTTCCGTTGAATGCGTCGCCAGAGGCTATGATCCGTTTAAAGTTCCTCTTGTCGTAGCAGATCCCACCCGTGGTGATGGAGCGATAACACTTGCAATATCTCCTGCATTAAAGGAGCTGGGAGTTAAGAATCGATGCCGTATATTCGAGATTCCCAAGCACATTCAGTATGAGATCGCAATGCCCCGGATGCGTAAGTACATTGAGGTATCTGCTCAAATATACGGTATCTACCTTCAATACATGTCTCCTGAGGACATCCACGTTTACTCCATCGACGAGGTATTCATTGACGCTACGCCTTATTTGTCAACGTATAACTGCAAGGCTAAGGACTTTGCAAAGATGCTGATGAACGCAGTTATGGATAAAACGGGTATTTGCGCTACTGCCGGTATCGGTCCTAACCTATATCTAGCCAAGGTAGCTATGGATATTGTAGCTAAGCATGTGTCTGAACATATTGGTATTCTTACTGAAGAACTGTATCAGAAGCTTTTATGGAAACATCAGCCTTTAACTGACTTCTGGAACGTAGGACGTGGAATAGCTGCAAGGCTTGCAAAGTATGGTGTATTTGATATGAAAGGTATCACTGAACTTCCTGAGAGGTTGTTGTTTAAGGAATTTGGAGTAAATGCAGAATTTCTTATAGACCATGCATGGGGGCGTGAACCATGTACAATGGAGCAGATCCACAATTACAGAGGCAAAAGTCGCTCACTCTCCAACAGCCAGATACTATTCGAGGATTATGATGTGGACGGTGCTCGCATTGTTATGAAGGAAATGGTTGAAAATCTCGTACTTGAGCTGGTGGAGAACAACCTCTACGCTAAGGGAATCTCTCTGTTTATTCGATATTCCAAGGATTGTACTCCTTCATCAGGCGGAGCTATGAAGCTTATACAGGCAACTTGCTCCATTAAGAAGATACAGGCAGCATTCAGTAAACTTTATATAGATAAGGTAAAGATAGGGTACGGTATACGACAGATAGGAATTGCGCTTACTAACCTTACATATGAGCCTGATTTGCAGCTAAGCTTCTTCGACGATCCTGACGATGAGGAGAATGAAAAACAGCTTGAAGTCGCAATGGTTGGAATTCACAATAGATACGGGAAGAATGCTCTCCTCAAGGGATTCAATCTCTATGACAAGGCAACAGGTATGAAACGAAATACTATGGTAGGTGGTCATAATGGGTAATATGAATTTACAGCGACACGCAGACAGAGCTGTTCAGTTCGCTCCGTTTGCTGCTCTCAAAGGCTACTACGAATGCGTAAAGCTTCAGGAGCGTATAACTGAACCACGAAAGGAGCTGAGCGAAGACGAAGCCGAAGAATTGTCCAATACTCTGAAGAAGCTGAGAGCAGGTATAACTGTCAAGATTCGATATTACGACATTGACGCATACACAAACATTGAGGGAGTAGTAACAGAAATCAACATTCCTTATCGCAGGCTTAAGGTCATAAAGACTACTATCCCGTTCGATGACATCTACACCATTGAGATGCTCGGTAAAGACGTATGCTTTTAGAGCATCACCATTTTCCTCCTGAAAACAATCACAACATAGAAGA
>JAEEGJ010013764.1_pt1 | contig 19478 bp, 18 predicted proteins | sample 8958761 | NCBI WGS metagenome assembly JAEEGJ01 (sample SAMN16246546, study PRJNA631951) | gut metagenome | biome: gut microbiome; feature: rumen; material: RS-attached | host: Bos | place: Iran: Karaj | collected 2018-10 | reverse complement strand
TGGCAGGAGCACTGTTGATCAGGTCTTTTGAGATGTCATCGTGAAAATCCTTGAGGTGGGTATGCATGACCAGGCCAAGCCCGAGCCTGTTAGTAACGGCTTTATTAAGCTTGCCCATGTGCTCGGGGCAAAAACCCGTCTTGTTGGTGATCTTTCTCGTATCAGGTTCCATAAGCGAAGGACCAAGATAGTATTCGAGGTAGTCATTCTCTGCTTTGTCGCGCAGTGCACAGAACGGGCATTCCGCAGCGCCGGAATATGCGTCGTTGACGGGGATCATGTATATCTTTTCCATAAGTAATCTCCTTATTTGGAGTCAGGAGCGTGCAAAAGACGACTTGCCCTGACATTAACGCCGTTGGTGGTGATGGAAGTGTATTCCTCGACGGCCATTCCAACCTTTTGCTGGGCAGTCTCGAGGACCTCTTGCGCATCATATCCGTAATAGAGTGAAAGATCGAGGCTTATCATGACGCCGTAGGTCTGTTTCTCGGTCTTGAACGAAGTGACTTCAGCGAAGCCGGGAACGTCCTTTAAAACGATCTTTATCAGATCGAGCAGCGCTTCGTCCGAGATTGAATAAGAACCAAGGGATGAAAAAGTCGGTCGGACGACCGTTCTGTCTGAATCGGGAGCAGGCTGTATGATGCCGCGGTCGCGGTCGAAACGCTGTCTCAGTTTTGAAAAAGGATCGGAGAAGTAACCTGAGAACTCGTGCTTGACCTCCATGCTCGGGACGGGGATCGTATGCATTCCTTCGGTCATTCTCGTATTTCTTGCGATCCTTCGCTCTTCTTCCGTGGAAACGTCCTCGATCCTTATCAGCATCGAAGGCTGGTTGAGCCAAAGATTCTCGCAGATCTTTCCGAGCATGGAATCAGAAGTGCCAAGTATCATCAGGGCTTTAGGTCCGGATTCGACCAGGGCTCTCCTCATGACGGAAGATCTTGTAGGGTCAGTGAAGATGGCCTGACGGACAGACTCCATCTTTGTGGGAGCCTTTTTAGCCGAGGTTCCGGCAACGATCCTGCTTCCGTTGATCAAAAGACCGTCGTCGATGATGTAATGAATGTTGTTGTCGCGCGCGACCTTGATCGCACGGGTACTCTTGCCGGTGCCCGAAGGTCCGACAAAAGCGATAACTGCTATTCCGGCAAGATATTCCCGAGTCAGCTGTTCACTGTTCAGGATACGCTCAATGTCCTTGCCCGTATCTGAAGAAGAACCCGTATTTCCGGATGCGGCAGTCCGCTCGAGTCGTTTCAGAGTACCACGGAACTCCGACAGCAGGGTCTTTCGCGGAGCTGTCTGACTTTTTGCCGGAGATACGGCGTCATTCTGTGGTGTGTACTCGGGACCGGTCACTTGATCACCCGCGGATCATCCGTTCCAGTTATGGAAGACTTCCTGGATATCCTCGTTTTCCTCAAACATGTCGAGCATCTTTTCGAGATGTTCAACGGCTTCGGGATCGGTAACATCGGTTGTAGTGATGGCTACGGGTCCCAATGTCTCGTCTGCGAAAGAATATCCTTTTGCTTCCAAAGCGTCTCTGACTGCATAGAAATCAGAAGGAGCTGTAGTTACGATGTAGAAATCTTCATCGCTGTCAAAATCGGAAGCTCCGCAGTCGAGTGCGTCGCCCATGACGGCATCTTCATCTTCGTAATCCTCTTTGGAAATGAGGATCGTGCCTTTTTCTTCAAAAAGGAAGGAGACGCTTCCGTCAACGCCGAGGTTTCCGCCGTTCTTGTCGAAGATGTGCCTGACGTCGGCTGCAGTCCTGTTGCGGTTGTTTGTAAGTGCTTTTGCCATAACGGCGACGCCTGCGGGGCCGTAGCCTTCGTAGGTGATCTCTTCATAATCATCGCCTTCGCCCGCTTCAGCGGCCTTCTTTATTGCGCGGTTGATATTGTCATTAGGCATGTTGGCAGCCTTGGCTTTTGCCACGACGACCTTGAGCCTGGAGTTTCCGTTGGGGTCAGGGCCGCCGGCTTTGACCGCGACCGCTATCTCTTTTGCGAACTTTGTAAAGATCGCACCCTTTGCTGCATCAGAAGCTTCTTTTTTTCTCTTGATATTGTTCCACTTGGAATGTCCTGACATAAATGCCTCCATCTGAATTTGAATGTCATATATTATAGTATAGTTATTTAATTAAAAAAGTACCATAAACTTGGGGTTTGTTGCTGACACGTAATTGTCAAATATATTTTTTATGCACTGTGTCAGTTAAACTTGTTTTTTACACAATGCTGTTGTATAGTTTAGTACATGTATGTTTGGGTTATTGTGCCTACTTATTTTGGTGCCTGTTTTTCTTAAGAAATAACAGGTAGTCTGGAGGGTCTGATGAAGAGGTTAGGAGACATTCTGGTCGAGAGTGGCTTCCTCAACGCTACTGAGCTTGCGGAAGTTCTCGGCATACAGAAAGAAACCGGAAAACGATTGGGCGAAGTCATAGTTGAGAGCGGATTGATGTCTGAATTTGACATCCTGCGCGCTGTTTCCAGCCAGTATGATTATCCGATCATCGATTTGACGAGCATTGACGTTGATCCGAAAGCGACAGCGCTTTTGAATCAGAAGTTCTGCGAAGACAACGTTGTTCTTCCTATCGGTTTTGACAATGACAATCTTGTTGTTGCGATCGATGACCCGATGAACATCACTATCGAAGACGAGCTTCAGTTCCAGACCGGTTATCAGATCACCCTGATGCTTGCGACACACACTTCCATTATTGATGCGATAAAGGTCAATTACGGAAAAGAGAGTGCTGCGAAAGCCGCTCAGGAGCTTGGTGAAGACTTCGCAAAAGACGAGCAGGCTGAAGGTTCTGATTTTGAAGATGCCATCAACAGCGCTCCTGTTGTTAAGCTCGTTAATTCAATGATCGAATACGCGATCCGTGCAAAGTCATCCGATATCCATATCGAGCCGCTTGAAGACAGGATCCGTGTCCGTATCCGTATCGACGGTGTCATGCAGGAAGTCATGAGCAACCCTATTTCCGCAAGAGACGCCATCACCACCAGAATCAAGATCCTCGGCGGAATGAACATTGCCGAGAAGCGTATTCCTCAGGACGGCCGTATCACAACCGAGATCAACGGCGAGCCCGTGGACATGCGTGTATCCATACTTCCTACGGTTACGGGCGAGAAGACGGTTATCCGTATCCTTGCCAAGAACGATGCCAACCTCAACAGAAAGTGGCTCGGTATCAGTGACCATAACAATGACCTCATTAATAAGATCATTAAAGTACCTCAGGGAATCTGCCTTATCTCAGGTCCTACAGGATCAGGTAAGACGACGACCCTTTATACTCTCCTTGCAGAGAAGAACACTCCTGAAGTTAACATCATCACAGTTGAGGACCCTGTAGAAATCAAGATCCCCGGTCTTAACCAGGTTCAGGTTAACGCCAAGGCGGGCATGACATTCGCAAGCGGCCTCCGTTCCATTCTCCGTCAGGACCCTGACATCATCCTCGTCGGAGAAATCCGTGACGGCGAGACCGCAGAGATCGCAATGCGTGCCGCTATCACGGGACACCTTGTTTTCAGTACAATCCACACCAACGACGCTGTTTCTTCGATCAACAGACTTATCGACATGGGCCTGGAACCTTACATGGTATCCACAGCTCTCGTCGGCGTTGTATCACAGCGTCTTGTCCGTAGAATCTGCACAAACTGCCGTGAGGCGATCACCCCTGATGAATATGATGTTCAGACACTCCGTCTTGATCCCGGCCAGAAGATCTATCATGGCAAGGGCTGCTCTGAGTGTAATGAAAAGGGATATAAGGGACGTATCGCTATCCATGAGATCGTCGTTATGACGAAGAAGATGAAAGCCCTTCTCGAGAGACGTGCAAGCGAGGAAGATATGCGCCAGCTTGCTGTCACGGAAGGCACTCAGATGCTGCAGGAATCCGCAAGAGCACTTGTTCTTGAAGGTATCACCACAGTTGAAGAGCTCAACAGAGTTGCTTACACGATTGACTGATAAGGAGGTTACAAAGCGTGGAAGGATTTAGTTTATCAATCGAATCGATTCTGTCAGAATCAGTAAAGATGGGTGCATCAGATACCCATATTACTGTCGGACTTCCTCCGATGATTCGAGTCGACGGTATGTTATTGCCGATGGGTGGACAGCCGTTGACAGCTGCTGACACAGAATATCTCTGCAAGTCAATGATCGACAAGTCGAGACAGCAGTATCTCAATGAGAGGGGAGAGATCGACTTCTCGTACGTCGTTGAGGATTACAGCCGTTTCAGATGCAACGTATTTAAGCAGCGTGGAACGTATGCCCTTGCGGCAAGAACAATTACAAATGAGATTCCTACCTGCGAGCAGCTCGGTCTGCCTAACGTATTTAAGGATCTCGTTATGTTACCGAGAGGTCTTATCCTTGTCACCGGTCCTACGGGTTCAGGTAAGTCCACAACACTCGCTGCAATGATCGGTCACGTTAACACCTGCAAGAAGTGCCACATCCTCACACTTGAGGAACCTATCGAGTACCTTCACATGCACGGTGAAGCGATGATCAACCAGAGAGAAGTTCACGAAGATACACTTTCATTCGCAAACGCTCTCCGTGCTGCTCTCCGTGAAGACCCGGATATCATCCTCGTCGGAGAAATGCGTGACCTTGATACTATCAGTACCGCTATCACCGCAGCAGAAACGGGACACTTGGTTCTTTCAACACTCCATACGTCATCCGCTGCAGACACGGTTAACCGTATCATCGACGTTTACCCGCCGCACCAGCAGGATCAGATCAGAGTTCAGCTTTCTTCAGTTCTTTCTGCCGTTATCTGCCAGACGCTCGTTCCGAGGATCGGCGGAGGAAGATGCGCTGCATTTGAGATCATGATCACGAATGACGCTATCAAGAACAACATCCGTGAAGGAAAGACATATCAGATCGACAGTACGATAGCAACGAGCCTGCAGCAGGGAATGTGCCCGCTCGACTTCTATCTTGCTGAACTTGTTAAGAGAAAGATTATCGCCAGGGATACGGCTCTCGAAAGATGCCATGCCCAGGATGATCTTAAGCGTTTTATCAACAACCCGGGTTCTTCGAACAGCCCTCTGTTCGGCGATCTGGAGTATACCTGATTATTGCGCTTGCAATACAAATCTAAAATAAGGAGGAAAAAGATCAATGTCTAATTTTAGATATCAGGTAATTGATTCAGCCGGTAAGAAGTCGGAGGGCATAATCGAGGCTGCTTCTATTGGTGAAGCAACCCGTAAACTGAAAACCGACGGCAAATATATATCTTCTCTTACGCTCGACAGAGGATCCGGTCTTGCCAATATGACAATTGGCAGCCCGATGCTTAAATCAAAAGATCTGGTTCTTATATCAAGACAGTTGGCATCACTCTTGGCAGCAGGTATTACGGTTGTCAGGGCATTGGACATGCTTTATCAGCAGCTCGACAGCAAGAAAGCAAAGAAATGCATCGGTGAGATCTACGAATCAGTTCAGGGAGGACGTTCACTTTCTGAAGCTTTCAGAGAGCAGAGGGGTGTTGTCCCGAACATCATGATCAGTATGATCGCGGCAGGTGAAGAGTCCGGCCGTCTCGATGAAGTTATGGAGCGACTTGCCGAGCACTTCCAGAAAGCTCAGAAACTCAAGAACAAGGTTTCGTCCGCAATGGTCTATCCTAAGATCCTTGCAGGACTTACCGCAGCGGTTTCCATCGGATTGCTCACATTCCTTGTTCCTAAGATCGGCGACACGATCAAGAGTTTGGGCGGTGAACTTCCCGCGCTCACAAAAGCACTGCTTGCAATTTCAGGATCACTTGTTAAATGGTGGTACATATATATTGCAGTAGTTGCACTTCTCGTTTACGGCTTCAAGGTTTGGAAGAGCTCCGACAAGGGCGGTGAGCAGTGGTCTTATCTCATGCTCAAGCTGCCTGTTGTAGGAAAGGCAACCACAATGAACGCCGCAGCAAGATTCACAAGAACTGTTTCAACGCTTCTTAAGTCCGGTATCTCCGTACTTCAGGCTGTTGAAATTACAGAGAAGTCACTTGACAATCTCATTTTGGAGAGAAAACTGGCGGAAGCACGCGTAGAGATCAGGAAAGGTACATCACTTTCCAAGTCTATCAGAGGCATCACTGAATTCCCTCCGATGATCTACGCAATGGTTGCTATCGGTGAGGAGTCAGGTACACTTGATGCGATCCTTGATAAGGCTGCAGACTTCTTTGAAGACGAAGCGGATTCCGCAACAGCAAAAATGACTGCTGCGCTCGAGCCTGTCATGATCATCATCATGGCTATCATCGTAGGTCTCGTCGTAGGCGGTATCGCAATGCCTATCTTCACGATGGCTCAGTGGATCATGTAATTAAGGAACAGTATTTGAAAGGAGAAAACAGATGGATTTTTCAATAGGTAGAGGCGGATCCGAATTGGTAATCGACTGCTCAAGTTCTGATCTTAAGCTTGCTGTCGGAAACTATAACCCTAAGTCGGGGAATATTCAGATCGACACGATAGGAATCGTTCCTCTTGAGACAGACGCTATTAATGATGGCGCGATCGCAGACTCATTCGGTATCGTAATGGCAGTCAAGCACGCTATCGCAAGACTTGGAATCAGGAACAAGAGCTGCATCATCACAACAGAGGGCGCTTTTGTTCACACCAGAGATTTAGAGCTTCCTGTTGCTAAGGAAGAACAGCTCAAGGATATGGTCAAGTACGAAGTAATCGGTCAGGGTACAAACCGTGACCTTTCGATCGACTATATCGTTTACGGAACAACCAAGGATGAAGAGACAAATGCCGACAAGCTCAAGGTAAGAGCTACAGCAATCCCTACGGATACGATCAAGGATTATCGTGAATTCCTTAAGGAGATGGAGCTTCAGCCGACAGCTCTCGACATGAACCCTAACTGCGTCAGAAAGCTCTTCTCACGCGGTATCATCAACGGCAACGTCAACATCACTCAGTCAACACTGCTCCTGATCGAACTCGCAAGCAGAACGACGACCGTTACTGTTCTCGATAAGGGTTTCCCTGTACTTTCAAGAAGACTTCAGTTCGGACATTCAAACATCCGTCAGGTTGCTGATTCCGTTAAGAAGCTTCAGGGTACAAACCAGCAGTCCTCTCTCGCAAGACGTCTCAGCATCACGACAACTGACGCTGCAGCAAGTGTTCCGATCGAGGATATCGATGTTTGGAATGAAACCGTTGCAAATACTCCGGCTCTCCAGAGCGCTGTCAACGCTTACTTCAAGAGCCTTGTAGATGCAGTTTCACGTACAGCTCAGTTCTCCATTTCGAAGTATCATATCGATGCCATCAGCACATGCTTCCTTTATGGTTCCGGTGCAGGCTACAAGAAGATCGACAAGGAACTTTCCCGTCAGCTCGGAACACAGGTGGAGATCTTAAAGTCACTCAGTACGGTCAACGGCCCTAAGAATTTCGAACTGCATCAGTTTGTTAACTGCTGCGGTGCGTTGATTCGTAATGATTAAAGGAGGGGTGTAATTCATGGCTAGCGGAATTAATAAGAAACTTCTTGCAAAACAGGACATGAACTTCTTCCGGGAGTTCACGGCCAATGCTGCAAGAGCAGCAAGAATGTTGGGTTATGCAATGTTTCTCGGTATTCTTGTAGTTCTCATAGTAGTCGGATTGATCGGTTTCTTGGCAGTAAGAAACTTTATGAAGCAGCAGGAGATCGATGCGATCAATGTCGAACTGCAGAGTCCGGAATATGCAGGACTTGAAGAAAAAGCAAAATTGCTTCAGGAAGAATTAAGACAGAAGAACAATTACTATTATGCTCTGACGCAGATGCGTACATCTGTAGACAGAACGGCAGTCGTTCCTCTTGAGATCCCCGGAATACTTGCAAAGAGCATACCGAGCGATTCTTACGTAACCGATTATAAGATCGACGGTTCTACAATGTTGATGAACGGATATTCGTTCACTTACTACAGCCCTGTCGACATGGTCAACATGCTCAATGCGTCAAAAGTGTTTACTTCCAGACCTGAGATCACTATTTCCCGTATTGATTCAACGCAGATCGGCGGCGATTCTGATTTCTATAACATTGAAAATGGCGATTTCCTTACAATGAACAACTATTATCTGTTCAAGATCGAAGGAACACTTTTGAGCAAAGTTTATGTTTCTATCGGACGTTTCCTGGCAGGTCAGGTTATTTCCAGCATTTCCGGCGTTGAAACAAAGGAATATGCGGCAGGTTCCGAATATAACTACACAGAAGGCATTGATACATATACAGCCGGTGGTGTTACTTATAATCTCACCAGGATTACGATTAATGGCATCGATGTTGACGCTGATAGCCTTGCAAGAGTTAAGTCTACACACTCGTTGTCCGGAACAGCAAAAGCTAACGCTGAGATCAATCTCTATTATGAGGTTGCTCCTGCGGCTCAGCCTGCAGCGTAACATGGAGGTATCAAACAGATGAATAATTTATCAGCTCGTGAGAAAACCGGAATATATGTGATCTCATTATTGATCCTTATTCTGCTCGGATACATTCTCGGTATCAGAACGTTGAACAACAAGTATGAGAAACTTACCGCGCAGTATAATGAGCTTGTCGCAAGAAGAGATTATCTCAACTCTCTTAAGGCTAATGTTGCACAGACAACGGATGAGATCCAGAGAGTTAATGAAAGCATTTCCAAGGTTGAGTTGTCTTTCATTGACAAACTCGAGAATGAATGTCTTATGCAGTATGTCTTAAAGACATTCGAAGACAGCGGCATACCTTACATGTCTAGTATAACTACAGAATTAGTTAAGTGCCCTGATTTTAACTATGCTGACGGAACAGCATCTCCTGATCAGCTTCAGTGCACCAGAGTTAATGTAACTTATGCTTCAACTGACGGATATATCATTCCTCAGTACAACCGTACGCCTGATACAACCCGTAAGGCTGAAGTAGATCCTAAGATCACAGTCAAGGAACTGCTCGGTAAGATGGGTAAGGACGAATATGCTACGGCAAAGGGCTATGATGAGTTCCTTAAGGGACTTGAAAAGATGGCTAAAGAAAACGAAGGATGCATCAAGGTTACAAATCTTCTTGTTGAATCCACCAACGGTTTCTTCAAGCTCGAAGCTTCTATCGATTTCTATGGAACAGTATTGACCAACCGTGTTTCTGTTGATAACAACAAAGCAGGTTATACTTACTGGACCGGACACACCGGTGTTGATACATCCGGCGGATTTATCGGATTCCCTTATGTTGTTACGAATGAGAACAGCCTCTGGTACGGCTTTGTTAACAACGGCTTCTCTGCTTCTGCTGAAAGACCGTTCGCAGCTTACTGGTCTAACGCGGCATTCGCACAGCAGGTTACAAAGAAGGGCGGTCTCGCTAAGTTCCTTGGCGTTAAGGATCCTAGAGTTCTTGAGGTCACCCCGAAGCCGAAGAAGGGTAAGAAGGGCAAGGCAGCTCCTACAGCTACACCTGCTATGACAAAGATCAGTACATAATGTGAAAAAAACAAAATGTGGCAAAAATTTGAAAAAATTTGAAATTACATATTGCTTTATTTCACATTCGTGTTATACTGACAGTACAAACTCAATAAACCTTACAGGAGGAAAATCAAAATGAAGAAGATTCAGAAGTCAAAGAAGGGTTTCACCCTCGTAGAAATGGTCCTTGTTATCGCTATCATCGTTATCCTTGCAGCGGTTCTCGTTCTCGGTATCGGTACATACCTCAACAAGGCTAAGGCAGCTTCTTCTTCCATCCAGGCTCACAACAAGTCCATCTCTCTCGTAAACTCTGAGATCGATGCAGCTATGTAATCCAGCCGGATTGAATTGAAGTAATAAAAGGCGGGGAAAGCAATTTCCCCGCTTTTTTATTATTTGTGAACTTTTTTAACAAATTGTAAACAATCTATTGAAAAATAATGAGAAGCCGTTATAATAATGTTGTAAAGAAATATAAAAAGTAGATTATTAGTCATCTTTATGTACGGAGGCCGTCATGCGTAGATTAAGCAAGTCAAAGAAAAACTTCCGAGGCTTTTCATTAGTTGAGATGCTGATTGTTGTTGGAATAATCATTATTCTTGCTGGTGCCATAGCTCTTGGCGTTAGTGATGTCATGAATCCTGCCAAGAGAGCTCAGAGCAGCGTTAAGGCTGAGGCCAATAAAGTGTCTAATTCGATCAGTTTAAGCGAATCTGTTTTAGCCGGTTACGGGTTTTAAGGAGGATATCATGATTAGATTTACAAAGAGACATTCTAAGAAGGGTTTTACGCTTCTTGAAGTTTTACTTGCAACTGCTATTCTCGTAATAATCTCCTCGATGCTCATGCAGGGTTTTATTACGACAATGGGATTCTCCTATAATTCTTCCGTATATGCCAGGTCAGCTGCATGGAACAGCAAACTCTGCATTGCCCAGCTTGGTACATGGTCAGCCAATGCCGATAAGTATGAGTATGATTCGGTATCGAATACTTTTAAAAAGACTAAAACTGCATCATATGATGATACTGAATTCAAAAACACTTCTACTTCCAAAAAGATCAATTTCGGTCAGGGAACTGTAGGTTCAAAGCTTGGTTCTGTAAGTGTTGCTATTCATAAGGAGACTGGTGTTGCAGTAACCGCCCCCGAATTGCAGGGTTTCAAGACTGAAAAACTTAGCACAGGTGATAGAAAAGCCGATAACCGTGCTATTCTTTTCTACTATCCTTCATATAATGGCGAAGGCAAATCATATTTCGGAAATACTAACGTTTATATGTTGAACGGTAAGAAGTGCTGGGGTCATGATGCAAATGACGGTTCTCCGAGATTTGACCGTTGGTTCGATCCGAACTCCTCAGATACGGTTCCCAGCGCATATACGGCGCCGGACGATTGGACAACGCCGGCGGCGAGCAATGAGTAATTTGATTTCGTTTGGATTGGAGGAGAATATATGAGACATATTCGTAACAGCAAGCGAGGTTTCACTCTTGTTGAGTTGATGCTTGCAATGGCGATCATTACTATAATCGGCTGGACTACTGTTGCCCTGATGATTGCGATTAGAGACTCATTTATGACAACTTATAATGTCAATGACTCTGCAGATTATGCGATCCTTTATGCAAACGGTTTTGAAAATGCCTTTTTGGCGGCTACCCAGAACAATGCTGCTGATCACACTTTCCGTGTAAGAGAAGCTGATAATGTGCTTTGCAGAGACAAGGATACCGGAGAGGTATTTCATCCTTCGCAGATGAAGACTACAAGAAGAAAAGACGGAGTTGTAGTTGATAAGTGGTTGGTAAGAATGTATTTCAAGATGGAATCAAATGATGCGTCTCAGTGCGTAAAATATAGGATCTACGTCTTGGATAATTATTACAGCCCTGACCTTAAGGTCATGAATGTGTATGAAGGTACGATCTGGCCTCCTCATATCGGATTCAACAGGATCACTTTAGCAAATTATGGTGACTATACTAACGACGCCGGACATAAGTACGTAGAGAATCACTATCATATATTAGCAGATGGTTGGAAGGATACTATCACTTACGTCAAGAATTAATTATGACTTAAGTTTATGATCATGACTCCGCGGTAATACCGCGGAGTTTTTTATTTGAAGTCTGCTCTGTGTTACAATAAGGCATTATCGAAAGGCAGGAACGAAGATGAAGATCAATGTCGGACTGGATATCGGCGGCAGCACGACCAAGATAGTTGCGATGAAAGGAAAAGAGATCGTCGCTTCTGAGATCGTCAGGGCCGGAGATCCCGTTACTTCCGCTTTCGGCGCCGTCGGAAAGCTCATCAACGATCACGGATTAAAGACTGAAGATATCGGCAGGATAAACATCACCGGAGTTGGAGCGTCTTACACGACAACGCCCGTATTCGGGATCGATACCGTTATAGTTGAAGAGTTCATTTCAACAGGACTTGGCGGTTTATATCTTTCCGGACTTGATCACGCCGTTGTAGTCAGCATGGGAACCGGAACGGCATATCTGGATGCTTCTTACGAAAGGGTAAGGCACATCATCGGCTCGGGAGTCGGCGGCGGTACGATCGCAGGGCTTTGCAACGCCGTTTTGGGCGTTGAGGACGTTCTTAAGCTTTCTGACATGGCGAAGGAAGGTTCGCTTCCTGCATGTGATCTCACGATCGGTGACATTTCAAGGAAAGAGATACCGGGACTTCCAATGTATGCCACGGCATCGAATTTCGGCAAGGTGGCTGACGACCTCAAAAGGGAGGACAAAGCCGCAGGCATATTCAATCTCGTTTACCAGGCTATCGGATCCATGTCGGTTTTGACATCAAAGATCTGCGGACTTAATGACATAGTTTTCACGGGGCAGCTCACGGCTATACCGGTATGCAGGGATTTCCTGATCCCGTTTGCAGACCTTTATGACGTCAATTTCATAGTTCCCGACAACGCGGTCTTTGCTACCGCGATAGGAAGCTGTCTGGCAGGAAACCAGGGGAAGAATGATGGCTCCGAAAAAGAATAGGGCACCTGAACTGGATTTTCTGAGAGGCTTTGCCCTGTTCATGATGATACTCATGCACTTCGCATACGATCTCAGGTTTGAATTCAAACTTCCGGTATTTTCTTTTCTGGAAGCAAACTGGTTCTGGGCATTTGTCCACCCGTTCTTCATCGTTATCTTCGTAGGAGTGTCAGGAGTCTGCTGTACTTTTTCAAGAAATAACTTCATAAGAGGACTTAAGCTCTTATTAGTTGCTGCAGGACTTACGCTCGTGACATATCTCGTTACGCGCTTCCTTAAGATAGACTGTCTGATCATATTTAACGTTTTAGCGCTCCTGGCGGTATCCATCCTCGTGTATGCAGTGATACAGTTTGTTGAGAAAAAAGCACACGTCAGACCTGCCGTCACGAATGTACTGCTTGGAGTTTTCGGTGCATATTGCACCGCGATCGGAAGCACGATCAGAAATATGGACTATTCGACAAAGAATCTGTTATTCATGCCTATTGGCTTTGCCATAAAGGGCACGCCTCAGGTTGCAGACCACATGGATCTTTTCCCGTGGATCGGAGTGTTCCTTATCGGATGCCTGATCGGAAGGGTATGCTATTCAAACAAGAGCTCGCTCCTTCCCGAAGGTCTCAAAAAGCTTCATAAGATAGGCGTCCCGTTTGAATTCCTGGGCAAGCATTCGCTCATTATCTATCTTGTGCATCAGCCGCTGGTATACGGGATCCTTTATGTCATCTTCCTTGCTTTAGGAAAGGTCAGATGAAGATCTGCTCAAAGAAAAAGAAGAAGACCTTGCGCAAGGTCATTACAATAGCGGTCTTCGTTACCGTTATCGCAGCCACTTATCTTTGCGGCCGTTTCATGCCGGCAGATATCGCGGACAAATATTCCGGAGAGATCTTCCCGTTGCTGTCATCCGGTCCTCAGCGTCTGAGCGCTCTGACCGGTGCCGCACTTACAGAGATCGCCTTCCTGATCCTTTGCGGTCTCGCGCTGCCGCTCCTGATCTTATGGATCGTTTTGCTGATAAAGAGATCACTCACTCACGGAGCCGGTAAATATCTGTACAAGAGCTTCAGGAACGTACTTGCGGTAAGCATGGTACTGCTCATCCTTTTTGAGATATTCCATGGCATGAATTACCGGAGGACGACTGCAAGGACCATGCTCGGACTGGGGACGAACAAACTGACGCTCGAGGACTACTGCGAGGCTTTCGAGTGGGCTTATGAGGGCATGATCAAAGCCAGGGCCGAACTCAAGGAAAACGATAAAGGCGTTTCCATGATGTCTTCTGATTTCAATGGTATCGCGGAGCATTCGTCACAGATCGTGGATTCATTTTGTGCATCATACGGCATTGCTCCCTACAAGTGCTATGCCAGGCCGAAATCCGTCAGGCTCAGCCATTACTGGAGCTGGACTTACATCGTCGGAATGTATAATCCTGTCTTCGGCGAGGTGATCGTAAATACCGATTATCTTGACACGACTTCAGTTCCTTTAAATGTCTGTCATGAACTTTGCCACGCCAAGGGATTTGCCAATGAGACTGACTGCAATCTCCTCGGGACGATGGCCTGCATCACTTCGGACAGGGCGGATTTCAGATACTGCGGATATTTCAACGTCTTTGTAAATCTGCTTGCTGTGATCCAATACAACGTCAAGACTTTCGGTTTTGAATATGACATGCACGTTCAGGATGATTCGATCAAACCGGTCATCCGCGACCTTCAGGCTGCAAATGAATACTGGATCTCGATCGACAAAGAGGTCAAGGATTTTGAAAAGCGCACGGGCATAAACATTACTAAGCAGGCGAGTGCGGCAAATGACAAATATCTCCAATCAAACGGCGAGAAGGAAGGGGAAAAGACGTATCAGGTTCCCCAGAACGAATATGTGGATTTCTACCTGATGTACTTCTCTAAAAAAGGCGGCAAAAATGCTTAAGGTTATACTTCAGGGCCACGATAAGTTTTACGGCATTACGGACATCGTCAGGATGTTCTTTGGGGACATTTCCGAGGATCGTGAGAACTCGTGCGTTACAGCAGGGGACGGGCCTGACCTGATCCTTGTCAATACGCTCGAAAAGGACGGAAGGTCATTTACCTTCACTAGTGACGGCGGCAGGCGTTATGAATTTGACGGCCGAGTGATAGAGCCAGGACGTGAAGTGAAGAGGTCTCTTTACATGGCGCTCTCGGATATTACCGGCATTAAGATGCCATGGGGGTGCCTTTCAGGTATCAGGCCTACGCTGGTTGCTTCAGAGGAGGGATCTGAGGCTGATCTCACCGGAAAATATCTGGTAAGGGAAGATAAGGCTGTTCTGGGGTTTGAGACTGCCAAAGAGGAAAACAGGCTCTTAGGCTTTATCCCGCCTGAAGATCTGAACATCTATGTAGGCGTGCCGTTCTGTCCGTCCAGGTGTTCTTACTGCTCCTTTATTTCGCAGGACATTTCCCATCACATGAAAAGGCTCGGTGAATACGGAAACGCGCTCGAGAATGAGATCAGGACCCTCGCGCCGTTCATTACGCGAAAGATATCGTCGCTTTATATGGGAGGAGGAACTCCTACTGTATTTGACGATGCGCAGTTCGCAAGTATTCTCGACTGCATCTTCGGGAATCTGAAGATCGATAAAGACTGCGAGGTTACGATAGAGGCGGGACGCCCGGATACGATAACCATTGCAAAACTCGATGCGATGCGTTCGCACGGGATAGGGAGGATCTGCATAAATCCGCAGACGATGAGGGATGAGACTTTGCAAAAGCTCGGACGCCGCCATTCTGTTGCTGACGTGATCAGGGCTTACGAACAGGCGGCCGAGAGAGGATTTGACGTCATCAACATGGATCTCATCGCTGGCCTTCCGTATGAAACGGGGGATGATTTCGTAAGTTCTGTTAAAAGACTGATAGAGCTCGGTCCCGCAAATATCACTGTCCATACGCTCTACAAGAAGCGCAGGGCAAATATGTCAAGAGAGACGGTGCTGGACAGGGATGACGGGCGCGGAGACGTTGACGCCGCTGTCAGGGAAGGGTACAGGCTGCTCTACGAGGCCGGCTATCATCCATATTATCTCTACAGGCAGAAGGATACCGGACACGGTCTTGAAAACACGGGATTTGCCAAGGGAGACACCGGATGCCTTTATAACGTTGCCATGATGAGCGACGCCAGGGATGTCCTGTCCTTCGGTGCCGGTGGCATGAGCAAAAGGTGCTTCGAACAGGAGGGATCTTCATCCAAACACAGGGTCGAAAGGTGCCCGACAGTCAAGGACGTGCTTACTTATATTGAGCTTAGCGGCGAGGCTGCAAGGCGCAAAGCGGCATTTTTTGAGCTTTGATAGTATAATATAAGTTACGGAGTAAATAATTCGTAATGAAAGAAATGGAGAGAAAGCGCAACAGACTTATACTTCTTATGCTGTTTCTGCCTTTGGCGGCAGGTCTTTTAGCCACGGGCTGTAATAAGAATAACAGCGAACTTTATAAGTTTGTAGTGACTTCGGTGACCAAGTCCGAGACCTCGGAGGAGAGCACAGAAGTTCCCTCTGAGATCACTACAGAGTCTGAGATCGAGACTTCTGCCGAAACACAGACTGAAACTACGGAATCCGAGACAACAGAGTCTGAGACGACCGAAGCCGAGACGACCACGAAGGCTGAGGCCAAGCAGGAGACGAAGAAGGCCGCCACAAAAGCGACCCAAAAGCCTACGGCGAAACCTACAGCCAAGAAGACTGCCAAGGCTACCACCAAGAAAAAGAAGGCTACTCCCACAAAGAAACCTACAGCCACCCCCAAGCCGAAGATCTCCGGATATCTTTTTGTAGGCGACTCAAGGACTGTCGGTCTGGATGAGGCCGTTGACGGCATTTCGAGCATCGCTAAGGTTGGTGCCAAGGTTACTTATCTCCAGAGCGTTCTCGGTGACGTTACCAAGACAAGGGGAAAGAACGTCATATTCAATTTCGGCGTAAATGATCTCGGGAACATCAGCAAGTACATTTCGGTATACAAGTCTCTGCCGAAGGAGTTCATCCAGAACAACAACGTCATCATCATGTCGGTCAATCCTACCGATGGCAGCAAATACGGCAGCTGGAATACTGACATAGACAAGTTCAATAAGAAAATGAAAGCGAACCTTCCGAGCGGCGTTAAATATCTCGATACAAATTCGACATTAAAGAAGGAAGGTTTCAAAACGCGCGACGGAGTGCATTATAAGGCGGAAACTTATAAGCGGATAGCCCAGTTAGTCTTTAATTTCTGCGGTGACAAGAACCGCAAGACGTAAGATTACAGACGGCTGAAAGCCCCTGATTTATTAAGATTATGTAACCTCCGTGTAAATGTAATCTTTTAGGCTAAATGTTAGAATATACTCATAATCATGATGGAAAGGTGTGTTATGAGGGCTTCGTTATCGGTCTTATTCGCTCTGCTGATAATCTCACTTCTCGTTTGCGCGGTGTTAGCACTCCGTTCTAAAAAGCCTGTCGGCAGATACATAGCCAATCTTTTGGTAGCATTGGCTATACCAGTCCTCGGAAATCTCATCCTGATCGCATCATCAGACGACATTATCGCAAACGTTGGCTGTTATATTTATTTTTTGGGCATGGATGCCTCGGTTTGTTCTATTTTCTATTTCACCCATTCGTATTGTGAAATGGGCAGGCCGAAGCGCCCGCTCCTCATAATGATCTACAGCCTCTTTGGCATTGACCTGCTGCATTATGCACTTAACCCGTATATCGGTCTTTCCTTCGCTACGGAGAAGATCATTGTCGAAGGCCGCGCATATTACAGGCTCGTCCCGTATATCGGACAGGCGTACCACAGAGTTGTTTGTTACTCTCTTTTTATCGCCAGCCTTATAATTTTCGTCGTCGTAGCTTCAAAGGCTTCAAAAGTCTATGTCGAGAAGTACACGGTGATCCTTTTTTCGATGGTCATAACGGGAGCCATAGAATCCTATTACATCTTTTCAGGCCAGCCGATGGACATGTCCATGATCGGATTCGCCGTATTCGGTCTCCTCGTATATTTCTTTGCACTCCATTACAGATCGATGAGGGTATTGGACAGGCTCCTGGCGAGCATGGCTTCCGACATGCCTGACGCGATATTCTTCTTTGACAACAGCGGTAAGTGCATTTGGACAAATGAACCGGGAAGAAAGCTGATCGGCATCTCGAAAGACAAATATGATGACGTCAAAGCAAATCTTCAGTTCCTCTTTGACGACATAGATTTTGAAAAAGCCGGATGGGAAAAGAAGGTTATCGTCGGTGAAGGTGATGACGCCCAGTATCTGGAACTTTCAATGCGTTCTGCCATAGATGATCTTGGAAAGCTGACCGGTTCATACCTCAATGTCCACGATTATACGGATGAACAGCTTGCGATGCAGAAGGAAATATATAACTCGACTCACGATAAGGTTACCGGCTTCTATACCAAAGAATATCTTTTCGAAAAGATAAGCAAGAGGCTTTCCAACGATAAAACGACCGATTATATGGCAGGCTATATTGAGATCGCCAATTACAAGATGATCAATGACGTTTTCGGAAGCGAATTCGGAACGCTCACGATCAAGAAGGTTGCCCAGACGATCCAGGAAAACTCAAGTAAGAAAACATTGTTCGGAAGGCTCGGAAACGATTCTTTCGGCATGCTGATCGACAAAGCACGTTTCGATGTGTCAAAGCTTGAAAGGCTTCTTGAGACCTTCAGCGTTTCTGATGAGAACATGGAGCATCACATTCTCATTCATTTTGGCGTTTATGATTTCAGCAAAGATGAAGATATAGATCTGCAGCTATTCTTTGACAGTGCGCGTCTTGCAACGACAGTTATAAGCGACAACTATCACAACAAGGTAGTCTTCTACGACGATAAGCTCAGAAGCGACGCGGTCCATGACCAGCTCATTTCCAACCAGCTCAAGGAAGCGATCGCAACAAATCAGATCAGACCTTATCTTCAGCCGATCGTTGACTCGCAGGGCCTTCTCGCAGGCGCTGAAGCGCTCGTAAGATGGATCCATCCCGAAGAAGGTTTCCTGAATCCCGGACAGTTCATTCCGGTATTCGAGAGAAACGGACTGATATCTTTCGTTGACAAGTATATGTGGAGATGTGCCTGTGAGCTCCTTGCTTCGTGGAAGGAAAAAGGGATCAAGAGCTTTATATCCGTAAACGTTTCACCCAAGGATTTCTTGCGTCTCGATGTTGTATCTGAAATGAAGTCACTGGTCGAAGAGTTCGGGATCAAACCTGAAAAACTCAGGATAGAGATCACGGAGACCGCCGTTACAACGGAAAACGTAGACATGTTCAAGATCATTTCGGATCTTCGCGAGTACGGATTCATCGTTGAGATGGACGATTTCGGAAGCGGTTATTCTTCGCTCAATCTGCTTAAGGACATCAGCATTGATCTGATCAAGATCGACATGCAGTTCCTTAAGGATTCGGAGCGCAACATGAAGGCCGGACTGATCATCAAGAGCATCATCAACATGTCCGATGATCTTGGGATCGACACGCTCACTGAAGGCGTTGAGACCGCAAAGCAGTTCGAAAAACTCTATGACATGGGGTGCAAGCTCTATCAGGGTTATTACTTCTCCAAACCGGTCCCCGTTGAGGATTTCGAGAAACAGTGGTTTGACTGATAAAAACAGTCGGCAGGATCAATCGATCCGACCGGCTTTTTTATGGTCGAGGTGACAGGATTTTAATATCATGATGAAAGCAACAAGATTATTATTGGCAGAAATAGCCGAAGAAAAGGCGCGGACTCCTTTCCATGGTTTTGAAGAAGGCAAAGAGTCTAACCTGGGTCCGATCATTCAGCTGTT
>JAEEGJ010013759.1_pt1 | contig 19485 bp, 19 predicted proteins | sample 8958761 | NCBI WGS metagenome assembly JAEEGJ01 (sample SAMN16246546, study PRJNA631951) | gut metagenome | biome: gut microbiome; feature: rumen; material: RS-attached | host: Bos | place: Iran: Karaj | collected 2018-10 | reverse complement strand
ATCATTTCCTCATGATACTCAAATGCTTCCAGGAACATCTTTTTCACCTGGTCATACAGCTCCATACTGCATTTTCCATCAGGAATTTTTTCGATTATTCCATTGGGAATCCGGCTGATAGTTTCATTGGCTCCTCTGGCCGCAGAATCCTGTTTTTCCTCACGTGACAGACAAAAGTTCATTCCCTCCGCGTAGGCGACCAATGTGGCAATCCCGTTCAGGCAACAATCGGGAACCAATTCATAATCTCCCTTGATTGAACGCATATAACCGGCTATTTCCGGAATGGATTCCGCAAAGAATTTTTTTTCTGACCGAACCATTGTATGTTTTGATTTTTCCACAGAAAAAAAATATAACTTCTTGATTATTTTTAAACTATCAACATGCAATAACTGAAATCACGACGGCTGCGCGGTGTGCTGTGCGCTTCAACGTCCGTCCATTTGACAGTGTATTTTCCATCGAGCTTAAAGCCCGGGTACTTTGCTGCCATATCACTATCCTCCCTTTTCCATTTCATTTCATCACCGTTGACTTTACGCCCTTCGGTCATACGGAATGCATAATAGTTCACATTCTTGTACACAGCGCCCTCTTTACGGGTGCAGTAAACAGGGTCATTGGTAAGAAACAGCACTATGCCATTTTCAACATTATGGAAGGTTTCGTGTATCAGCTCAATGCGCCGCACATCCTTCCAGAAACCGTACATGCCCAGATTCTGGGCACCTTGGTCACAAAGCAGATTAATGCCCTTCTCAGGTTGGCCGAAGACAAGCATGTCTTTCGACTCCACACTGCGGGTCCTGTACTTGATTTCGATAGGAACATATTTATTTTCATCATCATATGCAACCAAATCAACATACATATCCTGCGGAGTTCCGTAGCGGTTATGCCAAGGATAGTCCCCTTTCAGACGGTCCGTAGGAACACGGTATTCAGGCAACAGACAATAATTATGTTCTATCCCCTCCTTATTAAGGAAATGAAGCAATTGCATCTTCATTTGCATCTCGTTTGAAAACATTATGTTGAAACCCAATTCAACACCCATTCTCTCGAAATACGATTCGATATCCGCTGCAACTCTCTTAACTAACTTTTGTGTCATAATTTTTAAATTTTAGTTTTTTAAAATTTTTTATATTACAATAATATATAAACGAAACAACTCGAATCTTAAGTTCAAATATGTATTAATTCCTTAACTTTTCCTCCCTCTCCCTCCGTACCGTCGGGATTTCATAGGTAAAACTCTCATACTGCCCCGGCGACCATTCCATGGGCTGGTAGAGCAGCATCTGCACATAACCGTTACGGCGGGTGATGAAACGGTACAGGCCGCCAACCCTAGCGGTGTCCGCACCGCCGTTGAATCGCACCCCCTTCAACTCCGCTACGGTTTGGCCGATGGAGTCACGGAGGGTGATGTCACCCAAAACGATGTCCTGCATGGAGATGGTGCTGCGCGAAACCGTAAGGTCGGGAATGCCGGTGCAGCCGGCGCAATGGTACCGAAGCATGCCTGCAGCGCCCTTTGACCACTGGGCGCTGCCAGTAAGCGGCAGCAGCAGTCCAAGTGTCAGCATGAACCATGTGCGCTTTCTCAGGTATCCTATTTTACACCAATGCCCCTTCATCGCATTTTTTGTCGCCAAGGATTCCCAACCCGGCATTAACCATAAAAACCGAAAATAAAAAGCGCGGGAATCTGAACTCATCGCCTTTTCAATATGTCTGTCGCCCGCCCGCTGTCCCTTACGGGGCTCCGGACGTTTGACGCTGCAAAGGTAGGCAAAAAAGGGATACAAACTCTCCCTGCTAAGAAAAAAATGAACCTATCAGCGGTTGCGAAGGAATAAAGAAGTGAAGATGTGAAAATGTTAAGATGTGAAGAAAAGTTTTAACACCTTAACATCTTAACAGCTTAACAAAAAAATGCTCATCAAAGCTCACCGCATATATTCGCGGAGCAGCCACAAGCGGAAAACCGGATCGGCAATCAGAACCCTGCCACCTGATTTCTCAATCAGCTCCCTCCTTACCAAAGCCTCCTGTATCCGGCTGATATTCGATTTCGATCCCAAATTATATTTTTTCATGACGCACACTGAGGTGAAATCACTGGTTTCTCCGGCTGCAAGCGCCTTAAGAAAATTCATCTGGTAGGAAGACAGTCCCTCCGTCTGCTGCATGAAAAGAACAGTGTTCTGATCTATCAGCTCATCAATCGCAGCTTCAACATCGGCATCCTCTATCACGGCATCGCTGTTCAGCATCACATTCCATGCCAACTGCTGCACATATGAGGATTGGTTGTCCACCGCATCGCAAATTTTTGCTATCTGCCCGTCGGAAATAGTCTGCCCGTTCTTTTCAAATTTCTGGCGGATGAAGGGAATCCAGTCGGAAGTGGCGATTGGCTTAAGAAACCGTATGTCTCCAAACTGGTAGAAAGGCATCCGTTTGTCCTGAAACAGATTGGCCAGCATGTGTTTCTTGCTGCCAAACAGACAATAGGAGACATTCTGCTGCAACTGCCACACACCTCGAATCCGCTTCTGCACCTCAAGCGAATCGGGGAAAGAGCCGATTTGTTGGAATTCATCAATACATATAACAATATGCTTCCCTATCTTATGCGCCATTTTTTCAGGAAGCTGCAGGATTTCTTCAGGCGAATAGTCCTTCGATGTGATGCCCAACGACACTGACATTTCGCTGTTGGCATCCACCCCGAATGAAATTTTCGGAGTCAGGCGTGTCAGAAATTCCTTAATGTTGCGCAACATCAGCTCCCCTTTGCCCGAAGTCTGCCCCAATGTCGCCGCCACCAGTTTGTTATAAAAGTCATACTCCGTACGGCAATCGTAAATATCAAGGCTTACGACAGCCACTTTACTGGTGTCAACCTGTGACACCACTTTCCTCACCAGCGAAGTCTTTCCCATCCGGCGCGGAGAGATTAGAATCACATTCTGGCCGTTTTCAAAATCAAGCTTCAATCTTCGTGTCTCTTCAACACGGTCAGTAAAGTTCTCACCTTCAACAGCTATGCCATATACAAACGCCTTTTTCATTGTTTTTGCGAATATCTTTGTTCAGAATGCAAAATTAACACTTTTTCCAATAAGTTCACAACTTTGTGGACCACAAAATTGTGAACTTTTGTATCAGGCTGTTATTTTGTATGCACCCGTACCTGCGGGAACGGGATTTCAATGTGGTTGGCGTATAGGGCGTTGTAGATGCTCTCGCGGATGCGCATCCAGACAGTCCAGTAGTCCTCAGTCTTCACCCAGAGCCATAATGCAAAATCCACAGAGCTGTTGTTCAATTCCTTGACGGCGATTTTCGGTATCGGATCCTTCAGAATCATCGGATCATCGTTCACCACCTGTTCAAGCACCTGTTTGGCGAAGGCGAGGTCGGTGCCGTAGGCCACGCTCGCTTCGACATCCAGCCGTATCTGCGGTTCGCGGGTATGGTTTATGAGTGATGTGGTGGCAAGTTCTGAATTGGGTACAATAATTGTGCGTCCGTTGAAAGGCTGCATGATGGTGTGGAAAATGCGGATGTCGCGCACAAAGCCCTTATAGGTTTTGCACTCGATGTAATCGCCTACACGGAAGGGCTTCAGCAGCAGGATGATCACACCTCCGGCAAAATTCTGTAGCGTGCCCTGCAGCGCCATGCCGATGGCCAATCCTGCCGCACCCACAATTGCAATGAATGATGTGACCTTGATGCCCACAATGTCCATCACCATGATGATGACCAGTATTTTCAGCACAACGTCAAGGAAGGAGGTGAGGAAGCTCTTCAGCGACATCTCCAGTTTCTGCTTCTCCATGAGCTTGGTCAGAGCCTTTTTCAGCATCTTGATCAGCTTGAAGCCGATCCAAAGGACCAGGATGGCGGTGATCAGTTTGGGGACAAACTTGGCTGTCAGGTCGATGATTGACGTCATGGCGTCCTTTACAATCGGGTTCTGTCCGGTGATGACCTCCTTTACGTCGCTCAGGTTCCGGATGTTGGTGAGACTGTCGTGCAGTGTGGCCCTGATGCTGTCGGCAGTGGCCAGTTCTTTCGGTACCACAGGTGTGGATTCAATAGCTTGTAGCATGTTCAGTTTATTCTGTTAAATTATAAATATGTCTGATACTATGTAGTTGGTGCGTGTAATGACGGTCGGATTCCCTGAAGATGCCGGTTCCGTCAATCCTGTCGGTGCGGACGGAGCCGCTGCAGTGCAGGATGTACCGGTTGTCCAGAATGAATCCCACATGGATGATGCGCCCTTCATCGTTGCGGAAAAATGCAAGATCTCCGAAACGGGCTTCGGAGAGCGGTCTCTCACTTCCCAATTTCTGCTGTTGTGAGGCGTCCCGTGGCAGAGCGAATCCCTGCGTCTTGAATATCGCCTGAGTGAATCCTGAGCAGTCCAGCCCCCATGGCGTGCGCCCGCCCCAGAGGTAAGGCGCGTTGATATAGCTGTCAAGAATCGCTTTCAACGGAATGGTCCCGACCGGTTCCAAAAGGGAAAAGGTGTGGCTTCCTATATTGAATGTGTCCGGTGCTTCTGGCAGTGTGGCTGCGGTCGGGATTGTCATGACGGCTTGTGTCTCATGGCAGCGGAGATGCAGCGGTTTCGGGGCGGTTCGCGTGGCTGCTCCGTGCCATCGCAAGAGTTCCGGTTCCGAAATCCCGGTATGCTGGTTGGCGGCGATGAATCCATGGTAGCGGTCAAAGCCGGTTTCCACCTCCAGCCAGTCCCCGTCTGCGGAAATGATCCGGTAGCTCTCCCCGAAAAGCAGCTGGCTCACCATCTCGGAACGATGGGAGGCTGATGCCCTTAACGGTATGAAAGCCAACGTGCAGCATCCGAACGTCTGTGTGTTCTCCATAGATATTTCCACAAAGTTTTTCCCAAAATGCAAATATCCGTAAAATCCTAATGAAAAAAGCGATATTTTTGCAAAAAATTTCAATTAAAATTACACGCGATGAAAAACATGTTAACCTATTGTCTGCTGGTGACTTTCGCCTGTATGGCCTGCACCGGCTGCAAAAAAAAGGCTGCGGAAGCCCCGCAGCAGCCCGAATCCCCATGCAAAGCCATGGTGGAGGAGTATGCCTGGTTCGACCTGACCTCCGATCTGGTGGCCGGACTTTCGGAAAACGAAAAGCAGCTGATTCCCATTTTTGTCCGGATTTCCGAAATCATGGACGATCTCTTCTGGAAACAGACATTTGGCGACAAGAGCCTGCTGGACACCATCTCCGACGAGTATGCCAAGGAGTTTGCAATGATCCAGTATGGCCCGTGGAACCGGCTGGACGCCAACAAACCGTTTGTCTCCGGATATGGTGAGAAACGCCTCGGATGCTGCTATTATCCTGACGATATCACCGCCGTGGAATATGAGGCGTTTGAGAATGCCGACAAGGGCAGCCTCTATACGGTGCTGCGCCGTGACGATGAGGGCAAACTGAAATCGGTCTGGTACCATGAGGAATATGCTGCTGAAATAGGGGAGGTCTGCCGCCTGCTTGATTCCGCCGCCCAACTTGCTGAGGATCCCGGTATGAAAAAATACCTGACTGAGCGGAAAAAGGCATTCGAAACCGACGACTATCTGGCCAGCGATTTGGCCTGGATGGATATGAAGAACGGCCGTCTCGATTTTGTGGTCGGGCCGATCGAGAACTATGACGACAACCTGAACAACGCAAAGGCCTCCTACGAAGCCTTCATAGTGCTGAAGGATGTGGAGCGGAGCAAGGATCTGGCAAAGTTTGTCGGAATGCTGCCCGGTTTGCAGAAGGAGCTACCCTGCGACCCGAAATACAAAACCTTCAAGCCGGGAACATCATCCGACATGAATGTGTATGATGCCGTATACTATGCCGGTGACTGCAATGCGGGCAGCAAGACCATCGCCATCAACCTGCCTAATGATGACCGTGTCCAAGCGAAGAAGGGGACGCGCCGTCTGCAGCTCCGCAACGCGATGCAGGCCAAATTTGAAAAAATCATGATGCCGATCGGCAAACTGATTCTGGACGAGGAAGCCCTGCAGCATCTGAAATTCGACGCCTTCTTCTGGAATGTGACCTTCCATGAGGTGGCGCACGGCTTGGGCATCAAGGAGACTGTCAATGGCAAGGGCAGTGTTGACGAGGCCATGAAGACCCAGCGTTCCAACTGGGAGGAGGCAAAGGCCGACATTCTGGGCCTTTTCCTGGTCTGCCGTCTGATTGAGAAGGGTGAAATCACCAACATAACCGAGGAGGATGCCATCACCACCTACATTGCCGGACTTTTCCGCTCCGTGCGGTTCGGCGCAGGTGAGGCGCACGGCATCGCCAATGCGATGTGCTTTAATTATATGTATGCACAGGGTGCCTTCACCCGCGATGAAAACGGTGTATATCATATCGATTATGCCAAAGCCAAGGCCGCGATGGAGTCCTGGGCCAGTGTGATTCTGGCCACGCAGGGCGAGGGTGATTTCCGCTTCGCGGAGAAGTTCGCGAAGGAGAACGGTGTCATCAAGCCGGAGATGCAGCAGGACATCGACCGCATCAACAACAGCGGCGTGCCGCGCGACATCCGTTTCCGCGAGGGACTGGATGTTCTGGGACTGAAATAGCCTTACAATATATTTTAATAAGAAAAAAGATGGCATAGGCCATCTTTTTTTGTTTGTTATCGGTATGCTGCCGCTTCGTTGCGCCCGATTTGGTATACCTCCAAGTTTTCGGGTGTCCCGTTGCGGATTGAGAATCGCATTGCGGTTGTGAACTGCTGCCATCCGTGGTATCCTGCCGCACCGGGGTTGAGGTGCAGAAGGTTGTTCGGGCGGTCCGGCATCGCCTTCAGTATATGGGAGTGTCCGCTTACAAACAATCCGGGGCGGTGCGTTGCGATCAGCGTCTTTCCGCGCGGGGAGTAGTGGCCTGGGTAGCCGCCGATATGAATCATGCAGACTTTCAGCCCCTCAACAGTAAAAATCAGCTCTTCCGGACATTCCATCCGGATTTCACGTCCGTCAATGTTGCCGCATACCGCCCGCAGCGGCTTGAACGCCCGCAATGCCTGAAGTGTCTCCAGATTCCCGATGTCGCCTGCATGCCATAACTCGTCACAGCCGGAAAAGAAATCCAGCAGCGGCGGAAGCAGGAAACCGTGGGTGTCCGAAAGCAGGCCGATGCGCATGCGCTAATCCAGCAGCCGGATGAATTCGAGAGTCAGGTCCCAGACCTCCTGCACGGTGCGGATGAGCAGCTTTTCGTCAGGAGAATGCACGCCGCGAAGCGTCGGACCGTATGAGATCATATCCATCTCCGGATATTTCTCCCCTATCAGGCCGCATTCCAGACCGGCATGGATAACCAGCACCTGCGGATCCTTCTTGAAGAGGTTCTGGTAGGCCTGCTTCATCAGCTTAAGCACCTTCGAATCTCCGTTGGGGCTCCATCCGGGATAGCCGTCGCCGAACTCCACCTCGGCACCCATCAGCTCGAATGCGGAGGCCACCATGTTGGCAGCGTCATCCTTCTTGCTCTCGATTGAGGAGCGCTGGCTGGTGACAATCTTGATCTGCTTGCCCACCGTCTTGACGGAGGCGAGGTTGGTTGAGGTCTCCACAAAGCCCTCAATGTCCTGGTCCATGGCTAATACACCGTGCGGGCAGGCGTAGAGCGCCTGCACCAGATCGCATTGGGTATAGTTATCAATCACCTTTGCCGGCAGAGCCACAGGCTCGATTTCCACCTGCACGCCTGCATCGCTGTTCTTCAGCTCGTGTTTGACCGTCTTGCCGAAAGTATGTATGTAGTTTGTGAACTCATCCTCCAGGTGACTCTGCATCACCAGCACTGCGGAGGCTTCGCGGGCGATGGCGTTGTGCAGGTTGCCGCCGTCAATGTGCGCCAGTTCCGCGTCGTATGCGAATGTGGCCTCATGCAGGATACGTGTCAGTATCTTTATTGCGTTGCCACGCTTCTTGTTGATGTCGTCGCCGCTGTGTCCGCCCTGCAGCCCTTTCACCATCACGCGGAATGCCTTGCTGTTCTTCGGCACCTCCTCCTCCTCAAAATCGATGGTGATTTCGGTGTTTTTGCCGCCTGCGCAGCCGATGAAAAACTGCCCTTCGTCCTCCGAGTCGAGATTAAGCAGCATTTTGCCTTTCAGAAAGTCCTTCCCCAAAGCGTATGCTCCGGTAAGGCCGGTCTCTTCGTCCACGGTGAAGAGGCATTCGATCGGGCCGTGGGCGATATCCTTGCTCTCAAGGATGGCAAGAGCCATGGCGACTCCGATTCCGTCATCGGCACCGAGGGTGGTGCCTTCCGCCTTCAGCCATTCGCCGTCAATGCGTGTGCGGATGGCATCGGTTTCAAAATTGAAATCCACATCGCTGTTCTTTTCGCAGACCATGTCCATGTGCGCCTGGAAAATGATGGGTGTCACCTGCTCCTTCCCCGGTGTGGCCGGTTTGCGGATGAGCACGTTGCCCGCTTCGTCCTTGAGGGTTTCCAGTCCGAGGCTTTTCCCGGTCTCCATCAGGTAGGCAATCATTTTGCCCTCTTTTTTGGAGGGGCGGGGAATCTGGTTGATGGCATGGAAATATTTCCATACGCTGTTTGGCTGTAGGCTGGTGATGTCGTTCATGTTATTGAAGTTTAAAATGATTAATTGTCCTTTTTAATTTTATTTGAAGAAAAATCCGATTGAAATCCAAAGCTGGTCGTCGCTTTGGCTGGCGTCGCGTACAGGGCCGCTGAAGACGCGGCGGTAGGACAGGTTCACGTTAAGCCGCCCCCAGTCCGCGCCCGTACCGGCAACAAGGTCCAGATGATGGCGGTTCAGCTCCCTGCTGTCACGGTCAAGCCCCCAATCGTTGGGGGAGATGAAAACACTGCCGCGATATTCCAGGCCTGTCTCGATATTCCAGTTCCAGTCCTTGCGCGAAACAGGTTGGAAGCCGATGCGTAGCGGAATGCCTATATAGTCCTGTTTGAGGTCGCAGGTGGAGTCGCCGCGCGAGAAAGACTGGTTGGCCACGTGACAGTTCAGCCCGGTTGCTCCGTACAGCCGTCCTCCGATACGGAACTGGGCGCCGAAGTCGTAGATGCTGTTCTGGCTGCCGGACAGCTCCTGGTTGCTGCATTGGTACACGCCGCCGTGCCATCCTATCTGAAGCCCCCAGCGGAAGGTCTGCTGCTGTGCCATGGCGGCCAGCGGAAGCATTGCGATAATTATAGTCAGGATTTTTTTCATGTCATGCCTGTTTAGTGCAGGTGTGCGCCGATTATGCGCAAAAACTCCTGCCGTGTGTTGTACTGTTTTAAAAACGCTCCGGTAAAATCGGAGGTGGTTGTCACCGAATTCTGCTTCTGCACTCCCCGCATCGACATGCAGAGGTGCTGCGCTTCAATGACCACTGCCACGCCTAAGGGATGAAGCGTCTCCTGAATGCACTCCTTGATCTGGGTGGTGAGCCGCTCCTGAATCTGCAGGCGGCGGGCAAAGGCCTCAACCACCCGTGGGATTTTGCTCAGCCCCACAATGGTGCCGTCAGGGATGTAGGCCACATGCGCCTTCCCGAAGAATGGGACCAGATGGTGTTCGCAAAGTGAATATATCTCAATGTCCTTGACTACAATCATTTCCTTGTAGTCCTGCTTGAAGAGGGCAGATTTCAGTATCTCTTCCGGGTTGCAGTGGTATCCTTGGGTGAAAAACTGCATCGCCTTGGCCACCCGTTCGGGTGTTTTCAGCAGCCCTTCCCGTTCTGCATCCTCACCCAGAAGCGACAGGATTTCCCGATAGTGCGCTGAGAGGCTGCGGGTGGTCTCTTCCGGATAGTTGTCCTGGCGGGAATAGCCTTCGTTGTTCTTCATATTATAAGTTGTTGGTTCTATTTAAATTAAAATGAAAAATAGGGGTTATACTGCCGTTCCGCGCCAAGCGTGGTCTCTGCACCGTGGCCGCAAAGCACGCGCGTTTCCGGTGGAAGTGGTGCCAGCACTGTGCGCAGGCTTTGGAGCAGTTCTCGCTGCGAGCCGCCAGGCAGGTCGGTGCGTCCCACGCTGCCCTGAAACAGTGTGTCGCCGCTGAAGAGCAGCTGTTCCGCCACCGCGTGGTAGCAGACGCATCCTTGGGCATGCCCCGGTGTGTGCAGCACCTGCAGTGTGATTTCGCCGAAATGGATTTCATCCCCATGGGTCAGGAACTGATCTATCGGCGGGTAGTTGCGTTCCGGAAAGCCGAACAATCCGCTATAGGCATTGGCGCGCCGGTAGTCGCCGGTACAGTCCGGATGGGCCGCAAGCACCGCTTCCGGAAAATTTCTCTTCGCCCATTCGCAGCCCTGTATGTGGTCGGCATGCGCGTGGGTCAGCAGCAGGTAGCGGATTTTGAGACCGCCCTCTTCCACCGCCTGACGCAGCTGCCTCTCCTCCGAGACGTCGCTGCATCCGGGGTCGATGATGGCTGCATCCCCGTTGTCGTCGGCAATCAGATATGTGTTTACAAAGATTTGGTTAAATACAAAACAATGTATGTTCATTTCAGAGGCTGGCTTTGATTTCGGTCAGGAAATGCCTGATCTTACAGAGTGAATTGTATATTTCGCGGTTTTTCTCCACCGTCTCAGGCTTGTTGCGCAGAAGTTCCTTCGCGCTTTGCAGGGTGTGTCCGCGCTCCTTGACAAGGTAATATATTTGCTGGAATGTCCCTATGTCCTCCTTGGTGAAGAAGCGGGTGCCCTTCTTGTTCTTGAATGGTTTGAAGGTGTCAAACTCATGTTCCCAAAAGCGGATCAGTGAAGGATTCACCCCGAACATGTCGGCCACTTCACCTATGCGGTAGAACATTTTCTCCGGATTTTCATCAATAAAGGGCATTCTATAAAAATATATATATTTGATTATAAATATTATACGATTAAATATCCAACCATGTGAAACAAAAGACAAAGATAATAAAAAAAAAGATTGCTTCGTCCGCTTCCGGCACTGGAGAGTGTGAAAAAATTTTATCTGCAGACGATGCTTTTCATATTCCGATTTCATGTATATTTGCAATTATTAAAAAAATAAAATTATTTTAGGTAAAATATGTATTATCAGTTTATTAGGAAAATCGGAAAATCACTGTTCCCTGGCTTTCTGCTTTTGGCGTTGCTGATTTCCGTCACAGATGCGGAAGCGCAGAACAACCGCCGTAAGCAGAAGAACAATTTTTCCAAATCGGGGAAGAGCCTGGCGGTGATGCGCCACGGAATGACACTTGGCGTTGGCGCCAGCCTTATGGATGTGACACCGATGGTCGGTCTTGGCTATTCCTGCAGCCAGTATTACGGCATCGGCAACCGCTTTATGCAGCAGAGCATAATGTACCAGATCGGGCTTGGTGATGACATGATCCACAACGTGGTGGGCACATTCCACTGCTCCTTTGTCGGCACTTGGGACATGAGCCCCTGCATTTACGGTCTGGCGGCCCATTTCGCCATGGCTCCGGACAAGTATTCTGAAACCAATATGGGAAATCTCTACCTGCGTCCGGAGTTCGGCCTGTATTTCCCGACAAAATACAGGAAACGTACGCAGGAGAAGCTTCCGATAACCGGTTCGCTGACCTACGGCTACAATTTCGGGCTTTTCATGACCCGTACTGAAATGGAGAGCTATCGGGAAAAATACGGCATCACCAGCGATGCCGATTTGCCATGGACAAGTGTGAACCATCACATGATCACCTTTAGGATAAATTTCAATTTTGCAAATATAAGGGAGTTCCAGTAACAGACCTTTAAAGACCGTCAAGATGAAAGGTTTTTTCAAAATCATGCTGGCCACCATGGCAGGGATGCTGCTGCTGGGGGTGTTGATGTTTGTGCTGCTGTTGGTGGTGGGTTTCGCCTCCATGTCCGGTTCCACGCCTGTGAAGCCGAACAGTGTCCTTGTGCTGGATGTCAGGAATTCGGAGGTGCAGGAGCGTGTCTCCGGAGACAATCCATACCAGATGTTTGCCTCTGACCGGGGACTTAACTATATAGGTCTGAACGATTGGGATGCAGTGCTTAAAAATGCTGCTGATGATCAGAATATAAAGGGCGTTTCGCTTGAGTTGGGGCAGATTTCCGCAAGTCCCGCCACTTTGGAGGCGATGCGCGATGCTCTTCTGCGTTTCAAGGAGAGCGGCAAGTTTGTATTTGCCTATGGCATTTCCATGAACCAGAGCGACTACTATCTGGCCACAGCTGCCGACTCCATCTTCATGCACCCGATGGGGTCGCTGATGTTCAACGGGCTTTCCGCACAGGTGATGTTCTACAAGGAATTGCTGGACAAACTTGATGTGGATGTTCAGGTGGTGCGCCACGGCACGTTCAAGAGTGCGGTGGAACCTTTCCTGTCCCGTAAAATGAGTGAGGCCAACCGAATGCAGGTTAATGAATACCTGCAGTCCGTGTGGGGTGTTTACTGCAGTGACATTGCAAAAGCCCGTAGGATTGATGAGAAATCAGTCCGTGTGGTGGCAGACAATCTGATGCTGTTTGACAATCCCCATGCGGCTCTCTCCACCCGTTTCGTGGACGGGCTGGCCTACGATGACTTGTACCGTAGCCTGTTGAAAACTAGGGCGTATGCGCGTGATACCGCCAAGGTGTGCGAGGTGGCCTATTCCGATTATCTGCAGAACCTGCATTCGTCCGTTTCCGCTCCATACAAGGTGGCGGTGGTGTATGCCACCGGTACTGTGGTTGACGGTGAGGGAGGCTCGGATGAAATCGGCTCCGGTATGCTGGAAACCCTCCGTAAGCTGCGAAACGAAAAATCGGTCAAGGCGGTGGTGCTCCGTATCAATTCAGGCGGAGGTAGCGGCCTGATGTCCGAGCAGATATGGCGTGAGGTGACACTGCTCAAAAAGGATCGTCCAGTAATTGTCTCTATGGGCGACTATGCCGCTTCGGGCGGATATTATATTGCCTGCGCAGCTGACCGCATCGTTGCGGAACCTACTACCATCACTGGCTCCATCGGTGTTTTTTGGCTTGTTCCCAGCCTTGGCCGCACGCTTTCCCGCAAACTGGGCATTGATGTGGAGACAGTGAACACAAACTCATCTTCCGACTGGCTGAACGGGATGCGTACAATGACGGAATCCGAGTCTGAAATAGTCCAGCAGTCAGTTGACCGTTTCTATGACACCTTTGTGCGCCGTGTCGCTGACGGTCGCCGGCTTGGTGTCCGTTATGTGGATGAAATAGCCCAGGGGCGTGTATGGACAGGAAAACAGGCGTTGGGCAAAGGTCTGGTGGATACGCTTGGCGGCTTGGATTTGGCCATACGCATTGCCGCTGAGCAGGCCAAACTCTCCAAATATGCCGTTTTGGAACGACCCGTTATGGAGAACTTTTTCAGCAGGATGCTGACAGCATTGTCCGGAGCGCGTATTGTCCGGAACAGCCGTAATGCGGTGCCTGCGGCGTTCGCACCATATTGCGAGCTTGAGAGGAGTCTGCGCGGCCGTAGCGGAGTGCAGGCCATGCTTCCATATCAGATCATGATACGATAAGCCATGTGGACACGGCGTAAAAAGCAGAACCTCTTTTATCTCTTTCTGGGTGTGCTGGTAGGTGTCGCCGCAAGCTGTGCGGTTGTGTCTTTCCAAGTTATAAAGCGTTTTACCAGGGAGAATATCGCCCGGTGGCATGAGATGCGCGGACGCGACACAGTACAGGTGGTCACTTACCGCCCAATGCCGGTGGCACGTGCCGAAGCGTCACAGGCACCGGTGACAGCCGATTCACTTTCAACGCCGGATTCGCTTCCGGCAGAAGGGGAGGAGGTTGTGTTGTCGGATGTTTGCATCGCTTCGGTGCAACTTTCTGTGCCGTTGCTTGGAACCGATTCCTCTGTAACTGGCCAGCAGTCCCTGCTGGTGGAGCAGTGGGAGAATCCGATGCATTTTCAGGGATACCGTTGGGACGGGCAGCAGCTGCTGGTGTACGGGCTGAATCTGGACGAGCTGGATCTGTCCTATCGTGATGGTAGGCTGGTCTTACGTTGCCGGGGTCAGGAGCTTGCGCTGAAGGAGACCGCCGCGTTCGTGCGTTTCCCCGCCGCGTTCCTGCATCCGCTGCAGGAGGAGTGATTTTTTTAGGAAAGTTATCGGGCGGGCGGCCATGCATATTGATATTTTTATTACTTTTGCAAAATTTAAAATTAAACTATTCGCACATGAGGAAAATCAGATTTTTTATGCTGGCGGCTGCCATGTTTGCCGCATCCGCGATGAACGCGCAGAGCAGTTTCTCCGTCCGTTTCGGCGGACTGATGGTTTTGGGTGATCTGGCGGAATCCCAGACCATCACTTCATTTATGGACAATACCAGGGCCGGTAACGCCGCCGCTTACGGTGCCTTCTTAGGTTTCCAGTTCACCCAGGGGATTGGTGACGGCGGATTGGGTGTTTTCGTCAGCGCCGATGCGCTCTGGACCCCTTCCAATCAGGAAATACGCAAGATGTATGACGAGCACAGCTGGACAAAACCTCAGTTCATAAACATTCCTGTGCTGGCGGGTGTTCATTACCACATGCCGGCGGTGACTGTCTCCCCATATTTTGAGGTCGGAGCCGGTGTCAATTTCTTCATGAAGACCCCGGAAGGCGTTTCCGGCAACCTCAGGGAATATGACATGACCGAATCCTTTGCGGTGATGGGCGGCCTCGGGGTTATGTTCAACGATGTGTTCAGCATCGGGGTGCATTACCTGCTGCCCGGCATCGATGGAGTTAAAATCAGCACCAAGGATGTGGATGCCGATTATGACGTGAAAACCAGTATGCTTGCGCTGCGTTTGGGCTTCCATTTCTAACACACTGTCATAGTAACCGTTCAGCCGTCCTTTTTTTCTTTTGGAAAGAAGGGCGGTTTTTCTATACTATATTTTCCTTTTTTGCGTTATGCTGTATAAATTGAATGGCTATGTTTTGTTTTGAAAGGGCATATCTTTTGTACGCGCTGCTGTTTGTGCCGGTCATGGTCGCCGGTTATATTCTTCTGATGGCGCGTGACCGGAAACGGTGGGAGCGCTTTGGTGAACTCGTTCTGCTGGACGGGCTTATGCCGTCGCGTTCCTTCCGGATGAGGCATTTCAAGTTTTCCTTATACATGCTTGCCTACAGTTGCATGGTGCTGGCTCTGGCCAATCCTCAGGTTGGCAGCGGTGTCGAGAAGGGGAAGCGGCAGGGTGTCGACCTGATGTTCTGTGTGGATGTTTCCAACAGTATGCTGGCGAGGGACTACTCGCCCAACCGTCTGGGAGCGGTCCGGCAGGGGATGCTTTCGCTCATTGACCGTTTGGGCGGTGACAGGGTCGGTCTGGTTGTCTTTGCCGGAAAATCGTTTGTGCAGCTTCCCATAACTTCAGACTATGCTGCTGCGAAGATGTTCATATCCAATATCTCCACCCGTTCGGTCAGCGAGCAGGGTACGGATCTGGCCGGTGCCATCGACAGGGCTGCCGCCTCCATGCTTCCGGCGGAGGGCAGTGCTGCCACCAACAGCAAGGTTGCCAAGGTGATCGTGCTGGTCTCCGACGGGGAGGATCATGCCGATGATGCGGTGGAGATGGCAAAGGCAGCCGCATCGCGCGGAATAAGGATTTACACGGTTGGGATCGGGAGCAGCCAGGGGGAACCAATCCCGGTCTCTGACCGTAACGGTGTCACCACTTTTAAGAAGGATGCGGAGGGTAACACGGTCATCACGCGGTTGAACGAACCGCTGCTGAAGGAGGTGGCCGCGGCAGCCGGCGGCAGCTATATCCATGCCACCAACGCCATTGTCAGTTTTGACCGGCTGTATGATTCGCTGCAGCAGTTGGAGCGGGGCGACCTGGAGGATGTGGTTTATTCCCGTTACCGTACATTATTTTATATTCCATTGATTATAGCTTTGATATTGTTGTTATTGGAGGTTTTGCTCCCTAACAGGCGGATTGTTCGCTGGTCGGAGGTCTCATGGCTGAACCGCAAGATAGTCGGGATTTTTGCGCTGCTGCTCATGACGGCAGGAGCCCAGGCCCAGAACCGCACTACGTTGCAGCATCTTCGTCAGGGCAACCGTACCTACCAGCAGGCGCAGAAACTGGAGAGGCAGGCTGACGATATCGCTGCCCGCCGTGGCGACCTGAAAAAAAAGGAGGCGGGTGAAATCCGCAGTCAGGCGGAACAGAAGTACAAGGCGGCTGCGCTGGACTACATGAAGGCGGATGCGGCCTCCCCATATTACAAGAGCAGCTACAATTTGGGGAACGCCCTTTATAAGCAGGGCGGTTATGAGGAGGCTGCAAAAAACTATGAAAAGGCTGCCTCTTCGGACGATGCCGACGCCAGGACGAGGGCTAAAGCCTACCACAATTTGGGGAACAGCCTGGTGGGACAGAAAAAGTACGGTGAGGCGATGGACGCATATAAAAAAGCGCTGAAACTTGACCCGAAGGATATGGACACCAAATACAACTATGAGTATGCCCGCCGGAAAATGCTGATGCAGCAGCAACAACAGCAAAATCAGCAACAGAACCAGCAGCAGCAACAGCAGCAACAACAGCAACAACAACAGAACCAGCAGCAGCAACAACAACAACAGCAGCAGCAACAGCAGCAACAAAAACAGCAACAGCAGCAGCAACAACAGCGGCAAAAGGACGAGCAGCGCCAATTGGAGGCACTGCAGCAGAACGAGCGCCGCACGCAGGAGAAAGTAAAAAACGCCGAGGCTGCGCAGGGCAGGCCGGTACGACAGGAAAAAGATTGGTAATATGAAGGGAATTAATAAAATGAAATTATTTCGCAACGGGTTTTCCGCAATAGTTTGCCTTTTGGTCCTTACTTTTTTGACAGGCTCGTTGTCTGCACAGAAGATTGACGAGTTCGTTTCAAGTGTGCTGAGTGCTGTTTCGCCCGCATTGTCCGGTGGAAACAGCATTTTAGTCGAATTTGGAAATGACGGTTCCGACAAAAACGGCGTGAGTGTCGCGCAGGTGCAGCCTGTACAAGTTAAGGTGAGCGCCCCGCGCACCGTGGCTGAGGGGCAGCAGTTCCAGCTGACATACAGCTCTTCGGAACGTCTGGACAATATCTCGCTTCCGGCATTGAAGGATTTCACCCTTTTGGGAGGCCCCTCCACCTCCTCTTCCACCAGCATGCAGATAATCAATGGACAGATGAGCAGCAGCTCAAATTACTCCTACACCTATATTCTGCGTGCTGACAAGAAAGGGGAGTTCACAATTCCCGGAGCGACGGTGACCTATAAGGGAGAAAAGACCAAGACTGGCAGCGTGACGATACAGGTGGCTGCACAGGGCGGTGGCGGAGGTGCTGCCGGCGGCAGTGCAACCCGGCAGCAGAACAGCCGTGAGGCTTCATCCTCCATCAGCAAAAACGATTTTTTTATCCGTGCGGAGGTTTCAAAGAGCAACCCGTACGTGGAGGAGGAGGTTGTAGTGCGATATAAGCTTTATGTGCCGGCCGGTGTCCGCTTTGACGCGCAAATCAGGAAAATGCCCTCCTACAGCGGATGCTGGTCCTACGAATTGGGCGACCGCAACGGCGGGTGGCAGCCATATCGCGAAACCTATAACGGCAAAGCCTATTCGGTGGTGGACCTGCACTCGGTGGCGCTTTATCCGCAAAAGGCCGGCTCCCTTACAATCTCGCCGATGGAGGTGGAGATGGTGGCGCAGATTGTGGTGCAGCGGCAGCGCAGCAACGACCCGTTCGAGGATTTCTTCAACATGTTCGGCGGGCAGAGCGTTCAGAACATCCGGCTGGAACCGGTTTCAAAACCGGTCACCATCCAGGCGAAGGCGTTGCCGGAGGCCGGACGGCCTGATGATTTCAGCGGGCTGGTGGGGAAGTTCTCATTCACTTCAAAACTGAGCCGCGACGCCTTGAAATCTAACGATGCCACCAACCTTGTGCTGACGGTTTCCGGAAAGGGCAACCTGCAGCATGCGGAGGCACCGCAACTGGTTTTTCCGACCGATATCGAAGCGCAGGAGCCGGTCATTTCCGACAAGATAACCACTTCGGAAAAGGGCGGTGTGAGCGGTTCCCGTTCGTTCGAGTATGTGATGATTCCGCGCGAGGCTGGCGAATATGAGATTCCGGCGGCATCTTTCTCATATTTTGACCCTGTCGCCCGCAAATATGTGACGCTGCACAGTTCCGCCTACACGCTTAAGGTGGCCAAAGGCGACGGACGCGCCACATCGGTGGGCGGTTCCGTCAATAAAAAGGATGTGAAGGTTGTCGGGAACGACATCCGCTTTATCCATACTGACAGCAATTGGGTGGGGAATGGAGGCCGCTTTTTCCTTTCCCCGCTCTATTGGGTGCTGCTTCTGTTGCCGCTGATTCTCTTCGTGGTTTTCCTGCTGGTTCTCCGCAAACGCATCCGTGACCGCCGGAATGTGGCGGCAGTCAGGGACCGCCGTGCATCCAAGGTTGCACGCAGACGGCTGAAAACTGCCGGACAGTGCCTGAAGGCCCATGATGACGCCCGCTTTTACGAGGAGATTTCGCAGGTGCTCTGGGGCTACGTGAGCGACAAGTTCCATATTCCGCTCGGGCAGCTCTCGATGGATACGGCGCGGCAGAAGCTTTCGGAGCGGAACATGAATCCTGAGCGCATTGACGAGTTCCTTGAGACGCTGAACCAGTGCGAGTACGTGCGGTTCGCCCCATCAGCCGACATTACGCCGGAAAAGATGTACGAAAAGACATTCGCCTTCATCACCAGAATGGAGCAAGAACTTAAAAATTTGTAAGATGGAACCTTACCGGCATAAAGTCAAGTATTACGAGTGCGACCCCATGGGGGTGGTGCACCATTCAAATTATGTCCGTTTCATGGAGGAGGCACGTGTTGAAATGATGGACAAACTGGGCTTCGGATATGAGCGGATGGAGGCGGAGGGGGTGATTTCTCCGGTTCTTTCCCTCACCTGCAAGTTTCTTCGTCCCGCCCATTTCCAGGAGGTTGTGGAAATATCGGTGCGCCTCTCATCCTCCACGGCAATGAAGGTCTCGTTCGCCTATGAGATGCGTGTGGAGGGAAATGTTGTGATGACGGCGGAGAGCACCCATTGTTTTCTTGAAAATGGACGCCCCGTGTCGTTGGAAAAACGCTTCCCTGAATTCTTCGCCGTGCTGTCCGAATTACGGTAGCCGCCGGATGTCCGCGCCGATGGCACGCAGACGTGGTTTTACAACACCTTCACGAACTTCAACGACTGCACGCCGTTTTTGGAGCGGTAGCGCACAAAGTAGGTGCCGCTGCCGTAGCTGCCGGTATTTACCCGCATCTCCGCATTTTCCATGGTGCAGTGCCGCAGCACCCGCCCGATGGCATCCGTGATGATATTTTCACCGCCCGAATCCGAGGT
>JAEEGJ010013757.1_pt1 | contig 19486 bp, 14 predicted proteins | sample 8958761 | NCBI WGS metagenome assembly JAEEGJ01 (sample SAMN16246546, study PRJNA631951) | gut metagenome | biome: gut microbiome; feature: rumen; material: RS-attached | host: Bos | place: Iran: Karaj | collected 2018-10 | reverse complement strand
GCGGTGCGCTTCGCGCAAGCCCTCGGGGTTGAACTTGAGGACCTTGCGGTCGTAAGTGAGAAGTCCGTTGATCTCGATCTCGACGTCAGTCGTCTGCGTGTAGACGGAACCGCCAAGCCCCTTTTCCGCGAGAAGCGCGACTTTCTCCATAAGTCCGAGATACGTCTTTTCAAGCCCCTCGCGCGTCTTCGTGTCCGCGATACCGCCATAGCCCCAGCTGCCCTTGGCCTCTTTCCAAAGATGGCCTTCAACGGGATGGCCGAGTCCGCCGAACTCGCCGAGGAAGCTCACGCGGCGGTCGTTGACCGGGAACATGTCGGGGCCGCGGTAGAGATGCAGGTCGACGGTATCAGCCGCCTCGCACTCCCCTTCTGGCTTGTGCTTCGACCACACGCGGTCGTTCCACGCCCAGCCCTTCGGCAGAAGGTGGCCGCCCTCCCAGTCCCAGCATCCGCTCGGGCCGTTCACGAGGCGTGTGGGGTCGTAGCGCTTCGTGAAATCGAGCATGGAGTGCGTAAGAAACTCTCCAGGCTGCGTCCAGCCTTCGTTGTATGGATTCCACATCACGATGCATGGGAACATCTGGAGATCGTCCATCATCTCCTTCATTTCCTGCCTCTCGAGCCAATAGCGCTTTACCGTATCAGCCGCCATGGGATCGTACGGGCTGCCGCTGCCGCTCGGAAGGTCCTGTATCACGAGGATTCCAAGCCTGTCGCACATCGCATAGTACTGCTGGGGCTCGACCTTGATGTGCTTGCGGAGCATATTGAAGCCGCAGTCCTTCAGCACCTTCACGTCGTATTCCATCGCCTCCTCGGAAGGAGGGGTGAGGAGCCCATCCGGCCACCACCCCTGGTCGAGGGTGCCGATCATGAAGTACGGCCTGTTGTTGAGGAAGAACCTGAGGACGCCCTTTGCGTCCTTGCGCTTCTCGATCTTGCGCATTCCGAAGTAGCCCTTGACGACGTCCCTGCCGTACTTCGCAGTGAAGTTGTAGAGCCTCGGATTCTCAGGCGACCACAGCGCGACAGGCTCGGGCAACTTGACCGTGACAGGCTCGTTGGGGACGAACGGCTTTTTAACGCAGAGGCGCGGAGAAGCAGAGGTCTCGATTTCAACCGTTCCCCGTTCCCCGTTTCCCGTTCCCTGAAAGCTCAGCGTAACCTCGCCCTTGTCCATGTCGGTGACGACCTTGTACGACTTGATGTACTTCTCTGGCACCGTCTCCATCCACACCGTCTGCCAGATGCCGGAAACGCGCGTGTAGAAGCAGCCCTTCGGCGCGAAACTTTGCTTGCCCCGCGAGTTGACGAAATCCTCGGTCGGGTCCCACACGCATACGGTGAGCTCATTCTCGCCCTTCTTCACGTAGTCCGTGATGTCGACGGTGAAAGGGTTCTGCCCGCCCTCGTGCGGAACGTCCGTCACCTCGTCATGTCCGATGAACACCATCGTGCGGAAATCGACACCGCCGAAGTGCAGGAGCACCCTCTCGCCCGGTTTCGGGTCGCATGCGATCTTGCGCGTGTACCAGAGGAACTCGTCCGGATTCAGGAGCTTCCCGACGCCAGAAAGCGCACTCTCTATTGGAAACGGAACGAGAATCTTGCCATCCCACTTTTCCGGTCGCCCAGGAGTGTTCGTCACGCTCGTCACGGCATAGTCCCACTCGCCGTTCAGGTTCGTCCACCTCTCGCGCACCATCTGCGGGCGCGGATAGCCGCGCCAGCAGTTTTCGCCAGTCACCTTCTCGCCCCACGGCGTCGTCATAGACGCGGCACTTGCGGCGCACGCGGCGACAAGCGCCACCACGGCAACAACAGCACAAGTCCGAACCTTAGCGAAAGACACCTTCATTCGACAATCCTTTCCTTTGTTCATTCGACAATCCTTTCCATTGTTCATTCGACAATCCTTTCCATTGTTGGCCACATCGCACGCCGCCATTCAGGCCTTGGCCCTTGCCTTTCTGGAAGCTGGCAATGAAAAAGACAATAGTTGTCGCAGAAGTACATTACTTGATCTCCTTTCTATACGGCACGGAAGATTGCGCACCGGGGCGCGTGACGGAAATTGCGGACGCCTTCTGCGCGAAGTCTATCGCCTCAGCGCAGCTTTTTCCCTCGGCAAGCGCAACGGCGAACGCGCCGTTGAACGTGTCGCCCGCAGCAACGCAATCGACAACCTTCACCTGATAGGCGGGATAGACGGGCTTCGCCCCGTCCGAGGCCACGACCTGACGCGGTCCTCCCACGCAAACAGCCGCAATCAACAATCCAAACATGTATCTCATCTTTACCATTCTCCTTTATCGAGTAAAATCATTAGGGCCAATTTCATTATCATACCGCTATCAATCCTCCATCTGCACGAGCGCAAAAGCATCAGCAACGACAACGCCAAAGGATTTTGACAGATGAATCCGCAACATTGCATCAGGGGCAAGATCAAACTCGCCAAGTTTCTGCCAAACCCCTGTGCCTATCGCTTGATTTACCTTGAAATGAGAAACCGAACCTCCCGATTCGATCGTCATTGCGGTTGAAGATTGGGTGTTTGCCGAATGGAGATATGGAATTCTACCCATAAGGACATACCTGCCCTTGACAGGTACAGGCAATGGATATTTCGCCTCGCCGACACATGAGCCGGCTTTGAGATCGCTGCTCCAGCAGCCTCCGTCTGGTGGATAGTGCGAACCCTCACCTATCTGTTCGCCGTTTGCGTTGTGCCAGAATTTCCATTCCTTCGTGAATGTTACGCCAGGCGTCTCGTCATCTACGATCCTCCAGCCTTTTGTCGCCGGATCGGGAACACCAGGAAAATCCCCGCCAAGCATACGCTGAAGCTCACGCACAAGCCCCTGCCTCCAAATGTCACGGGGAAGCATCTCTCGCATTTTGCACAGTGCGGCGGCTTCGCCAGCCGCACATCCAAGCTGCGCGAGCGTGTTTATGACACGCGGACCGCCAAGCCCAACGTGCGTACAGCTGAAACATCTGCCAACCATAAACATATTCTCGATGTTGCGGGAATAAATGGAGCGATAGGGAATCCAGTAGCGCCCATAATGCGGCTGTCGGCATGTTGTAAGAAAGTCCACTCCTTTCTTGCAATTGTCATAGTGGAGATCAACACTCCATGATCCGGCTGCAATCGAGTCCTCGAACTGTCGCTTCTCCGTAACGTCTCTTTCCGAATACACCCAGTCCCCCATCAGACGGCGCGACTCGCGCTTGCCAAGAAGGAACGGAACATTATCAAGGACGAGCCGCGAATTGGATGCCTCCTTCTTCGCCAAAGAGAACGCGCCATAGATTGCAAGAAAGAGACGGTCTCGTATAGCTTCGCCTTCCGCAATCATGTCACGTCTGATCCCATATTCCCAATTCCACTCGCCACGAATTGCGGACACTCCCTGCGCATGAGGTTCTGCCCATGGCGCGGAGAAAGGTATGTCCGTGTTTGCCTGCGCACTCGTCCACATGAGCGAAGCGCCAAGCGTATGCCCATCCTTCTTCTCCGGAGCGGAAGGTTCACCATATTCGGATTTCGCCTCTCGACCCATGCTCCAATCGGCTCCGGCATAATACCCAAGCCAGCCATCGCCTGTGGCGTCACAGAAAAGCGGTGCACGGAAACGCACGATCCTGTTGCGCCGCCAGTCAAGTGCCTTTACCGCCACAATGCGCCCCGAATCCGTCTCCGCCGCAAACATACGATGGCAAAGATGAAGCGAAAGCGTCTTCTCGTCCTCCACAATGCGCATACGGTGGGCGTCAGAAAGAGCCATGTTCGCGTCACGGTTCAAGAACCATCCGCGCACTTCCCTCACAAGCGGATATTTTGCCTCTCCAGCCGACCAGACCCGAATCTCCGACGATGCGTTGCCCCCAAGCACAGGACGATCCTGTACCAGCGCGACCTTCAGCCCTCGTCTTGCCGCAGACACCGCCGCGCATGTGCCAGGCACACCGCCGCCGACCACGACGAAATCTGCATCTATGGTCTCGGACACAACCGCAGAATCAAGCTTAAGTGCGCCATCTGGCTTTATGCCGTCATTCGTCAGTACGACACCGGCGCAACGCCCGTCAAAACCATCCTTATCTTCAAGCACAATCTGTATCAGACCTTTCTTCAGCTCGATCTCGCCGCCATCCTCCCAATCCCACTTCGTCTGCGAAACGCCAAACGTTTGACCGAGCGTCCGCCCGTCAATACTCACCTTGAAAACTCCAGCGCCATCCACCCATTTGCGAGACCGCACCCACATGTGCCATCTGCCAGACTCAGGAACGTTTGCGACAGCCTTTGCGTCCGTCACGCGGATGCCGCATCCATGCGCCAGAAGATACGGCGAGCCTATCACATCCATAAACTGCACGTCAAGCTTCCAACCTCCGGCGTCGAAACTCTGGGGATACACGTCAATACGCGCAGCCAGAAGCGTTCCGGCGGTAAAAATCACCACAGACGCAACAATAGCTAATCTTGAACGGCTGCATGTCATTGGTTTCCTCGTTTCTGGACACCGCTCCTGCCGTTCCATTTTCCCCGACGATAGCAGCCGCGTTTGCTCACAAATGACGTGCGCGCAAACGTATCCGCCTCAAGAAAAACACCATGTCGCGAGATAGGCGAAAAGCGGGCAGTCCAGCCACCTCCCGGTGCAAGTTCCATCTGAATCTTCTCACCGGCGCAAATACGCCTGCTACGCCTGGTCCAACGCTCCGGCATAGATGCCGAATCTTCTGCATCGCAGAATATCTCGACATTCCATTCGCCAGACCCCAGAAAGGATGTGTCAAGCGCAAGCGTTCTGGGAGACCAGTCGGTTATCGCACCAGCCCACCATTCGTCGCCCTTGCGGCGCGCGACAACGGCGAACTTCCCTATTTCCCCTGCAAGCCCCTTTGTCTCGTCCCATACGGTCGGAACCGAGGCAATGAACCGGGTGCAATCAGGATTCATACGGTAGCGGCTTGGCGAGTCGCACAGCATCTGTAGCGGAACCGGGAACATCGTGTAAAGTGCCATCTGATGAACGCGCGTCCCCTGAGAGGCGGGATTTTCGTTGTTCGGACGCCACTCTCCTCGTGTTCGGTTCATCATGGCTCCCGGCGTGTAGTCAACCATTCCAAGCGGAGCGCGCGTAAAGGCGACCTGGCAGTCGTGGGCTGGGAAATCGTCGTCCTTTGCGAAGGAAAGTTTCATCAGCTCAAGGCCATGCACACCCTCGATGCCGACAAGATTCGGGTATGTCCTCTCAAGCCCCGTCGGCTTCCCGCATCCATGGAAATCGATGCAGAGGCGGTACTTCGCCGCAACATTCAGCGTCTCCTCCATGAAGCACATCATCTCGGCGTCATCTCGCTCCATGAAGTCTATCTTGAAACCTTTCACGCCGCGCTTTGCAAAGTGCCTGAAATACTCATCCTGCCTCCCGTCTATTGAACGCCATGCCGTCCAGAGCATTACCCGAACGTTCCGCACAGCCGCATGGGAAAGGATGGCGTCCAGATCAAAACCCGGAGTCTCGGCGTAGAGGTCATCACCCTGTTTCCAACCCTCGTCGACAAGCATCCATGATAGCCCGAATTCCGCTGCGAAATCCGCATAGTGCATGTATGTCTCCGTGTTGACGCCGGGATTAAACGGCACGTCGTCCAGATGCCACTTGCTCCACCAGTCCCATGCACACGGCCCAGTTTTCACCCAGGAGAAATCCCCCTGGGATGGCGAGGCGAGATCGTACACGAGGCGCTGCTCCATCAGCGCCGCAGGTGTCGAGGCAATCGCGAACACACGCCATGGGAAAGTACGCCGCCCCGCAGTCTTCACAATCCAGTTTTCGCGATCCCTGACGCGTCGGTAGTTGCGCGGAGCAGTCCATTCCTTCTCGCGGACAGGATATCTTCCGAACATTCCGTCCAGCCGCCGCGTCTCGCCGCCGTCGCGCCGAAGATGCAGCCCCGCGTAGTCGCGGAGATCCGACTCTGAGAAGAGCACCGTCGTTCCGTCGTCGAAACGCACCGTCAGCGGAAGATAGGCTATGCGGCGTCCGTCTGGCGCAAATTCGCCTGGCGTGGTCTTGGTATAGATCGACGCGCATCCGTGCTGAAGCTTGTCCTGTTTTGGATCCTTTGGATTGTCGCACCAGTTGTAGCCCGCCCATATCTCCGTGTCTGCGGACGGGAACACAAGAGCGCATGTCTCGTCATTTACGGTGATTTCGCCATCGACATCCGAGACAAATCGATAGGCGACGCCGTCATCCCTAGCGACGAGTTCCACCCGGGCTTCGCCACGATCCAGTGACATGGAAATAGGCTGAGGGCCGAAAAGCGTTTTGCCGTCACGTGAAACCATGATCGACCCCTCGTTGTACTCTATGCGGTTCCTGCCATCCGGAGAAGTCTTGGCTTCGACACATGGCGCATCACCGGCAATTGACAATGCGCCATGGGACCGCGTCAACGATGTCTCCACAACGGTTGGATGCCCGTTTGTCGCCCCGAATGCTATGACTTGTTCCCAGTCGCGGCGTAGCTCGGAAAGTTCGCTCTCGTATTCCCTGCGCCCACCGCGCCCCCAAACGAGGAATCCGAAGCATCCCTCGCCGTCCCGCATGGATATGTCGCTGTTGACAGTTCCCTTCTTCGTCATGTAGAGCTTTACCGACGCATAGTCGGACTGTGGAGGAGCCGCAAATCCGAAATACGAGCCGTCCTCCAAGAAGCAGGCGTCGTTCGGCCAAGGCTTGTAGCGCATGAGCCAACGCTGCTCGTCGCCGAGCGGTGTGCCCTTTACGTGGATGAACGGCTTCGGCCTTTTCCCGTTCTTCGCCCACACGGCAATCGCGCGACGTCCGCTGATCGGAAGGCTCGTAAAGGATTCTCGAGGGAAATCCAGGCTGTCTGGCCACGACGGAACTGCGCCTGGACGCGCAAGCCGCGCGGCAAGTTCGCCAAACGGACGCGGCAGCGATGGCCATTCGCGTTTCTTCGGAGGGGGCTTGCCGAAGTAGTCTCCAAACCGCCCCTGCACTTTTTCGAAAGCCTTTACAAGCTGCTCGTAAGGCTCTCCATCGTCCGACACGAGTCCGTAGTTCGTGCGCTCCTTCGACCACGAGTCGCAGTCGTACCAGCGGAAATAGAAGTAGCCCGGCAGGCACTTGATGGAATAAAGATGCATCACGAAAAGAGCGGACGCTCGCGCCCGGTCATCCTGTGTGTCGACTCGGCATCCTCCGCCTACAGTGTTCGGGAATGGAGTGTCGAGTGCTGGGAAGCTCCATTCCGTCACGATGACCGGCCTTTGACAGCGCGCACTCAACTTCGGCAGGAGATCCACAACGTCTATCTCGTGTCCGTCGCCGCCAAAGTACACGTCGTGAACGTATATGCGTCGGCGATACAGGTCTATCTTCGGGTAGATGTTCACCGAAACGACGTCGCAGACCTTTCCGCATTCCTCCCAGACCTTGGCGTCCGAGGACGTCTTGCCGCCCATGAACCTGCACCCGAGCAGCATGTGGTTCGGATCCGCTTCGCGTATCGCCCGCGACGTAACGGCGAAATAGCGTTCTATCTCCTCTGGCTTCGCCATATCAAAGGCAAGCTCGTTGTCGATGAAGTAGCCAAGCAGCATGGGTTCGTCTTTCTTGTCGCCCATGTTGGCCTTTATGAAGTCGGAAACGAACCGTTCAAAGTCAGGATGGTTCACGTTGGGGAAGCCGTGGCCATCGCTGTTCCTGCGAACAAAGTCCGGTCCCTTCTCCATGAATCGCCGGCCTACGTTGAAGTTGTAAGTCCAGGCGAACCCCCTGCCGCGCATCGACTGCGCCGGCTGCGCCACGGCGTTGAAACCACATCTCCTTAGAAGTTCGGGAGCGTGGTCAAGCGCCTTGTTGACCGTGCCGCAGCCGCGCAGGTAGAACGGACGCCCCTCCGGATCGAAGAACATGGCGCGATCTTCGACGTTACCTACCGTGAAGAATCCGACGAGGGCAAATAGCGCAACAGACACCATGATCTCATCTCACGAATACGGTCAGCCCGGGCTTGTCACCGAACCTGACTGTTCCGCTTCCGGAGACCGCAACCCCCGCCGCTCCTGCAGCTGCACGTCCGCCGCGTATCGGCATTCCGTCAACACGGAAATCCTTTATCACGACTTTCTCGATATTGTCCAGTCGCAACGTCGAGCCATACGCCATGTCTATTGTTCCAGCGTCAATCTCGCTCTGCGACTTGAAAGGATTGAGCCTTATGTCGTCGATGAACACCAGCGATCCGTTTGCAGAAGTGGACGGTGCTCCGGTTGTGAAGGTAACCGTGTGATCGGCGGCGTCAAGGTACACGTCCGCACTGAACCGCTCGAACTCGCTGGTAGAGTTATTCGTGCTTTCGAACACGGTCACGCCGTCAACCGTCACGGTGACAGGTATCGAAGAACTGTAGAACTGGGTGCGGCATGCCTTGGTGAACGAAAGGCGGTACTTACCAGCATCCGTCACGGACACCGTCTGCGAAAGTGTGCAGTATTCGCGCAGATACACAGTCACCGTGCCAGCCGCAGTAGAAGGACCGCTGGACGTTACGTTGCCTCCGTTCCCCTGTAGTCCACTGCCGTTTTTGTTGTTGTCAGTCGATTTCGTCTTTCCGACTGTCCAACCTGTCGGATTCATCACAACGATGTTCGTTTGCGGACCATCCACCTCGAAACTTCCGTTGGAGATGAGGTCTTTGCGTCCAATAGGCGAAAACGCAAGCGCACCACCGGCGGAGACGCCGATCTGCGTTCCCTCCTTCATCCGCGCGTCCACTAACTCAAGCGTTCCGCCTTGTACGGATATAACCGTGTTGCTGATGGCGGCGGACTCGATGTTGAGAATGCCGGCCCCAACCTGCACATCCGCGCCAGTCCACGCGTCCGTGCGCAGCGTGCCGCCGCCGGTCTTCGTAAAGCGTCCGACAACATCGGCTATTTCGACCTTCTCCATGCGGAAGACGTCAAAGTTCATGCTCTTATTTATGTCAGAAGCATTCTTCTGCTCAATTGAGACTTCCAGGCGGTAGGAAGTCCCGGCGGAGAGTTCCATGACACCAGTCTCGAACCGCTTGAACCCGTACCGATCCGCCTGAGCGGCCGGTCCCTTGAAAGTCGTGGTTCCGGCATCGCCGACCTTTACGACCGTGTCCATGTTAAGTGAATAGGTGTTGGATCCGGGACGGCATCCCTGATCAAACACGACACGCCATAGTCCATCGGACGGCACAGTGATAGTACGCGAAATCTTCTGGTTTACGCGCAACATAAGATAGTGCGTCACGTTCGTCGTAGTCCATTGGTCGTCACCTGACGTGTCGAAACCTGACCCGTTCGTTTTCACTCCGCTTGACTGGCTGTTGGCACTGTTATCGATAGTCCAACCGTTGAGCCCAGACTCGAAATCTCCGTTTGGTATCGAGACTGTCGCCACGACATTCGTAACAATTGTGCGACATACGGGCGAGAGACCTAGTTCCACATCCGCTCCGGACGCGACGTCGAAAGTCACTCCCGCCGCAGCTATGGTCGCCGAAGGCGTATCGGCGGCGGTGGCGGACTTGAAAAACGGGCTGGACGCATCGCTGCGCACGGCGACAGTTCCGCCGTCAAGGGTAAGATCCAGAGCACCGCTCGTGTAGATGCGTCCCAACGCCTCCGAATCTCCACCGGTTAGCGAAAGAACCGCCTTTGATACTGTTCCCGCGCCGTTGCGCCCGATGCGGATGCTCTTTTCCGCTCCGATCGAGCCTACGGACCTCATGATGGGGCAGCCCCCACCGAATCCGGCGATGTACGATTCCCCAAAGACGACTTTGTCGTCGAACACAATATCGCAGTCCCTGACAATCAACGACGAGCCATCGTTGATTGTGACCGGCCCCGGCCCGAGAGCGCCGTCGCTGTATATGTACAGTTGTCCTTCGACTATCGTCGTACCGCCGGTGTAAGTCGAAGGTTGCGTCGGAATGAAGTCAAACCCACCTGAATTAGTCGAGTTGAAACTCAACGAGTCTATGCCATCGGAGGCAAGATACGGATCTGTGACTGTCGCCCGTTCGCTTGAACTGTTGACGAACGCCACCGCGCCTTCGTTGGTGGTGACGGTGTAGTCCGCGTATGCCGCAAAAGACACCAGTACCATTGCCACGGAGACAACTTTCGAATGTACTCGTATGCTCATTTTAGGCTCCTTAATATAAACAAAGCTTTTGTCTATATCGATGTGGATTTTGCCGCGTATTGTAGCATAACCTTTTCTGAATATCAAGCTATTATATACATTTTCGGCATTGTACTCTTGACAAATCAAGCGCGATTTTGATATGATCACGCGGTGTGAAAACTATTCTTTTCTTCCAGCACTCGTTCTGTGAGACAAATCGCGAGATGCTTGCTGGTGTGCGGGAATACGCTTCCGAAGCAGACTGGCGAGTACAGACAATCCAATACTCCTACGCCGCTGTAGTACGCAACAACGAAAAATGCCCAAGTCGTGTCGATGTGTCGGCTCTTCTGGATTTCTGGAAACCGCACGGATGCATCATCGAAGGCCAAGGGGAGAAAGACGACACGCCTAAGCCCGGTGATTTCAGGAAAATACCAGTCGTGTTTCTCGACAGGATGCCAGACTCCCTTCCTAGGAAAGCCCTCTGCGTCTACAGCGACAGCGTCAGCATTGCAAATGTCGCCGCACGGGAGCTGCTCTCGCTCGGCCTTGAGAACTTTGCCTATGTCGCCTGGTGGAAAGACAACGCATGGAGCCGACAACGCGGGGAGATTTTCAAAAAGACCATCATGGCGCACGGCAAGGCATGCCGATGGATGGCTCTCTCGACTGGCGACAACAGCCCCAGCAGGGAATTTTCCGAGGAGGTCAAGGCTCTGCCCTGTCCATGCGGTGTTTTCTGTGCGAACGACCTGACTGCGCACCGTTTCATCTCGGAAGCCATTCGTTTAGGGCGCTCCGTTCCCGAAGACTTCGCGGTAATCGGCGTCGACAATGACATCGAGCTGTGCGAATGCTCGACGGTTTCCATAACCAGCATCCCGCAGAACTGCCATGGAGCAGGGCGCAGCGCCGCCAAACTGCTGGACCTCGCAATGAACCATCGTTCTACTTCACAGAGTTCGATTCCGATGGCTCTGTGCCCAGTCGTCCACCGGGCCTCGACCCGGCTTCTGCCGCGCAAGGACGCAAGGCTGTCCGCTGCGCTCGAATACATAAGACTCCACGCATGTGACGTCGACATAGACATCGATGCGGTCGCGAAGGCCGCAAAGTGCTCACGTCGGCAGATCGACTCACTCTTCAAAGAGCTCGTCCGCAACAGTGCGCTGCATGAAGTGCAATCTCGCCGCGTAGAATGCGCAAAGCAGCTTCTAGACCGGGGAACGCTGTCGGTTTCTGAGATTGCCGCTAAGTGTGGCTATCGCTCCGCAAGCGACTTCTCCCGCGCATTTAGGCGAGAGACCGGAACGTCCCCATCGCAAATGCAAAGGCAAAATGCGAGGCGCAATGGTTACATTTCATAGACAACAGAAACCAACATTATCTAACGAAATCGGCAATGTCCAAACTTGTAGCGCCGATGCAGTCCATTGATACAGTTCATCGTTCTGCGCTCACATACATCCCCTTCCAAATTACCGCCGCCCGTACGATTCCGGAATCCCGAGCAGGCGGGGACAGACCCCGCGAAACTAGTTGATGTTTGTTGAAAGCCAGTAGCCGGTGTCGGGGTAGATGTCGTTGACAGGCGCGGCGGTTCGCGACGAGACGGGGAGCGCGGAGCCAGCGCGGTATTCGACGCGAGAGGCGGTGGAGGGCGCGGCGGTTTGTGTCGCGGCGGATTTATTCTCTCGTTGTCGCTGCTCCCGCGCCTGATGCGCACGGATGATCCGCGTGAATTCGGCGACATCCAAAACGCCGCGCGCCTCCAGTTCGCGACGGTTGTAGTCGTATGCCGCGCTATATGTCACTCGGGTGTTGAGACCGTTCTTTATCGTCACGTTGTTTTCGGCAGCGGCCATGACACCCACGCAGAATGCAACCGTTTCGTCGTCGTACTTGCCGCGACGTCTGCCGCGCCTCATCTTCGCCGCGACTGCATCGACCTTCGCGTCGACCGTCGCTATGATTTCGCTTTTGCATTCTATCAGTTTCTGGTTTGACTGCGCAAAGCCTATCTGCATGGTGCTCTTGACGTCTGCCGCGATGGCCTTAAGCTCGGCGTTGGCGCGTCGCCTTTCCCTCGCGCCTAGCGCGGCGCGTTCCTCCAGCGTTTCGTCGTTAAGAACCGCGCCTACGTCGCGAAGGACGTCTATCGGGCTTAAGTTCGCATTGTCCAGGGTCTTCTTCATCTTGCCGAGCTTGACGGTATCGACGCTCAGGACCAGGCGTACGAACCGGTCGTGCGATATGTGCGTCTCGAAATAGTCACTGTAGCCGCTCCCTTCGCAGACCTCTTTCAGCGCGAGGCACAGCTCGGAAACCTCGTCGCAGAGAACCCCGACCACCGCCTCGCAGAAATCGCGTTTTGTGGCCGTCCTCAAATCAAGCGACTTGAGCGCCACATCAAGCCGGTTGTTGAACTCCTCGTCGCTGCTGGCGAAGATGTGGTCTATCCAATCGCCGTCCAGCATCCGCCGCATTATGGAACGTATTACGCTACGGACAGATTTCGCGTATGCAATCTGCCGTAAAACGGCGGTTTTCAGTGCTGACATCCCAAAATTCTCTCATTTTCAATCCCTCTTTCGACTTGGTTAGGCGGACTCCACATGCAGTCCTGGGAACCTACTCTTGGCGAAGTGATGCGAAGTATACCAAAAACCACGTCAGCTGTGCCGATGAAATTGTGAAAAGTTATCAACATGCGTAGCATGTGCTACGCAAGGTCGGGGAGAATATGCTACGCAATCGTAGAATATGCTACGCAAGAAGGGAGAATCTGCTACGCAAACGTAGAATATGCTACGCAAGAGGGGGGAATCTGCTACGCAAGATCGAGAATATGCTACGCAAGACCGAGAATATGCTACGCTAAACGTAGAATGTGCTACGCTAAAAACCGTCAAGTGACTTTTTCTCCTTCGATTTTCACGACTGTATTGGAGAAGTGACGGAGAATACGCTACGCAAATATAGTTTGTAGCGAATCCCTTGAGAGAATATACGCGCCGTGGCGGAGCACTAGCTCCTAGAGCGGCGCGTAATGCTCAAAAATACGAAAACAAGACACGGGAACGCAAGGCGCGGCGGAAAGAACCGCGAGGCCACGTTCCGGACACTGATGACTCGCCTCCGCGCTCGCACATCGCTGAACGCCGAGGAAATCCAGAAGCTGGCGGACTTCCTCTCGAAGCTCTGGCGCGAGAGGAACCACCTGTACACGAACCGGCTGGCCAAGGCGGCGAAGATGCTCAAGGGCATGATCGACGCCGACGAGCTGGAAGTGGCATCGACAGGTGATGCCACAACCGCCGCGAATGCACAAATGGCATCGACAGGTGATGCCACAACGTCCGAAAACGAGGCTACAGAAAAAGGGGAAAAGAAAATTCCCCCCTATAACCCCCCTATAAGAAAAGACCCAAAAAGAAATCCCCCCATCGCGCGTGCGCGTACGCGTGAGGACGGCAAGTGGTCCGGCCTCTTCGCCGAGTTCTGGGATGCATACCCGAAGTCGTGTCCGCGCAAGGTCGGAAGGAACAAGTGCAGGGCGAAGTACGCCGCGCTAATGGACAAGTCGGAGGATCCTGCTGCGCTTCACGCGGAGATCATCGCCGGGCTTGAACGCTGGTGCAGGAGCCAGGACTGGGTCGAGGACAACGGCAAGTTCATCAAGGCCCCGCTCGTGTGGCTGAACCAGGAGAACTGGAAGGACAGCCCCTCGCCGTATTCGCCGCGTTCCGCGGCAACCGCCATAGAGCGAGCCGCCGACGAGCGCGAACGCATGGCAAAGGAGCAGGCCGCGGCACTGCGCAGGAACGCCGTCGCCGCGCTGACGGAGCGGGACTGGGCGCTGTGCGCGGAAAGCTGCGCGAACTGCACCGGACGCTCGTGCGCCAAGGGGAACAGTCTTCCGTGCGACCACAGGCTCTCTCCGCGCCCCGTCCCTCCGTCCGAATGCCCCCACTTCATCGCGAAGGACCCGCTTACGCAGACGCTTCAGCGCGGCAAGGAGGTGGCGGAATGAAGCATAAGTGCACAGACGCACGGCTTTGGCGGCTCATCAAGGATTTGATCATCGCGCTTGAAGACCCTGCCATCGGCTTAGTCTTCGACGACTTCGACTTCCGCTACCGCGAGAAGGAGCATCGGCGCGACAAGAATTCCGCAGAGTGGTTCTACCACGACAAGACGCCATTCGAGGCCAAGTACGACGCAGACTGCCGCGCGAACGGCGACTGCGAACCTGCATGGGTCTCGGACGACGGGAGCGGCGCCGTGGCTCTTCACACAGAGATCTCCGACGACCTTGACGATGAGCCGGAAAAGCCGAACTGGCTCGTCCTCTGGCGTCGGCAGCGCCGTCGGCTGGCGAAGAAGCAACGCGCAGTTCTGGACGCCATGGCCGAAGACTGGCGGAACTATCCGGCGGCTAAAATCGCGGGGGTGGACCACAGAACGGTGAGCAAATGCAAAAAATTTTTTAAAGTGCATTTCGCCCAATGTTTTCAGGCATGGAATGAAGATTCCGCATTTTGAGAAATGCCTACTTTTGCGGTTTTCACTCAGTAGGTAAAGTGGGGGGCCACGATTCCGGTGGGCGGCGCGTTGAGGGCGAAACCCGTCCCGCTTACGCCACCGGAACAGCCCCGCCAATCAACGAACAGGTAATAGTGAATAGTGAACAGGTGAAAACCGAAACAAGCCACAACGAAAGGAAAACACGAAATGGACAACAACAAGAGAATCGAATGCACGAACTGGGATGAGGAGATCCACGTCGCGACATGGTCGAAGGGACGCACAAGAATGCCGGCGAGGAAGGTCCTCACCAAGGGCATCGCGGAGGTCGAGCTGACGCTGGGCCAGACGGTCCGCATCACGAGGCTGCTCAGCTCCGGCATGGAGGTCAGGCTTCCGATGGGCGACGACGGGGCGGTGCGGCTCTATCCGTGCGCGGACTCGGACTTCCGCTCGATGTACGTCGCGGCGTCGACGATGGGCAGGTTCCGCCGCGCAGTCTACCGCGGCAGAAGGCTCGCGTTCACGTCGAGGCGCGGGAGGCGCGCCATCAGCCGCGAGGAGGTCGAGGAGCGCGTCGGACGCGTCGAGCAGGCGCGTCAGGAGCGCGCCCACGTGACGCCGGACGTCGTCGTCAAATGCCCTTCGTGCGGCACCGAGTTCAGGGTCGGCAAGACGCTTAAGTAGGCAAACCGCGAAAACGCGAAAACAACGAAAAGGAGAAAACGAAAATGGGAAACAAGAACAACAATGGCAACGGGGCAAAGCTCAAAGAGGTCGCCGACGATCTGATAGAGCAGGGCGTCGGCAGCATGGAGCAGTTCCGCAAGGCGCTGCCGGTCATCGCCAGACTCAAGAAGTCCGTCGACGGCGCGAAGGACTGGCTGACGCTGCTGCAGACACGCTACGAGAAGCTGAGCGGACTTGCGGCGGACTACGCCGAGGACCACGTGACCGCGCTCGACGAGCCGATCTCGGACAAGACCAGCAAGGTGAGGAGCGGAAGCATCGCGATAGACGGCACGAGGTACCGCCTCACGCTCTCGCTCGGGGACGTGGCGCGCCTGGGCGGCAACGCCACGGAGGCGTTCATCGCGGCGCTTCCGAAGGACTGGACGGTGCCGAAGCTGTTCCTGAACCAGTCTTACCTCAAGACGCTCGACCCGAAGGAGCTTGAGAGCCGCGACCTCCGCCGCAAGCGGAATCGCAAATGGAGTATAGACTCGCTTCGGGCGGAGTGAAGACAAAAACGTCTGAGCGACATTGAGGTGGCTTGGGTTGGGCCAACGCATTTTCCCAAGCCACTTCCGTGTATTCCGTGGTTAAAACATACAAGAAAGGAAAACGAAGATGAAGAAGCTGATAATCGTAATGCTTGGCGCGGCGCTTATGAGCGGCTGTTACATCGGCAAGGCTGCGTTCCAGGGCGAGGACATGAAGATATACCCCTTCTTCGGTCCAAGCGCGACATGCGCCGCAGAAGGTACGGCGACAAAGTGAACACTTCCGGCCGCGCCGCGAAGACACAATGCGCGAGGAGACAGCAACTGTTGAACGAAGGTCACGTGACCTTCACATCAAAGGTCAGGTGACCCTCACCGCAAGGGTCACGTGACCTTAGGGGCAAGGGTCAGGTGACCTTATGGGCAGGGGTCAGGTGACCTTTGCACCATGGGTCAGGGAGCTTTCCTGCGGAGAGTCGGGTGACCTTCCACAGAGGAAACACAAACCGCCGATGCGCTTTCCCGGCGCGGAGGCACAAAGAAAGGAAAACAAGAAATGGGAAACAGCAGAGTGAAGAAGTACCGCATGAAGCCGATACCGTCGGCCTTCAGCGAAAAGGGAGGGTTCAACGCGCAGTTCGTGGGCGACGGCTTCAGCATCGACGCCCGCAACGAGATACTGCCGTCGGTCATCAGGGACATCGGCCTGCAGATCGGCGAAGGCGCTGCCTGGGACCTCGTGAGCAGGTTCCTCATGGCGTGCTCGCTTCACGCGGCGACAACGGGCGAGACGGTCACCGTCGGCTCGCTCCTGTCCTTCGGCCTCGCGATCAAGGGCTGGTACTCCAACAAGGACTCCAAGGCCGCAAAGGACAACGTGCGCGTCATCGCGACGCTGCTCGGCGACCTCAGGCCAGCCGTCGCGTTCACGATGTCCAACGAGACTGACGGCGTGTCGATTGCGCTCGTCACCGTGATGTCCGAGGGCTGCGGACTCGGCCACGTGCGCCAGGGCGCGGCGTTCCGCATCGGCGGCAAGGCGCTCAGGCTCCTCGACGGCGACGGCGTCACCGCCTCGCTCAGGAAGCAGGACGGCGAGACCGTCAGCGCGGAGTGCGCAGTCGTCGCCAGCGACGACGACCACATCGACGCGACGCTTCCCGCCGAGTTCTCCGACCCCGCATTCGTCGGACGCGAGGTGCGCTTCACGGTGCGCGGACGCGGCGGCGATCCCGAGGCCGGCACCGAGGAGAAGTCCATCGCGGCAGTCCTCGACGAGGGCGATGCGCCTTCCGAGCCTGCGCCGACGATCACGGGCGCGGGAACGCGCGGGGACGATCCGGGCGAGGTGAACGTCGCGGGCGCGACGCTGGACGTGACGGGCGAGAACCTTGAGGGCGCGACGGAGATCGAGCTTCTCGACGACACGGGCGCGCTCTGGCAGACGCTTCCCGCGACCTTCGAGGACGGCAAGCTCACCGCCGGAGTGGACTTCGGGGACAAGCCGAGCGAGTCCGGCTCGCTGCGGGTTACGACCTCCGGCGGCACGGCGACCTTCGCCATCCGCTACGCCGCGCACTAAGCCGTGCGCAACGTGTCGCCAGTTCCAGGGAAGACAAAAGGCCCTTGGAGCTGGCGATGTTTTATTTGCGGCGGTCGCGCGTGCCAGTACAAGGGGACATTTGGGACATATGGGACGGAATGGCGGGGCACAAGACGCTGGAGCGTTTCGTGTCGGTTCGTGTCCGGCGATGCGAAGATACGGCGCATCGTCGTGGTCGCGCGCAAGCGCAACAGTTACGCGACAGTGCAAGGGAACGTTAGGGACGGAACGGGGGTAGGGGCGTCGGACGGCTGAAGGGGGCAGCATGGGTGGGGCGAAGACTCCGGCTTCCGCGCAAATTCTGACGCGGCTTCCTTGACTTTCGCCAACAAAAAACGGTATAATCACATCTAACTGTCTCATTTTGAAGGAGAGGACCGATGGAAGACCTGCAGAGTCTCTTGGAGAAGATAAACCGCGACGGCGTGGAAAAAGCCGACGCCGAGGCGAAGAAGATCGTCGCGGAAGCGGAAGCGAAGGCGGCCGCAATTGTGGGCGAAGCGCGCGCCGAGGCCGAACGCACAAGGACGCAGGCAGAGAAGGACGCGGCGAGCTATGCCGCGCACGCCGCCGAAACGGTGCGCCAGGGCGCGAGACACATCGTGCTCGGCGTCGAGGCGTCCGTGAGGTCGCTCCTCGAGAAGCTGCTTGCGAAGAACGTCGAAGCGGCGCTTGCGGACGAGAAGACCGCTGCGGCGCTCGCGGCGGAGGCGATCAGGGAGCTTACGGGCCCTGGCGAGATAACGTGCGCCCCGAAGCTCGCGGCGGCGCTCCGCGCGCAGCTCGCGGCGAAGGGAACCTTCACGGTCGCCGAGGACGAGTCCGTCGGCGCCGGCTTCTCGGTCAAGGTCGACAAGGGCCGCGTAGAGAGCTCGTTCACGGCCGAGGCGATTTCCGCGGAGCTCGCGCGCAGGCTGAGGCCCGACCTCGCGAAGCTTCTGAAGGCCTGAGACAGCGGAGGCCGCCGGCAGTGTCAATAGACTACATCGTTGCGAGCCTGCCTCCGATTGCGTTCGGGGAGCCCGCGCCCATGACGTGGGGCGAGTTCGCCGCGGCATGCGGCGGCGAGGAGTCCGCCGCGTTCCGTCGCGTGAAGAAGACGATCGGCGAGGGCGAATGGCGCGACATCGAGGTCCAGCTAAGAAACGCCGCGGCCGAGGCGAGGACAGGCGGCCGGGCGCACTCGAGGGCAGCCGAGGGATGCTCGCTCTACTGGCGCGACCGGATCGTGCAGTGCTTTGCGGAGAAGGACGTCGCAAGGCGCGACGAGGCGCTCGACAAGGCGTGGTGGGACGCGGCGGGCGAGCTCGTCCCTCCGACTTCGCCGCTGGGCGCGGGGGCGCTCGCGGCGTACGCCGTGCGGCTCAGGATAGCGCTGCGGCGCTCCGCGATCTCGTCCGAGAGCGGGTCCGCGGCATTCGAAAAGCTTATCACCGAAACGAAAATGGACTTCCCGAAATGACAGCAAAAGGAAGAATCACCGTTGTAAACGGCAACATGATCACCGTCGCGTTCGACGGCGCCGTGGCGCAGAACGAGGTCGGCTACGCGGTCTGCGGAGACAAGCGCCTGATGGCGGAGATCGTGCGCGTGAGAGGCGACCGCTGCGACATGCAGGTCTTCGACGCGACGACGGACCTCATGGTCGGCGACGCGGTCGAGTTCACAGGAGAGCTTCTCGCGGCGGAGCTCGGGCCCGGGATGCTTGCGCAGGTCTACGACGGGCTTCAGAACCCGCTCGCGGAGCTTGCGGCCGAGGCCGGGAAGATTTCGAAGGACGCGGGGTTCTTCCTTCAGCGAGGCATGTATCTGCCGGGGCTTCCGCGCGACAGGAAGTGGGATTTCCATCCGCTGGCCAAGCCTGGCGACAAGGTCTCCGCCGGCGACTACCTTGGCTGGGTGACCGAG
>JAEEGJ010013756.1_pt1 | contig 19486 bp, 18 predicted proteins | sample 8958761 | NCBI WGS metagenome assembly JAEEGJ01 (sample SAMN16246546, study PRJNA631951) | gut metagenome | biome: gut microbiome; feature: rumen; material: RS-attached | host: Bos | place: Iran: Karaj | collected 2018-10 | reverse complement strand
GTACTCTGCGAAATTGGAACACAAATTTAATAATTTCTAGATTATTTGCAAGATTTTTTCTTTTGAAATTTCGCCAAAAATGCGGATTTTCGGACTTATCCACAGGTTTTCCGGGACATTTCCGGCATCAAAAATCACGCCCAATTCGTTGGAACCAAATGCCCTTTTTCGCTCAAATTTCAAAGGTTCAATATTTTATTTCAACTATAAAACCAGTTTTCTAACATTTTATCAACATTTCTTACAAATTCTTCAAAGCCACATTTCTTTTTATATTTTCAAATGTAAAATCTTATTTACAATCAATAATTTTACAAAGTTTTACAGTTTTTGGCCCCGTAAATTGTTGTCCTACAAGACTAACCCCATTTTTTCACCAACATTAAATACAGATAAAGTCTTTCAAAAAAACGTCATGAAAAACAGTGTGGCAATAAAAAACGAGCTCGTATTTTTTTTATTCACTATCTATTGTGACTATCGAAACACTTTTTTTTCGTGAAAAGTTTTTTTACAAGACATTATAGTTAATATTTCTATCTTTATTCGAGGTGTTTGGAGATTTTTATCCGAGGAACTTCTATGAATTATCCCCTTTTGAAGTCCCTGCTTTCGCTTGGGACAATCATTTTAGCTTGTTCTTGCTCAGATGATAAGTCGCCCAGCAACAATGGTGGCAGTGATCCTATTGTACCTTGCGAAGACGCTTGGTATTTGCCCGAACAGGGGCTTTTAGCTTATCAGGACCTGAGAGTTACGGATCTTTCCGGAAACCAGGTCGGTACACTCGTTCCCGTTCCTGGCACAACAATTGCCATTGTCAAGGATTTTGCCGGCAACAACCTCGTAAACCAGATGGACTTGAGCAAAACGACAGTCATTACTGGCGACCCGTCTAAGTGCAACACGAACCCGAAGCCCGATGCCTCCATTTCGTCTTGCCTTGACGCTTGGTACTTAGTGGCCAACAACAAGAAATATCTCATTTACCCAGATTTCACGGTAAGCGATGAAGCCGGTACGCAGGTCGGCGTAGCTGTCACGACTGCAGGTTCTTCGATCGTGAATGTTATCGATATGTCTGGCACGCCAATTTCCAGCAACATCGATCTCAACACTCTCCCGATTGTCCCAGGTAACGGTGTCCGCTTCAAGATTATTCAACCGGCATACCACTTGAAAGATGCAACGGGTGACTACCTCATTTACGAGAATACTGTTGTCACATTGCCGGACGGAACCCCCATCGGTTATGCCAACTTTACGACGGGAGCCATCATGGCTCTCGATAACATAACGCCGATTACAGCAGCAAACCTCTTAGCACTCCCGATTCTTTTACCGGGCGGAAAATGCGTAGACTATGTGCCTCCGGTCGTTTCATCAAGCTCGCAACAGCCAGTATTGAGCAGCTCTTCCACTCCGCCAAAGCCGGTTAGCAGCAGCAGTTCCAAGCCAAAGAGCAGCAGCTCTCAACCGAAGAGTAGCAGTTCCGCTCCCAAGAGCAGCAGTTCTTCCGCACCTATAACTGGCCAATGCCCGACAATCAAGACCAAGGGCGGCGCAAGCGGTTCTGGTTGGGCAACACGTTATTGGGATTGCTGCATGCCGAGCTGCTCCTGGAACGAAAACTCTGGCGGACATCCGGCCAAGGTCTGCGATTCCAGAGGTAAGAACCCCATTAGTAACGGCAGCGGCAGCGTTTGCTCCGGTGGCCAAGGCGCTACCTGCACAAGCCAGATTCCGTTCACAATCGACGGTTGCACCGAAATGGCATTCGCCTTCGCGGCAGTGCCTGCCTCCAACGGAGGACAGTGCGGCAAATGCTTCCAGCTCACGTTTACTGGCGAAGGGCACTACAGCTCAACCAACGCAAATACCAAAAAGCTCAAAGGCAAGAAGCTTATCATCATGGCAACAAACATCGGTGGCGACGTTCAGCAGGGACAGTTCGACATCTTGATTCCTGGTGGTGGCGTCGGTATGTTCAACGGATGTAGCCAGATGGGCTGGGGCGGTCAGGGTGCTCAGTACGGCGGCCTCCTCTCCGACTGCGAAACCGAGACGAACTACTCAGCAGGAAGGTACAAGAGCTGCCTCACCGAAAAGTGCAACAAGGCGTTCTCCAACGATGAACAAGCAAAGAAGGGATGCCTCTTCCTTGCCGATTGGATGGGCGCTGCAGGCAACCCGGAACACAACTACGTCGAAGTGGAATGCCCGGAAGTCCTCAAGAACAAGTACTAATAGAAAAGTCTAAAACAGAACAAAACGCCCCAGCAAGGGGGCGTTTTTATTTTTTTGTAAGTCTTTGATAATAAACAAGTTGTGCTAAGCCTCACAAACGGTTCCTGTTTAGTTCTTTTTACTCTTATTTACAAGCATTTTTCTCCATAAGATTTTATCTTTACGGCGGGATGACTGGATTCATGGGTGCAACTTTTCAAGGGCTTAGTATACACTATGAAGAATAAATTTTTCAAAACCCTCGCTATTTTCGGCCTTTCCCTCATTGCATGGAACTGTTCCGAAGATCTCGCCTCCACACCACAAGGCACAGAAGCAATAGTCACACCAAAACCAGCGCTTGAAGTCGATCAAAGTTGCTGGATCCTTCCGGCAGGCGCTCAAAATTTCTTGATTGTGCCCAACGGAACAGGCACTTATCTTGTCACCAACGAAAATAGCATTCCTGTCGGCACATTCGATGTCGCTACGAATACTATCATTGACGCAAACGGCAATGCAATTGTTGCCAACGTGAATCTTACAACGCTTCCTATCGTGAATCCGGATAAGACCATCACCTACCCTGATGGTTCCAAGTCCGATCTTTTGGGAAATAAAATTTCAGACGGAATCGTTGCGCTAAGTTCCTCTTCCGCAGCAATTCCTGGCCCAGGCATTATCGTAAGTAGCTCGTCGTTCACCCCGACAAATCCAACCGTGAGCTCCAGCTCCACCAAGGCCCCGAACCCGGTCGCCTCTTCCTCTTCGCAAAAGGGAACAAAGCCGGCAAGCTCTTCTTCGCAGCAACAGCCAAAATCTTCCTCCGCCAAGTCGGACAAGCAATGCAACGGCCAATGCTACGACAGCGCTTCGGGTAAATGCGTTGGATATCACGAGCAACAGACAGGCTCTAAAGGTGAAAAATACGCCTACGATGAATCTTGCAAATTAAACTGCTATTACGACCCGAACAATAAAAACTGCCAAGACATGACTGGTGCCGCACCGGCAAGCAGTTCGTCTCAGCAAAAGCCGAAGTCCAGCTCCAGCGCCAAGTCCTCTTCGTCTACGCAACAGCCGAAGTCTTCTAGCAGCCAACCGAAATCCTCTAGCAGCAGCGCTCCAAAATCTTCGAGCTCACAGAGCAACCCCAACGCTTCCGCTGAAGAAGCCCAATACCTCAACGCAGGTGCAGGCGGTCAAGAAGGTTTCGCAACCCGTTATTGGGACTGCTGCATGCCTCACTGCTCCTGGCCGGAACACGGCGGTTCTGCCAAGACTTGCGATGCCAAGGGCAAGACTCCCATCGGCAACAATGGCGGTAGCATCTGCTCCGGTGGCCAAGGCGCTACCTGCACAAGCCAGATTCCTATAATCGTAAGTGACAAGCTCGCCTACGCATTCGCAGCAACTCCGGGTAACGACAACACTTGCGGCAAGTGCTTCGCCCTCACCTTTACCGGTAAAGGCAAGTACGAAACCAAGGCCAACCACAAGGCTCTCGCCGGAAAGACTCTCGTCGTGATGGCCTCAAACATCGGTTATGACGTGCAGGGTGGCCAGTTCGACATCATGATTCCGGGCGGTGGCGTAGGTGCATTTAACGGCTGTGCACGCATGGGTTGGGGCGCACAAGGCAAACAGTACGGCGGTCTCCTTTCCGACTGCGAAGAAGAAGTTGGCTATAGCGGCGACCTTCTCACCAAGCGTAAAGAATGCCTCACCAAGAAATGCAACAGCTCCTTCGCAAACGACCCTCAAGCCAAGGAAGGCTGCTTGTTCCTTGCCACATGGATGGAAGCTGCAGGTAACCCAACACATAACTTTAAAGAAGTTCCGTGCCCGCAAGCCCTTAAGGCACAGTACTAATCCTTCACAGGAAGTGATTGAGGCACCCCGATTGGGGTGCCATTTTTTTATTCAAACTAAAATCGAATTTTTGGAGGTGACCTAGAATTGTTCGAGGAGCTTAATGCGTTCAGGCGTATCAGGGTGCGTGCAGAACAAGATGTTAGCCTTTGCCACCCAACCCTTAAGGCCCATTTCGTTATCGGCTTCTTCGTCTGGGTGAATCACGTACAACTGTGCAATGTCGCTGCGATTCACATTACCAAGCCCCGGATCGTCCGAAATTTTCCGGAGCGCCGAAGCAAGCGCAAGCGGGTCACCGCAAAGCTCGGCACCGCCAGCATCGGCAACGTACTCGCGCTTTCGAGAAATCGCAAGACGTGTAAGCGAACTAAAGAAGTATCCCACGATTGACCAAAGCAAAACGACGAGCAAAACGATAATTATACCGCCACCATTGCCCTTACGGCTGGAGCGGCGCGGTGTATGCGACATAGAACCTAAAATCTGGAATATCCCATGCATGAGCATGGAGAAAATCCCGACGAACACGATGCACACCACCATGAGTCGCGTATCGCGATTCTTAATGTGCGTAAGCTCGTGGCCCACAACTGCCGAAAGTTCCGCATCGTCCAGCTTGTCTATAATCCCTGTGGTGAGCGTAATCGTATAGGAATTGATATCGATACCGCTTGCAAAAGCGTTCAAGCTCGAATCATTCACAATGTTGATTTTCGGCATCTCGATACCGCCTGCAATGCAGAGGTTCTCGACGATGTTATAAACACGCAAATTTTCCTTGCGTTCGAGCGGGCGCGCATGAGTCGCATGACGAATGATAGAAACGTTTGCGAAATAGGCAATGATAAACCAAATTGCGGTTATGGCAAGCACGTACGGCGCCACCGCATAAAAAATTTCCCAAATGACAGGCCAATGCAACGCCGCAGCTTGGCTCCCAGCATCACAGCGCCCTTCCCAGCAAAAAAAGCCGAGCCAGTCGAGCATGGCAATAGAACCCAAAACCATCCCCAACACAAGCAGCGGGAACGTACAAAGCAGAATCGCCGTATTGCGGTTATTCCGCCAAATCTGAGTCTGGATACCGACGTAGCGCATAGGCAGTAGGAAGTTAGAAGTAGGAAGTAGACGGAGAAAAATGCGCCGAAGGCGCTAGTTAAACGCGCGACACCAGTCGCGCCATTATTTTACTGTTTACTGCCTACTGTCTACTCATTAAAACTTCACCTCTGGTGCTTTTTCGAGTGCTTCGCGATTTTCAGTGGCCTCGTACATGGCAGCACGCTTAAAGTTGAACATACCGGCAATGATATTGCTCGGGAAAACTTCGCAAGCGTTGTTGAATTCCCGAGTCGTAGAGTTGAAGAAGCGGCGGGCTGCAGCAAGCTTGTTTTCGATATCTGCAAGTTCCGTCTGCAACTGCAAGAAGTTCTGGTTCGCCTTGAGTTCCGGATACGCTTCGAGCGATACCTTGAGCCCCGAAAGCGCGCTACTCATCGCCTTGTCCGCAGCAACCTTCTCGTCGATGGTCGTTGCACTCATAGCAGCGGCGCGGGCGGCCGTCACCTTTTCGAGCACTTCCTTTTCATGGGAAGCATAACCCTTGACCGTCGAGACCAACTGCGGCACAAGATCATAGCGCTGCTTGAGCTGCACATCTATATTCGCAAACGCATTTTCACGATTGTTGCGAAGCTTCACAAGTCCATTGTACATGGAAATGAAGCACAAGATAAGAACCACTATGACAGCGATAACAATAAGAGTGACCATGTTTTTTCTCCTTCTTTTTTAAATCTACTTCTTTGCCTTCGCAGCTTCTTTCTTCTGCTGTTCTTCCTCTGGCATCGGTTTCGTATCTTCGAGCAAGCGGTCGGCCCATTCGTCCCAGAACTTGCAGCGTTCGCCTTCGAGCTTCATCTTTGCAAACTTGACCGGTTCCGTCTCGACAGCGAGCGTCACCACGGATTCCTTGTACGCCTGCGGGAGGCCTGCCACATGCGACATGCGCTTCTTGAGTTCGGCAACGGTCGCATCCAAAATATCGACCTCAAAACGCCTTTCGATGTAACGGCGAGTAATAAAGCCAAGCGACATAAAGAAATCGCCCTGATTGCCTTCGGCAAGGTAGTTCCTGTTGCGCAAATTCTTGAGCGCAAGTACCGCTTCTTCGTACGGCGGCAATTGAGGTGCCTCACCGCGCTTTGCAAATTTCTTGTGCAAGAACCATCCAAGGAACACGAGCAAGGCTACGCCAAGTACGGCAAACAACACATAGAGCCACTGCGGCAAACGCGGATCGCTCAGCGGGTCTTCCACTTCGATGATATCCGTTTCTTCGCCGTTTGTGCGGTTTGCAACCTTGACCGCGACCGGGTCCGTGTGCGTCTTGACCGTATCCGTTCCGACAATCGCATTTACTTCTTGCGGTGCAATCAGAAAGTCGCCACTTACAAAAGTATTGAGCGTTGCAAGCCAGGTAAACTTAGCCGTTCCCTTGGGCATGCCCTCGGTAATCTTTTCGTTTTTCATTTCCTTGACTTCAAAGCTGCCAAGGTTTCCGACAAAGCTCGGCAAATCCACGATGGCATTCTCGGGCGCCGTCACCTGGATTTCGTAATTGAACTTGTCACCGATAAAAACTTGTGCGTTATCGACATTTGCCTTGACCGACAAATCAAAAGCGTGGGCAGAGACCGCCAAAAACGCAAACGCAACCAAAGCTACAGATTTTTTGCAAACATTCAAATCATTCATTCGGGACATAAAAACCTCTGTGGCAAAGAATATACAAAAAAACTAAATCTTAGGTTTGCCTCTTTACAAGTTCCGAGTTACCGAGTCCGCATCCGCAGCAGTTCTAAGTTCTTTGAACTAGTAACTAACATCTAGTCATTGCATTTAAACAATATTCTCCTAGAAATTATTATACATTTGAGATTAAATAGAAGGATTTTTATGTCTAGCAAGAAAAACCAGAACTTGATTAAGGGATTAACGCTCATTATTACAATGGTGTTGATGTTTGCTACGATTGTTGTTGTCAAACTTTCTGTCGTTTATGGCCCCATTACATATTTGATTTTTGCCGGGTTTGCATTGTTTGTTTTGCTGATGGGTTTTCTCTTTTGGAGCAAGAACCGCGAAAACGAAACTACGCAACAGATTGCGGATTTAATGAAAGAGGCTTTGACCAGCCCGCTAGAAAGTAATTCCCTTGGCGAGTCAGGATATGCCGCCGCCATCAAGCCCGATGGAACCATCGATCAGAAACTCGTAAGGAGCATGAAGCGACTCGAACCGACGGTTTCTGCAATTGCGAAATTTTTCGATGACTTTTTGCACTACAATGGCGTTGCCGAAAAACTGCGCAACCATTTTTCACTAGGAGGCGGCAGCGACACATTCCATGAACTTTCGACTGTATTCCTTTCGGATGTGGCATTCCTTTCGGCAAAGCTCGGGCACGAGGTAAGTTTCGACACATTTGAATCGTGCGGTTTCGTGACGCTCCTTTTGCGGCTCCGAACAAACGCTCCAGAAAGCACGGACTGGAATCGCCTTGTTTTCCAGGCATTCGTCGATAGAATCATCGACATGGATTCACTGCTCGACAACTTGCAAAAGAACCACGCCCAAATCGAAGCTACTGGCGAAATATTCCTGTTCGCTTCCATTTTCTCGGAATTATCACCGGACGCCACTCAAAAGTACATGCGCCTGATGTACGATTTCTCGGCAGCACTTGCAAACATCGACCGCAAACTCACCCCGCAAGAAGTCCAGTGGCTGCAGCACCTGGAACGTTTCATCGGCAACTACCACCTGTTTGCACGCAGGGCGGGATACGTGAAATGCACAACCCGTCAAGTGAATTACAAAAATCCGCTGAACGACATGGTCGTAAAAAACAAGTCCAAAATCGAACCTGATAATTTCGTCAGCAGCGATGTAATAACAAGACTCAACGAGCTCATCGGGCTTTCTTCGGTCAAAAAAGAAGTCATTACATTCCGCAATTTTATCAAGATTCAAAAAGAGCGCAAGAAAAAAGGATTCTCCGTCCCCCCGACCTCTTACCACTTGGTATTTTCCGGAAATCCTGGAACCGGCAAGACGACAATTGCACGAATCATGGCCGAAATTTTTAGGGACATGGGCGTTCTTGCCAAAGGGCACCTGGTCGAAACATCGCGTGCCGATTTAGTCGCTGGCTACATGGGTCAAACCGCAATCAAGACGAACAAGGTCATTGACAGCGCACTCGATGGCGTTCTATTTATCGACGAAGCCTACACACTTTCGAAGAATGCCGAAAACGATTACGGTCAAGAAGCGATAGACACGCTGCTCAAGCGCATGGAAGACGACCGCAATAGACTGGTGGTTATCATCGCCGGCTACACAAACGAAATCAAAAATTTCGTGAATTCCAATCCGGGACTTTCTTCGAGATTCAACCGGTACATCGAATTCCCCGATTACACGGAAGATGAACTCGCTGAAATTTTCAAAACGCTCTTGTCGAAATACGACTACAAGATGGACTACGATGCCGAAGTGGCCATGAAAAGATGCATTGCTAAAGCCGTGCAAAACAAGGACAGCCGTTTTGGCAACGGGCGCTACGTGAGAAACCTTTTCGAAAAGGTCATCGAAAAACAGGCCAATCGCCTTGCCGCATTATCCGATTTAGGAAAGGCCGACGTCAGCAAAATTAAAGCAAGCGATTTTGCATAAGTTATTCAGGGCGCTAAATTGCCAAATGCGCGCCGTGCGTCAAAGCGCAACTACTTCACCGCTTTCTTCAACAATCTCTCGCTGCGCAACGCGGCAGTCGGGTGTTCGCGATACACGAGCGCAAACAAGGCGGTGTATGGAATTTCGCATGCGGCAAGTTCGCGCAATGCGGCCTTCGCCACTTTCTTGTCTGACTTTTCTAGCGCATACCGGTCACATTCGTATTCCTGGCTCCAGCAGTAAAAATGGAATAGCATGCGAAACGGAATCGCCGCCAAATGGAGCCACAGTACCGCTTCGATAAAGCTTACATTCCAACGCACCATCATCGCCGCCATGAACCACACCGCCACCATCCAAAAGGCGACCTTCATCAAGTTGCGCAAAATATCATGGTGCAGCACCTTGTGCCCTTCTTCGTGCAGCTTCACAAATTTTGATTCAGGCGCTTCGTTACGATTTTCCGGGAGCGGCACAATATCGTTCACCAAGGGAATTACGCGCAAAACCGCGAACACGCCACCGCGCAACTGCGTAAGCCTGCGTTCACGAATTTCAAGAAGCGTCCGCAAGAAAACTTCTAGACAAAGTAATAAAATCAGTGCCAGCATTTTCTTTCAAAACCCTAACACTTAAGCGAGATTTTTCACGATCGCATTCAAGCGCTTTGCCGATTCTTCGAGGCGGGACTTTTCCCATTCCATAAAGCCCTTGTCCACCGGGTGAGCGCTGTCGTAGTCATCGAAAATCTTGCGACCGCGTTCGTTATCGCGATCCAGGCCATGGTTCACATTATCGAACCATTCCTTTTCAAGCTGCTTGCATCGCTTGACCAACTCATCCATCGTCTCAGGCAAAGATACAACTCGCGCAATTTCCTTGTTCGTTTCGCCAAGCAGTTTGCGCAACTCGCGCACAGACTGTTTCGAAAGTGACTCGTCGTTTTCCACAAGCGAAAGCAACAAGTCAATCACATAGCGTTCCAGGTATTCGCCATACGTCTTGATGGCACTCTGGCGTACGCGCTCGCGCATGAAGTTTTCGCCAAGGCCATCAATATCAGATTTCGTATAAACGTCCTTAATCTTGTCCACATGCAAACGATTGTACGCATCAAAGACAAGGCGCGCCGTTTCAGGATTGTAAATCGAGTAAAACGTAGATGGAACAAGGCCCTTCCCGCGAATGGCATACTTGTACGCATTGCGGTCCAGCGCATACGCATTCTTGGAATAGTTCCAGCCCGGTACAATCTCGTTCAATCGCGGCGCCACGCCCACCAATTGCGGGTCCCCGGCATGGATTAACGAGAACGGGAACTTGAGCCGTTGCGGAAGCGTCGTAAGCCCGCTTGCAATCAAAGTAAATGGCGACTCGCGGAAATTCGACGGGAACTTGATGTTCACGCCAAGCCCAAAGAACATTCCCTGACCAGGCATCACTTCTTGGTCCGGCATGCGACCCGTGTGATTGCTGCCTACATTCGCGCCATAGCCCAGGTTGCCACAGCCTTCCGGCCAAAGTGCCGCAATCAAAAGCGAATGATGGTGCATCTGCGTCATCGGTCCCATGTACGAACTGTTGACCTCGCCTTCTTCGATATGGCAGCACGGCGCAATAATCGAAGACTTCACAATTGCCTTGCTCCCCACCTTGCAGCGACTCATCAGCACGGAGCCTTGGACTTCGGCGCCGGAATGTACCGTCACGCCCATCTGCATATCCGTATTTTCGAGAATCACGGAATCATAGACATGGCTCGATTCTTCAAGCGAACTCATGATAATCGAGTTGCGAATCTTTGCAGCGCCTTCAATGCGAGCATGCGGTCCGATCCAGCTATTACGGATAATGTTCGTATTAGAAACAATCGCGCCCTTCCCCACAATCCCAAACGGGAGCGCCAGTTCAGAGCGGTAAGCGCTAAGCATTTCTACAAAAGAATTCTGGACACTCGGCTCCGCCTTGTGGAACAACTGTAAGTCCACAAGATCCATCGTGAGTTCCGGGAACACCAGCACTTCGCGACCGCCCATCTCGTTACCCACATTAATCGTGGAACCCACCATGTAGTTAATCTTTCCACTGCTGACGAGAGTACCCACATTATGCACAACTGCGCTACCGCGCACAAGCACATTGCTAAGCATCGAGACCTTGTAAATCAGGGCGTTCTCGATAATGCAGTTGTGGACCATGCAGTCATAAATACCGGTCGCGACCGAAACATCGCCCGGCAAAAGAAGCGTACCGAAAAACTTCGGCAGCCTCACATCGCCCATAAAACTGGAACGGAAAATTCTATTCGGATCAAAATCCGGCTCAACCAGCACTTTTGTCCAGTCATCGCAACTGTTGCCGTTTTTTTCCAAAATCTGGATTTCGAAAGCCGTCATCGGACGGTACTTGCCAGTCGCTGACTTGATGACCTTAAAATTTTCAACCGAAGTAGCCAAAACACTGCTCTTCAGCGCTTTTTTCAATTTTAACAATCGCTGCATGATTAAAAAATAGACTAAATTAAGGTCGATGATGAAGGAAGACCTCTTCAACTTGATTAAAAAACATCAATACAATATCTCCATCTACACGGAAGATATTTTTGAAAGACGTTGTCAGGAAGAAATTATCCGCAGCGATGAGGATAATAGTTCCTTCGTGTATATCGAATTTGACTTTGATAATCTCGAAAAAATTCTCGGGAACAAAGCCAACGCCCTACAGTTCTGGAATATCTTTTTAGAAACACTTTCCAAGAACAAACGCGGTAGCGATATCATCGGTTTCCTGGAACACGAAAGCGGAATCGGGCTTTTGCTTCTGGACTCCAAGCTAGAAGGCTGGACTCGCGTTGCAGGTCGTTTTCAGCGCACCGCGAGCAAGCACAATTTCGACATCATGAATCTCGTGTTTGAAAAAAACGTGAAGCCCATCGTCTATCCGAGCTGTATCCAGGACATTCAAACGGATGCCCCAAAGCAGGAACAATGAAAGTCCTCGTCATAGGCTCTGTTTACCCTAGATTCCAAGAAGACGCCGAAGTCCCGTGGCTGCGCACCTCTATCGCGCACCTGAAAAAAGCGGGCGTCGAAATTCAAGTACTCGCCCCCGCCTACAAAGGACTCAAGAGCCACGACATCGACGGAACGCACGTCAACCGCTTCCGTTACGCACCCGCAAACTGGGAAATCCTCACGCACGAAGAAGGCGCCCCGAGCAAGATGGCCTCAAAGCCGTGGTTGCAGCTGCTCGCCATCCCCTATATCATCAACGGATTTTTCCAGTGTCTTAGAATTTGTCGCAAATGGAAACCCGATGTCATCCACGCGCATTGGCCGTTCCCGCACGGCTACATTGCACTTGGCGCCGCAAAACTTTTTAGAATCCCGCTCGTACTGAACTTTCACGGCGCAGAACTCCTGCTCATCCGCAAAAAAAAGTGGGTTAAACCACTGTTAAAATTTGTCATTGGACAAGCACAAGCAATCTTTGCGAATTCCAGCTTTACCGCCTCCAAAATCAAGGCTCTCAAGAACGTGAAAGTCGAATGGAGCCCGTACGGAACTACGCTAGAGACGAGTAGGTTGCAAGGTGAGTGTCGCAACGGCAAATTTATTTGCCGGTATGACCGAACCGCAGCACCTGACGCCGAAGGCGTCAAAGACGAGAGACGAGAGACGAATGAGGGGGAAAGCCTTCCCCTCGCTTCTGCCGCAAATGCGGCATCCGCTACCCCTTCTAGCGGGGACACCCCGCAACTCCCCGTTCCGCATCCTGTAATCAACAAATTCAAGATTCTCTTTGTCGGGCGCCATATCGAACGCAAAGGCATCACATACCTCATCGAAGCTGCAAAGTACTTGCCAGCGGACCAGTTCGAAATCCGCATTGTCGGTGTCGGCGACTTGACCGAACAGCTCAAGAAGCAAGCCGAAGAATTAGACGAAAGACGAAAGACGAAAGACGAGAGAGGCAGTTCCGCAAGCTCACCGACCTTATGTCATCCTGAGCGAAACGTAGTGGAGTCGAAGGATCCAGTCAATTTCGAACCAGCGCCCATCATTTTCACCGGCAAGCTTTCACCTGAAGACCTCGCAAACGAATACCGCACGGCGAACGTCTTCACGCTCCCAGCGATTGTCGATAGCAAAGGCGACACCGAAGGACTCGGAGTCGTCCTTATCGAAGCCATGGAGCTCGGCCTTCCGATTGTCGCAAGCAATGTCGGCGGAATCCCGGATGTCGTTGTCGATGGAGAATCGGGAATCCTCGTTCCCGAAAAAAATCCTGTCGCACTTGCCGACGCCTTCAAGCGACTGGCAGCCGATCCGTCGTTGACAGAGCATCTCCTCGCCGGCGCCCGCAAGCGCATCAGCGAATGCTTCACTTGGGACGGCATCATCGAACGGCAAATCGAAGTGTACAAGAAAGTGATTAGTGGTTAGTGATTAGTAAACAGTAAGAAGTAAGCAGTGGTTAGTTGGCAGAACTTAGTTACTAAGTGCCTTCGGCACAGTTACTAGTTATTAGTTAAGAGTTACTAGAGATTTTCATCCCGCGCGCTGTCGTGGGATTTTTTCACATTAAAAAAACCGCGATTCCTCGCGGCATTTTTTTTGGAAATTCTAGTAACCTACTTAACCTTAAATCCGGCCTTTTCAAGCACACCCCAATTGTCCGAATTCTTCATGGCCACATTCGTAATCCAATCAAATTCGGCAATACCACCCTGCAAACCTGCACGTGCACAAAGCTGGTCACGAGCCACATTATATGCATTGAGAATCTGGATCTTTTCAAAATCCTTCGCATTGTCGATACGTTCAGACCATGTCACAGCAAGTTCAACAAGCCCATTGCTTGCTTTTGCATACGTAGCTGCTTTTTCGGCAGTAATATTGGATTTTGCGGGAGCTGTAAACGGAAGTACAGGAACAACAGGCTGCGACTGCGGCAACACTACTTGGGCCACCGGCTTTGCTTCAGGCTGCTTGTCAGAGCAAGAAACAAAAAAAGAGGCGACTGCCAAAAGTGAAATTAATAAAATCTTTTTTGACATGCTCGCCTCTTTTTTTTTGTAATAGCGGTTCAGGGATTTGAACCCCGGACCAATGGATTATGATTCCAGTGCTCTACCACTGAGCTAAACCGCCATCGATTGCAAATTTAGCAAAAGTGATATTAAATTTCAAGGGGTTGTTCTAAAAATATACCTTAAAAATAGACTTTTGTTTCCAAAAAATTTTCACCCCATTCAATTACACGCCAACGCGGTGCCGCCGAGCTCAAACAAAATACGGAAATGTTTGGATCGATCTGCATCTGCGTCGAAGGCGTTACATAAACCGTCTTGTCTCCCAACTGTACCGTCATCTCACTGTGATAATGGCCCACGAAAATATGCTTGAGATTCTTGATTTTCGCAAGCGTCGCCTGGACCTCGTCCATATTCTGGAGTGAATATCTCAAGTCCATGAACTTGTGGTCACAATGACATGGCGGATGATGGAGGAACAACAAAACTTCACCATCGACCTTTGCGGTTTCTTTTTCGAGCCACGAGAGCTGTTCGCTAGAAACCGTACCATTTGCACTGTCTAAAAAGAAAATGGAACGGCCGTCGATATCATAACGGTAATAGCACTTGCCGTTATGAACTTTGCCCTTCAAATCAAAAAACTTTTCCATGACTTTCAAATTGTCATGGTTTCCCGGAATAATGCAAACCGGAACTTTAGAATCTTTTATGATATCAGCAATAAAGGAATACGCACCGGGCTCGGCATCGTCCGCCAAATCCCCTGAAAGTACCAAAAGATCCAGATTCCTCATGGAATCGGAATTATATGCAGTAAGAAAATTCTCGCGAACATCAATTTCCTGCACAGGGTTAGAATCTCTCCCGATATGGGCATCCGATATCTGACCTATTTTTAGTACTTTATTTTTCATACATCTACGTAGATCATAAATGAATATAGCTATTGATAACAGAAAACGTGATGGTGGATGTTTTTTTTATACTTTGTGTGATTTAGTTCATACTTTATGAGCATTTATGCACAATTTCACTAAATCTTCAACATACTTTTGTTACCACCTCGTGAATAAACATTGAAAACTAAGGTTCAACATTTGTCAACGTTGACGAATGTGAATAGATTTGAAATTTTCAACATTAATCCACATTTTATTTATTTCCGTAACTCGTTGATTATCATCGAGTTACGTTTCCTGGTCAAATTTTTTATTCACTATTCACCACATTAAATACTAAATATCATATATAAATATATCTAATAATATTTAATATAGGTAGTTGATTACTTTTCCTTTTTTGCTGCGAGCATTTCATTCATGTCGCAGTTACCTTGGAAAATGGCACCTTCGTTAATGATGAGCTGTTCTGCCTTTACGTTTCCGACAATTTTGGAGTTATCCTGAAGAATAAGCTTTGTCTTGCACTCCACATCGCCCTTGATGGAACCTGCAAGAATGGCAGCGCCACACTTGACGTCGCCTTCTACGATGGCATACTTTTCAAGAATCAATTCTCCATCGATAGAAATGTTTCCGTAAACCTTACCGGCAATTCGTAAATCCGTCTTTCCGGTAATGTCTCCATCGACCTGTACACTTCTTCCAATTTGAGTAAATTCCTGTTCGTTCTTTGCCATGGCTTACCTCTAATAAGTAAATATCGTTTCTGGATCTTGTGGAACGTTGTTTTTAGTAACAGCGTAATGCAAGTGCGGGCCGCTCGTGTTGCCGGTTTCTCCGATGTAACCGATGACATCGCCCTTTGTTACGTTAGCTCCTCTTTTTGTTCTTATCGTTTTCAGATGAGAATAGGAGGACTTGTAGCCGTTCTGGTGATCAATGACAACCGTGTTTCCGAGGTCGCCACTATGACCTGCAAAAGTGACTTTTCCACTTCCCGATGCAAAAACCGGGTTGCCTTTGCGGGCGGAAATGTCAATTCCCAAGTGCTTGTTTTCGTAAGAGAACTTTTTGCTGATGATGCCCACTGCAGGAATCACGTTCGGGATACGTTCCATTCTGATTTTTTCGTCAGTGGTCAACCAGTTGTGGATACCTTCGAAGTCAATGTGATTCTTTTGGGAAGGCACGTGCGCAAATCGGTTGCGCTCGATAATGCTGTTGATTTTGTTGGAGTCGTTTTCCAGGAACGTTTCGAAAATATTCTGGATGCGGTTTTCCATGATCCACAAGGAATCGAGTCGTGAAAAGAGCTCTTCGTAGTTGGCGTTCTGTTTCACGAGCTGCGCGTTGTGCACTCGCATTTTTTCATAGTTCGCAAGAGTCTTGTTGATTTTGGCGATGTGAACGATGAATAAAATGAGGATTATGGCGACAACGACAAGCCCGACATTGAACAAGATAAACTGCTTGCTCGAAATGCGGTACTTCTTGGTGCCGTACGGATTTTCCGGAATGATCTGGATTGTGTAATACTTACGACTCACGATTTTACCGTTAGCGGTTTTCCATGATTTCCTGAATTCGGGTCAGGTCATCCATGGAATAATAGTTGATAACAATTGTGCCCTTGGTCTGGTCCTTGGCATTCGGGTTCAAGGCGACCTTTGTTCCGAAGAACGTTTCGAGGCGTGATTCGAACTGCTTCATGTCGGCGCTGAGTTCAACCTTCGGTTTTGCCGGAACATCAGGTTCGGAATCTTCAGAACTATGAACTTCCGGCGGGAGCTCGTCAGTCGCTTCGACTGTGTTGTCTTCAGGTCCCTGAGCCTGTTGAAGGGCCGAAGCATCGTCTCTCGTCTGAGCAAATGGATCTTCGCCGCGGCTGATAGCTTCGATTTGGCGAACGTTCAAACCTTCTTCGATTACACGCTTGGCGAGAGCTTCCGGGTCTGCAATTTTTTCACTGCAAAGAGCACGGGCTGCACCACCTGCGAGTTTGCCTTCCTGGATCCAAGCCTGGACCTGGTTCGGGAGTTTCAAAAGACGAAGTGCGTTCGTGATGGCAGAACGGGACTTGCCGACTGTCTTTGCAAGGTCTTCGTGCGTGTAATTGTGATTGTCAATTAATTGTTGATAAGATTGAGCGACTTCGATCGGGTTCAAGTCCACACGCTGGATATTTTCGATCAAGGCCCATTCGCTCATGGTCTTGTCATCGAGATTATCGTAAACCTGAGCCTTGATGGTTCTGCAGTTGGCAAGTTTGGATGCGCGGGTACGGCGTTCACCACTGATAATCTGGTAACGGTCGCCTACCTTGCGGACAGCGATCGGCTGGATAAGACCATGCTTTTCGATGGTTTCGGCGAGTTCAACAAGTTCGTCATCGTCGAAGAACTTACGCGGCTGGAACGGGTTCGGGTCAATCAAGTCGATATTGATTTCGACGATTTTCTGATTGTCCGGATTTGCATTTTCAGGAGCTCCGGAATTGTTGATAGCGTTATCGACAGAATTGCCGAGAACATCGTGTGCTTTAAAAATTGCTGAAAGACCGCGACCAAGTGCTTGTTTACCCATTTTTAGTTCCTAATTAAAGTCGTTAATTTTTCTCATTGTCACCCCGGTCTCAGTGCCGGGGTCAACTTTTTGTCATCCTGAACAGTTTTTTCGTCATTCTGAACGAAGTGAAGAATCCAGTAAATTTTTATCAGTGACTGGATGCTTCGTCCTTCGGACTCAGCATGACGTAAACAAAACCTATTTATCCTTATTCAAAATTTCTTCGGCGAGTTTCATGTATGCCTGGGATCCAGTACTCTGAACATCGTAAAGGATGACCGGCTTGCCATGAGACGGAGCTTCGGAAAGTTTCACGTTACGCGGAATCATCGTCTGGAAAACGGTATCGCTCAAGTTTTCACGAACTTCTTCGGCAACCTGCTTCGATAGGCTCAAGCGAGAATCGTACATCGTGAGGAGTGCGCCTTCGATTTTCAAGTTCGAATTCAGGTTCTTCTGAACTTCGCGAATCGTCTTGAAAAGTTCAGTCATACCCTGCAATGCATAATATTCACACTGCACCGGAATGAGGACGCTAGTCGCTGCTGTTAGTGTATTAATTGTTAATAAGTTTAAGCTCGGAGGAGCATCGACAATGATGAAATCGAACTCCTGCTTGAGAATATTCATCACGCGTTCGAGTCTGCGTTCGCGGCTCATGGCGTTGACAAGTTCGATTTCCATGACGGCGAGGTCAGGTCCAGAAGTAATAATCTTCAAAAAATCAAGCGGCGTATCCAAAATAGCAGGCTTAATATTTTCAATCGTGAGATTATCCGGATTGCCAGCCATGTCCAAGATTTCGTGGATATCCATTTCTTGGGATTCCATGAAACCCAAACCCTGCGAGGCGTTACCTTGCGGGTCCATGTCTAAAAGAAGAGTCTTCTTTTCAAGGGCTGCAAAACTGGCGGCCAAGTTCACGGCCGTTGTAGTCTTGCCGACTCCACCTTTCTGGTTGCATATGGCGATAATTTTACTCATTATTACCTCGGGTGACTAAAGCGTACACCTGTTCTTCTTCTGGAAGTTCGTATTTTTGAATATGAACTTTTGGATCGTTTTCCAAATGGACAATGTTATTGTAACTCTTGAGAGTGACGAAGAGTCCACCCTTCTTAAGGGCGGGCTGCGCACGTTCCCAGTCGTTTTCGAAAGTCGAGAGGGCGCGGCAGCTGATAAAATCAAGATTGCTAAGTTCGGAAGTTTCGAAGCGCTTGCCGACAACGGTCAAGTTATCCAAGTGGAGTTTTTCCTTGACCATCTGCATAAAGTTCACGCGCATATGACGCGGTTCGACAGCATAGAACTGTACGTTCGGCATGGCAATTGCAAGCGGGAAAACCGGGCAACCTGCACCTGCACCCATATCGGCCCATCTGAGGTTTTGAGGAGTGAGGTCGTTCCCTGCGGTCGCTTTGAGAAGTGAGTGTGAGTCATCCTGAGCGGAGCCGTTAGGCGAAGTCGAAGGATCCAGTAAACTCTTGCCTATATATATATATGGAACCAGCGAGTCGGCGATGTGTCTAGACAAGAACTTTCCAGCATCCTTTGCAGAAATCAAATTCCCGAATTCCTTGGTATCAACAACCAAGTCTGCAAATTGGTAAAGCTTATCGAGAGTCTCTTCGGACAGTTGTACACCATGTTCTGCCAAGAACTGATTCAGAAGATTTTGCTGTGCTTTATTAGTTCTGTAACTCAAGTTTTCTCGTCGTCATCCTGACCCGTAAGGGGAAGGATCCAGTTAAGTTTTTTGCATATTAGAACTATGGTGTATTGAAAATGTTCCACGTGAAACATACGTAGGGTGTGAGCTGCGGCCATACTTGTGTGGATATTGCCGAACCCCTGTATGTAGGACTATAAAAAGGTTATAGTCCAAACATTTCCAATATTTATGTTCCGCATTGAAATTTAGTATAACTTTTTTAGAAAACAAATAACAAACTCCCCCGCTATAAAACTTTTATAAAATATATGTTGATAACATTTTGATAAATGTTGAAAACTTGTTAAGGTGAAAGTCGCAAAAAATAAGCTTGCTTATTTTTTATGACCGAACCGCTGAGTTCGCGCTTGCGCAAAAACTGTTAAAGCGAGTGTCGCGAAAACGTCATTCTCCCGAAGGGAGAATCCA
>JAEEGJ010013754.1_pt1 | contig 19486 bp, 11 predicted proteins | sample 8958761 | NCBI WGS metagenome assembly JAEEGJ01 (sample SAMN16246546, study PRJNA631951) | gut metagenome | biome: gut microbiome; feature: rumen; material: RS-attached | host: Bos | place: Iran: Karaj | collected 2018-10 | reverse complement strand
GCGATAGGTGAACAGGGCAATCTGAGCTTCGGGAGAACCCGTGTCGGTTGCCGACTTGCCATACTGGCTGAAAATCTCTACTTTCTTTTCTTTGTCTAAGTACATGTTGTTGATGAATTGAATTTGTTAATACTAAACATCCTTCAAAAGTCCTTGCCGCCTTCATCACCGACGGGGGCTTCGTCAAATGCGGCTGCAAAGGTACTACTTTTTCTCCGTTCCTACAAGTTTTTTCCCTTTCTTTTTCCTTCTTTCGTTAATAATGCTTAATTTGCAGCTGTTCTTGTCAGCTTTTAGTCATAATGTAGGGATTTTTTATTAGCTTTGCAGGCAAATAAGTTCATTTTAATGTTTAACAATTAACTAAAGCAACTATGAAGAAATTGATTGTTATGGCAGTAGTCGCCTTAATGGCTACAATGAGTGCAAATGCTCAGGAGATGTTCCTCAAGCCAATGGTCGGTGGAACGCTGTCAACTGTTACTGGTGACGGAACTAGTGGATATAAAATGAAGCTCGGGCTGGTAGGTGGAGCTGAGTTTGGCTATTTTGTCACGGAGCCTCTGGCCATCACTGCTGGTGCTCTGGTGTCGATGCAAGGTGCAGCTATGAAGGATGATTATGTCCCAGGCTATTCTGATGCGTCTTCTACGTTGACTTACCTGAACATTCCCATTTTGGCTAACTATTACGTTGCTCCCGGTTTGGCTCTGAAGGCTGGTGTGCAGCCCGGATTCATGCTCTCGAGGAAATACAAATACACAGTGAATGGCCACGAGCACGAGGTCACTGGCACCGATGGTCTTAAAACGTTTGACTTCTCAATTCCCCTTGGCATCTCCTACGAGATTTCTGATTTCGTCATCGACGCTCGCTACAACCTCGGTTTGAGCAACTTGGTTGATAATGATAATAACGGCGACTACAGCCAGAAGAACAGCGTCATCATGCTGACCCTCGGCTATAAGATTCCGCTCTAAACGATGGCATTTAGTACTTTTTTAAGCGTGAACCACTTGGTTTACGCTTTTTTTTCGTACCTTTGCAGCCGATTTCAAGAAAGTGACTTATGCAGGATATCAGAAACATAGCAATTATTGCACACGTTGACCACGGCAAGACGACGCTCGTGGACAAGATGATGCTGGCCGGAAACCTCTTCCGCGAGGGACAGAACCTCAGTAGCCAAGTACTCGACGCCAACGACCTCGAGCGTGAACGAGGCATCACCATTCTGTCGAAGAACGTCAGCATCAACTGGAAGGGCGTGAAGATCAACATCATCGACACCCCGGGACACTCCGATTTCGGTGGTGAGGTGGAGCGCGTGCTCAACATGGCCGACGGCTGTCTGCTACTCGTCGACGCCTTCGAGGGTCCGATGCCGCAGACGCGCTTTGTGCTTCAAAAAGCCCTGCAGATTGGCCTGAAGCCCATCGTCGTGGTGAACAAGGTCGACAAGCCCAACTGCCGCCCCGAGGAGGTCTACGAGATGGTGTTCGACCTGATGTTCTCGCTCAATGCCACCGAGGACCAGCTCGACTTCCCCGTCGTCTACGGTTCGGCCAAGAACGGCTGGATGGGTGAGGACTACAACAAGCCCACTACCGACATTACCTATTTATTAGACAAGATTATCGAGGTGATTCCCGCCCCGAAGCAGTTGGAAGGTACGCCCCAGATGCTCATCACCTCGCTCGACTATAGCTCGTACACAGGCCGCATAGCCGTGGGCCGCGTCCACCGTGGCTCGCTCCGCGACGGTCAGCAGATAACCATCGCCCACCGCGACGGTTCGTTGGAGAAGACCAAGATCAAGGAGCTGCACACCTTCGACGGCATGGGCCACTCGCGCACCGACAAGGTTGACTGCGGCGACATCTGCGCCGTCATCGGTCTGGAGAAGTTCGAGATAGGCGACACCATCTGCGACCTGGAGAACCCGGAGCCGCTGCCGCCCATCGCCATCGACGAGCCCACCATGTCGATGCTCTTCACCATTAACGACTCGCCGTTCTTCGGCCGTGAGGGCAAGTTTGTCACCTCGCGCCATATCAACGACCGCCTGGAGCGAGAGCTCGAGAAGAACCTCGCCCTGCGCGTCGAGCAGTTTGAGGACTCCACCGACAAGTGGGTGGTCTCCGGCCGTGGCGTGCTCCACCTCTCGGTGCTCATCGAGACCATGCGCCGCGAGGGCTACGAGCTGCAGGTCGGCCAGCCGCAGGTCATCTATAAGGAGATTGACGGGCAGAAGTGCGAGCCTATCGAGGAACTCACCATCAACGTGCCCGAGGAGTTTGCCTCGAAAATGATCGACATGGTGACGCGCCGCAAGGGCGAGATGACGTCGATGGAGTCGCAGGGCGAGCGCACCAACATTGAGTTCGACATCCCCTCGCGCGGCATCATCGGCCTCCGCACCAATGTGCTGACGGCCAGTCAGGGCGAGGCCATCATGGCCCACCGTTTCAAGGAGTACCAGCCTTACAAGGGTGAGATTGAGCGCCGCGTCAACGGTTCGATGATTGCCCTCGAGACGGGCACCGCCTACGCCTACGCCATCGACAAGCTGCAGGACCGTGGCAAGTTCTTCATCGACCCGGGCGAGGAGGTCTACTTCGGTGAGGTCGTCGGCGAGCATGTCCACGATAACGACCTCGTCATCAACGTCTGCAAGGCCAAGCAGCTGACCAACGTCCGTGCCTCGGGCACCGACGACAAGGCGCGCATCATCCCCAAGACCGTCATGTCGCTCGAGGAGTGCCTGGAGTACATCAAGGAAGATGAGCTGGTAGAGGTGACGCCGCAGTCCATGCGCATGCGCAAGATCATCCTCGATCACGATCAGCGCAAGAAGGCGGGTATTAGGATAAAGTAAAGAAAAAAATAACCTACACTTCCTACACTTAGTGCTTAGTTGGCTGATTTACATTTGGTTACAGAGCCTGGTTCTTTTTGGAACCAGCACCTAACCAGCACCTGAACCAGCACCTAAGTTTGACGCCTCGACTGCTGTCGTTTGGCGGCTTCAAAAGACCGTTCCCACGGCCTGGGACAAATGTCCCACGCCGTGGGACAATTATAAACAGCCGCTTTTTTCCCGTAAACCACCGCTTTTTTGTCGAAACCCACCGCTTTTTTGTCGAAACCCGCCGCTTTTCATCAGGTGTAGGTTCAGGTGTAGGTTAGGTGTAGGTTCAGGTGGTTCTAACCTGCTGATACTGAGGCTAAGTGTAGGAAGTGCAGGTTCTTTCCGGCTTATACCATATATATAGCAGTTTTTGCGGACTGATGGAGCTGCCAGTCAAAACTGCTTTTTCCTTAAACAATGTTAATACGTAGCAGTCTTTTCGGCTTTTTCTTGTCTTTATTGGTGAAAGACAGACAAGAAAATGCTATATTTGCAGGGTTATAACAGAATGACAAGGTTTGTGCTCACCGTCGCCGTGTGGCTGATTGCCATCGTCGCCTTTGCCCAGGCAGAGGCCGACGGTCAGCTCTATGCCGTGCTCATCAGTGGCGGGCGCAACCGCCTGACCAATCACGAGCGCTACTGGAACGACTGCGCCCTGCTCTACCGCACACTCCGGCATACCTACCACGTGCCCAAGCGCAACATCGTCGTGCTGATGAGCGATGGCGGCGACCCGGGTAAGGACATGATAAAGGCCGATGGCTCGGGATTCGCCACGTCGTCAGCCGATCTTGACGGCGATGATGACATTGACGTGTTTTTTGATGCCACGCTTTCGAGCGTGGAGCGCGTCCTTGACGGAATGGCTTCACAATTGAGGAATAAAGACCAGCTTTTCCTGTTTGTTATTGATCATGGAGGTGTCGACAGCGGGTGGGGCGAACCGTTTGTCTGGCTGTGGAATGACGAAAGGCTGTTTGCCAGCCAGCTGGGCAGGCTGCTCGGCCACTTCCGGGTTGCCGCTATGAGCTTGCTGCTGGGCCAGTGTTATTCTGGCGGTTTCCTGTCGGCATTGCAGCGTGAGGGGCGTGTCATTGCGGCAGCCTGTGGTGCCGACGAACAGTCGTGGGCCTGCGAAGGTCAGCCTTACGATGAATTTGTATATCATTGGACGTGTGCCGTAGCCAGACATGACCCGACCGGGCGTCCTGTCATGGCCGATGCCGATGGTGACGGACGTGTGACCATGAGCGAGGCGTTCAGATATGCCCGGCAGCACGACAGCCGCACAGAGACCCCGGAGTATGTTTCATTGCCAGCCGATCTGGGTGACCGTTGGTCGTTCGACAGATATATTGCTGACTGTATTAGCGATGCTGTAGTCAGACCTTATAGCGAGACTGTTTATTCCCTGTCTGGCGTACGCCGCAGGGGCGTTCCCACTTCAGGAAGGCAGTTGTACATTCGCCGGAAGGGAGGAACTGTGTCGAAAATCGTGCGATAGAGATATGAAAACATGGTAGAACAATAATTAAAAGCAAGGTTATATGAACAGGTTATTATTATTATGGCTGCTATTAGCGCTGGCACTGTGTGGGAGTACTGCCAAAGCGGAGACCTCCAGTGGAGTGACGTTAGACTCCATTTGGACCGAAGGGCGGTTGATGGCCCTCTATGATTTTGAAGTACATCTGATTGTAACAAACCATGACGATAAAGACATTGAAGAAAGTGACGGGTTCTTCCAGCTCGTCTGTTCTGACATGAGTAAGGAAGAGGAGTACTTCAAGCCAGTCGGGGCTACTTGGGCTTCGTTTGGAGCTGGCGAGACGAAGGAACTGGTGATATTAACCAGCGTTTATAATCCGGGAACATACCAGATTTTCGCGACGCAGTCTGAGGACGATATCACGCCGAGCACCCGTGAGAAGTTTTTTCCGTTGTCTGTCACAATTGAAGTCGCAGAGTATCGTAAACCGGCTTTGCGAGTGGAGTATGATGTGAACATGACGACGTCGTCAGACGGCACAAACGCAGTCTACGGCAACCGCGTTTCGGGGCGGTTGCTGCTCATCAATGATGATGACCAGCCATTCACGGGCTACTTCAACTTTATTGGGCTGAATGGCTTCAACCTGTTCTTGGTGACGAATCTCGACAGCACCTATGTCACTCGTGTGGCCCAGGCGAAAGTCACCGAAGAAATAGCTGCCGCTGATACCATTGCCTATGACTTCTGCTTCGATGTTGACATGAAGTACGGTCAGCGCTACAATTTGGGTGTTCTCTGGAGCACTGTCGGTGGCCATATTTCCCAGGTGGGTGTCTACGACTTTGAGTCGCGCAGCGGTCTGGCTACCTATTGGACGCCTCAAAAAGAAGTGAAGCCCTTGCCGAGGAACGGCTCAGACTTGCTGCTGCCAGCCGACGCTGTTGCCGTCGACCTGCGTGGGTTATACAAGGTGAACACTTTCTTTTCGATGATCGACACTAATGGTGCTAATCCGAACTGCCTGTATTATCTTGATTTTATGGACAATCTGCCGGCTGGTGTTCCCATGACGGCGAACGTCGTACGCGATTATGAGGCTAAGTCGCTTACCATCAGTCGAGATTATGATTATTATTGTCCCATGCCTTTCGAAGTCAAGCTGGCCGAGTTCTGCTGTCGGCCGAAGCAGGCGGAGATGGGGGACGGACGCAGTGACAAAGGCAGGGAGGTCATTGTGCGGCCTGTGGCGTTTCCGTTTGAGGTGCAGCGAGCAGGTTATCCTGACATCAACGGTACAGCTGGCGTCGATGTGTCATCTGACAGTAGCGATATGGGCTTCTACCGTTATGTCGGCGATAGCGACGGCGTTCTGTATTTCCAGCCGTTAGCGGCAAACAGCCTGAACGCCTACGAGCCTTATATGATGTGGACGCTGCCTTATCCCGTAGTGTTCCATGCCGAAAACACGCTTGTGCCAGCCACGAAGCAGGCTGTTGCCCACGGTACCAACTTCGACTTTATTGGCTTCGCAACAGAGCAGATGCTGACATCACAACACTACTGTTGGCACTACAATGACAACAGCTTTGCTCGGTCGGCCGCCACTGAAAAAGAAGAACCGTTTACGCCTTTGATGTTATATGTCGGTTCGGACGATTGCGAGAAAGTAGCAAGCAGTGGAACTTTGCCAATCAGGGGCATCAGAGAGATTGAAAGTGATGGGGAACCTGAGGAGGCAGTAACGGCGTTAACGTCACCCGACAACGAAAACAGCCGTGTAGCTACGCCCGTCTATACCCTCAGCGGCCAGCGTATTGGCGATGTGAGCAAGACAAGCCTGAAGCCCGGGCTATATATAATAGGTGGACGGAAGACCATCATCAAATAAACCACGATGGGGGAACTGAGCGTTAAGCAAATAGTCGAGCGGTGCCAGCAGGGCGACCAGCAGGCCTTCGAGGTGCTCTACACCAAGATGTACGACCGGCTGCGCAGGGTCTGTCGGCACTACGTGACCGACGAGGCCACCGTCGATGACTTGCTGCACGATGCGTTCCTCTTGATTTTCAGCAAGATTGGCGACCTGAAGGACACGTCGAAGGCAGAGGCCTGGATGACGCGGGTAGTCCATAACCTGACGCAGACCTGGCTGCAGCGTCATAGGCAGGAGCCGATGGTGTCGCTCGATGCCCTGGAGCGCCCCTTGGAAGTGGTGGATCCCGTGCCTATGCCCATCACCTACGACGAGATTCTGCGCCTGGTCGATGCCCTGCCCCAGAGCTACCGCCGCGTGTTCCGCCTGTCGGTGCTTGAGGGTATGAGTCATCAGGAGATTGCCGCCCTGCTCGGCATCGAGCCTCACACGTCGTCGGCCCAGCTCTCGCGGGCCAAGCTGCTGTTGCGCCGGTGGCTGCGGCCTATGGTGCTGCTGCTTGTGGCGGCGCTGCTGCCGTTGGCGTGGCATTGGTTGAAAACAGAGCCTGCTGCAGATGGTTTGGAGACGGGGAAACAGGTGGATAACGGTGCAGCCGGGGAAGGGGTGAGTCTGTCATCTGGTTCAGAGAAGATACTGCCCCCACCCCTGACCCCTCCCCTACAAGGGAGGGGAATGGCTGGCGCCGGAGAAATCGCGAAAGCCGACGCTGCAACCGTGGAAGCCGCCGTCGTAGCCGCCGATACCGCAAGCACCACCATCGCTGCCGTCGTTGCCGACACCGCCGCCGCCGTAGCAGTCGCCGAAACCGCCGTCCCAGATACCGCCGTCGAAACCGTCAGTCCCACAGTCCCTGATGTTGGCTGTCGTGTGGCGGTGTCACACGCCTCCCCCTCCGAGTGGGCGATAGCCCTGGCCTATAGCGGCACGGGCAGCAGCGGCGACACGCGGCTGCCATACGCCGACCCGGACATGAACGCCTCCGTCTATGACTCCGTGGCCAACCACCGGCTGCCGCTCACCGTCGGGCTGACCGTCAGCCGACGCCTCGGACAGCACTGGCAGGTGGGGCTCGGACTGCAATACACACGGCTTGCGTCGAGCCTGGCCTCGGGCAACAGCTACGCCCAGCTGCAGCAGGAGCAGCGCGTGCAGTACCTTGGTCTACCGCTGCAGGCAGGATGGCGACAGCAGCTGTTGCCGAGGCTCAGTCTCAACGCCGCCGCCAACGTCACGCTCCAGCTGCCGCTGCGCTCCACCCTCGATAGCCGCTATGTGATAAACGGTTCAGTCGTAGAGGCTGGTCATGATCGCCTCCATCCCGGTCTGCAGTGGTCGGCGGGCGTGGGCCTCGGCCTGCAGTACGACGTGACGCCCGCCGTGGGCTTCTTCGTCGAGCCGAGTCTGCAGCACTACTTCCGCAATGGCAGCGGCGTCGAGACGTGGCAGACGGAGCACCCCTTCGTCGTGACCGTACCATTAGGCATAAGAATTACCATTAAATAGACAATTGACTATGAGAACGAAGACATTACTGACTGTGCTGCTGACAGCTCTGAGCGTCAGTGCCGCCGACCGTCGGCCCATGCTGGAGGAAGGCAAGACGTGGTGGTACACGTATCACCACTTTGAGGACGTGGACTACGAGAACCCTCACGAGACTTCTACGTGGCCGGTGGCCTATACGCTGAGAGGCGACACCGTCATCGACGGGTGGCGGTATCTGAGGATGTACCGCCAAGGCAATGGCACCAACAGCTACTATGGTGCCTTCCGCGAAGACGAAGAGGGCAGGGTGTGGCAGTACGACTATCTGGGCGACAAGAAGGACTTCTTGCTGTTTGACGTCAGTCTGCATTTCGGCGACAACTCATTCCCCGAAGCGACGCCCATTGAGGAGACCATCCAGGTGAACAGACAGCTGTTGCGCCGTTTCCGCTATCAGAACGTGCGTCCCGACGGCAGCCTCTATACGTTGGGATTTGTAGCTGTCGAGGGTGTCGGATTCCAAGGGAAAGGGCTGGTACACTGGCTGTTTGAACCTGAGCCAGACTGCATCTGCGACTATGAGTCGTTTGAGTATGTGTCAGGCGACATCTACTTCAGTGCAACCGATTTCAATGCCCCCAAATACATTGAGCTGACACAGGACGAGCAGCGACTGGTCAAGCAGAACAACGACTTCGCCTTCCGCCTGATGAGTGAGGTGAGCCGTGGCCAGAACCTCATTCTCTCACCGCTGAGCATCACCTACGCCCTGGGGATGCTCAACAACGGCGCTGCCGGACAGACGCAACAGGAAATCAGCACCGTCCTGGGCGGTGCCGACGTCGGTTCGCCCGATGTCATCAACCAGTTCTGCCGCAAGATGATGACCGAAAGCGGCGCGCTCGACGGAACGACCAAGGTCTCGATAGCCAATACCATCTTCGTGAACCAGCCGTATCAGCTGAAACCCTCGTTCGTGGAGAAGGCCAACACCTACTACGATGCCCAGCCCGAGACGCGCGACTTCCACGACGGACTGACGATGGACGTCATCAACCAGTGGGCCAGCGACCACACGCAGCAGATGATCAAAAAGGTGCTCGACGAGTCGACGTTCAACCCCGGCAGCGTGAGTTACCTGCTGAATGCCATCTACTTCAAGGGCGTGTGGCAGAACAAGTTCGACGAAAAGAATACGATGGAGGAAGTCTTCGACCATGCTGGCTATACGAAAGAATTGACCACAGTCCCGATGATGCGTCAGATGGAGGAGTTCGCCTACGCTGAAGATGACGACTATCAGGCCGTCAGGCTGCCATACGGCAACGGGGCGTACGCGATGACCGTCCTGCTGCCCAAGCCGACCGGCTCGAAACTTGTGAACACAGTGCCCCAGGTGCCGACAGCCGCACAGTTCGGGCAGCTGTGCAAGAATATGCGTCCGGCGACGGTTGACCTGAAGTTGCCGCGTTTCGAGACCAATACCGATATAGACCTGGGCGATGTGATGTCGGCCTTGGGCATGCCCACAGCTTTCACGCCACGGGCAGAGTTCCCCGAGTTCTGCGACGTGTCAACCTTTATCGGACTGATGAAGCAGGTGGCAAGAATCAAGCTCGACGAGCAGGGCACGGAGGCCGCTGCCGTCACCATCATTGGAGAGGCAACTACGGGAATGCCTCGAACAGCCGAGTTCCACGCTACGCGCCCGTTCCTTTATGTCATCAGCGAGCAATCGACGGGTGCCGTCTTCTTCGTCGGTGCGTTCACGTGCCACAATGGTCCCGTTGAGGGAGGGTTTGACGGCATCGACCAGCCCGAGCTTGGCGACCAGCCGGTGGCTGCCGACCAACTCTACAACCTGAACGGCCAACGCCTGCAGGCACCGCCCGCTAAGGGACTCTACATCGAGAACGGCCGCGTGGTTATGCGTCGGCAAACTGGCGGCCGTCGCTGAGGGTGACCTGCAGACGGGTGTACTCCGAGTGGAAGTCGTGCTGCAGGCGGTCGAGATAGCGGCGGCTCTCCCACTGGCACATCGGCAGGTCGTGGAGCAGGTAGTTGCCGCAGGTCTGCGGCTCCGTGGCAGGCACCTCCGTCTGCGTGAGGATCCACTCTAAGCATTCGATGGTCAGCTGGCGCATGTCCTCGACAGCGTATTGCCCTGTCATGATGATATACATGCCGGTAAGACAGCCCATAGGCCCTACATACACCACGTCGTCCTTGACGCGTGAGTTGCGGAACCACGTAGCCATCAGGTGCTCCAGGCTGTGCATGGCGGCTGGCGCCACGGCAGGCTCCTTGTTGGGTTCGGTGATGCGCAGGTCGTACGTGGTAAAACCTTTATCTTCGCGCGATATGTAGATACCCGGCTTCAGGCGGGTGTGGTCGATGGTGAAACTTTGTATGACTTCCATAATACTGCTTGTTTAGAGTGATTTTCCCTTTTTTATTCTTTTTTCTACGGTTTCTGCGTGCAAAGGTACGAAAATTTTCGTACCTTTGCACGCAGAAACGTAAAAAACTTGCAAGTTATGACTACACTGAAGAAACTCGTGCCCGATATTGTGGCCGTATTGTTGTTTGCCGTCCTGGCCTTCGCCTATTTCTTCCCCGCCGACACGGAGGGGCGCATCCTCTATCGTCACGATGCCTCGGCAGGCGTGGGAGCCGGACAGGAACAGCATGAGTATTATCAGCGCACGGGTGAGCGTACCCGCTGGACCAACGCCTTGTTCAGCGGTATGCCTACCTACCAGTCGGCGCCCGCGTACGACAGCACCACTCTGTTGGGAAAGGTTGTCAATGCCTACCACCTGTGGCTGCCCGAGAATGTCTGGTATGTGTTTGTCTACCTCCTGGGCTTCTACCTCCTGTTGCGTGCCTTCGACTTCCGCTGGTATCTGGCGGCGTTGGGCTCGGTGATGTGGGCTTTCAGCACGTATTTCCTTATTATCATTGCCGCCGGACACATCTGGAAGGTGTGGGCGCTGGCCTACCTGCCGCCGCTGATAGCAGGCATTGTGCTGGCCTATAGGGGCAAGTACCTCTGGGGACTGATTATGACGGCGCTCTTCACGGCCTTCGAAGTCAATGCCAACCACGTGCAGATGACGTACTACTATCTGTTTGTCATCTTCTTTATGATACTGGCCTACCTGGTCGAGGCCATCCGCCAGAAGCAGATGTCGCGCTTCCTGAAGGCCACGGCCGTCTGCTTGGTAGCCGGTCTGGTGGGCGTCATGGTCAATATCTCGAACCTCTACCACACGTGGCAGTATTCGAAGGAGTCGATGCGCGGCAAGAGTGAGCTGGTGAAGGAGAACAATGCCAACCAGACCTCGAGCGGACTGGAGCGCGACTATATCACCCAGTGGTCGTATGGCATCGGCGAGACCTGGACACTCCTCGTGCCCAATGTGAAGGGCGGTGCCTCGCAGCCGCTGGCAATGAACAAGACGGCGATGAAGCACGCCGACAACAACTACATCGGCATCTACCAGCAGATAGGCCAGTACTGGGGCGAGCAGCCCGGCACGTCAGGGCCCGTCTACGTGGGCGCCTTCGTGCTCTTCCTCTTCGTGCTGGGCCTGTTCATCGTCAAGGGTCCGATGAAGTGGGCACTCCTGGCGGCAACGGTGCTGAGCATCATGCTGTCGTGGGGTAAGAACTTCATGGGCCTGACCGATCTTTTTATCGACTATATGCCGATGTACGCCAAGTTCCGCACCGTGGCCTCCATCCTCGTCATCGCCGAGTTTACCATTCCCCTGTTGGCCATGCTGGCGCTGAAGGAAGTGGTGAGCGGGGAAGTGAAAACTGATAAGCTGCGGAAGGCCGTTGTCGCCTCGTTCGCCCTCACGGGCTGCGTGGCCCTGCTGTTCTGGGCGATGCCCGACGTGTTCTTTGGCAATTACGTCTCCTCCAGTGAGATGCAGGCCCTGTCGCAGTTCCCTGCCGACCAGCTCAACCCGCTGTTGGCCAATCTGTCGGAGATGCGCCGTGCCATGTTCACCAGCGATGCCATGCGCTCGTTCATTATTATCCTTATCGGCACCGTCTGCCTGGTGCTCTTCATGGCACGCAAGCTGAAGGCTATTACCCTGGCCGGCCTGCTGCTGGCACTCTGTCTCATCGACCTCTGGATGGTGAACAAGCGCTACCTGAACGATGCGATGTTCGTGCCCAAGTACGAGCGCGAACAGGCACAGCCCAAGACCGAGACCGACGAGATTATCCTCGCCGACAAGTCGCTGGACTATCGCGTGCTGAACCTCGCCTCGAATACATTCAATGAGAACGAGACATCCTACTACCATAAGTCTATCGGTGGCTACCACGCCGCCAAGCTGCGCCGCTATCAGGAGCTGATCGAGGCGTACATCTCGCCCGAGATGCAGCAGACCTTTGCCGCCGTGGCTGAAGCTGCCGGCGACATGACGCTGGTGAAGGGCGACTCCGTCTATCCCGTGCTCAACATGCTCAACACCAAGTACTTCATCCTGCCGCTGCAGGACGGTAAGACCGTGCCTGTGGAGAATCCGTATAGATTCGGCAATGCTTGGTTTGTCAACTCAGTGAAGTTCGTCGACAATGCCAACCAGGAGCTCGATGCCCTTGGCAAGCTCGACCTGCGCCACGAGGCTGTGGCCGATGCCAAGTTCCGCGAACTGCTGAAGCCCGTCGCCGAGCAGGCTGCCGACTCGGCCGCTCTGGTCACCCTGACAGCCTATGAGCCCAACCAGCTGACCTACGACGTGACGTCGGCCCGGGGTGGGGTAGTGGTGTTCTCCGAAATCTACTATCCTGGCTGGACAGCCACCGTCGACGACCAGCCGGTTGAGGTTGGCCGCGTTGACTACGTGCTGCGCGCCCTCACCGTCAGTCCCGGACAGCATAAGGTGGTGCTGTCGTTCTTCCCCAAGTCGCTCGACACCACCGAGACCATAGCCTATGCCTCTTTAGGCGTACTTGTGTTGCTCGTGCTGCTGGCACTGTTCCTGTCGTATCGCAAGATGAAGCCCGCACAGTAGCGCTATGAAGATATTGCTTTCGCTGCCACCCAACGTGGTGGACTGCTTCCACGATATTACCGGCCTGAGCCGCGACGAGTTTTTCTGTACCTGCGACCCTGTGGGCCACCGCCTCGGCAGTGGTGGCGGCACGGCGTGGCTGTTGCAGCAGGCCTGCGGCGATGACCAGTTCGACGACTGGCTGCCGAAGGACAAGCGCATCCTGGTACACGCCGGCGGACAGAGCCGTCGGCTGCCGTCGTATGCCGTCAGCGGAAAGATTCTGATGCCCGTCCCCGTATTGCGCTGGGAGCGCGGCCAGCGGTTGTCGCAGACGCTGATGGACTTGCAGCTGCCGCTCTACCGGCAGATGATGGCGATGGCGCCCGACACCATCCACACGATGGTGGTCAGCGGCGATGTCTGTGTGCGCGCCACGCAGCCCCTGCCGACCATCCCCGATGCCGACGTGGTGTGCTACGGTCTGTGGCTTCCCGCCTCGACGGCCAAGAATCACGGGGTGTTCGTCAGTAGCCGGACCTCGCCGACCGTTCTGAAGCAGATGCTGCAGAAGCCTTCGGTGAAGACACTCAACGAACTGCAGAAAGACCATTACTACCTGACCGATGTCGGCGTGTGGCTGTTGAGCGACCGGGCGGTGAAGGTGTTGATGAAGAAGACCCACCCCCAGCCCCTCCCTGAAGGGAGGGGAGTGTTTACTCCATACGATTTGTACGGTGAGTTTGGCTGCTCGCTTGGTACTGACCCGACGATTGATGATGCGGAGCTGCGGGAGCTGAGTGTGGCTATTCTGCCGTTGACGGGCGGCGAGTTCTATCATTTCGGCACGTCGCGCGAGATGATCTCGTCGACGCTCGCCCTGCAGGGCCTGGTCAGCGACCAGCGCCAGATCATGCACCTCGACCGCAAGCCGCATCCCAACATCTTCGTGCAGAACGCCGTGACTGAGGTGACGTTCACCGAGGAGAATACCAATATCTGGATAGAGAACTCTCACGTGCCCAAGAGCTGGCACCTCAGCCGCGACAACATCATCACCGGCGTGCCCCGCAACGACTGGGACATCACGTTGGAGCCGGGCGAGTGCATCGACGTCGTACCCGTTGGCGACAGCGGCTACGAGGTGCGCCGCTACCGTATCGACGACCCTGTGGACAGCAATGCCGTAGCCGAGCGCGCCAACCTGCACCGTCTGTTTGCGCAGCGGCGCGACTTCCAGCGTGAGAACTGGCCCGCACTGGCCAAGAACTGGCAGCACTCCGTCTTCTATCAGCTCGATCTGGCCGATGCTGCCGAGCAGTTCCGCCAGGAACAGATTCCCCTGCCGCCGCCCCTGCCTGCCGATGCCCCGCTGATGACGCGCATCCACGATGCCATGTTCCGTGGCGACAGCGAGCTGGCGTTTGGGCTGTTGCGGGAAAGCCTCACCCCCGACCAGATAGTCTGGGCCCGCTCCCCCGTGCGCATCGACATTGCCGGCGGATGGACCGACACGCCGCCCTTCTGCCTGATGGAAGGTGGCAATGTCGTCAACCTTGCCATCGAGCTGAACGGCCAGCCACCGCTGCAGTGCTACGTCAAGCCCTGCCGCGAGCCGCACGTCGTCCTGCGCAGCATCGACCTCGGAGCCACCGAGATTGTGGAGACCAACGAGCAGCTCTCCGACTACAAGAAGGTGGGCTCGCCCTTCTCCATCCCCAAGGCCGCCCTGACGCTAGCCGGCTTCGGCAGTCCTGTTGCTGTCGCCCCCCCTCCCTCTGCTGTCGCCTCCCCCTCTCCCTCTGCTGTCGCCTCCCCCTCTCCTGCCGCCGTCGGCTGTGCTGCGGCGGTGCCGCAGTCCCCCTCGCTCCGCTCCCAGCTCGAAGCCTTCGGCTGCGGCATCGAGCTGACCCTGCTGTCAGCCGTTCCCGCCGGCAGCGGCCTCGGCACGTCGAGCATCCTTGCCGCCACCGTCCTCGGTGCCCTCAACGACTTCTGCCAGTTGGGCTGGGACAAGAACGAGATAGGCTACCGCACGCTCATCCTCGAACAGATGCTCACCACCGGCGGCGGCTGGCAGGACCAGTTTGGCGGCGTGCTTGGCGGCGTCAAACTGCTGCAGACTACCAGCGGCTTCAATCAGAACCCCTCGGTGCGCTGGCTCCCCGACGGTCTCTATACGCAACCCGAGTACCAGCAGTGCCACCTATTATATTATACAGGCATCACGCGTACAGCCAAGAAGATACTGGCCGAGATTGTGCGCCGGATGTTCCTCAACGAGCACGACCAGCTGCTCCTGCTGCGCCAGATGAAGCAGCACACGATGGATATGTACGAAGCCATCCAGCGGCAGGACTTCAGGCAGATGGGTCTGCTTGTGCGCAAGACGTGGCAGCAGAACCAGCTGCTCGACAGTGGCACCAACCCGCCCGAGGTGGCGGCGCTGACCGCCCTCGTCGACGACCTCTGCCTGGGCTACAAACTGCCCGGCGCCGGTGGCGGCGGCTTCCTCTATATGGTGGCCAAGGACCCCGAGGCTGCTGCCCGTATCAAGACCATTCTCAACGAGAACCGCCTCGCCCCGAACGCCCGCTTCGTCGACATGACGCTCTCGAAGACGGGATTACAAATAAGCAGAAGCTGATGGAGTTTAGGACCATAGTTGATGTTCCGAAGGCTGCTTTCCAGATTGAGCCGCGCGAGGAAATGCTCTTTGTGGGCAGTTGCTTTGCCGACAGCATCGGCCGCCGCTTTCAGGACGAGCAGTTCCGTGCCACCGTCAATCCCTACGGTACGATGTACAACCCCGCCTCCGTGCTGCACACCATTGAGCGCTACGAGGGGAAGCCCCGTATCGTGTTTATCACTCTCGGCACCAACCACGTCTACCGTCTGAAGGAGACGGGCGAGATAGTCGATAACTGCCAGAAGCGCCCCGCCGCGCTCTTCCAGGAGGAGCAGCTGACGGTCGATGAGTGTGCCGACTACCTCTGCCGCGCCATCTGCCTGCTCCGCAGTCGTCGCCCCGATGTCCACGTCGTCCTCACCGTCAGTCCCATCCGCTACCGCAAGTACGGCTACCACGAGAGCCAGCTCTCAAAAGCCACCCTCCTGCTCGCAGCCGATATGATTTGCCACGGACAGCCACGGACTACACGGACTGTCCCCCTCCCCGACGAAGTCCCCCCTATTCCGTGCCCGTCCGTGTCCCGTATCAGTCCGTGCCCGTCCGTGTCCCGTATCAGTCCGTGCCCGTCCGTGGCCTATTTCCCCGCCTACGAAATCGTGGTGGACGAGTTGCGCGACTATCGCTTCTACGCCGACGACATGCTCCATCCGTCGTCGCAGGCTGTCGAGTACATCTGGGAGCGACTCGTCGACAGCTGTTTCTCGCCCCGCGCCAAGGAGTTTCTCCGCGAGTGGGCACCGCTGAAGGCCGCCCTTGCCCACCGTCCGTTCAACCCCGACAGCCCTGAGTATCGTCAGTTCATAGCTGAGACCCGCGCCAAGATCGATGCTCTGCTCAACCGTTATCAATAGACTATGACCGTCGATGAAGTGTTTCGTCTGCGTAAACAGGGCAGAATAGAAGAGGCTTATGAGGCTATCCGCCAATTATATGCTGCGGATAAGGGCCCGTATACATCCCTCGCTATGTTCTGGACGGCAACGGATATACTGAAGAAACGAATAGAAGAAGGGAAGTCTGACGAGGCGAAGAAGATTCTTCTGGCCCTTGAGCGAATGCTTCCCCGCGTTCCCGACGAGGAAGGATGGGTAAGAAGCGCCTTTGAGAAGTGTCAGGCGCTGATCAGCAAGGATGAGAAACGTCAGGACCAGTCTGCAGAAGGACCAGAGCATCTCCAGTTGGGTATCTGGGGTGAGGAACTTGCTGCTGCCTACCTGCGAGAGAAGGGCTACGTCATTCTGGAGCGTGACTGGCATTCTGTTCACCGCGACATCGACATTATAGCACAGGACGGCGAAACCATCGTCTTTGTAGAAGTAAAGACCCGCCGTAACAGGGACTTCGGCGACCCTTTGCAGGCTATAGATGCCGGAAAGAGGCATCATCTGAGGCTTGCAATGAATCACTACATCAAGTATCGAAAGATTGATAACCCCTGCCGTTTCGACGTCATTACGGTTGTGGGCGAGATGGGGTGCGGTATGCCGGAAATATCTCACATTGATGATTTCGATATATTCGGGTCGGCCACGCAGAGGTGGCACAAGAAGCGTAGAAGATAAAAAGTCTACAAGAAAAAGCATGAAACGTTTGGACGTCTCAAAGAAATGGCGTAACTTTGCATGCTGAAAAACAAAGAAGGATATGACTTATTCTATAGAAAAAATAGCTACATTGGTAGGCGCCCGCCGCTACGGCGACCACGACGCCAATGTGCGGTGGCTGCTGACCGACAGCCGCTCGCTGTGTTTTCCCGAGGAAACGCTCTTTTTCGCCCTGCGCACCAAGCGCAATGACGGCCATCGCTACATCGACGACCTCTACCGCCGTGGCGTCCGTTCGTTCGTGGTGGAGCAGGTGCCCGAGCACCCGCAGGCTGATGCCAACTACCTGAAGGTGCCCTCGTCGTTAGCCGCCCTGCAGCGGTTGGCCGAGCGCCATCGCGACGAGTTCTCGATTCCCGTGGTCGGCATTACCGGCAGCAATGGCAAGACGATGGTCAAGGAGTGGCTCTACCAGCTGCTGCTGCCGTCGCAGAAGATTGTGCGCTCGCCGCGCTCCTTTAACTCGCAGATAGGCGTCCCGCTGTCTGTCTGGCTCCTCATCGAGCAGACCGAGGTGGCCATCTTCGAGGCAGGCATCAGTCAGCCGGGCGAGATGATGGCGCTCCACGACATCATCCAGCCCACCGTCGGCGTGCTCACCTGCCTGGGCAGCGCCCATCAGGAGAACTTCCGCTCGCTGGAGGAGAAATGCCTGGAGAAGCTGGAGCTGATGCACGACACTGGGGCCCTCGTCTATCCGATGGACGACAATACCGTGAGCCGCTGCATACGTCGCCTCGGCTATCGGGGCGAGCGCATCGGCTGGTCGCGCACCGATAGTCAGGCGCCTTTCTTCGTCAAGGAGATTACCCTGAATGCGCAGTCAGCCCATGTCACCTATATATATAAAGGTACGCAAGGCGAGTACACCATTCCTTTCATAGATGAGGCCAGTATCGATGACAGCATCATCTGCGCGGCCACAGCTCTGCACCTCGGACTGACGCCGGAGCAGATTGCCGGGCGCATGCCCGGTCTGGAACCTGTGGCTATGCGCTTAGAGGTGAAGCAGGGACAGCGCGGATGTACCATCATCAACGACTCTTACAACAACGACATCAACTCGCTGGCCATCGCCCTCGACTTCATGAACCGCCGCCAGCAGCAGTCGGCCAACACCCTCATCCTGAGCGACATCTATCAGAGCGGCACATCGGCAGCCGAGCTCTACCGCGAGGTGAATGACCTCTGCCTGAAGCGCGGCGTCACGAAGTTCATCGGCATCGGCGACGAGCTCTCCGCCCAGTCGAACACCTTCCTTGTAGGCGAGAAATACTTTTTTGCCACCACCGACGACTTCCTCGCCAGCCCCGTCTTCGCCCAGCTCCACGACGAGCTCATCCTGCTGAAGGGTGCGCGCCGCTTCGGCTTTGAGCGCATCACGGAGCAGCTGGAGCAGAAGGTCCACGAGACCATCCTCGAGGTGAACCTCAATGCCGTGGTCGACAACCTGAACTACTACCGCTCGTTCCTGAAGCCGGAAACGAAGATGGTGTGCATGGTCAAGGCCGACGCCTACGGTGCCGGCGCCGTCGAGGTTTCCAAAACGCTGCAGGACCATCGCGTCGACTATCTCGCCGTGGCCGTGGCCGACGAGGGCGTGACGCTGCGCAAGGCGGGCATCACGGCCAACATCATGGTGATGAACCCCGAGATGACGGCCTTCAAGACGATGTTCGACTACGACCTGGAGCCCGAAGTCTACTCCTTCCGCCTGCTCGACGCGCTGATCAAGGCCGCCCGCAAGGAGGGTATCACCGGCTGGCCCGTACACATCAAGCTCGACACGGGCATGCACCGCCTGGGCTTTAACCCCGAGGACGACATGGACGAGCTGATTGACCGTCTGAAACATCAGCAGGCGGTGATTCCGCGCTCAGTCTTCTCACACTTCGTGGGGAGCGACAGCGATTCGTTCGACGACTTCTCGGCCCGTCAGTTCCAGCTGTTCGACGAGGGCAGCCGCCGGCTGCAGGCCGCCTTCAGCCACAAGATTTTGCGCCACATGGACAACTCCGCCGGCATTGAGCACTTCCCCCAGCGGCAGATGGACATGTGCCGTCTGGGCATTGGACTCTACGGCGTGAATCCGCGTAACAATGAAATGCTGAGTACCGTGAGCACGCTCAAGACCACCATCCTCCAGCTGCGCCATGTGAAGGCTGGCGACTCCGTGGGCTACAGCCGCCGCACCGTGCTCGACCGCGACTCGCTGATAGGGGCCATCCCCATCGGCTATGCCGACGGACTGAACCGCCACCTCGGCAACCGCCACGGCTATTGCCTGGTAAACGGCCAGCGGGCTGAGTATGTGGGGAATATCTGCATGGACGTGGCTATGATAGACT
>JAEEGJ010013752.1_pt1 | contig 19489 bp, 9 predicted proteins | sample 8958761 | NCBI WGS metagenome assembly JAEEGJ01 (sample SAMN16246546, study PRJNA631951) | gut metagenome | biome: gut microbiome; feature: rumen; material: RS-attached | host: Bos | place: Iran: Karaj | collected 2018-10 | reverse complement strand
CTTTTCTCATTTTTAATTATAATTGTTTTGTTTGATTCTGCTTGGGGTTGTTCTTTCTTGTTCTTCAACGCTCGCTCCTGAGCATTTACTCAACCTGTATTAACAAATTCTCCAGCAAAACGATTGTTCTTTTTCTGAGTTCTTGAGTTTTGAAGTTTTTGAGTCTCTGAGTTTCTGCTTCGTGAGTTTTTGGTCTTGAGTGACGCTCTTCTCCGAGCCAACTCTCAAACTCAAAAACCCAACAACTCATCAACTTGCAGGCTTACTTCTTAGCCTTGGGACGCTTAGCACCGTACTTGGAGCGGCGCTGAGTGCGGTTAGCCACACCGGCAGTATCCAACGTACCGCGAACGATGTGGTAACGTACACCGGGGAGGTCCTTCACACGACCGCCACGAACCAGCACGATGCTGTGCTCCTGCAGGTTGTGTCCCTCACCGGGGATGTACGAGTTAACTTCCTTCTGATTAGTCAGACGAACACGGGCTACCTTACGCATAGCCGAATTAGGCTTCTTCGGGGTCGTGGTATAGACACGAACACAGACGCCACGACGCTGAGGACATGAGTCCAAAGCGGGCGACTTGCTCTTGTCAACGAGCACCTTTCTGCCTTTTCTTACCAATTGTGAAATTGTAGGCATAATACTTTTACTTTAAATTATTTATATATTATTTTGTTTATATTCAGCATATTATAGCTACGTACAGCCATAGTTCGCCTCACAAAAAGGCGTTTCGGGCTGCAAAGGTAACACAATTTACCGAAACCACCTAATATATAAAGAGAAAATGTTGCCTATGCCTACGCAAATTAACAAAATATAACTCTGTTAGGGTTTATTAACTTTTGGACTGGAGAGTTTTTCTGGGAAGTTAGAGGAAGTTAGAAGAAGTTAGAGGAAGTTAGAGGAAGTAAGAGGAAGTAAGAGGAAGTAAGAGGAAGTAAGAGGACAATAGTTCAGTTCTATTGATATGAGGAAGTTAGAGGAAGTTAGAAGAAGTTAGAGGAAGTTAGAGGACAATAGTTCAGTTCTATTGATATGGTAATGTCTTCTAACTTCTTGAGCGGAGCGATGACTTCCTCTTACTTCTTCTTACTTCTTGAGCGGAGCGATGACTTCCTCTAACTTCCTCCAACTTCCTCCAAACTAAACTACGCTTCTCCCTTGGGGTTACCGAAGGGAGCGATGGTTCCCCCACCCTTGGCATCAGGGATGCGGATGGGTCCGAAGGCCCGTTCATAGCGCATGATGTTCTCCTGCAGGGCGCCCAGCAGCCGTTTGGCATGTTCCGGGGCGAGGAGCACGCGGCTCTTGACCATGGCTTTAGGTACTCCGGGGAGCACGCGGGCGAAGTCTAATACAAAGTCTGAGCTGGAGTGTGTGATGATGGCGAAGTTAGCATATTCTCCTTGTGCCACCTCCTGTGGCAGTTCCAGTTGTAACTGTCCTTTTTTGTTGTCGTTTTCGTTCATTGTTGTTTTTATTTTAATGATAATTCAAGTTTTAAATTGCTATATTTTAGAGGGAGTTAGGGGGAGTTCTTTGCAAGCAAAGCGGCATAGCCGAGCGAGAGGGAGTTATCGGCCTTCGGCCTGGGGAGTTAGGGGACATTAGCATTGTGTGCTCCTTGTTACCCGGCCGGAGTCAGGCTCGTTTCGAGAGCTTCAGCTATTGTCCTTTAACGGACATTACTTCTGCTTTACCTTTTTCCGGAGTCAGGCTCGTTTTCGAGAGCTTCAGCTATTGTCCTTTAACTCCCTCTAACTCCCCTTAACTCCTTCTAACTCCCCAAAAAACTTCCTCTAACTCCTTGTAACTGTTTCGAGAGCTTTAGCAAAAAACCCCTCGCCGAGTGGCGAGGGGTTTTAGCTCCCCTCTCCCCTTGGAGAGGGGTTGGGGGTGAGGCTTCACTTAATCACGACCTTTTTGCCGTTGCGGACATAGACGCCGCGGGTCGGGGTCTCAACCGGACGACCCTGGAGGTCATAGTACTGACCATCCTCTACGTCGATGCCGACGTGGTCGAAGATATCCATGTCAGTTGCGCCAGGCATGCCGAATACCGACTGGAGGGCAGGAGCAGGAGCAGGGCCATCTACTACGATGTAAGCACGCATCGGGAGGATGCAGGCACCCTGTCCTTCGTTACCTAAGGTTACTATCGGCTTCCAGACATTGCCACCCTGCATGATGTAAGCACCTTCGATGCCATTGTTGTAATACAGGTTACCATACATGGTGTAGGTCTTCTGGCCGCTGTAGGCTGCTGAAGTCACCTTCGTAGTCTCAGGATTAGCATCGGTCGTCTTTTTAACGGTAGCATTCGTCGTGCTCAGCAGCTGACCGCTGGCATTTGCGAGGAGCACGTACGGAGTCAGTGCCTCCAGCGTGGTTGCTGTGACAGGCAGGAATCCTAAGAGGTCGTTCTTCGATGCTTTCAGTGTGTAGGCATCGATACCAGTCGGTGTCGGCAGTGCATACGGCAGATAGATGGTATAGCCATTGCCGCTGTTCAGCTGACGGGTGTTCGTCACCGTGTTGGCCTTGAACTCATACGGGTTCTCGAAGCCCCACTTGTAGCCGTCCTGTTCGGTGAAGCTGGTCTGTACACCACTGATGTCGTCGTAGATCTTCAGTTCGTCGCAGCGGAAGTCGGTATCGGTGAACTTATAGATATAGTTCTCGCCGGTAGCCGTTGTGCCATCGAGGAAGACGAGCGTCTGCTTGGGCACCTTGGCGAACGGTCCGCGGTCTGTGCTACGGTCGAGCGTTGCCGGGGTGTAGCCTTCCAGGGCGGTGATGTCCAGCCAGTGCAGGTTGTTGGCACCGTTGAATGCACCGTTATCAATGCCGTTGACGGTGAAGGTCACAGAAGTATTATAATTTGGATCATATTGATCCGTAATAGAAACTACAACAGCAGACTTCACGGTCATTGACGTGCTTGCTACATCAATAGCAGCACCCGTCTTGGCACCAACAGTAGCTGTGAGTTCCTTACCTGATGTGATGTGCACACCGAACTTCTCACCTGTTTCAGGCGCATTGTATGCATAGTACTCGTTCACTACGACAAAGTCCTTCGTCTTCTCTCCGGTATAGTAAGGATCCTTACCGGTCATGACAGCAGTGTACTTACCCTGTTGAGTGATGTACGGGCCACTGCCACCCTGGTAAATATTCCCCTGGGAATCCTTGAAGGTCAGCGTGTAGTGTATGCCCTGTTCAAGCACCTTACTACCGTCTCTCACTACCATATCCTGGATGTTCGAAGGACGGATATTCGGCGTTACACTACCCAGAATCTGCACAGGAATCTCTATGTCGCTATCACCGATCTGATTGATGTCCTTCAGTACCTTCACGGTAACGGTACGCTTGCCGGTAAAGTTATAGCGACCGGTGAATGTTACTACGTACTCACCCGGATCCTTCATCGTGACAGGCTCCGTAGTGTAGGTGTAGTCTTTTGCAGAAGAGAGCATGTATGCATCCTCGGGGATGTTGTTATCCGGATCAGCCGCGGTATTCACCAGCTTCAGGATGACGTTATTGTCCGTACGGCCATCGATCTGGCTATTCACGTTAAGCTTCAACGTAGAGCCTGTCCATTCCAATGGATCTACTGCCTCGCAAACAATATATTTCTCAGTAAGCTCACGCGGGCTGATGACATAATCAGCGGTGAATGAACCATAGTAATTACCAATACCAGTAATGGTTACTGCATGGCTGTAGGTCTTCGCATCGTAATAGTCAGCTGGGATACCGTTGAAGGTAAAGGTGTAGTCCTGATTATAGACGAGCGTCGTCTTCGCTCCGGTATTCGGGTCTTTCAGACTTACGATGAGACGTCCCCTCGAAGGTGGCTGGTTCTTACCATTGAATATCACATACGACTCAACCATACCGATTTCCGTGATGTCAATCGCAGCAGCCGGGTTCGTAATCGTAAAGTCCTTAACGACTGTACCCGTGTAGTTACCCTTACCGGTAATCGTAAGTGCAGCGGTATAAGTCTGCGGATCGTGGTATGTGTAGCCATCCGATACGCTCAAGGTGTAGTCGGTATTCGCCACAAGCTCTGCATTGTTGTCCATAACTTTCACGACAGTTGCCGGGTCAATCACGCTGCCTGTGAACGGAGTGCTGTTCATGATGTCACACGTGCTGATATCCTTTGGCATGATGATATAATCCACCGTCTTCGTGCCGTAATAGCCATTCTTACCAATAATGGTTACAGCATTCGCATAAGTTCCTGCGTTTACGTAATTATTCGTTCCTGCTGACAAATCAGTGAATGTCAGGTCATAGTTGTCAGCAGTCAGAGGTTCATTGGTGCTGGCATCCTTAACGATGACCGTTGTGGCACTTGGAACTTGTGATGCTCCGTTATAGGTTACAGTTGCCACAACATTACACGTTGCGATGTCCTTGTCGTTAATGTTACCGATGTAGAAGTTCACCTTGCGGCTACCAGTATAGTTTCCGCCCTCGACAGCAGTCAAGGTGATGACTTCAGGATAGGTACCTCCATCTTTGTAAGTAACTGTTCCATCAACGGCGATAGTGTAGTCCTTAGGATCAGTATCGCTGGTCTGCAGCGTTTCCGTGTTGTACTTCAGCGTAATATATCCCTTGATGTCTGCTGCCGAATAGCCAGTTGTGCTGTAGGGCTGACTGTTTCCTTCTACAGTAACGTCGTTGATATTACGTGGGTCAATGGTGAAATCTTCTTTGCGAACGTCAGCGTAGGTACCAATACCAGTAATGATAATACCCTCGCTGTAAGTCTTTGCGTCCTTGAAGGGTCCACCAGAGAAAGTAACTTGATAGTGTGTGTCGGCTTCCAGAACTGTATCTCCGTCTTTCACGACTACTGTCGGTGTCTGCTCCGCACCATTGTAGATAGCGGTGGAGACGGTGACGGTAATATCAGAATTGGCAATAGACTTGGTTACACTATATTTATGAGTATAATCTCCTTCGACTGTACTTTCTACGACAACGTTATCCCCAGCAGCAGCGAAGAGCTGTGATGCAGCAACGTTAGTCAAAACACTTACACCGGCAGGCAGCACCACATGGTTGCCGTTACGGATCACATTATGATTATTGAAGTCAATTGTGAATGTGCTGCCAGATGCCAACGTGCATGCGATGTCGTCAGTGAGGGTAATGTCAGCGTACAGCTTGATAATCTCACCGTTCTGTACAGCTGCAATAGCCTCTGCCAATGTAGCATAGCCTACATTACCGATGCGAGCAGGAGCAAGTACCAGTTTTTTGGTGTTGTTGCCGTTATCTACCCAGAGGAATCCTGCCGGAATCTCTGTGTCAGTCACGTTAGCAACGAAGCTGTTGTTGGCAACTACCGAAACGTCAGTCAAGTAGTTGATGTTCACGTCGGTAACTACAATCTTCTTTGCACCGGTAAGGGTACCACCGTTGAGCGTTACATCGATAGGACGTACAGTGCTATGCTGAGCTACAGCGATGGCAGCACCCTTGGTGGTCATACCATTACCGTTTGCATCATAGCTGTAAGCATCAACAGTAGCTTGAATAGTACCTCCGTTGACTGTGAGGCTACCGGCACGTACCTCAATACCACTCTCACCCTTTACCGTTGCACCGTCGGCAACCGTCACATTTGCATTACCGCCGAGGGCGATACCTGAGTGAACCTTCTCGTTATTATCTGTATCGTTTACTCCAGATGCATCAACCGTACCGTTGACATTGATATTGATTTCGTTTGCAGCATTCTTGAGGTTACCCAACACGAAGAGCATACCCTCTACTGTACCATTAACATTCACGTCGATGATATTCTTCTGATCGTCGTTGCTACCGAAGACATTCAGACCATACACAGCACCCTTCAGCGTTACGTTCTCGCCGATGGTCAGTGTGCGTTTGCTGGTCAGATCGCCAGTACCGCGAACCTCAACCGGAGCACAACCACTATTTGTAGTAGAGATAACACCATGAGTATCGTCAGCAGTTCCATTGTTGGTAATGTTCAATGAACCGCCTGCCAACGCAATGTTGCTATTGCTTACGATGTTGTGGCCATTGAGTTCGAGCGTGATGTTCTTGTTCTCCGTGGTGGTAGCATAGCGGTTGTTCGAACCAGCGTAGGCAGGAGTGGTGCCTGCGTTGACAAACAGACGCTCCGTCAGGTTGATATTCTGCAACAGCGTGATGGTTGTAGGAGTACCATCCGCAGGAACTGCAGCAACTGCAGCAGCCAGGGTGGAGTAGAGTGTGTTGCCGATTTGGGCAACGGCAGAGTTTGAAGCAGGTGAACTGGTTCCGTCACCATTTGTCAACCAGTAATAACCTTCTGGAAGCACAGTCTCTGTATCACTATTGCCAAGGTATCCATCAGCTGCAATCACTGTGACACCAGCCAGACCGTTGTTCTGAGCATCGATAACGGCAATCTTCTTAGTACCATTAAGTGTAGCACCACCTAAGATTGTAGCACTTGTGGCAGCCTTTGTTCCGTGCTGAGCGACAGCGATAGCTGCACCCTTGGTGGTTGTTCCACTACCGTTTGTTTCATAGCTGTAATCAGCAGATGTAGCAGTGATAGTACCTCCGTTGACTGTGAGGTTACCGGCACGTACTTCGATACCACTCTCACCACTTACAGTTGCACCGTCGGCAACAGTCACATTTGCATTACCAGAGAGGGCGATACCTGTCTTCACCTTCTCAGAGCCAGTAGCGCCGGAGGCATCCACCGTACCGTTGACATCGATATTGATGTTGTTGTTGTCATTGGAAATGTTACCCAATACGAAGAGCATACCGTTTACCGTACCATCAACAGTTACGTCAATGTTATTGGCTGTCGAAGCTTCGTTCGTTCCGAAAATGTTCAGACCATATTGAGCACCAGTCAGCGTTACGTTCTTACCGATGGTCAGCGTGCGCTTCGAGGTGTAGTCGAGATCTGGATAATCAGCAGTCTTTACATAGCGTACACCCACTGGAGCCACATCCGGACTCGTTGAAATGATGCTACCCGTACCTATGATGTTCAACGAACCGCCTGCCAGATACAGCGTCTTTGTACCTGTGATGGTATGACCGGCAAGGTCAAGTTTCACATTCTGGTTGGTGATAGCCGTAGTCACTTTTGGAGTAGTGCCATAGGTACCACCCACTACCACGTTGTTAACGAGTGTGATATCCTTTAACAGCGTAATCGTTGTTTCTAATCCGTTCGTAGGAACAGCAGCAACGGCTGCGGCGAGCGTTATGTACTTCGTATCACCAATCTGTGCAACAAAATCTCCAGGTTCCACAGTATATTGGGTGAATCCCTGCGTCGTTATTGAGGTAGGAACAAAGTTAGGAGCGCAGAACTCTTCGGGAACAGGAGTATTGAAGATACCGCCAGAGACAGCGTAGGTTGCATCTTTCGTATATGAATCATCCTCCTTATAGAGTGCCATCGCATGATCACTTGTGAACGAACCGCCGGAAATGTTCACCTGCATAGAACCAAGATTATTATAGGTGTTGGTCATGGAGACTGCGGCACCACTCATTTCTGTACCGTTCAGGTTTCCTGAAGGTGGAATCTGGCTGAGACCAGTTGCATGTACGGTTCCACCCTCCACATTCAGCGTACCACGCTTGATGGTAATGGCGGTGTTACCTGTAATTACCGCATCAGGCTGCACGTTCACTGTTGCATTACCGTTGAGGGCAATCGCAGCATCGGTATCAGACGTGATGGAACCCGTGATATTAATCACGTTCTTCATGTCGCCTTCGATATTGTTTCCGAGGTTGCCTGATACGAAGACAGCACCCTCTTTACCATTACCTGTCGTGTGAACAGTACCTGCGATATTGATGACAGCACCATAACCAGGCTTAGAGTTATATGTGGGTCCGAACATACAGACACCCCAAACGTCAGCCGTTACAGTCACATCGCTGGCAATGTTCAGCACGCTGTAATTCTCAGCAGAAGAGTCTGCAGAACCATAGACATTCAGTGCCTGCTGAGCGCCACCTGCTACTGTACCGTTCTTAATGGTCACATTACCTTGCTTCAGGTTGGTACGTCCCGTAAGGGTCTTTCCGCCTAAGTCAAGTGTAACAGCCTTAGTACCGACATTGATGTTCAGCGGATTACTCAGCGTAACATCCGTCAGCATATTAATGGTCTGACCGTCTTCAACGGCTGCAAATGCTGTCTCCAAAGAAGTATATTTTGTTGTGGTGCCACCAACAGTTATGGAAGCAACGTATATAGCATCCTGGACTGTGTACACACCATTCACGGCTGTACCAAGAGACTGGTTGTTCGTAGTATTGAGCAACGTCTCAAGGGCAGCTGCTTTGCTGGCATCTGCCAGCTTAAACTGCGCGCCATTCTCGACGGAAATCGTCGGATTCAAATTTGTGTATCTGGCGTCCGTGCCCTTCGTTACAATTGCGTTCACGTTGATGACTGCATCGTCCTCGATGGTGAGTGCTGCATTGTCATCGATACCCATGTCGCCGGGCATCGTGATGGTTGAGTTGCGGATGACGGAGCTACCTGCAGTATTGTAGTTGAACTGCGGCTTCGTTGTGCCACCCCATGGAGTACCATAGCTTGATGCGTATGTCGCAACAGAAATACCCGTACCGTCGATGGTCATATTGTCGATAATCAGCGTACCATAGTTCTGCATGAACATCTCGAAGCCTGCCAGTGCGGTAGCATCGGTAGTCATGTTGATGGTACCGTTGGTGAGCGTGATCGTATTGCCTTTCTCAAAGTGCAGTACCTGATTCTGCGTATTGGTAGAACCGACTGCGGGACCTGTTACCGTGTAGGTGAAGCCACCAAAGTCAATCTTTACATTCGCATTATTGGCAGCCGGATAAGTGCCTTTTGCGTTATTGAACAGCGCAAGGCCTGTACCGTCAGTTACGTCGGTCAGCAGATTAACAGTTACTTCATTTCCGCTAGCTATGCTTGCTGTCACAGCTGCGTTGATTGCATCCTGAAGGGTAGTATAGCCGACATCACCGATCTTTGCAACATTTACCTTCCACTGAGCTTTTAGATTGACATCTTCAGTAATCGGAGTAGTGAAGTCAAAAGCTGTGCTTGCGCCCACGGCAAACCACCCGTCAAAACTGTAGTCCGTCTTGGTGGGATCAGCAGGTTTGGTAGCTGTGCCATTGTTTTCAACAGCCTGCGTTGCAACCTTGCTGCCACCGTCAGAGTCGAACTTAACCTTCCAACCTGCCTTCACGCCATAGCTACCGCCGTTGTCTGCAGGAATGAAGCCTGCTGCACACTGGTCAACAGGGATTGCTGTATTGAACGTACCGCCGGAAACGGACACCGTAGAGTTGGCACTCGTATTGTTGACAATAACAGGAGTTCTTGAACCGCCTGTTGTAGCGTTAATGGTACCATCTGTTACGCTGACAGCAACATTAGAACCCGAAGTGCATTCAAGTGCATACGCATAGCCATAACTTGCAGCGCACTGCGCTTCGACCGTGCCACCGTTTACCGTCAGGCTCGTGCTTGTGCCTTCCATATGAATGGCGCGGGCACTGGCATAAGCACTGGTCGATTGGCCGCGAACCGTACCACCGTTGACTTCAACCGCGCCAGCCGAGGCACATACCGTCATAGCACCACTGTACATATCTGCGGTCACTGCCTCAACAGTACCGTTGTTGATGGTCAGTTTGGCGCCGCCAAAGTAGATTGCCGTCTTCTCTGTCGTAGAGATTGAACCATTCTTGTTCGTGCTCGAATCGTCAATGGTCAGACTGCCAGCCGTCACTGTAATCATGTTATCTTTACTGCCGCTGATGGTATGGCCATTCAAATCCAGCGTAATGGTTTTCTCAATGAGAATCGAACTAGTGACGTTAGTAATATCACCCACCAACACAATAGTTGCGTCAGGATCTGCGGCGTCAATAGCCTCTGCCAGCGTAGCATACTCTATCCCTGTCTCAACGATCTTTGCAACATTCTGTGCCCACGCTTGCGTGGTGAGCATCATCGTCAAAAGAACGAGAATATATTTTATAGTCTTTTTCATATTGTGGTCCTCCTGTTTTAGAATTTAGGTGCGTATGATGGTTCGTCGGCAGGGTCATTATCAAGCTGATAGATGAGGTGCCGCATGTCGATGTTCTCACCGAGGTTCAGGTTGATAGCCTGTTTCTTACCCTCCATGGTGTCGAGTGAGAGTGCGAAGGTGCCGGTGCCGGTGCCGCTCATCACGGTTCCCGTACCCAGAATCCTGACGGTGTAGTTCAGCGTCACCTCAGCCACGGGAGCCTCGGTGCCTGCCACCTGCAGGGGGATGTAGAAGAGTCCCTTACCCTCGGAGATGGTGGTCTCCGTCGTGCCGCTGAGCGTAGGACTGGCAATGGTCAGCGTACGGCTGACGGTCAGCTGTCCGCTGACGATCTCACGCCACTCGGGCATGTTCGAACACTTCAGCACCAGACGAGCCTTGTTGGTCAGGTTCTTGTAGTCAATCTTCACGCTGTTGATGGTCAGCTCGGCATAGCCGTCGAGCTTCTGTGCCAGCGACTCCGTCAGCTTCATGGTAATCTTGTCGCCGACACATGCCAGGGCGTGCTTGAAGGTGAACTTCACCCTTGCGTTGATGTCGGGCTTCTGCTGGTCGAGCCAGGGGGTGTCGTCGGTCACCTCGGTAGAGGCTCCCTCGTTGACGGCATACAGCAGATCGACCTGCGGGTGGAGGGCAGCGGCGTTAAACGGATCCTGTGCCAAGCGGTAGTTCACCCAGGGGTCTCCCTTGTCGTCCCACTTCGACATGTCGATGATGCATCGGCCATCGTCGGCAGGACTCTCTTCGTAGGGAGCGTAGGCGAAGAAGCTGACATACTCGGCAGCGTCGTTCGGCCAGTACTTTGTGGGAGCATAGCTCCACGCTCCGTTGTCTTCGTCATAGCTGACAGGCTGGTTATACATGAAGTCGGGTGACACGGTGGTGTTCTCGTACTTCAGCTTCCCGGTATAGCTGGCGAAGACGCCGAACTTCTGGAAGTTGTCTGCGGTGATGTCACCAAGCGCTCTGGTAAGCGACCCGTTGTCTGTCACGTCGAACGTGATGGGACTCTGTGCGGTCTGCTGACCGTCAGGCGTTGTCGTTCCGTCTTCGTTGCTGCATGCTGTGATGAGCATGGCAGCAGCAAACAATGTGAGGATTTTCTTCATATCTTATATTTTTTTATTTTTTATATTCTTCTTCCAGTGGGAGCACCGTTTTGTCTTTTTTCTTTTTGAAAGAAATTGCCATTAATTTGGAGAAATTTCAAGAAAAGAATTTTCTTCTTATGTCTCATTGATTTCTGGTCCATTTCTGTTAATTTCTTTCGTCATCATTTCCGTGATTCCGTCACTCCGTAGTTCCGTAGTTCCGTCACTCCGTTGTTCCGTGAACCTGTGCTCCAAGTTTTCTCCCTCATTTCTGCCCTGTAGGGGCACCGGCAGGGGACACGCCGGTAATGTCAAAGAGCGTTTTTATTGCTGCCAAGCGCAGAGGCCGAGTATGTCTGGACTATGCCGAGGCAAGCGAAAGGTCGGACCGAGTCCGAAGTTTTTTTGAGAAGGCGGAGTCGCCGGATTCTCACCGACGGCTCTGCCTTTATTGAAGAATATTATTCTTTAGGTTGTAATATTAATCTCCAGCCATCTGACAGGGCGCCACCCTGACCCAGAACTCTGTTTTCGGTGGTACCATCAATTGGTGCGTCAGACTTAATCCATACATAGTAACCGGTCGCACGTGTGAACTTATAGTAAGTGCCAGTGAGTGATGGAGTAGTAGTATTTGCGTACTCGGTAGTCTCGGTCAACGACAAAGTACCCTCTGCACCAGCAGGATCTGAACTATTTACAAGTGTATATGTGAAGGCTGTGACGTTAGCTGCTACGGCCTCTGCAATAGTTGCAGGCTGAGAAGGAGCAGGAGTCGGATCTGGAGTCGGAGTATCCTCGGTATTCTTCTTAATGTTTACATTGAAGAGTGCATTCGTCTGGTTTGCTGCATCATCTGCGGTCTGATATACAGGAACCTCAGTATCAGCGGTCAACTTCTTCGGGTCGTCAGCAGTAGCTCCATCCTGCACGTTATTTCCGAAGTCAGCCAGATTTACAAAATATGTGCCGTCAGCACCAGAACCCTTCACGGAAACTGTAACGATACCATCAGGATTAATAGCAGTGATCTTTGCAGAAGCATCAGCGTCCCACTGTGAAGAGAAGTGGAATACAGTACCTACTTCGATAGCATTGGTATTGCTTGCAGGATCAGGTTCATCAGCGCTACCGCTGTCGTCAGCAGGCTGGTTGTCGGGCAGGTTCACGTTCGTAGGATCAGAACCTTTATCCCAAGGCTCAACCTGAGCGTCAATCTTCACGCTCGTCATGCCGAGGTGGATGTTGATCTGATACTGATAGCCAGCCTTAAAGTCTAAACCATTGAAGATGTCAGTCTTCTCGATGATGTTCTCGATGTCGCTACCGAAGTCTGTTGAACCAGACAGCTTGCCAGGCAAGTTGCTGTCAAGGGTCAGCACACCATACTTAATCTTCACATTAACCTTCTGGTTCTCAGTATCACGAGGGATAACATAGAAGTAGCCGTTATTCGTTCCAGGATCGCCACCGAAGAGCAGCTGAGTGATGTCGCTGCCATGCATGCGTACACCAGGGTTCTTCTGACCGTTTGCTACACCTGCATAACCGCCATTGAAGATAATGGTATCGTTACGTGTCGTGGTGTTTGCAAAGTTCTCGACAATCTCAGGATTCAGGTATGCGTTCTCCTCTTTCTTCGTACCGCCATCAGTACCTTCCTTACCGTCGGAACGACCATCGTTGAAAACTACGGGGCTGAAATTCAGCTCCTTACCGTTGAGGTCAGTCCAAAGAGGATGATCTTTCACATCGTTGTTCAGGTTCAGGGCACCCTCCAGGGCGAAACCGTCCATCTCCAACGAACGAACGAAGATACGGGTCTTAGCCATGTCGATAGAGTCAGACTTGAAATCATCAGGGGCAGCATCAACAGCAGGAGTCTGCTGGTCGGCAACGTAGTCGATGGTAATCTTCACCTTTGCCAGCGCGTGACGCAGGTTGAACTTGATCTTGCCATTCACGGGGTCAGACGGCTTCAGCAGGTTGAGGAAGGGATAGCCAGCCTCATTCTTGGTAACGGTTGCAGATGATGCCTGAATAGGAGCCCAGGTGGTAGGATCTGCATTCACACCCCACAAGAGGTCAACAGAAGTAGCAGGATCGGTATCAACACGATACTTGATGATGGGGTCGCCCGACACCTTGTTGCTCTTAATTTCAAAAATATTGAAATTCTGCTGGTGCTCAGCGGTCTCGGTCACATCGGCACCTGTCTTGATAACGGGCTTACCCGTTGTAGGCTCGAACTGAGTCCAGGGAGCATAGGCGAAGAACGTCACGTAGTCAATGTTGTCAGAGATAGCGGCATTACCGAACTCGTTCGGCCAATACTTCACGGGCTCGTATGCCCACTTGCTACCATTCCATACAACTTTCTGGTTGTACATGAAGTTGGGGGTAGAGCTCTGGTCATACTCCTTCTCGTTGGTGTAGAATGCGAACACACCGAAGCCGTCTGCTTGATGAGCGCCTTCCTTGATGTTGCCGTCGGTGATGTCACCCGGGGTACCGGCACGTGTCACACCACGAAGGGTATAGACATCGAAGTTCACGGCTGAATTGTCCTCAGCCAGCTTCTGCTGGTCCTGGACGTTCAGCTCCTCACTGGTGCAGGCTGCCATCATCATGGCTGCGGCTGCAAAGTAAAACAGTTTCTTCATATTAAAAAAAATTAGTTATTAAAAAAATATTTATTCTTGCTATATATTATTATATGGTATAGGTTTCTACGATTAGAAATCGACATGGACGTCAGCTCCATCCTCCCAAGGCACGACGACACCGTCGAACTCCATGCCGTTGTAAGGCTCCACATAGGGCAGGTCGGGCTGTCCGTCGAAACCGTCAAGCAGGTCGATACGCAGGGCGTACTCGTTACGGAAGACGTTGATGAGGTTACATACGTCGTAGTGGTAGTACAGCGTGGTGTAGCGGTCGCGCAACACCAAACGGAGGTTCAGGCGCATCTCGCTGGGGTTACGGCTGGCGAGCTCCTCGTAGCTATAGGCATCGATCTCTGCCGACGTGCTGTACTCGCGGTCGGAGAGCGGACGCTGCGGCACGTGGACATCCCAGTTGCGGTTCTCGAAATTCATGGGTCCCCAAGTCTTGAAGGTCTTGGCAATGTAGCCTACATTGTCGCCCGTGACATGGATTTCCCAGTCTTCGAGGTTCAGCAGACAGGGCGTATCAGAGCTGATGCAGTTCACGAGGTAGTAGCCGTCTGCCACACCGGCAAGCGAGGCATGAGCCTGCCAGAGATAGTAGATACCTCTGATATATACGCGGATACGCATGTTCCAGGGAATGATGAGCGGCTCCATGTTGAACACCTGCTTGACCAGCGTTGACTGGTAGGTGTCACGCTCCTTGTAGGGAATGTACTTATCGTACTCACCACTGGTGACGTGCATGTGGACGGTGTCGCTGGCAATGTTCTCCGGTTCGTTAGCAAGGGTATAGAAACCATTCTGATTCTTCTTCGGCAGCGGCTGTGCATAGCAGGGCTCGCCGAAGAGCTCGGGATAGTCCTCGGGCTGGTAGCTGTTATCAGTAGCACGCACCTTGGCGGTGTTGGCAAAGTCCATACCGACGAACTCCTGGCGACCATACTCCTCGGGAGAGTAGTCGATGACCATGCCGTCGTAGTCGCCCTTGCTGAGGTAAGCCTCGAAGTGACGTACCTCGGAAGTGGTGTATCTCATGGACTTACGTCCGTCCTTGGGGAAGAACCATACGGTCATACCATCAGGGTCGGGAGCCGGATCAATATTGGGATTGATGCCCCACTCACGGAAATAGTTTCGCCAGTCAATGTCAAGTTCCAACGACTTGTACTCGTCCTGATAAACCCACAGGTCGCGGCGGCAGCCCATCACAAGGACGAGCAGCACGAGCAGCGACAATGCTAAATATATTCTGCTTCTTTTCATCTTTCTTCAGGGTTTTTGCGGTTAGACTTCTTCGCACCGATGATGTAGGCAATGGTGACGTTGACGTGTGTAGCGCCAATGATGTGCTTCCAACCGGTGTCCTGCCACATCAGGTGGTCATCGTACTCCTCCTCGTGACCTACGGGGAAGAGGGTGCTGCCAAGGTAGTGGCGGTACTTCGTGGGAATATAGCCAAAGGCGATACCACCATCGATGGCCCACTGGTTACGTCGGCCGAAGCGGTGCTGGTAGCCGATGTTACAGTAGATATTGGCATACTCGCCCTGATAACCCTCGCTACGCTTCCACTCGAAGTCGTAGTAGCCCACGGCAGCGCCGAGACCGATATGCCAGCCGTCGAGCGTGTGGTGCTTCTGGCGGTTGCCCAACCAGTAGCGCAGCTCTACGCCGGCGTTCAGGCACTGCTCAGCATGGGTGTTGTGGCTCCAAATCCACCAGGGGCAGAAGAACTCGGCCTCGATACTCCAGCGGTTGGTGCTGCCAAGGGAACGCTCCACCTGGATGTTGGGAGCGATGACGCCCCACAGCAGGAGGTTGGTCTTGATGGCCCATGCGGGGTCGAGGTCGATGGGAGCCTCGTACTGCGGACAAGGCTCGGGCATATACATAATGGTATCGCGGATGACGATGGTGTCCGTGCCACAGCACAGACGCTCGTCGGGCAGCGGGGCAATGATAGCCAGACCGGAGCTGCGCAGCACAGGCAGGTAACGCTCGTTGAGCACCTGCCAGACGGCACCGCCCTTCAGCTTGTGAAGCAGCTTCTCACGGCGGTCGGACTGCCAGTTGTCCGTCTCGGGACGCTTGCCAAGAATCTCGAGTACCTCCAGGCGCCAGGGCTCATCACTCTGCTCAATCATGTTGTAGAGGGCTCCCCAGCGGGCACCCTGGTTGACGACAGTGATGTTGCTGACCATACCATTAAGGCGCTTGAGCAGTTCCTTGCGCAAGGCAATACCACGTTGTTCACCAAGTCGGCGGTTGAGCTCGGCAGGACCCTCTGGCGAGGCACCTGCGTAGATCTCAAGCTGCAGCTCCTTTGACGAGCGGTTGCCCCAGAGCATACGTGCTCCTTCGACAAACGAGGCAATCTTCTCTTCGTTATCTGCATACTGGAGGTCAAGATCACTCTGACCGACGCGAAAATGTACTTCCAGAGTGTCGTTTGCGTAGTCGCTCTGGGCTGTTGCTGACTGTAGCGGCAATAGCCAGGCTACAAGGAGCAGGTAGTAATAATGTATCCTTTTCACGTTATATTATTTTTTTGTTTTCAAAGGAAATTAGTGGACATCAAATGTGACATTGATGTCGCCCTTGTCGGTGGTAACCGTCACGCTTGAGGGGAGGCCGGAGCTGAATGCCGTAGCGATGGCATTCACCAGTGTGTTACCAGTGGCATCTTCCCAGTTGCTGCCCTTGAGGGTGCCATTGGGGTTCCACGTATAGTCGGTTCCCTGGAAGGTCAGCTTCTGGATGCCGCCAGCGCGGTAGAGGGCACCTAAGAAACGGGCAACGTCGTTGACGATTGCCGGACGGCTACTTACTATAGCCGTAGCACCTGCATACGTATTGGAATAGGTAAGACCCAACGGGTCGCCTGCGGAGCTGATAGCCCATGTGCCACTGTAGTCGAAGTCAGAATAGTTGTATGCAATGGCATACTGCACAGCCTGATAGAGTGTCAGGTCAGGAATGCTGACTTCGACGGGTGTGGTGTCGGTCCAGTCGGTAATCTCTGCATCAATCTTGACGCTGGTCATGCCGAGGTGAATCTTGATGACATACTGTTTGCCGGGCTCGAAGTCCTTGCCTGCACCGAAGATGGCTTCCTTGCTGAGGTCGTTGGTGATGGACTTTCCGTGAGTGACACGGTCTGCCAGCAGGCCAGCGACGCGGCCGTCGATGGTCTCCACATCGTAGAGCAGACGAAGGTCAACATTCTGACCGCCGTTGCGGGGGATGATGTAGAAGAAGCCCTGGTCTTCGTCAGTGATGTCAATGCCTGCGGACGTGGCGAAGAGGAACTGCGAAGTGGCGGTGACGCCAGGGGTCTTGCCTGTGCCGTCGGCCGTCCATGCAGCAAACTTATAGACGCCATCCTCCAGCACGGGAGCACAGAAGTTCTCCACGAGTGTGGGGTTGAGCATGGTGTTTGCCTCGCCATTGTTGAAACCATTGGCTGTTCCCTCGTAGCCGTCGCGGCGTCCGTCGAAGAACTCCACGTAATCAGCGAATGCCAGCATCTTGTCGCCGTCGATGTCCTTCCACAGCGGTTTGTTGGCCTCGGTATTGTTGAGGTTCAAGGCACCCTGCAGGGCGAAGCCGCTGATGGAGGCCTCGCGGAGGTAGATGCGTGTCTCGTCAGCCTTGAGTTTTCCGGCTGCCGGACCTGCCGGTGTGGCGGCATCGTCGATGAAATCGATGGTCACCTTCACCTTTGCCAATGCATGACGCAGGTTGAAGCTCAGCTTGCCGTCAGTAGCACTCGAGGGCTTCACCATATTAATAAAAGGATAGCCGGCCTGCGGAGCAGTGGTTCCTGCGATGGGCTTGTAGTAGTCGGAGGGATTCTCCTTGGCAACACCCCACAGCAGATCGACAGAGGTCTGCGGGTCGGTATCAACGACGTACTGCACGATGGGGTCACCCATCTCGGTGTTGTCCTTGATGCCGATGATGTTGAAGTTCTGATCGCGAGCAACAGTTGTCACAGGCTTTCCGGTAGAGGGCACGAAATCGGTCCAAGGGGCATAGGCGAAGAACGTCACATAGTCAGTTCCCTCAGAAGCGGCTTTCTCGCCGTACTCGTTGGGCCAGTACTTGACGGGCTCGTAAGACCACGTGTCGCCCGTCTTCACCACCTTCTGATTGTACATGAAGTCTGGTGTAGCTGTCTTGCCGTAGGTAGCTCCGTCCGTGTAGTAAGCAAAGACACCGAAACCCTTGCCACCGATATTGTCGTTGGTGACGTCGCCGGCTGCTCCTGCACGGGTCAGACCACGCAGGGCATAGGCATCAAATTTCACCGTGGCATTGTCAGCCACTTCCTTCTGGGTGTCAGGCGCACTGAGTTCCTCACTGGAACAAGCTGCCATCAGCATTGCAGACATTGTGAAGAATAATAGTTTTTTCATTCTGTATTGTTTTTATGTTTATTATCTTAGTTAGTTAAGAAATGTTCCCAAAAATGCAGTATTTAGGAGCAATTTCGAGATTTTTGGTTATAGTTTGGACGACAAAGTTAAAAAAAATTATATAAACAAGCAAACGTTTACGTATAATTTTTTTAACGTGTTAAGGATTTTTAACTATTAAGGACGGAGGCTGCGGAGGCTGGAGAGGCTGTAAAGCTGCGGCAAAACCGCAGCCTACGGAGAACCACGATGGAGGCTGGAGAGGCGGTGGAGGCTGGAGAGGCGGTGGAGCTGCGGCAAAACCGCAGCCTACGGAGAACCAGTATAGAGACTATAGAGGCTATAGAAGCTATAGAGACTATAAAAACTATAAAAAAAGGAGCCCACGGAAGTGGACTCCTTGTGATGGAGGAAGCTGTCAGGCTTCCTGGCTATTACTCTTCAAGCACTGACTCGTTGGCGAAGTCGAGAACGTTCTTGCGGTTTGCCTGCATGCGCTCGTACTCCTCCTTGGAGCCAACGATGATCTTGTCGAACTCACGCTGACCAGTACCGGCAGGGATGAGGTGACCGGTGATGACGTTCTCCTTCATGCCCTCCAGGTAGTCAACCTTACCGCGGATGGCAGCCTCGTTGAGCACCTTCGTCGTCTCCTGGAAGGAGGCGGCAGACATGAACGACTTGGTCTGAAGGGCAGCACGGGTGATACCCTGCAGGATCTGCGTTGACGTGGCGGGCACGGCATCGCGAACCTGAACGAGCTTCATGTCACGGCGCTTCAGGCTGGAGTTCTCGTCACGCAACTTACGGGCGGTGACAATCTGACCGGCCTTGAGGTTCTCGGAGTCACCGGCATCGGTAACCACCTTCTTACCCCAGATGCGGTCGTTCTCCTCAGCGAAGTCGAGCTTATCGACAATCTGCTGCTCGAGGAACGTGGTGTCGCCCGGGTCGTTGATCTCGACCTTACGCATCATCTGGCGAACGATAATCTCGAAGTGCTTGTCATTGATCTTCACACCCTGCAGACGATAGACGTCCTGTACCTCGTTGACGATGTACTCCTGGACAGCCGTGGGACCCTTGATGGCCAGAATGTCGGCAGGCGTGATGACACCGTCGGAGAGCGGTGTGCCGGCACGAACGGCGTCGTGCTCCTGTACCAGGATCTGCT
>JAEEGJ010013751.1_pt1 | contig 19489 bp, 20 predicted proteins | sample 8958761 | NCBI WGS metagenome assembly JAEEGJ01 (sample SAMN16246546, study PRJNA631951) | gut metagenome | biome: gut microbiome; feature: rumen; material: RS-attached | host: Bos | place: Iran: Karaj | collected 2018-10 | reverse complement strand
CTCTGCCCTTGCGGTGGCACATCACATAAGCAAACGGCAGCATGCACGCTATCGCAAGCACTGCAAGCGCCACTCTCGCCGCCCCGCCGTCAAGCTCGAGGTTGCTGTAGACATATTCCTCGATTATTGTCGTAAAGAGCATGGTCACGGTGAGCATTCCCGCAATTCCAACAAGCAGTTTTGCCGCGCGCCCCTTTAAGTACTTTTTCCAGTCGCTGTCGAGGTCGCTGGCACCCTTGTCCTGAGAGGTGTAGCTTGAAAGCTTGCAACTCAGGTTCTTTGGCAGGATGCGATTCACCGCAAAATATACCTTTTCGCCGTTTCTTATGAATATAGGCGTAGTGAATGCCGTAATTACCGAAACACAAACAATTATCGGATAGAGGAAATCGCTTATCACGCCGAGCGAAGAGCCGAGCGTTGCGAGAATGAATGAAAACTCACCGACCTGGCACATGGAGCAGCCCACGCGGACCGCCGTTTTGAGCGCCTGACCGGAAATGAGGCAGCCGATGCACGAAAACAGCATCTGCCCCACTACTACAAGGAGCGACAGAATGAGTATCTGCGCCCAGAACTGCAAAAGCATTCTCGGAACTATGAGCATTCCCACGGATACGAAGAATACCGCGCCGAAAAGATCCTTTATCGGCTGCACCAGATGCTCTATGCGCTCCGCCTGCACGGTACCCGCAAGTATTGAGCCGGCAAGGAATGCGCCGAGTGCCTCCGAGAAGCCTATACTTACGCTTATAACGACCATAACAAGGCATGTGGCCAGTGAGAACACGAGCAGCATTTCGTCGCTTAAAAGCTTAATTATGCGCTTTAGGAGCGTAGGAATGACATAGATACCTATAATCAGAACCACGATTAAGATGAGAAGCAGCTGAGTCAGCTCCAGCGCCAAGTCTCTTCCCGAGAAATTCCTCGTAACCGAAATCGTGGTAAGGATAATCATCATAAAGATGCCTGCCATATCCTCTATGACAAGCGCACCAACAACAAGCGTCGCAAACCGGCGACGCTTAAGTCCCATTTCCTCGTAGGCCTTTATGACTATCATCGTCGACGACATTGATATCATGCAGCCTAAGAATACGCTGTCCATCGTGGACCACCCCATAAGCTGGCCCGCCGTGTAGCCGAGCGTAACCATTGCCGAGATCACAACAACTGCCGTGATGACCGCGCCGCCTCCGACTTCCGCTACCTTGTGCAGATTAAACTCAAGGCCTATGCCGAACATAAGGAATACGATTCCGATGTCCGCCCAGAGGCTGATGTTGTCAGAGCTGATGACCGTAGGCAGCCAGTCGAAATTCGGGCTTATCAGGAATCCCGCAACGATGTAGCCGAGTACCACAGGTTGTTTAATTTTCTTGAATATGACTGTTACTATACTGGAAGCCGCAAGGATAAGCGCGAGGTCCAGAATGAAGCTGTCAAGGTGTTCCATCTTGCTACTCGATGCCTCTCTTAAAAATTATGCTTACGGTGGTTCCCACATTAAGCGCACTCTTTATCTTTACATCCGCATCCATCAGCTCCGCAATCTGCTTTACGATTGAAAGCCCAAGGCCTGCGCCGTTCGGATTCGGGTCGCTGAGACGCTGAACTCTGTAAAAGCTCTGCGTAACCTTTGGAAGGTCGTCGGCAGGTATACCGATACCGTTGTCCTTTACGTTCACGAAAACAAAGCCGCTCACGCTGTTTGCCTCGATGCTGATAAGACCGCCCTTTTTCGAATAAACGATGGCATTGTCCACAACCTTTTTCAACATAGAAACAAAGCGTTCCTTTATGCCCTCGATATAGAGGCCGTCCTCTACGTCGATGTCGATTTCGATGTCCTTGTCGCCGGCATATTTGCTGTACTCTTCCATAACCTCGTCGATTGCACTGTCGACATCAAATCTGCCGCCCTGCGCAATGTGCTTTTTCGTCTGAACATTGGAGAAGAGAACTACGTCCTTTGCCAGATTGCTGAGCTTTTCCGCGGAATTTGTGAGATTTTTTGTATTCTGGCGAATGAGCTCACCGCGATATTTGTTTGGATCGATTTTGAGGTTCTTTTCCTCGTCATCGTCGAACATGGTCTTTTTCTTTGGATCGAAATAGCTGTTCTTTCTCTTGCGTGCCTCTGCCTCTGCCTCCGCCTGCATTCTTTCGATGTTTTCAGCCTTTGCGATGCCGAGTTTGTCGAGTTCCTTTGTGCACTTTAAGATTTCGCTTACAGGTGGCTCGAATGCCTGGGAAATCGAATATACGAACTCGCTGCGCGCTTCGTCGTTTTTCTTTAAGCTTTTGTACGCATCCTCGAGCAGGTTGTACTGGTCCACAAACGGCTCAATTGTAAGCTTGTATCCCGCAACCGCAAAAAGGAGCGATCCCATTATGCACGGAATTATCGCAAATAGGATGTTTACGTCCATCAACGCTGTAATTGTAAACACCAGAATATTAAACACCGGAATTAAAAAGGATGTTATTACAAATCCGCTTTTCATAATCTCTGCCTCGTTTCTGTCTCGTTTTCTTTCCTGCCTTAAATCTAAATCCCCGTTTTAAAATAAACTCCGTTTCTAATGTAAATAAAGCGCAAATAAAAATCAATAGGATGAGATACGATTCAACCTCACCCTATATGATAACATATAAATTGTACTTTTTTCAAGAAATTGTTTGATATTTCTCACAATTTGTTGCGATTTTTTCAAGGCCTATGCCAAACTCAAGTCCAAGGTCAAGCTCGGCGCGCTTAAAGCTCTCCGGCGAGTAGCCGAGGAAGAGAATGTCGCCGGCTTCGGTGGTTCCGCTCAAGTCGCGGGCTCGGTTGTCTGCCTGCCCGGACTCGGAGAGAATATTAAGCGAATCGTTGAGAACCGGATTCGTAAATTTGAATCCCGGTTCGCTGCCGAAGCCTGCAGCGCTGCCCGGGCCACCCGAAACATTATCGACGATTCGGGCAAATTCCTCTGCCCTTTCCCTATCCTCGGGTCTGCCGAGGACCGCAAAAGCTATGTCCATTTTGGATAGAACGCGCATTTTCTCCGTGCCCATGGACGCGGCCGAGCCAAAGTCGAAAATCGTTAAGTCTATATTTAACCTTGCGGTTAATTTTTCGATGAATTTAGCCGCGCTTTCAGCATTTTCAACGCATAACGGATTATATCCTTTTCGGAGCCCGATCTGCCATACTCCGTACTCATCAGGCATAATATAGCTATGGATTTGCTCTTCAAAATCGGTATCGGTCAGGAATTCGCTTTCGTACATCAGCCTGTCAATCGGCCTTATAAAAGAGCTGTATTCCGGACCGAAATTGCTGAATGTGAGAAGGAGCACCCTCCTTCCGTGAAAAAGAGTAAAGGTCCTTGCGAGCCCCTCCGCGATGCTGCTTACTCCGCAGCCTCCTCTCATGCCGACTATTCCGATTGTTAGCCTTTCCTGCAAAAGTGCCGCTTTGCTGAGTACAGGGTCTGCTGCGCTTTCACCGTGCGGTCCATTCAACCCGTGCGCACCGGCCTCTGTTCCGCCTGCTTCACTCATAGCCGCCTCAATCTCAGCGGCTATTGCGTGCACGTTCATATATTTGTAAATACGCCTGCCGCTTACCAAAATATAATCTTCCGGTGCGCGGTCTGCTATACTGCTCGGCGCACCGACTGCTTCACCGCCCGGCCCGTCGGCAACTACGTTCACGCTTATCCCCTTGTAGTGAATACCCAGGCTCCGCGCCAGTGCCCTGCCGTATTCCAAATCATCTGTTTCAATATTAATCTCCCTTGCTTTTTTCATCCCAATCGTTCCTCCTACTGTAATATATTGTCATTATATCCGCAACTATCCATATTGTCAACAGATATTTTTTTCCATTCACCCGGGAGGTAACCCGTCACTTTTCTGAACGTGGCGGCGAATTTGCTTGCGTTGGAGTACCCGCACATCCCGGCGACCTCTGTCACCGAGAGAGCGCCGCGTCTGCAATTTTTGTTTTGACCGTTTGCCACACATCGGCACCATTGAAATCCCGAGGAATATTGCATATAATATTGGAGGTGTGATAACTCACCACGTAGACGGGAGTGAGATTTACAATGAACGAATTCTTAAAACTTGCATTTCTGTTTTTTATAGGATGCACTCTCGGATGGGGGCTGGAAGTCTTTTATCGGAGATTCAAAAAAGAAAATATTGCCCGGCGCTGGATAAATCCCGGCATGCTGGTCGGACCGTACCTGCCGATTTACGGGCTGGGGCTTTGCATGCTGTATCTTCTGGCGGGGCTTGAACACACAGCCCTTATTTCACACATTACCGTTTTGTCGAAGGTGCTGCTTTTCGTCGTGATGGCCGTTTTCATGACCTTGCTCGAGTTTACTGCCGGCATCATATTTATTAAAGGATTAAAGGTAAAGCTCTGGGACTACAGCGCTGAAAAGTTCAACATCATGGGCATCATATGCCCGCGTTTCAGCTTCTTCTGGGCCCTGCTCGGAGCGGTTTACTATTTCTTTATCCATCCTTGGATAGAGGGCGCACTTGCTTGGTTTGGCGACAACCTTGCGTTCAGCTTTGTCGTGGGAATGTTCTTTGGGGTGTTCGCAATCGACCTCGCTTACTCGTTTAATCTGCTTGCTAAAGTCAGAGCCTTTGCCGATGAGCACGATGTGGTCGTTGTCTACGAAACTCTCCGTGCGGAGGTGCTGATGGCCGCCGAAAAGAAGCGCAGCGAAGTGCGTGCAGTGAAGAGCGAGCTCCTGCAAGCCGGGAGCGAAAAGCTTGATGCACTGCCGATACGTCCGAAGGCAATCGACTGGTTTATGCGGCTTCACTCGGATGTGCCGCTCCGCGACCACCTCGAGGCCTACATGGAAATAGTCGACGCTTTTGATCCGCCGAAAATTAACGAATAAATCCTCATAAAACTATTTTTTCCACTGAAAACGTTTAAGATCTACCTTTCCGTCCACGACCTCCACGCCTTCGGCGCGAAGCAGCTTTGCCTGTGCACCGGCGCCGCCGAATGCAAACTCTCCCGCAAGCTCTCCCTTTGCGTTAACTACGCGGAAGCACGGAATGCCGGCCGGATCGGGATTTTTGTGCAGCGCATTTCCCACAGCACGCGCCATCTTGCGGTTGCCGGCTTCTGCTGCCACCTGCGCATAAGTCGCAACGCGCCCATAAGGGATTCGCTTCACCGCCTCGTATATGCGCTTTGCCGGGCAGTCCGAAATCAGCTCGTAGCTGTCCGCAATCATCTTTTTTATGTCCTCTTCGGGCACGCTCCCATCGAGAATTATCGTGTTCCAGTGGAGCTTGTTCTGATGATATCCCATCGTGACGGATTTGTACTTTTGCCGCCACATAAAGCCCACCTCCGGGTCGGCCTTCACATTCAGGTTTATGTACCCGCCACGCTCGTAAGTCCACAGAAACGCCTTTTTATTTCCTTTGTACCTGACAAGCTGCCAGTTTGTGTCGTTAAACGGCGTATCCTCGTAGGTGTCCGGAAATGTCAGCCCGTAGTCGAGCGCCTCTCTTCTTGTTTTCATATTACCTCCCCGGCTGCTACAGCCAAATATAAGGTTTTCCCTACGTAATATTATACACATAATATCTCCGAGTGAAAAGTAAGTGCATAAATTGCAAATTCTATACAGATTTAATATAATAGCCATATGGAGGCAACATGAAAGGCAAAGTTTATTGTATAGGAGTCGGCCCGGGCGACCCGGAGCTTTTGACACTAAAGGCTGTCAGTTTAATCAAAGAAAACGAAGTATTCGCTGTGCCGGGCAGCAATCCGCGCGAGTCGGTGGCTTACAAAATCGCTGCCGCGGCAGTGCCGGAGCTGGCGAGCAAAGAGCTTATCGCACTGGAAGCACCAATGGTGCATGATCGTGAGGAAATGCGCAAGGCCCACAGCCATGCTGCAAGGCAGATCGGCGAGGTTCTGGACAGCGGGCGGAATGTCGTCTACCTGACGCTTGGCGATGTCTCGATTTACTGCACGTTTACCTACATTAGCCGGCTTCTCGAGGAAGCGGGCTATGAGGTCGAGCTTGTGCCGGGCATACCTTCCTTCTGCGCAGCTGCGGCAAGGCTTCACACGCCGCTTGCCGAGTGGGACGAGCCGCTCCACATTGTGCCTGCGCTGCATAATGCGGGTGAAGCTCTGAATGAGCGCGGGAACTTCGTTCTGATGAAGTCGGGCAGCCACATCGGCGAAATAAAAGAAGCCCTTCGTGAAAAAGGACTTCAGGTTTGCGCAGCCGAAAACTGCGGCATGCCGGACGAAAAGCTCTATAGTGACATTTCCGAAATCCCGGACGATGCCGGATATTTTACACTTATAATAGCAAAGGGGCTTTAACAGCCCCCTTTTTTATCGTCTTTTATTGCTATATTGCCAGCTCCTGGCCCGGATAAATCAGGTCAGGGTTTTTGATTATGCTGCGGTTGTTATTGTAAATAACGGTCCACTTGCTTCTGTCGCCGTAAACCTTACCCGCAATTTTGTTGAGGCAGTCGCCTTCCTTAACGACGTAAATCGTTGCAGGCTCCGTCGTTTCGGCCGCCTGTGTCTGCGTAGTCTTTGCAGGCTCTGCTTCCGGAATAATATAAGTGTCATAATATTTATCATAGAGGCCGAGAACCGCGTCCGCGCCCGGATTTGTGGAAAGAGCCTTTTCAAGGACAGTCTCCCAGCTGCCGTACTTATTAAAGAAAAACTCAGGCGTGCCGCCGTTTTCGTTGCCATAGGTTGCGAGGTTACTCTGCTTTACGGTCTCAAGTCCTTCCGGATCGTCCTTGTAGGATTCGAGGCGAATCTCGTTGCGTCTGGTGCTTACTGCGCGAGCGATGTCTTCAATGGATTTGCCCTCTGCCTTCATGGTCTTTATCATGGTGTAAAGCTCTTCAACGCTTGCGTGGTAGGCTTCGCGGTCCTTGCGCATCTCTGCGACCACTGCTGCATCGGACCAGTCATACTTTGCGTAGCCGCCGAGCCTGGTGGATTCAGGGTTTGGCGAATAACCGTAGACAGCATTTGGGTCTACAATTATGTCCTGCGCCGCCTTTGGATTTTCCATAGGGTCATGCACATAAGGCGTAGCCGCAAATGCAGCTGCAGGCAATGCCATAACAAAAGCCGCAATAATTAAAAACAAAACGGATTTCTTTAATAGATTTCTCATTTCTTCTGTCTTCCTCCGATTATTATATTTATCCTATACAGTTCGTATACAGTAATTTTAAGCATTTTATCCTCTCTTTTCAAGAAAAACAGCTCATTTATTTTTGCGATTTGTAAAATACTGGAAATAATCGCCCAAAAACAAAAATTTTCTATCCCCCCATAGGGTATTTTACAACCCCCGGGGGAGCTTGTTTTATCATTTTGCACTGATAGAATGTATTTGTATGTAAGGTCCTTCCGGACGGTAAGTATTATCAGGAGGTATTTGCAATGGCATGTTTTTTAGTTCCTACAGGCGAAGCAATTGTCGCAACTGTTGTTGGACAGATTGAGAAAAAGAAAGTTGAAGAAAACAAGGTTGAAGTGGATTCCACAAAAATTCCTTTCACCAGAAAGTTAAAGTGGCTCACTAACCTTCTTTGGGGTGGTGCCGTTCTTTTGGCATTTGAGCACCTCTGGCACGGAGAGGTCGTTCCATTCCCACCATTTTTAACAGCTATGAACGATCCCGGCGATACTGCCGAAATGTTGCACGAGATGAGCACGGTCGGAGTTACAATGGCCGTTATCATCACAGTGGTTTGGATTGTAATGTGCATCGCAGCAGATGCAATCGCTAAAAGACCTGTTCAAGACCAGGCACATCAGACAATCTAATTTGGGGGAAAAAAAAATGACTTTACTCATAACAGTTTTTGCTGCGATTATCACAACTATCGTTTGGTACAATCGCAAGAATGATAACATGAAGCTCGGCGTGCTGGTATCCATGTTCTGGGGTGCTTCCCTGATGTGGCTCGGCGATGCAATCTTTGGCTATGTGGAAGATGGTGCCGACTATTTCACACCTGCTCTTGAGGACATGATCAACGACTCATTCCTCGGTCTTTCGGTTGTAGCTCTCGCCATGATTATCTGGCTCGTAGTTCTTTTAATCAAGGACCCAAAGGGCGTAGTAAGAAAAGCAATCACAAAATAGGCTCATTATAAATCACGAAACCTCCGGAATCTATTTCCGGAGGTTTTAATTTTCATCTAACCATTTTTAGCTGTTTAGTTTCTTCATAATCGAATCATACCCGAGTATGCCCACGAGTTCTTCGAATTCGCATCCAAAATAGCCGTCCACTTTTTCCTTCAGCTCGCTTTCGGACATTTCGACATCCGTTTCATTGTAGTACTCCAAGGTCCCTTCAAAATCTTCGGAGGCCTCAAGTTCTTCTTCCGAAGCTATCCCGTCCCCGTCCAGATCAATAAAGTTTATCATCTTTACCCAATAATCGGTCGCAAGCTCTCCCTCTTCATGCTTTGACATGAAATCGGTGTAGACAATTGCACCCGCCATGTCGGCATTTGTGTTGCAAAAGATGCCTTCCTCCGGCAAATAGGAATAGCCCGCATTTCCCATCGCGCCATACGGCCAGTGATCCATCAGGCAGCGCACCGCCCCATCTTCATAGGTAAAGAGCGACATCTGATAACCCGGCAAATCAGCCACAAGCTCCGGAACTCCGTCTGCATCAGTGTCAACGAGGTCGAATTTGTACTCGTCGTTCTCCGCATGGTATTGCTCTACCACCTGCGCATAAGCCTCTTTGTACAGGTCCTCCGGCGACGGTCCTCCCGTCGCAAACCCTACAATTACCAGCACAATCAGCGCCAGTATGAGTATCGTTATCATTATCGATTTATTGGTATACATATATTGTCCCCCCAAGCAGTTTACTTTAACTGCAGCTTTATCTTTTCGACCACCGAAAGATCAGCCGGCAGCCACTTCACGCTGTCAAGCTCGCCTGCCGCAAGCCACTTCGCCGCCTCCGCTTCCTTCAGGACAAGCTCGCCGCGCTCGATCTCCGCCCAGAAGCAGTCCATCGACAAGTGGAACTTCGGATAGTCATACTCCACCGTTGTGATGAAGTCGCCCACTCTGATTTCTGCCGTAAGTTCTTCGCGAATCTCACGCACAAGCGCCTCCTGCGGGCTCTCACCGGACTCAATCTTGCCGCCCGGAAACTCCCACCAGCCCTTGTAATCGCCATACCCTCTGGCCGTGGCAAATATTTTTTCTTTATCGTCTCGTGCGCCGCGGATAACCGCAGCAACGACGCGGATGGTTTTTAATGTATCCATAGCCCATATACCGTATACTATCTTATATTGTTTAGCGAGAAGGCAAGGTTCCCCTTGCCTTCTCTATACACAACATTTATGCGTTATTTTTTGGAAAATCGTTTTGCGTATTCGCATAGCCTCGCAATATTTCCCTCATCATTCCAAATATCTATGGCAATGCCTTCATTTTCTGCGAATCCCAGGTATGAGCTAAAACCTAATAGGTACACCGCTATTGCCATTGCTATATCATCATTATCTCCTCCAGAAATCTTTGCAATCCCCCTTAACTCGTCAAGAACTGAATCTTTCGGAACAGATACATCTTCTGATGAATGAACAACATCTTCGACAACTACGGGTAATACCATGCACATTTTGAAAAATGCATCTTTTTGTCCAGTCACTAGCGCATAGAACTGATCCAAACTTACACGTCTAATTCTTTTATGCGAAACAGTATTTTTGTCAACTGTAGTTACCCACTTTACATTCTGAGAACGTTTTGCAATAGCCTCTACGAGAAAACATGCGCAATCATCATCTTTTAGCAACTGATTTTGCATTTTGATATACGTTTTGCCTGCAGATGAAGAATTCATCGTATTATGCTTATTCTTCATCTCAACATATACTTTTTTTACTTTGTCACCATCCGGCAACAAAATACCATCATTATTCGTATATATAACATCCCAGCCGCCTTCTTCACCATTTTCTGGAACATGACAGTTCTTGAAATATTGGAAAATGCGCTGATGGAAGTACCCTATATCATTATTATTTGACTTATCACGCTGCCTAAAAATTTCATTTCCTATTATCTCTTCCCAAGTATTTTGATAAACAGTTTTATCAAAAATCATTTTTATGGGATCAATGATATTCTTGTTAAATTTTGCGACATCAAATGGTTCAAGCTTTTCCCCATATTTTTCAATTGTGGTTTTTACATGGTTCTTAAACTCTTCTTCCGAAATAAAAGTTAACGGCCAAGCCATATTAATTGCCCTCCAATGCATTGTGAATACTCTTTGCTACTTCAAAAGCTAAGTTAACTGGAACTGCATTTCCAACTTGCTTGTATTGCGACATAACATTACCGCAAAATTCCCATTCGTCAGGAAAACTTTGACACCTTGCATTCTCCCTAACGGTAAAAGGACGGGCTTCTAGCGGATGACACCTCTCTGTTTGCTTCTGAGAAGGAGATGTTAATACAGTCAAAGATGGTTCCTCCATGCTTAACCTCCGTAATATACCTGTTCTGCCACCGCCCATGTTCCAACAAGATTTCATATAAGCTTTTGCTATTTCTGGGTCAATATCTCGCCAATATCCTCCTGGCGGAACCATTTCAAATATTTTCTTTTTTGCTTCTCCGTAAGGTACTCCCAGACTATCCGGAACATTATTTAGGATGTCTTTTAAAACCGGTTTATACGCATGTGGTTTTGGGAAACTAAATTTAATCTTGTTTTTTAAATCCTTGCGAATGCCTATTGTCATTAAACGTTCCCGTTTCTGCGCAACGCCATAATCCCAAGCATTCAAAACATCGCGTTGAATGTCATACCCCGCTTTTTTAAAGATTTCAAGGATACATTCATATGTTCTACCATTATCATGGGTAAGTAATCCTTTCACATTTTCAAACAAAAACATTTTAGGCTGCAATTTTTCAAGGAAGACAGCATAATGATAGAATAATGTTCCTCTAGCATCTTCAAGTCCCAACCGCTTTCCCGCATAGGAAAATGACTGGCAAGGTGCCCCGCCCGAAAGCAAATCTAACTCACCCTTTTTTATTCCAAAATACTCTTCTAAATCAAGTTTTGATATATTTGCAATATCATCGCAAATCACACGCCAGTTCTTTCTATTTTTCTCAAGCGTATCACAGGCATCTCGATCAAATTCTACCAATCCTAAAGTTTGAAATCCGGCCTTTTCTACCCCTAAGGCCAGTCCACCTGCTCCAGCAAATAACTCGATTGTTGTTAGCATCTATCTATTCTCCTCCTCGCGACCATATGTTCGTGCGTTTATAGTATACCACAAATATTAGTCAAGCGGTTAAAAACATTTAAATACACTCGCTTTTTTAAGTAAATCTTCGGCAAATTCAACAATGCATTGTTGCTTTTGCCGGAGCGTCTGTTTCCAACGATTCTCGGCCTTCCTACACTTTTTCCGACATTTTTCCACGGAAATTTGGGCCGGATTTTACACTTTTCCACGCACTTTTTCCGACATTTTTCCACACATTTTTTCCGAAATTCCTGCTTTCTATTGAACAAAAATGCGGATTCCGCATTTTTGTGCAATACGTTTTCCTATTATTTCTTTTAGATAAAGGCTATTATATTCCAGCTTTAGCATTGAGAGCAATTCTACATCATGCAAAACGCCGTTTACTTTGACAACCTCTACAATTACTACAACAAGCCGTGCGCAACGGCAGTTTGAAACTTAAAAGAGCGGAGAGCATAGAAATGACCGATTTCTCGATCCCTTGTGACTAATTATTTCTGCCATAGCAATTCTTTGTCTCCATCATACCATTGTATTTCATTGGAAACATCTAATTCTTCACATATTTTTCTAATAAATGCAATTTTTTGTTCATAGTTTGTCTTTATTGCCAGATAAACTGGCTGCTTCCCCTTTATATCAAGTTTACTTTTTGCAGCAAACATACTCGTAGATGCGTTTGGATCTAAAGTAAGTGTTTTTTCATATTTTTTTATCACCTCATCAAACTTATCCTCCTTGTTTTCCAGGATAGAAGTAACCGTTTCCCTTATCGCTTCAGTAGGTGTATCTACCTTTTGAGATTCTCCAAATAGTACAACCCTATCCACATTATGTTTTTTCCCATTCTGCGATACAGCAACAATTTCTGAAACCACAGTGGTCATAGCGGAAAGCCCTAAACTATTAATAAATTCTTTACTTATTTCTTCTTGGCTTTTTTTGCATTTCTCTCCTACCTTATCAATAGCTTGAAAGAACGGTATTATCGAACGATATTTGTCACCTTGTCTTAATTCGTCGGCCTTTTCTTGCGCCTCACGATAGGTGCTGAACACTTCCACATCATCAATATTCTCAAGCATTTCAGAGTACTGTTTTTCGTCATAAATCTGCATTACAAGGCTAACCATTAACAATGCATTCTTATATTCTTCTCCTTTTTCTTCTCTTTCGTTTTTTGCCACAAGCGAAAGTAGTTCAAAAGAGTTTATAACACGTTTTAAGGTTCTAGGATTCGGTCCCAATGTTTCTTTGATAAGATTACATATAACATCAGTATATTCTTTAATCTTATCGCCTACAGATGTCTCCTCAATCATGTTCTTAATCATGTATTTCTCAGTAGGCATTCTGAATGGAAGTTGTATTATCTTATCAAAGAAGCTACGACACTTGATATCATCCATGTCCGAACCATATTTTTTTCGTATTCCTCGAACAACAACATCATAATCTATCGCCAAAACAAAAACACATTTTTCGACGTCCATAAAGAGTTTAATTGTTTCCAAAAGAGCTACTGCCACTTCTGGATTAAGCCTATCCAAATCATCGATAAAAATTATCACCCGTCCATTATCGCCCGATGCCTCAGCGATAAGATCCGCAAAATTTTTCTTCAATTCTGTGATTTTTTTATTTTTTTCAGTTACTTTAGTAACTAATGCATCAACGTCATCCGTGACCCTACCAAAGTCATAACCAGTCGTATTTTTCACATACTGGGCAGCAATATCTACAGTAACACTAGCTATAAATGTAAGTACCTTCTTTGCTTTCTCATTCAATTTCTTCTTTTTATTGGCGTCATCGACTTGAGAACAGAGACTTTCCATCAAACAAACCAAAAAAGAGGTATATAAGTCTTCTGATGAATTAAATTGCGAATATTGCCATGTATTAAAATATATAGTATGAATGGCATTGTCGTATTGCGCTCCAGGCGTTTCTCTCTGTTCGCTTATCTGATTTTGGCCAATCTTGTCTAATCTGGATTGCATCATATTGATAAATGATGTTTTTCCAGTTCCCCAGTCTCCCTGTAACGCGATTGACATAGGAGTCCAACATCTTATTGTGAAATCTACAAGTGCATCGATATAATTTTTTGTATCTAACAAGTCCTTTTCCGACCGTGCTAGTGGTAAATCTCTTGCTCCGATCTTCTTATTATCCATATAACTCCTCCTCTAAATTAATTGGTTTACGATGTATTGGCGAGATGATAATTTACAACTATACCTATATGGTCGATTCCTGCATACTTGATGACCTTTAAGCGTAATATTCTCTTTCTATTATAGTCCTATTGAACAAAATTGCGGATTCCGCATTTTTGTTCAATACGTTTTCCTATTATTTCCCATTCAGATAAAGGCTGCTATATTCGGGTTTAAGCATTGAAAGCAGCTCTACATCATGCAAAACACCGTTTTTCCGGCAGTTAGCCCGAAGGATTCCCTCGAAATGAAAGCCCAGGCTGTCGTAGAGCTTTCTTGCCGGATTTCCGGTATAATGGTCCAAATACAGTCTTTCGCAGCCATATTCTTCAAAAATCAGCTGCATCAAAGCCAGCATGGACTGCTTGCCGTAGCCGCGTCCCCTGTTGGAAGTATCAGCTATGTATATCCTGAATATCTCGACCTTCCAGCCTCGTATCAAATCTGCGAGCATTGCTCTGCCAAGCTTTTCACCGGTGCTTTTATTAATAATAGTGAAATTCACAGAGCTCGGATCATCTGTCCTATGCACAAAATCGCGCCACACTTCTTCCATGGACTGGTTCTCGCATATGCTGAAATACCGAATCGTCTCGGTGTTGTATTCCCATTTGTAAAAATCTGAAATATCCTCTGCAGTAGAAAGCCTGAGAATCAAGTCCGGAGTCTCAATCTTCCACACTTCCCCTGCTTCATCCCTAAAAAAACTATAACCTTTAAGCATAACATCCTCTTTCTATTATCGCCCTATTCGACATTTTTGCGGATTCCGCATTTTTGTTCAATACTTTTCCTTCACCATCAACCACGCCAGAACGTGCATTGCCTGGAGGAAGCTTTCGTCTGCAATCATTTTGTCTATTTCCTCCGCCGTGAGGCGCGCTACGTTCAGGTATTCGGCCTCGTCGAGGCTCTGCCCGCTTACCTTTCGGCAGTTTCGCGCCCTATAGATGTAGGCGTAGTTGTCGCAGATTGTAGCCTGCGACGGCACGGCAAATACGCGCTCCCACTCATCCGACTCGTAGCCGGTTTCCTCTAAAAGCTCGCGCTTTGCGGCATCGAGCGGGTCCTCGGCGCATGTGTCGCTTGGATCGCCGTACTCCTTGCCGTCCTTGCGCTCAATTCCGCCTGCGGGGAATTCCGTTGTGACCTGCTTGATCCCCGGCCTGAACTGCCGTACGCAGAGGAAGCGTCCTTCTTTATCGGAGGCCACCACCACGACATAATTTCTACAGCTGAAGCTGTAGAACGGGCCAAGCTCTGTCCCGTCGGGGAAGCGCCAGTCGGTGCTGCGAAAGTCAATCCACTCGTCGCGCACGATGTGCTCCGTGCGAAGCTCCTGCCAGGCCAGGTCGCCGTCCATGGCCGGCTTTACATTTTTAGCATCTTTCATAACAAAACTCTTTTCTCTATTTCAATTTATGCTATAATCTTTTTTAATATAATACCACACGAAAGGAACGAATAAAATGCAAAAGAAATTACCGATTTTATTTTTGATAATAATGATTCTGGCGCTCGCGGCTACCGGCTGCGGAGGCGCAGGCGCTGACAGCGCGGCCGGCGGCGCAGACGCCGACGGCTCCGGTAGCCCGGCAAGCAGCGATACTCCGGACTACGAAATCTACAAATACATGAAGATTTCCGCAAGCAACTCTTCGGAGCTCTACTACCCTGCGCTCTTCATCTTTGACGATCCGGGCGAGGTCGCAAACGGCGATAACGAATATCCGCCTTGCCTGATTGCAGAGTTTGACCAAAGCACAGGCAAAGCAACCGCTGTAAAGCTCTATGCATTCTTCCTCGACTACGATGACGATGAGTGGGTAAATCAGGCGATTGAAACCTACGAGGGCAGTGAGCACGAGGATGTCACCTCCGTCACAAAGGGGCGCGTAAACGATTTCGTTTCCTACCTCTGCGCGGAAATCAAACCTGATTCATACGGCTACGACCAGTACATCCAGAACCTTTTCTACGACCAGAACATCGAAAAATACAAAGACGACGTTTACTTTGACAACCTCTACAATTATGACACCGAGCCTTGGCATGAAGAAGGCGAAGGTTACTTCGAGGACGCCCTCTCGATGAAGCGCATAGAGTGGTCAAACTCCGAACTCAAGCCATTCTAAAAAACGAAAGGATAGCCCGCAGGTCTGCGAAAGCTATCCTTTTTTACATTTCTTCATTTCCCGCCGATTTCTCGCCAATCTTTTCCCCCATCACCACGGGGATTTCGTAATTGCTGCCAAGCTTTCCCGCAATGTCCTCGCGAAGCTCCGCCCGACCCGCCGGAATCAGCACTATCACGGTCGAGCCGCCGTACTCGAAGTGGCCCTTTTCCTCGCCCCTCACGACATCGCAAGGCGCCGAGGCCTCGTTCACAATCCTCCCGACAAGCATCGCACCGACCTCCATCTGCACCGTGCGCCCGAAGTTTTCCGTGTCAAGGACGGCATACTCTCTGCTGTTCTCGACGAAGACCGGACAAGTCTCCAGCGCCACAGGCCGCACCGTGTGGAAGATTCCGTCCAGCTTCCTCCTCGCCACAAACCTGCCCGACTCGAACCAGCTGTAGCGGTGGTAGTGGTCGACACAAAGGCGGAAGACGAGAGCGTAGCCCCCTTCGAAGCCTGCCGCCAGCACACTGTCGTCCAGCAGACGGCTGATTGTGAACTTGCTCTGCTTCACGCTGAGGACAGTGCCCTGCTCGATCCTGTAAGCACTGAGCAGTCCGTCGCACGGCGATGTCAGCGCGCCTGCTTCCGCATTAATCGGCCTCAGCCCGCTCTTTATCCTGCGGCAAAAGAAGTCGTTAAAGCTGCCGATGTCATCCAGAATGTAGTCTTCGGTCCGGATGCCGTTTTTTCGCACGAAAGAACCGATCAAAAGCTTTGAAAGCCGGCCGTCAAGGATGCGTCCCGAAAGCTCGGATACGCTTCGGCTGACCAGCGGCTTTAATAATATCCTGCCGGGCCGCGTCCTGTATAAAAACGTTAACATGTTCATATTTCAATATCCTCTAGTACATGTGGAACACAATCACGCTGAGGATAAACTCGATTGTACCGATGATGATTATCGCCGTCAGCGCCTTTTTACCCGGCTTTCTAACCTTTACATTCAAAAGGAACGCAATGGCCATTATCAGCATCAGAATAAAGTATATGATCGTCAGGTCCCATCTGACATAGAAATGAATCAGCATCTCAAGCGGGAACACCAGCGCCGCTGCGGTTACAGGCAGGCCTGTGAAGTAAGCCGTGCCGGTTTGCTTTGCTTCCTCTTCTCTGATTTCGGTCGTCGCGTTGAAATATGCGAGCCTGATCAGCGCCGCAAGGACGTAGATTACAGCAATCATGAGCAGCAGCACCAGCATCGCATAGTTGCCGTCATAGTCCCTTCTGCGCACGAGCTCTGTGAAGATACCGCTGATTCTCAGCTGTGCCAGGCCGATTGTGGCCGGCAGAACGCCAAAGCAAATCATATCTGCAAGCGAGTCAATCTGGATACCGAAATCCTTTTCGAGCTTTGTTCTGCCCTTTTTGGTCCGGGCCACTCTGCCGTCGAACGCATCGAGGATGCCGGAAACCATCAAAAAGAAGATTCCCACCTCGGGGTGCCCGATGCCGGTCGTGGTAAAGATTATGCCCGTCACGCCCGAAGCAAGCGACAGGTATGTCAGTATCACAGTATAGTCGTAAATTCCAATCATTTTCCCTCTCTCCTTTTTTCTACAATTATGCCTCTATATCAATCCGAAGATTATGCTGTAAGCCAGTATGCACCAAGGCTTTCCGAGTATGATTATCCAGATGAACTTTTTGGAATCCATGTGAATCAGTCCCGAAAAGTAGCACAGAAAATCGTCCGGAAACATCGGAAGCAGCGTTGCAACAAACAGAAAGACATCATAGGACTTTTTGTTTGCTATTTTGGCTTTCCATTTATTGTACTGCTTTTCCGAGAACAGCGAAATAACGAGGTCCACGCCGTATTTCTTTGCGAGGAAATACGCCGCGATCGAGCCTGCCGAAATTCCTATGTAATTACAGACAAATCCCGTCCAGGTACCAAAGCTGATTGCGCCCGCAGCGCAGCCCAAATATCCCGGAAGGATTGGCAGCACCACCTGAACCGCCTGAAAAACCGTCAGGAACAAAGGAGCCGCTATTCCAAAGCTCTTCATCCATTCCTGATACTCGTCAACAGAGTCAACCCTCGCGCTGAGCATGAACTTCACGAATACAAGCAGCATCACAATCAGGACTAAAATCGCGCATATTTTTAATTTTTTAATTTTATCCTTCTTTACATTGCCTTCCATTGTATTCTATCAGTCTTTCGCAGTCTTTCGCCATTTTGCGCTTTTGCCTATAATCTATAATTATAACATATCATGCTAACTTTATCTATTATTGCCCTTTATACTTTCCCAGCCCTTTTTCAAGGTCGGCGATTATTTCGCTGCGCAGCTTTTCGGGGCGGATGATTTCAACGCCGTTTATGTACTGCAGCGCCCAGTATTTCATAGCCATAGGGCTGGCCGTGAGGCTGATGCTAACCTTGCTCTCGTCGGCAGTCTCGGAAATGGTAATGTCCTTGCCGAACCAGTCAATCACCTGGTCTACTATAATTTTGTCCGCAGTAAAATCGATGCGCTCCGGCTCGTCGGAGAACATGTACGGATAAGCCGATCCGAGCAGCTTGTAGTCTATACCGCGCTCGTTACCGGGAACCTTCTTTAGCGGAAAGGCCTTTTCATCCAGGATTTCCATATTCGTAATCCTATCGAGCCTGTAGTTCTGAATCGTTTGATATCGATCGTTGTAGCCGCGCAGGTAGTAGCGCTGGTTGTGGAGAAGCATCAGGTACGGGCTTACTGTCTGATTCGAAGACCGGTGCAGCTTTTTGTCGGTGCCGTATTTATTATAGCTGAAAGTGATTTTTCTGGCTTCCTCGATAGCGGTGTGGACGAGCTCGATATTGTAGAAAACCGCCTGGTTTTCAGTCTTGCTCCACTCGTTTACGGAGCGAACGTGGCGCACGCTTGCCTTGAAGTATTTGTTCGAGAGCTCGCAAATGCGCTCAATCAGGTCTTGCGACTGCTTTGCCGTGACATGCTTGCTGGAAAGCACGCCGTCTATTAAAAGTCGCAGCTCGGAGTCGTCAAACCTGCGCTCTGCAATGTAACTGCCGCCTCGCTTTGACTCTATTTCGACGCCGGCTTCCTTTAAAAGCGACAAATTGCGGCCCACAGTTTTTCTGTCCACATCAATACCGTATTGTGTTTTCAGCTTTGTCACGATTTCCTCCTGCGTAATAGGATGATCGTAATCGCTGTGCTCTTCGAGGATGTCCTTAATCCTGAGAAGCGCTAATTTTTTCGGTTCGGAAGCTCCCATACTCGTTCTCCTTTTTTACTTTTTTATACGATATTATAATACGACAGCAGAGGTTTTTTTACAATAAAAAATGGGCGAAATTTCGCCCAAAATCTCTACCCATAGTTTTCCCCTCTATTCGCTTTCCAAAAACAGATACAGCAGCCTATACAGCTCTTTGGCGTCATTTTCCGTAAGAGAAGTCGTTTTGGACATCAATTTCAGTGGGATGTCTTTGCACTTTTCCTTTAACGCATTACCCTCTGTGGTTATTGTTATCAGCGTGATGCGCTCGTCTTCCTTTGAGCGCTCGCGCGTGATGTAGCCCGCCTTTTCAAGCCTCTTCAGAAGCGGCGTCAGCGTACCCGCATCGAGATACAGTATCTCGCCGAGCTGCCCGACATTCACGCATTCCTTTTCCCAAAGCACCATCAGCACGATGTACTGTGTGTAAGTCAGGCCCAGCGGCTTTAAGTACGGCGTGTACCTCGCAACAATTTTCCTGCCGCACGCATAGAGCGGGAAGC
>JAEEGJ010013749.1_pt1 | contig 19494 bp, 19 predicted proteins | sample 8958761 | NCBI WGS metagenome assembly JAEEGJ01 (sample SAMN16246546, study PRJNA631951) | gut metagenome | biome: gut microbiome; feature: rumen; material: RS-attached | host: Bos | place: Iran: Karaj | collected 2018-10 | reverse complement strand
GGATGATTCTGATAAAACTCTGAAAGTGCTGTGTGAATCATGCCGACCTGAGGACCATTACTGTGTGTGATAACCACCTGGTACTCCTGCTTAATAAATTCTGCTACAGCAACAGCTGTACGCTTTGTGGCGTTCCACTGTTCAAGTACAGTTGTGCCAAGTGCGTCATGTCCAAGTGCAATAACTATTCTCTTTTTGCTCATATGATGCCTCCGATTCTCGCCAAAATCTATAATAGAAACTAGCTTTATTTATGTATTTATTCTATCATAACCTGCCATCAGGATACATAATTATCTTCTCTTAGAACGTCTATTATTGGAAATTGCCATTGTTATCAATGTTCCAAGTAACACTCCTGAAAAATCAATCCACATATCTCTGACCTCTCCGGAACGTCCCGCAACAAAAAGCTGTATGGTTTCATCTATAAATGCAACAAAAAGTCCGGCCATAGCTGGAACCAAGAAACGCTTTAATGCTCCGTGCACGTGACTTATAAACTCACTGCACAGCAATATTCCAAGTACCATAAACTCAAGAAAATGAGCTGTCTTTCGAACGATAAACATTCCCGATTCATTATTAAATATAGTAGGGAAAGTCTTTATCAAAAACTGCAATATCGCTCCACTTTCCCTATCTGAAATTGACGATGGCTGAAGACTGTGCCCCCAGATGAGGCAAAGCCATAAAACTATCAGTATTCTTACGATTATTTTCTTCTTATTCATAAGAGGTATTTTATCATAAGTTGAAGCAAAATGAATACCTAGTTATTTCACCTTTGATTTTATTAGAACAAATATGGCTTGTCCCAAAGGTTAAGCTTGGTTCCGATTCCTTTTTCAAGAGCCTTCTCGTAGCATTTCTTGCCCCAAGCCACATCCTCAACTGGCATACCACCTACTGAGTAGATAATAACTTCATCATCTGAAGTTCTGCCTTCTTCCTTGCCAGCCAAGATTGCGCCAAGGTTGATAATCTTGTCTTTAGAAAGCTTTCCATCATGAACAAGGTCAAGCCATAAACAGCCTGGAATATAAATCTGATTGTATGTTGGATATGGATACTCCTCAGCCCATGCTTCGTACAACTTGATGTTGTCACAAACTAGCTTTGCCTTTCCACTACAGATATATTCATCTGAGAAATCGCAGGAACCTGGTACGCAGAACAATGCACCTGGCTTAATCCATTCTTCCTCAACAAATGGATACTGGCTTCTATCCATACCCATTGATGTTGATGTAGCAAAGCTTAAAATATCTGAATCTCTAACGCATTCTTCAAGGGTGTCTACAACCTTAATTGTAGTAAACTGGGGCAGATTCTTTTTTACAAATTCAATACATCTATCAATGGAAGCCTTGCCTCTACCTTTAATCTTTAGTGTATCAAGGGTAGGTCTAAGTGCTGCAAAGGTTTCAATTGCTGTAATGTTGATTACTCCAGGTCCAACAATACCAAGAACCTTTGCATCCTTAACAGCTAAGTTCTTTACACCTGCACCTGGAATACCTGAGGTTCTGTAAGCAGATAGTAGGTTTGCTGACATAAGTGAAAGTGGTGCACCTGTATCCTTATCATTTAACATTACCATAAGGATTGATCTAGGAAGGCCCTTCTCTCTGTTCTCAACATTTGAGCCATACCATTTCATACCAGCCATTGCAGTCTCACCACCAACATAAGCAGGCATCGCCATAAATCTTCTGTCAGGACCGCTCTTTGGCATGTTAGGGAAAATTGGATTGTCTGGGAATGTAATCATAGTTCCGTGCGAGTTTCCATTTTCTCCACCCATCAAGTAATCGCCTTTATCTAGAGTAACTAGAAGCTCCTCCATACAGGAAGTACATGCAACAACATCATTTACGCCAGCCTCAATCATATCTGGCTCACTTAAATATAATAAATCAATCTTTGTATTTTCCATAATGCCATCCTCCTTTTTATCTATATGTTTTAATAATTATTTTCGCTAACTCAGCTTGCTTTTTTGTGGAATTCCAAATATAGTTCATTTTCCATAGCCATAACTTCTTTAATCGCATAAGGCTTAAATAAAGGCTTCTTAACCCTAAGCTTTACCCAGAAGAAGGAGTAAATGGCAAGAACTATGATGGTAACACCAACTATCTTGTAAAGAGATAACTTAACTTCCATGCTTGGATCTATGCTGTATATCATATATGCGGAGCCAAGAATCGCCAGCACTGGAATCAACGCTCCAAAAGGTAATTTAAAGTTTCTAGGTGCATTTGGTAATCTTCGTCTTAGTAGCAATACATCTACGTTTGTAACAATGTAGCTAATCATCCAAAGGATTGCCAAAACTGCAATCATAAATGATATTGAATCTGTAGATGAAAGACCTGTTATATTGAAAAACAGGAAGAACACTGCCTCTAGCACTATTCCAACATATGGAGCACCTTTTTTGTTTGTCTTCTGAAAAAATACTGGAAGTAGCTCTATCTTGGACATTCCCATTAGGATATACGAAAGGGAATTCATTATCGTATTTACGGAACTAATTGCCGCTAATAATGTAACGATTAGCATCCAATATCTTCCAAGTGGTCCAAGAAGCATCCGTCCATATAAGATCTGTGGAGTAGTACTTGATGCCAACTCATCCCACTGTGTATAGTTCTTGAAGCCTAATACCATGAAGATTTGCATTACCAAAATAATTAACATACTTAGAATCATTCCAAGTGGAATATCTCTTTTTGAATTTTTACAATTCTTTGTAAGTGGAATTACATATTCACCGCCTACAAATAGGAAGAAAGCAAGTCCACATAAACCTGTTACACTTTTAAAATCGGAAGCCACAACAGCTGGCTGGCTAACAATTTCGCCTGTTCCGATGCCAAGAGTTCCAAGAATTCCCATTATTGCCAGTGATGCGATAAGTGCATAGGCTACAAAATCCTGAACCTTGATAAACACATCTACACCATTTAGATTTGTAATCATTAGGAATGTAACCAAAATTGCTGTAAACACCCATGAGGGGATGTTGTAATCACTAAACATGGTAGAAAACGTATTTCCGAATACTGCTCCCTCAACTGAGCCAGCAAGGGAATTGCATAAGAGATATCCACCAACCATACAAATAATTGTGATAAATGGTCCTACACCTGCCAAGGAAAACTGTGCTAGTCCACCTGTTAGATTCGGCATAAGTGAATTTAATTCTGCCACGGATAGCAATGTTAGAATATTCACTATACAAGCAATGGTCATTGTGATTATAAAAGGTATTCCAATGCTCCCTGCGCCTATTCCAAGGGATAATAAACAACTACTAGCTACCACAAGTCCTACTCCAGTAGCTATTACACTTCCGAGCCCTATTTTCTTTTCAACCATAGAACACCTCCTAATCCAATGTACCTTCTTTCAAGGCGTCCGTTCCTTCTTCACCGGTACGTACTCTAATTGCATTTGTTACTGGAGTGACAAAAATCTTTCCATCACCAATGTGACCTGTATAAAGGGATTTTTCTACAAATTCAATGAAGCTATCAACTTCTCTAGTTGGCAAAACAACCATGATAACCTGCTTAGAAAGGAGCTGAGGAACCTCATTTTTATCCCTTTCATATTCCTGTGTTCCAAGCTGAACACCACAACCTTTAGCATCGTAAATAGTCATTCCGGTTATTCCAAATCTAGAAAAATTTTCCGTAAGCTCAACTACCTTAGCTTCACGTGTAATAATTTCTACCCTTGATAATTCCTCGATTGAAACCTTCATAAGCATTTCCTCCTAACCTTTATTAAATCTTTGCCTTGAATCTGCCATATCGCAGACCCGATATATCAACGGATGTGAATCCATCAATAATAAGTTTTGCCAACTGTTCCCCTACAGCTGGAGCTATTCCAAATCCGTGACCAGAAAAAGCACATGCAACCACAAGACCCGGAACCTCATCTACAAAACCAAGGACGGGAACTCCATCCTGACAAATGTCTAAATAACCAGCCCAAGTTCTAACTATCTTGGCATTAGCTAGCGCTGGGAAATATTTCATAATACCTCGACAAATACAAGGTGATGTAATCGAAGCATTGCTTGGAGAATTTTTAGGACCAGTGTCCTTGTTATTAAGCTCAAGCCCTGACATTCCTCCAAATACGAATGAACCGTGGTCCGATTGATGTCCGTAGAAATCTGCCTCAGCAGTTCCAAGCATCTGGTCAAACATATGTGGCTCCGCCTCTGTTACAAGGCACTCACATAACTCCTGATGCATTGGAACATCAACACCTACTGTTCCAAGAATCTCTCTGGATTCATATCCTGCTGCAACTACAACATAATCTCCTTCGTAAATGTTTTCCTCTGTGTAAACCTCTCTAAGCTTTCCTTTTACTTTGCGAAGCTTAGTTACCTTCTCGCCTGTAATAAAACGAACCCCCAACTCCCTTGCCTTTTTATAAAAAGCTAAGGTTGTCACCATTGGATTTGCATGTCCATCTGTTGGACACCAGCTTGCGCATGTTACTTCGTCTGAAAGATAAGGATTAATTTCTTTTATTTCATCTGCGTCAATCATCCTAACATCCAAGCCACAAGCTACGGCTCTATCTGTAAGTCCCTGGAGGATTTCTTTATGCTTTTCATTCTTTCCAAGTCTTAGATTTCCATCCTTGTGATATTCACAATCAACTCCTAATTCCTTAGAAAGCTCTGGCCAAAGCTCCTTAATTCCATACATTGCCAGTGGCAACTCTCGTGGATCTCTACCTGATTGTCTAACACCGCCACCATTTCTAGATGAACCACCATTTCCAATATTGTCGCTTGCCTCTAATACAATTACTGATTTTCCCCTTTTACTTAAGTAATAGCTTGTGGCGCATCCAATAATTCCACCACCTACAACTATCACATCTGCTTTATTTGTAGACATTTCAGCTCACCTCCTTGCCAAGTACTTTCATTTCTGTCGGTCTCATAGGAGAACGAGCAGTTGCTGGCTCTAATTCATTAGGATTAATAGCAAGTTCTCTGGCTACAATCCCTTTAACAAGCCTTGAACAAGTCTGCCCCTGGCAAAGTCCCATTCCTGTTCTCAAGTATCTCCTTATCTCGGTCATAGTCCACATTCCATCATGAACCGCTTTTCGGATTTCTCCTTTGGTGATTTCTTCACAACGGCAAATAATCATATCGTCATCTGGCTGTGGCACAAACTCACCTATATCAATTGATCTATCAATTACTACGCTCATCCTTCTCCCTCCTAACTGCATTTGAAAAATCTTGCCTTCATTGCATATTCTTTTGGAACCTTCATAGTTACAAGATTTGTATGATCAAAGGCTTTCATACTCTTGACTGATACAACCTCTGCTTCGCAAAGCTTTTCTCCATTTCTTGATAATCCAAAGCCCTTATCTCCAACTTCTGGTAAAGGTAAAAACTCGTATGGGAGAGTGATTGTTGCTGTTCCATCTCCGCAATCCTCATCTACCAAAAAGATTGCCTGGCCTGAACAACTAGCTACACACATTCCACAATTGACACATTTACTTTCTTCCTTGATAAATGGTAAGCATGTAATATTATTTCCAATTGATATGCATCCTTTGCTGCAAGCATCCTGACATGGGTTACAAGGAATATTTTGCGTACATTCCATAACTGGATGTATCCCTACCTTATGAACAACACCTGGGAAACGTTCTATTTCGTCGTCTGCAACAAATCCCTTTTTAAGAAGGTTAATGGAAATATCTATTCCCTCTTCTGTTTTTTCAATGAGTTTTCCTCTATTCTTTGGAGCAAACATTCCCTGTCTCAAGCTATCCAAGTCTGTTTCTAACTTTTGAATCTCTGATTGCATTTCTTCTTCTGAAATGTAACCTAGATATCCGCATACACAAACACCTGCCATCTTGCCTTCAATCATTGCTGATGATGCTTCTTCAATTCCTGATACATCGCCTGCTGCAAACACGCCTGATACAGATGTCTCGCCATACTCATCCACAATTGGCACCTGACCGCCTCGTTTTGGATTGTCCTCCATCTTACATCCTGCCATCTTAAGCAACTGAGACATTGGAGAGAGTCCAACTGCCATACAGATAGTATCTACTTCAAAGAACTTTTCTGTTCCTTCAATCGGTCTAAACTTGTCATCAACCTCGTTGATAGTTACGCCTGTAAGATAATCAGTTCCATGGGCTTCTTTAATTGTGTGTGATAAGAAAAATGGGACACCACATCTAGCAACCTTAGCTGCATGAACTCCGTATCCTCCAATCTTAGGTGCTGCATCTACTAGTGCCACCACCTCACAACCTGCCTGAAGAAGCTGGAAGGAAACTACTAATCCTACATTTCCGGAGCCTAGCATCAAAACTTTTTTGCCCGGCTGAATTCCATGTATATTCATCATTGTCTGCGCTGCACCTGCACCAATAACTCCCGGCAAAGTCCAACCTGGGAAGGTAACCATATTTTCAGCTGCACCTGTAGCAACTATTACTGTGTCACCCTTATAATGCTTTATTGTGTCACCAATCCTAACGCTCACTTCTTTATCTGAATATAATCCAATTACTGTGGCCCCAAGTTCTACCTTTACTCCTACCTCATCGGCTTCCTTTAACAGTTCCTCGCCAATTCGAAATCCTCTAATCTTTGCATGATGCTCTTTCGAGCCAAAAAACTTATGAATCTGCTTAAATAACTGACCACCAGGCTTGTCATTTTCATCAAATACAATTACTTTAAGACCTCGCTTTGCTGCTTCTATCGCTGCTGATAGTCCAGATGGTCCAGCACCTACAACTATCACTTCATATCTATCCATTAAACATACCTCCCTGCTAATCTATAATTTCTTTCTTTGGATACTACATAGCTTCAACACCGTTCTGTGTCTGCACTACCATTCCCTCCTTAAGAGGTGTTACACAGGTTCTAATATTAGGTTCTCCGTCTACCACCATTACACAGTCTGTACATCTTCCTATGGCACAAAAGATACCTCTTGGCTTGTGTTCCTTTTTTGTGTATCTGTGAATCATCACTCCGTTTGCTTTAAGTGCTATGGCAATTGGTTCTCCTTCATAGCCTTTATATTCTTTACCGTCAAATTCAAATGATACTAGCTTCTTTGCTTCCTGCTTTTCTAGTATTGGATGTTCTGCTATTCTACTCATCTTGACCTCCTATACCTTCTATTTAATCTGTAAGCATTGCTTCCATTTCTATTTCCACGATTTGTGTTGGTCGATTTAATCTTGTTATCTCAACCATTGTGTTTAAGGGTTTCACTTCTTTAAAGAATTCTGAATATGCCTCACAAATCTTTCCTCCAGCTGTGATGTCTGTTGTATAAATGAAAACTGAAAAGACATCCTCTTTTGTTGCACCGGCCTGTTCAAGTAATTTGATCTGCTTATCTAAAACATATTTTGTTTGCTCGTATGCATCTTCACCATAAACTGTTCCATCACTTTGGACTGATGTAGTTCCACCTATTTTTATATATGGTCCAATCTTTACCATTCGTGAGTAACCAACCTTTTCCTCTAATGGTGCACCCGAGCTATAATTTGTTCTCTTCAGTTCCATAACCATTACCTCACTTTCATTCAATTTAAATCTGAAAAAGGCGCTCACACATCTTGTGTGAACGCCTTTGTTCTTAGCTGTTTGTTTTCTTGTTGAGTAATTTATATCATTAAATCTAACAATTTAAAAGCAGATGTTTAATTTATCTGATAAACCATTTGGTTGAAGTGACTTGACTTTCATTTTCCTGTAGATATAATGAACTTAAACAAACGCAAAGGCGCATGGAGTTTTTTCCATGCGCTTTTCTTTTTAGAAATATGTAATTGGAGGCTCTACCATGAATCAACGTCAACTGGCTTATTTTCTAGAAGTTTATTCTACTAAAAGCATTTCAAAGGCTGCTTCAAATTTATTTGTAACACCCCAAGGAATTAGCAAAACTATTGCTGCTTTAGAAAAAGAATTAGGAACAAATCTATTTGAACATAAACATAATAGAATAGTTCCTACCAACGAAGCTGCGCGTTTATCCATTCACGCGAAAAATATTTTAGAAGAATATGAATTAATCACCGACAGATTATTTAAAAGTCAAAGAACAATTAAAAATGTTTCTATATATTGCTCCTACGATTTTCCACAGCTAATGCCAGCAACTTTCTTTAAAAAATTCCACGATAGTTTTCCGGAAATCCAAATCAATATGAAAGAATTTACAGATGACTATATTCTAGAGAGAATAAAGAAACACAAGGTTGAGCTTGGCATTATTCCAGGGCCATTCAACCCACATTATTTTGGCTATGAGCAATTGTGTAGTGAACCATTTTGTTTAGTGGTAAACAAAAAACATCCGCTTTCCAAAAGAGATACTGTATCATTTTCTGAAATAAGTGGAGAGCCAATGGTGGTAAAGGACGCCAAATCCACCACCAGTTTAAATCAGCTATATAGCTTTGACGAACCAGTAGAATTTCCAAACATAATATTAGAAACCTCTGATATTCACCTGATTCATTCTATGGCAGAGGAAAACTATGCGATAGGAATGAGCTTAGAATATCTTGCTAAGAAAAATAAATCGGATAAGTTAAAGATTGTGCATTTCAAAGAAGAGTGGTTGGTAAAAAAACTCTATATCGTCTACAACAAGGATAATATTTTAAGCGCCGAAGCAAACGCATTAAAAGGGGCTATAGTAGATTACTTTAATAACCTACAAGCCCCTGTCTAAAGTATTATTTGAAATATATAAGGAAATGTTCCTCTTTAATATCGTTGTACATTTTGCAATCTAACTGGGAAACATCATATACCTGCACTATGTCCTTAAGCTCATTGGCTCCTTCAAAGGTTAGTGTGATATTTTTAGCACCAACCTCTTTTAGTAGAGCTGGATTAAATGTAGTTCCTTCCCTATTACTAAATACAGCAGTATAAAGTATATCCTGCTCCACCAAATCTTGGAACATATGGCTTCCATAGGAAAGCTCAGGATTGTACCCCGCCTTCTTTTCTTCCATCTCACAGATTGCTTCAAAACCACTTATATCTGCAAATGAAGTTGGCACCCCTAGCTCTGGGGACGATGTGCCAAGCCTTCCTGGAGACATCAAAAACATGTGCTTATCCTTGGTTGGACTATACCAATTCACCTTGCTGATTAACTGCGCCACCTTTGCCTTTTCATAGTGCGGCATGTTGTAATAAGCTATTGGATCTACATATATAATCAAGTCTAGCTTCACCTGCCTAGAAAGTCCCATAGAGGCCCCAAAGCTTTCCAATAAAATCTGTTCTTTCGCCAAATTCTTTGGAATAGATACCTCTCCTAAATCTTTATAGACTTGCAATGGTCGACACTGGAGTAGATTTATCATGTACTCATCATTTTCGGAAAGATTAATAGCATATTCTATATCTACAGGATATTGATATTCATCTTGGATGCATGCCATTATATCCCTTAATGCTCCTATAATTTCTGACCTTTTTACAAGCCCTCTACAGGATACAAACATTACTTCCGTGTTTCTTCCTGTCTCACGCAAGCGGCTTTCGACATCATAATCGTGATCTAACATCATAGTTTTAAGATAGAAGGATAATGTTGGCAGCAGCTGGCTTACCTCAAGCTGCTTTAAGCATCTCTCCTTTGTATCAACCACCTCAATTTTTCTTTGCGAAAACTTATGCATGTCAGCAGAATTCGTATATACGGTTTTGTCAGGTGCAGCTAGGCTAACTAATCTTGGATATGAACCCTCAGTTCTATCAACTGCAGTGGTTCCAAGTCCCATAACCAAGCGAAGCATTCCCTTAGACTGGTCTATATCCTTTATGAACTTGTATGGGCTATAGGAATAGCCTACCCCGGCTGCGCATGGCATGAAGTAATTATCATAGTAAGAGCCTGACACTCTTTGAACCAACAGCGCCATCTGCTCATCACGCTTTTCTAGACCTCTTCTCTTTCGATAATCTAACGCCGAAAGATTCATTGAACTAGCATAGACTGTTCTTACCGCATTTTCGAATTCCTCCAAACGTTCCTCTTCCGTCCCTCGATTGACACAGAAAACCGATTCGTATTTTCCAGCAAAGGCATTGCCAAATCCATCCTCTAAAATACTACTCGAACGAACTATATAAGGGTCCTGTCCATAGTAATCAATTATATCTCTAAACTCATCCCTAATCTCTTCGTTAAAAACTCCATTTATCAGCTTATCAGAAAACTGCTTGGCCAAAGAAAAGAATCCATCCTCCGTCCTTTGTTTTACACGTAAGTCCCAGAAATTGTTATCAACGATATAAGTGTAATAAACATCTGAACCAATGTAAAAAGAGTCATGGGGCTCAATATTATCGTAGGTCTGTGGCAGCTTGTTGCGCACTATCGTTCTAGACAAAAGCATGCCGCAGGACTTTCCACCAATCATTCCCGTGCCAATCATATGCTCTCGGACTTCAAAATAATCCTCTGGTGTAAAATTGCTTTTCACCATCTGGCGCATTTTCTCATCACGGGTCATCATAATATTGCACATCTTATCAGCGTACTCTTTTATATCCTGTCCCTGTTCATACAAGCTTTTGGCTTGATTAAAAAATCTATCCCAATAGTCTGAATGCTGCTCCTTTTGTGACCTTTGCAGCCTGCCAAGAATCTGATAAAACCTGCTAGCCTTTACTCCATCCAAAATCGGATAAAAACCCCCACTGTCCCTGTCATAAATATGCGGCAAGAGCATTTTTTCATCGCTTCTATTCCAGACCTTTTCCGGTCTCACATAAATATTTTTATCGTCGGAATATACATCTATAAATACTTGAGCTGTGTTCTTGATTTTGTTTATCGCATGGACAGAATGCTTGCCGCGAAGAACTGGAAAATAAGCTACTGTATCTAGCGTAAATAAAAACGGACAAGTAACCTTGAAAAAATTTCCCATCATCAAATCAGTCGCCCAAGCCGCCTGTAGCTCGGATAAGCAATCGAAGATATAAAATGCATCGTAACCCTCTTCAGCAATAATATTGTGAATATCCACGGTAAAATTTTCGAAACGATGGGACAATGGTATTTCGCATTTTTTGATCTCTGGGCAATCCTCAACTAATGGTTCGTGGCTTGCAAATCTAAAATATATAATTCTTCGCTTATCTGCCTTTGCCTGCTCAACATATGGATTCAAAAATAGTTTGAATTCATCTAGCGTAGATACTCTAAAGACAACATTATCCCCCAATCGTATGTAATCCAAGGCTTCATCCATCTGTGGAATTCCCGATAATATCTTTTCAAATGCTGCCATAGCAACCTCCCCCATATTATCCTTCAAAATAGCACAACGCAGTTTCGTTTTATTAATTTCATGAAAAAAAAGCAGACAGTATGCCCGTCGGACATCATTGTCTGCTTCTATTGTTATATTAGCACAGATTGAACTTCGTTTAAAGCACTGCAGAAGTTACTTTGATTTTCCTTCGTAAATTTGAGTGTAATCTACTGTCTTGAATTCCTCAAATTTCTCGTCGCCAATTACTTCTTCGGATGCACCAACTGATTCTAACCTCTTCTTTTTTATCTTATTAAACTCATCAATAGATATAAACTTGCAATCAAAACTTTCATCCATAGCTTTTTGGTACTCGCTGTCTGTATAAAGATTAGATGAGCTATTCTTGTAGCTGACTTCATATGAGTAATACTCTTTACCCTCGTAGCTTAATTTATATGGGGTAATCTCGTCATCTATCTTACTATATTTATTTCTAAGTTCTTCTTCCTCCCCAAAACTTTTATCCATAACGCTAAAGGCAAAGCTACTCATTCCTGAATCAGCTTCTATTGTATAAATCGACTTTGCCTTGCCATTTTTATCTATATAAAAATACTCATCATGAGTATGCATAGTTGGCGGATATGGACCACCCTCTCGCAAAATCCCTCCATTCTTGTTAACGTCAAAAAACTGACGCCCTGTGCTTACCCCAGCATAAATCACCTGCAATTGGTTATCGATATCTTTTATCACAAATTCGATATCTGAAGGTCCCCAAAAAAGGCTTCCAACTAGTAAAACCATCTCGCGCTTTCCATCCATCCCACAGTCGATAAACGAATAGCTTACTGACTCAACTTTGTAATCCAGATTAAGCTCATCATGGGCAGCAAAAACATTGTCTAATGTCTCTACAAATTGTTCAAGAGTGAAATCCTGCTTTGGTAAAAGCTCAATCAATTCGTCTTCATCAACAGAGCATTCTTCCTTAATTCCCAATACATTCTTTCTATAATATGAAAAGCTTATTGTACCCTTTCCCGCCAAAAATTCATCATATTTATCGCCAGATTCATTCTCAACAAATTTGAATTCTCCAAGCGGTTCTTTCTCTTTGTCCGTTTTTTCTTCAGAAGTTTCCGAATCTTTAGCTTCTATATCTTGAGTTGGTTTGTCGACTTCGACATCATCTACTTTATCAACTCGTGACTCTTGAGACTCTTGCTCTGTATTTGTAGCGTTTGCTTTGCTTGGCTTGCACATGTGAAAAATAATAGCCACAATTATCACCACGATAAGTGCCACTACACCTATTATTGCTATTTGTTTTTTATTAAATTTAAATTTTTTCATAAACCTATCCTCGCATAATGGAAACAATGTTACTCAGTTATAGTATTGCTTGTCGTGTACTATGTCAAGTAGTACACTTTGTGCAATTAAATTACTAGCAAGTGGCTGTATTGATGTAACGATTACAGGGGGATGAAGTGGTTAAAGTGAAAAGACGCAGCATTATATTGCGCTCGAGGTCGTCCCGTCTCGATTAAAGTGCTCAGATAAATAAAAAAGAGATATCAAGGTCGTGCTTTTTCTTTATAGGAGATTTCGGAGAAATTTCCTAAATAAAGTAAAAAACAAAAGATAACTTCTGAGATTAACCCAGAAGTTATCCTTATTGTCGCGTGAAATTATAACTTGTCAAATTCTACTGTAGCCTTAAACAAATCTCCATCTATCGAAATTGTCATTTCGCCCTTCATGGCCTCTGTCAGACTACGGGCAATTGATAGTCCAAGACCATTGCCATCAGTGTAGCGTGATCTGTCTCCTCTGACGAAGCGTTCCATCAGCTCCTCTGCAGAAATATTTAGCGCTTCTTTTGATGTATTTCTAAAGGTAAATTGAACCTTGCCAGCACTCTCCTTCAAGTCAATATAACATCTGGTGTTTGGCTGAGCATATTTAACTATGTTTGACATGAGATTATCAAATACTCGCCAAAGATATCTGTTGTCGGCACATAGGTACAATTCATCTTCTGGTATATCTGAGACAACGCTGATATTGTTTGCAGTAAGTTTGTCTGTAAATTCACCAATGGACTGGTTTAAAATCACCTTGGCATTAATCTTTTCCATGTTGAATTTGATGTTTCCAGTAGAGGCTTTGGAAGCTTCAATCAAATCCTCTATAAGCTTTTTTAAGCGACTGGACTGTCTATCTAATACGTCCAGATATTCATTGGCTTTTTCGTTTTGTATATCCTCTTTCTTCAGTAAATCTACGTAGCTAATAATTGATGTAAGAGGAGTCTTTATGTCATGAGACACATTTGTAATAAGCTCGGTTTTCATGCGCTCACTTTTAGTTCTTTCTTCAAGTGCAACTGCTATTCCTGATTGCACCTCATTTACTGCTTTTGCATGTTCCTCCAAAAACAAAGGCATCCCCTTGATATCTACCTGGGCAGAAGTCTCTCCAGCCGCAAGCTTTAATGTAGTAGACTTTATCTTGGCGTAATTATAAAGAAGAATATGAAGCATAAATGCAAACAGTACCTTTTCAATAAACCATACCGGTAGTATATTGCCACAATTAAAACCGACCAATCCCAAAAATTCTAATATCGCAAATACGATAAAAATAAACCAGATTCTTGTTGTCCATTTAATTGTCGCGCAGGTTAACTTTATTTGCTTTTTTATACTGGGCTTTATTCTGTTTAGCCCACCTATGATTACTGTATTTTTCAACAATTGCTTAAGCTTGAAATTTACAGCTATATTAGAACAGAAAATCAAACCAACTGCAGCAGCAACTATATAGAGAAGAGTCCAGACAAGGATTAACACCGCATTGATCCCTCTATTATTATAGGCAAATCCCAATATAAATAATTCTATTACTATTGTTGACACAAAAGCCAAATCTGTTGGCAGCTTGTCAGTTCCCTTAGCGACAACCTCTTTACTGCCGTTCCAATGTCCTGCTGCACAAAGGAATAATATAAAGCTTGCTATTGCTATCAAGAATGATACTACACAGGCTGTAGGAAGAAGGATTCTAAGTGTGCCAGCTTTGGAAGCGATGGATTCTGCCTGTGCGTAAAAGTCTGTTGTGGATACAAAGTTCTCTTTTGGAAAGCAGACAACTGTATATGTCTTAATACTTGCATCAGCTAAGGATACCCCCATCGATGAAAGAGTATTTAAAGACGCCATGTTATTATAAGGATCCAAGGAATCATGGATTTCTGACAAGTCTGCAACATTCTCTAAACCAAGGTATTCTACGTCGCCGTCGTTGCAATTTAATTTTAGGACATAATTCGTCACTGAATTTGAAAGTGGCTCATATGCCTTTCCACCCATCAGCAATTTGCCTTCTATATTTTCTACTGTTGTTTCGTCCTCCGCATCTGAAGATGCTCTAAGCTCATTTTCTTTAAGGGCACTATTTCCCCAAATTTTCTTGTAAATATTATCTGCGTTTCCTGTGTTTATAGTGCTATCTTCAATATACTCAAAGCAGCTAGTGTAAAGAGGATATAGATTGCCATTTGCATATACATATGCTTGCTGTCCAATCAAATCATAACCAATACCATCGATGGAATAATTCTCCATTCGTTCTCCATAATTATTGTAGTATGAATTTTCATCCATTATCGATAAAAGGTTTTTACTAAGATTGAAATTGGCATCCCCTCCGATTCTATATCCAACACTTACGAATGCATTTTTAGGTACATTAACATTTTTGAAATTCGTATATACGTATGAATCTGGGTCATTCAAATCTTTAGTATCTGGATCGTAATCTTCGATAATGCCATAGTAGCAATTCATTGAATCAAGTTTATCTGCATTGAAATTATTATCGCGTTCAGATAAAGCCCACATTGCATAGTCTTTACCAGCCTTGTTATATAAATTATTCCTGAACTCATTTTTATCATTTGAGAACAAATCCATGTCTGCTAATACAGCACTTAAAACTAGACTAATAAAGAAAACTAATGTAAATATTGAACAAATAATTCCAAGAGCTATTCTACTGGAAAGTTTGTATATTCTTTTCATAGTAAGCCTCCTTAAAAAATCAATTTAGGCCTCACCATCCATCTTGTAGCCATGTCCCCAGACAGCTTTTAAATATCTAGGATTGGCGCTATCATACTCAAGTTTTTCTCTAAGATGTCTGATGTGAACAGCAACAGTACTTTCAGCTCCAAGCACTGTTTCATTCCAGACCTTCTCATATATATCCTTTGGAGAAAGGACTTCTCCAGCGTGAGTCATCAGGAGTTTCAAAATGTCATATTCCAATGGTGTCAACGAAACCGGATTTCCATCCAAGGATACCTCTTTAGACTTGTCGTTCATCTCGATTCCACCAACTCTAATTAGGCTCGAATCGTCAGCCTTATCCTGAGAGCCTAGCATTGTGTACCGGCGCAGTTGTGATTTAACTCTAGCCATCAGCTCCACTGGATTGAACGGCTTGGTAACATAGTCATCCGCTCCTATGGTCAGACCCATGACCTTGTCTGCATCCTCGCTTTTAGCGGTGAGCATCACAATTGGTACATTAGAGAATTTGCGGATTTCAGCCATTGCGGCGATGCCATCCATTTCTGGCATCATCACATCCATCAAAATCAGCTGGACATCAGGATTTGAACGCATAACCTCAACTGCTTCTTTTCCATTGGACGCAGAAACAACATTCATCCCTTCACTCTCTAAATAGATTTTCAATGCTGAAATAATATCTGGTTCGTCATCACAAATTAGAATAGTATTCATTCGATCTCCCTCTTAGGTTTTATGATTAATCACAATGTAATTGTAGTCTAAATTATTTTAAGTTCCAATGGGGAAAAGTATTAAGATTTGTTTAAGAAATGAGTATTTTGCGATTTGAGTAATTAATCAGAGATTATTTCACCTATGAAACATCACAATATAATGATATAATAATGATAAAATTACGATAACAGAAGGAGGCTACTATGATTCAAATTAGGCCAGTGTCAGATTTACGTAATAAATTTACAGATATAGAAAAGGAAGTTCAAAACGGTGAACCTATCTTCTTAACCAAAAATGGATATGGATCCATGGTTGTCTTAAGTATGGAAGCCTATTCAAGACTTAGTGCTCCTGAGGAGTTTGTCATGGATGTTGCAGATGCTGCTGAATCTACAAAAGAAAGACTAACACATGATGAAGTTTTTGGAAGTTTAAGGAGCAAATTCCCTTCTTGATAATGTGGAAAAAGCTATAAAAAACAGACTCAATAACCCTGAAAGCTATGAGCCTGTTAACTCAAAAAAGGATCGAAAATATCCTTATTATCGAATTTATGTTGATAACTACATTGTCTATTATATTGTTATAGAAGAAAACAATCAGAAGATAATGGAAGTTCGACGCTTTTTGCATACACTTCAAGATAGAGATAATAAGATATAAAAAGATTTTCATTATTTACGGGACTTTAAATGACGTTTTTATCGCAACTTTAAGGGATCTAACAGTTAAAAAAAGTTGCATTAACTCTGTCACTGTTCGTAAGTTGGTTGCAAAGTTATAATTTACTTATGAGTAAATTATCCAAGGAGCCTATCCAAATCAAAATTGATAATTTAATAAAGTCCAGGATGCCTAGCTTTGCATTCAAATTCTTTAAATATCAAAAAGAAAAACTAACACCTGAATCTTTATATGGATATGTGGTAGATATGTCAGCATTCTTTGAGTTTATTAGCGATAAGAACCACTACTCTATTAAAGATATGACTATGAAGGATTTTGAAAGTATTTCTGAAGATGATATTGAAGAATATTTAAGCGAATCAGAAACATGCAATTATTATGGTGAAATTAGAAATAGATCTATAGCTGCAATTAGGCGCAGATACGCTGTTTTGCATACTTTTTATATGTTCTATTATACAAATGACTTGATTAAATCTATTCCCATTTTAAAGGTGGAGCAGCCAAAACAGCCTAAACTAAGGACGTCTGTACCTTCTCAGGAAGATGCGATTGAATTAATTAGATTTATTGAAACTGGTAGTTTGCCTACGTCACGTGCTGCAGCTTATCAGGAATCAGTCAGAGTACGTGATACAGCTCTAGCAGTTCTATTGATTTGTGTAGGTTTAAAGGCATCTGAATGTGTAAATCTAAATATAACTAACCTTCATTTAGAAGAATCATATATTACTATTAAAAATAAAAAACGTTCCAAAGACATCTATATATCAAAACAAACAACCTTTTATCTTTCTAGATATCTTGAAAAAAGACTATATAAAGTTCCCGAATATGGTCATTACGATGCCTTTTTCTTAAGTCTACAGGGCAAGCGTTTAAGTATGGATGCTGTTGAAGATTTAATTAGAAAATACTCTACTGCTCTTTTGGACCAGACTGCAAGTATGCTCCTAAAGATTACAATATGCTATTTCGTGAGAATATATATTATAGCTCAAAAAATATCTACACGACAGCCGAGTATACAAGATGTCATCCTTATACTATTTTCAATAATTTCAAAGCAGATGCCATTGAGTTCGAAAATAACAAATCAGAAAATATCATCATTTATGACTAAACAAAATCGAAAATAATAAATATAGCGCCTCCCAACAAATGATATGTACCCTCTTTACTGGACAATGAAAAGTTCAGTAAGGAGGGTTATTTTTATGCGTTATAGTTATGAATTCAAAAGAAAATGTGTGGAAATGTATCGGAAAGGAATTCTGCCAGATATTCCCGATGGTGTTTCAAAAGAACATTTTCTAGATCAATTGCGTAAATGGGCTAAGATTGAAGATGCCCAAGGGCCTGATGCTTTGAGGCATAAAGGTGTAAATAAAATATGGACTCCAGAGGAAAAGTTATTTCTTGTTACGAAAGTATTAGCAGGAGAATCAAATAGGTCTGTGGCATGTAATGCAGGAATTAGTGATGGGATGCTTTATCAATGGGTTCGCAAATATAAGATTTATGGGTACAATGGTCTTATACCAAAACGAAAAGGGCGTAAACCGGAGGACCTAGATATGAAAAAAATTGGAACAAGAAAACCACCAAAACCTAATGAGTCTGAGTACGAAGAACTAATCCGCCTAAGAGCCGAAAATGCTTACATGAGGGCGGAAATCGAAGTAATAAAAAAAGAGATCGCCTTGAGAGAAGAAAAGGAAGCTGCGCGACTCAAGGCGAAAAAGCAGCAATCATCAAGGACCTCAGAGAAAACGGATTCCAATTAAAACATCTTCTTAAGGCTATGCATATGGCTAAATCGACTTACTATTTTGAGATAAACAAGAAAGATGTTGTTTGTGAGCGTAATAAAAAAATGCTTGAAGAAATACAAAGTATTTTTGAGTCAAACAAACATAGATACGGTGTGAGACGAGTCCATCATGAATTGATAAATCGCGGGTATCAAATAAACCATAAGCGAGTTCAACGCCTTATGCATGAAGCAGGATTAGTGGGGAAACGCCCAAAAGAAAAATACCATTCTTATAAAGGTGAAGTCGGAAAGATTGCTGATAATATAGTAAATAGGAACTTCAGTACAACTGCGCCTTTAGAGAAATGGACAACAGATGTATCACAGTTTAATTTTTCATGGGGAAAGTGTTATCTATCGCCAATTTTAGATATGAATACAAATGAAGTAATTTCCTATGATTTATCTAAGAGCCCTAATCTTGATCAGATAGACAGAATGTTAAATAGAGCCTTTGATAAATTTCCCTCAGTTGAAGGACTTATATTTCATTCAGATCAAGGCTGGCAGTATCAACATGCGTATTATAGAACTGCTTTAAAGGAACATGGAATTATTCAATCCATGTCTCGAAAAGGTAACTGCTATGATAATTGTGTTATGGAGACATTCTTTGGAAGATTAAAAAATGAGATGTATTATGGTTATGAGAAAGACTATGCTTCTTTTGAAGACTTTTCAAAAGCAGTTGAAGAATATATAGATTACTATAATAACAAAAGAATTCAGGCAAAAACAAAATGGATGCCACCTGTACAATACAGGATAGCATCCATGTGTTCCGCCTAGTTCATAAATATGTGTCCAGGATTCTGGGTACATATCAAA
>JAEEGJ010013748.1_pt1 | contig 19496 bp, 19 predicted proteins | sample 8958761 | NCBI WGS metagenome assembly JAEEGJ01 (sample SAMN16246546, study PRJNA631951) | gut metagenome | biome: gut microbiome; feature: rumen; material: RS-attached | host: Bos | place: Iran: Karaj | collected 2018-10 | reverse complement strand
CTTTTATGTTATCTTCAGAAGGTAATTCTTCTTCATCCATAAACTCAAATACTCTCTCAGCTGCGGCAGCAATAGATTGCATTGTTGTCATTGCTTGAGCAATTCTAGATAATGGATTAGTAAATAATCTAACATAAATCATAAAAGCAACTATAACTCCAAATGTAGTCATATTATTCATAACAAGTAATGCTCCAACAACACATACTGCAACATAACCAAAGTTACCAATAAAATGCATTATAGGTTGCATAATACCAGATAAGAATTGACTCTTACGATTACAATTATATAAATTGTTATTAATTCTATCAAACTCTTTTAAAGCTTCTTCTTCTCCATTATATGCTTTAACTACATTATGACCAGAATAAATCTCTTCTATATGACCATTTAAATCTCCTAATTCTTTTTGTCTTTGAACAAAGTACTTTTGAGATTTCTTTAATAATATAAATGAGAACAAGAATCCAAATATACTAGCTAAAATAGCAGTACATGCCATAATCCAATTAGCTACAAACATCATTACAATAGATCCTAAGAATAAAGTAGTACTAGCTACCAAAGATGATAATGATTGATTCATTTGCATTCCTATAGTATCTACATCATTAGTTACCCTAGATAAAACATCTCCTGTTTCATGAGTATCAAAATATTTTAGAGGCAACTTATTAATCTTAAGACTAATATTATTTCTAATTTTTTTAGTAAAACTAGTAGAAATATGTGCCATAATTCGAGCTTCTAAATACCCAAAAATTGAACTAAGTATATAAATAATAGCTAGTATTAAAGATCTATGCTTTAATTTATCCATATCCATTTTAGATTCTATTAAAATCTTAATAGATTCAGGTAGTTTATCTAACATTTCTAATAAAACATCAGTTACCATCAAATCATCCATTGAATTAATTATATTTAAAAATTTTATTTGATCTTTTACACTTATTATTACTCCATCTATAGTAATATCCTTTAATATTAATTCTTTAGATTTATCATCTAGCTTATTAAAGCCTTCTATAAGAGCACTTGTATTATTATCAACAATAGCATTACTTTTATCACTATTTATAATATCAGTATCTTTATCTTGATTTAAATAAGACATATAATTTTTCATTGCATTACTATATATTTCTTTAGATATTGTTTGAATCCTATTTATATCCGGTTTAATCCCTTCTGATATTACATCAGTTACTTTAGATAATCTATTAGGAGCAATAGTAGAAAGTAAAGCACTAAAAGATGAAAGTAATAAACATAATATTAAGAAGATTCTCCATTTATCTAATTCTCTAAATAGTTTCTTCATTGTTCCCTTAAAGTCTTTTACCTTCTCATTAACTCTCATTCTTCCAGGTCTAGGCATGATTTAATTCCTCCTCACTAAGTTGTGATAAAGCAATCTCTTTATATACCTTACATTTCTTTAATAGTTCTTTATGCGTTCCTACTCCAACACATTCTCCTTTATCTAAAACTATTATTTTATCTGCATGAATAATCGTTCCAATTCTTTGAGCAACGATTAAACATGTTGCATCTTTTGTATATTTCTTTAAATCCTTACGAAGTTTTGCATCAGTTGCATAATCTAGTGCGGAAAAAGTATCATCAAAGATATATATTTCTGGCTTACGAGCTATAGCTCTAGCAATTGACAATCTTTGTTTTTGACCTCCTGATACGTTAGTACCGCCTCTAGCAACATGACTATCTAGTCCTTCTTCCATTTCATTAACAAAATCAGTTGCTTGAGCAACATCTAAAGCCTCAAATATTTCTTTATCAGTAACTTCTGTTTTACCATTATTACCAAATTTTATATTATCTCTAACACTACCAGTAAACATAAATGCTTTTTGAGATACATAACCAACTATATTATGTAAATTATTCAAAGTATATTCTCTTACATCTACACCATCAACATACACTTCACCATCAGTAGCATCATAAAATCTTGGAATCAAATTGATTAAAGTTGATTTACCACTACCTGTAGATCCAATGAATGCAACAGTTTCTCCTTTATTAGCAGTAAATGATATGTTTTTAAGCAAATAATCATCAGCATCAGGATATTTAAAACTTACATTTTTAAACTCTACAGTACCAACCTCTTTTGGTTGAGAATTAACACCATCATATATAGATATATCAGATTTTAATACTTCATTTATACGATTAGCAGATACTTGTGCACGAGGTAAAATCATGAATATAAATGATAGCATTAAAAATGACATAATAACTTGTATTCCATAACTAGTAAATACAACCATATTACTAAATAATGTTAATCTAGCAAACATACCCATATTTACCAATAATAATGCTCCAAAGAAATATATTCCTAGTGTTAAAAACTGCATAACACTACCCATTATCGGATCCATTAAAGCAAATGTTTTTTGTATCTTTATGTGTGTATTAGTAATATCTGTATTAACTTTTTCAAACTTGCCACCTTGAAAGTCTTCAGCATTAAAAGCTCTAATAACTCTAACACCCATTACATTTTCTCTAGTAGCATTATTCAAGTTATCAGTATATTTTTGAACTTTTTTAAATAAAGGATTAACTGTCAGAGAAATAATTGTAACAGTAGTTATTAATATCAAAACACCTGCTGCTACAAGCATACTTAATTCAGCACTCTTATTAATTATTTTACTAATTGCCCATACGGCCATAATAGGAGCTTTAATCATAGCTTGTAGACCCATCGCTATTAACATTTCTATCTGACTAACGTCATTAGTCGTTCTAGTAATTAAACTACTAGTTTGAAATTTTTTCATCTCTGATGTGCTAAACTTTTGAACTTTTTTAAATAACTTGCCTCTCAATATTTTAGAAAAACTAGCAGACAAACCGGAAGCAAAATACCCAATAAACACTGTTGATACAGCACTACCTAATGCACACAAAAGCATCATACTTCCACTTTTAAATATCTCATTCATCGTACTTCCATCAGTTTGAATTAAACGTGTAATCTCACTCATATATTCAGGAAGTTTTAATTCTATCCATACCTGAAAGACCATAGCAATAATACATATAATTATTACTACTACATCTTTTTTAGTAAAATTTCTAAATAATTTAATCATATTAAATCCTTTCTAAGTTCCTTTTAACTTTATTTAGGAATCTTCTAAATTGTTGATATTCTTCATCGCTTATTCCATCCAATAAAGCTTGCTCAACAAACTCACGATCTTTTTCAACCACTTCTACTTCTTTCCTACCTTTATCAGTAATAATAATATTCTTCTTCCTAGAATCAGTAGCAACTTCTCTTCTAATAAGCTTGTTCTTTTCCATCGTATCCAATACTTCTGAAGTGGTAGACTTATTTCGATTTAATATTGTCTCAATATCTTTTTGACAAACATCTCCACTAGTTTCTTCCAAATAATGAAGTATTCTACCATGCAAAGGAGATGTATCAATATCCAACTCTTTCAACCTGGCGTTAATCTTCTTAAATAATTCACAATTAAAATCTTTAAAATCATACATTATAGAATTCTTTTCCAAAGTAATCACCTCGTTAGTTCGTATCCGAACCATATAATTATAAAACATCTAATTTTAAAGTTCAATACTTTTTTCAAATAAAAAAAGGAATATAATTCCTTATCTTGCAGATTTTGCATTTTTTGATAATTTAGCACCAGTACTAGCATATGCATTATTAAAATAATTACTGTCCAAAATGGAATTATAACCCATATCTGCATAAGCATCAAAAATACTAATCCAATCATTAGAATAATAAGCAAGTGAATCAGTTTGTTTATGTGAAGAACTAGTCGTCTCACTACTACCTGACGAATTATTACTTGAACTACTAGAATTATCATCCCCCGTAGCTTTTAAATCTCCTGAAAATTCAATACTATCTATATTCACCTGAGGATTGACTCCAATACCATTACCTATACCAGTAGCTCCTAATCTACCTATATTAGTACCGGATACTTCACTACCAGGAGTATTCTCCCCGTTTGCGCCAATTGGTTGGTTTCCTTTTCCAACAATTGAACCAATATCATTTTTTCCATCTTGATTAGTTGAATTGTTTGTAGGAGATGATTGTGCTAAAGTCACTTCTTCAGTTAAAGTAACATTACCCTCATCCAACACTTCTGGTACTGGAGTACTACTATTTGTACTATTATTTGTTGGAGATACAGCTTGATTTGGTACATCAGTATTTAAACTGCTACTTAATGCAGTTGCTTGAGCTGAATTATCGAATTTAGGTGGATCAATAATATTACCATTATCATCTAATATTAAATCAATTACTTCAACCTCTGTATTATCTACAGTTCTAAAACTGTCTGGTAAGGAATAAGATGTACTAATTGAACTTCCCATCGGGCCAGTATATCTATTAACTTGATAATTCATTGCTTTGCCTTCAGCGCTAGTTTTCATAATCTCATCCTCCTTACCTTTTTATATTCTACATATATATTATAATATATTTTTCAAAAATTCCATACTACCTTCTGTATTATTGCTTATTAATCTTACATATTTACCATTTATCATTGTAAAAGATGGTTTTACATGACCTATATCAAAATTAAATATTACTTTAATATCTGGCAATGCCATACATATTAACTCTTCATAAGATAATTCAATATATCCGTTTGGAAATGCTACTTTTCCAAATACAATAGCCTTGGCATTTTCAAACCAACCAGCATATTTAAATTGTAATAAGGTATTATATAAAACTTCTTTTGACATACTAAAAATATCAAAATACCAAATAAAACCATTTTCTTTATACTTAGCAATAAAGTTTTTTACATTATCATACTTAGTACCTATTATATCTTTTAAAACGTCAATGCATCCCCCTATTAGTATTCCTTCTTCATCGACATCACCATTTAGATTTTTCCATTTATTTGCTTGATCAAAAACATCTGCATGAAATTTTGATTCACATTTAGGATATTTGTATTGTTTATTTAATTTACCTTCTATTATTTCAACAAAATTATCATGATACTCCTCTATTTTATCAGAAAAACCAGTCATATTACATGGTGAATATATTGTTGATATGTCCAGTTTTGTTGTTATATAAAACAATAAACTAGTTGGGTCACTACTACCAGATATCCATTTAACTTTATTATTAATAATATCAAAATCAACATATGGTAACATTTCTAAAAGTAAATCGCCACCCCTAGCAATTGAAACTAACTTAACATCATCATTATTATATAATTCAATTAATTGTTCTGCTCTTTCTTCGCCTGATCCACTTACCATACCATCAGTTTTAACATTCTCAGTTTCCACTATATTAAAACCTTTATTTCTAAAATAATTTGTAGTTTCATTATATTGGTCTAGTTTATCTAATACTCCCATACTACAAGCGGTTATACCTATTGCATCAGATTTCTTTAAGTATTCAGGATATCTCATATTTCCACCTCTGTATTATTATAACAAAAAAAAGATAGCTACATACTATCTTTTGTATCACATTGATAATTACCTCTATTATCATCATTTTGTTTACTATATTTATCTTTTACATATTCAATACTAAAATCCTTATAAATCAATTGATCTTTTGGTGCAACCGTAAATGTTGCTTTTAAATAAACAAAATTAGCTTCTTTAGAAGAAACAACATTATAACCATTTCCTTCAAATTTTTCACCAAACTTATTTAATTCTGTTAAAACCTCATCCTTAGCTGATTCAGTGAAATTAGCACTCTTACAAGCCCAGAATTGTTGATTATAAATTAGTTGTTCATTTTTAAATAAGAAAGAACTTTCCTCATAATAATCTATTCCATTTTCTGTATAACTTCTATGACAATCTATTGAATTATCATAATCTATTCCAGAATAATCAGATACAGCATAATACTGAACATCTTTATTACCAGTTTTTTGATCATCTTTTTTTTCTTGGCCTGTAGGTTCAATAGTATTATAACCACTATCTTCATTAGAAATATATGCTGTAGCCATTTTATTATTAGTCGTCTTATAAATAGCAATACCTACACACACAAAAACGATTGCTAAAAATACTGTTCCCATCAAAGAACCAATAATTAGAGCTTTCTTGTTTTCGTTATTTTCCTGATATGGTCCATTATTTTCCACCGTCAGTCACCTCACATGTATAAGAATTGTTATTAAAAAAACTCTTAGCTGTATCTATTTTATAGAACGCAGCTACATCTTTTCTATAATCTTCAGTAAAATTAGAAGCGCTTGCTTCAGCAATTAAAGTAACAACTCTTTTATCATCAAGTATCTCAATTTTATAGCCTTTTGCTTTTAATTCTTCTCCCTGTTTTTGCCATTGTTCTTTAATTGAATCTACCATCGAATCATAAAAAGTATCTAAATTTGCTGAAAAAGCAACATCGATAGAATCAAAATCATCATTAATATATGTTAGATAGAATTTAAAAGTAATTGGAATTCCTGTAGAGTCATCGTGTTGTGTACAAGTAAGAACTTTTTCATTTTTAATTGTTAAAAACAATACTGCCGCAATAACTACTATTAATAGTATTACAGAAAAAGCAATTTTACCTGCTAAATTGTTTTTTGGTTTATCAAATCCACCACTTCTAACAAATTCAGCATAACTACTAACTGTTTGATCGTTTTGAACAGGCGGCACATTCTGAATTTGTTTATTAATAGTATCTTGATAATTTCTACTGAATTCTGGCACTTGCTGAATTTGTTGTTGAGAAAACTCGGGTTGTGATAATGAATTTGGTTGAACTTGATTATTTACATCAGGAGTTTGTCCATTGAACTTATTCTCATCCATTACCAACCACCACTCTTTCTCTACTTTAATAATATCATAAAAAAAGAAATAGTTAAACTATTTCAAGCATACATACTCTGTACTATTTCGTAAACTTGTTCCCAAGATTCTACTTCATTTAGTTCTTTTCCTTTAGGAATATATTTACTTACAAATTGATATGTTGGAATACCATATTTAATAGCAGAACGACAATTCATCACACTATCATCAATAAATAAATCTATATTTTCTTCTAAACATGTTTTTCCTTTGTTTTTAGAATTAACAACTATTTTATCATATGGAACACCATTATTATTTAAGAATTCCTCTACAACTGCGTATGGATCACCATATTCAGAATCACTTCTAGAAGTAATTAATATAATTTTGTGTCCTTCATCTCTTAATTTTTGCAATACATCTACAACATTTTCTCTTAATTTTAAAAGTTTTGTCATAGCTGTAAAATTCTCTCTAGCAAAATCAGGATAATCTGGCACTATTTTTGATAAGGTCTTATAACTAGGATTTTGTTGAAATAGTTTTTCAATATTCATCCCATACCTAATCGCAAACATGGGTAAGAATGTTTCATATGTATAAGTTATTGTATCATCGATATCTATTCCTATGTTCATAACTCTCACCTATTATAAATTATACAAATAAAATAGAAAAAGTACAACATCTATTGTACTTTATACTTATCTTCATTATCTTTATTACCTAGTTTTTCTAAATCACTTATGGTCTCTTCATTAGCTACTTCTTCAGTTGTTTCTTCTTCATTGCTATGCACAACTCTTACTGTTTTAGGAAGTTTAATCCCTTTTTCGGTAAATAAATTAATACCATAAAACGCTATTGCTAATATATCACCAATCAATAAAATAAAGAACAAACCGCTCAAACTAGCGAAAGGTATTAAAGCTATTAGAAAAACTATTGAACCAATAAAACCAATAATAGTTTTTGATTTTTTAGGCTTTTCATATACTCTTTCATATTCTTCAGGAACACTCTCATAATTATCCAAAAAATAATCTATAAAATTACCTTTATCTTTTTTATCATTACTCATAGAATCATTTCTTTCTTTTATAGCTCTTATTATAGTACTTTATAAAAAAGTTATTCAAACATATCTGTATTATTAAACATATTGCAAATAATAAAGCTCCAATGGATTGATTGAATACCAAACATATTACTAACATAAATATCATAACATAAGTCATAACAATTATCGTAACAACATCAGCTTTTCCTTCAATTATTAGATTGACATCCCCATCTTCTATATTATCATTCTTATATAAAATTATTACAGATATCATAAATACAATAAAACCAACTATAAATAATATACTACCTATTATTTTCATTTGTTTTAATAAAGTAGTTGTAAGAGTTACATCTGAAAATAAGAATTTACCAACTGAATATTTACTTATGCTTGAACTAAATAACAATAATAAACCTATTAAATATACTATTAATCCTACTACAAAACATGTTATTACTAATGTGTTTTTTTTCCTCTTAACTTTAGTCTTCATCGTCTAAACTATCCTTATATACATTTATAACAGGTCTTACAAATAATGCTGGATTATCCACAATACTTTCTAATCTAAATGTTTCATATGTAGAATTCAAATTATAATATTTCATATGTAATTTATAATCCCCAAAATCTATATCTTCTATATCATCCAAACTAGTATAGATATCTTCATTAAGACTAACATTTTTAGTATCTATCATAGTTGCATAAAATACATTTGTTAAACAAATATATTCAGGACAATCATCAATAGTATAACTATCATCTTCCCTATTATAACTAACATGCAAAAGGTTTTTCATATCATCTTCATTAAACAATCGAATTGAATAACCGTTTTTTTCAACTAAATTATCAATTCCTAATTCATTTGCATAATTCTTTTCTAAATATGTTTTCAAATTACTTGTTTCATATATTCCATCTAACACATATAATATTTTATCATCATCAATAGAAATAATACTGTCTGATATTAAAGTAACGTAATTATCTTTCTTAGTCGAATCATATAATACATACCATGATTTACCTTTAAAAGAAACTACATCTCCAGCTTTAAAAGACTCAAACACTTTATTACTAAACATACTTTTATGGTTTTTACCATTATTATTAAAGGCTTTATTGAATGCAATAAAGCCTGAAATTAGAACAATGATTAAAACCACAAGAATAATACGTCTTCTCATTAAATCACTTCCTAATATTCTTTGTGTTCAATTACCTCTTCAAAATTTTCATCAATAGTATGCATTTTATTATGTAATAAATTTGCAACTTGTTCCAAATCTATATTTTTCATATTAGTTAATATACACTTAACTTCATCACTATCAACAGTTAGTTTAACAACATTTCCTTCACTATTAATAGTTCTAGTTACACTCTTAACATCTTTTAAGTTCAATTCACTACTATCTTTACCTGGTTCTTCATATATCAATGCCGTACCAGAAATATAATAATAATTTGGTAATACTCTAACTTGTTCTTTTGGTTTAGAAGGAGTATCACTTCTAACTTCTTGTATTACTTCTTTTAAAACATCCTTAACTACTTTCTTAATCTCATCTTCAGTAATTGATAATGGATCATCACCAGCCTGTTCTTTTAATTGTTTAGCAACTGCATCAGATATATTCTGTGTAGAAGGGGTCTTTGCAGGTGCTGCTGGTGAAACAGTAGCTGGTGCTGCTGGTGCAGCCGGTTTGCTAGTTGCAGCTGGTTTACTAGTTGCAGCCGGTTTAGTTAACGCATCAGTTACCGCACTTGCATTAGCAGGTGCTGGAGGTGTACTAACCGGTGTACTATTTTTAACAACTTCATCAGTTACAACAGATGTAACAGGCGTTGAAGTTTGTTGAGCATCTTTTTTAGGTTCAATATTAGTAGGTGCTACAACTACTGGTGCAGGTTCTGCTTTAGCAGGTGCAACAGGAGCTGGTGCCTCTGCAGGAGTTTTAACACTCTTAACCTCTACTTCTTTTTGTTCCTCAGGAGTTTTAACATAAGATTGAGAACCTTTAGCTTCAATTTGTAATTGTTGGGTTTTCCCATCAGTTGCTATAACATTTGTTTTGAATAACTCTTCTTCTTTTTTACGTTTTCTAAACAAAGAGAATAAGCCAAGTCCACATAAAATCAATCCTATTAAAGGACAAATTAAAATAGCCTTAGAAGTTAATTTCAATCTAGTATATTTATTTTGACCAGCTTTAGTATTGTAGTAAATTTTTACTTTATCATTCTTTTTATAATCAGCTTTTGTTGAGAATTCAGCTCTATACTCTCCTTCAGGAGACTTATAAACAGCAACATAATGATTTAGATTGGTAGATTTTTTATCTTTAACAACTTCTTCAATTGTTGCTTCTATTGGAGCAAAGCTTTTTTCATATGAAAAAATATATATACAAACTATTAAAGAAATTAATAATAGTATCCCAATAACCAAAAATAACACACTTCTAAAGATTGTCTCTTTCTCAGTCATTACAAACACTCCTTTATTATTCTATTCAAATTATACCATACATAACAAAAAAAAAGTATAAAAATTATACTTTTCTTTTAATAGATATTATCTAAGTTTTAAACCTAGTTCTTCTAATTGATCATCAGTAACATCTGAAGGACAATCACACATTAAGTCTGTAGCAGATGCTGTCTTTGGGAACGCTATTACATCACGAATATTTTCAGTTCCAGTAAGTAGCATTGCAAGTCTATCTAATCCTAAGGCAAAACCACCGTGTGGAGGACAGCCATATTTTAATGCATCAACGAAGAAACCAAACTTCTTTTGAATATCTTCATCAGTTAATTCTAATGCTTTAAACATTGTTTCTTGAACTTTTTCATCATGGATACGAATAGAACCACCACCAGCTTCATAACCATTGATAACGATGTCATATGCTTTACTATAGCAATTAGCTTTATCAGTTAATAACTTATCTACGTCTTCATCCTTTGTCATTGTAAATGGATGGTGTGAAGCCATAAATCTACCTTCTTCTTCACTCCATTCAAATGAAGGGAAATCAACTACCCATAATAATTTATAATCGTTTTTATCAATTAAATCTAGATCTCTAGCTAGCTTGCATCTTAATGCACCAAGTGATGTCTTAACAGTACTATAATCTCCGCAAATTATTAATAACAAGTCATTATCTTCTAATTTTAATTTTTTCTTTAATTCTGCAATTTCTTTTTCACTTACTACTTTAGCTATTGAACCACTTACTTCTTCTTGGAATTTCAAATAAGCAAGTCCATTTGCTCTATAAGTCTTAACATAATCAGTTAGTTTATCTAAATCCTTACGAGAATATTTATCAGCTACATTTTTAGCAACTATGGCATTAATAACACCTTTATTTTCAATTACATCTTTAAATAAAGAGAATTCAGTCTTGGCAAATACTTTAGTAATGTCTTCAATTTCCATACCAAATCTTAAGTCTGGTTTATCAGAACCATACTTAGCAATTGCATCATCATATTTCATTTTCATTAAAGGTAATTTAATATCAATACCTTTAACATCTTTAAAAATACTAGCTACTAAGTTTTCACCCAATTCCATAACTTGGTCTTCATCTACAAATGACATTTCGACGTCAATTTGTGTAAATTCAGGTTGTCTATCAGCCCTTAAGTCCTCATCTCTAAAACACTTAGCTATTTGGAAATATCTTTCAAATCCAGATACCATTAATAATTGTTTAAATATTTGTGGAGATTGAGGTAATGCATAGAACTTACCTTTATTAACCCTACTAGGAACTAAGTAATCTCTTGCTCCTTCCGGTGTACTCTTACATAAAATTGGTGTTTCTACTTCAATGAAATCTAAACCATTTAAGAATTTTCTAGTAGCAAAAGTAATATTGTTTCTAACAATAAACTTTTCTCTTAAACTCTCCCTTCTTAAGTCTAGATATCTATATTTTAGTCTAGTATCTTCAAGTGCTGTAGTATCATCTACGATTTGAAAAGGAATCTCTTTTGACTTGTTAATAAGAGTTAATTTTTCAACCTCTACTTCAATATCACCAGTAGCTAATTTGCTATTTTTGCTTTCTCTTTCTACAATCTTACCTGTTACTTCAATAACATATTCATTATGTAAACTATTAGCTACTTCATATGATTCGTTTTCAGGTCTAACTACAACTTGAATAATACCTGATCTATTTCTTAAATCAATAAATACTAAACCACCTAGATTTCTTACCTTAGAAACCCATCCTTTTAGAGTAACTTTTTCACCAACATTTTTAATGTTGTAATGTTTAAACTTTTCCATAATTTCACCCTTCCTAAAAAATAAAAAACTAGTATCATCCACAAGGGACGAAAACTAGTTATTCCGCGGTACCACCCAATTTACTACAAAGTAGTCTCTTTTATTATAACGGTTATCACCGGATTATATTTCTATAATCAACTCATGAGTGTCTTCTGATATAAATCGTTATTAGTTTTCACCAGCCACTAACTCTCTATAAGCTATTACATCGTACTCTTCTCAGTCAACATTTATAAACGTATTTTAAAACTTATTCCATCCCTTGTCAAATTATTCTTTAACTATTGGTCTTTTAACAACATGTCTTTCAAATTTTGTTTCTTTTTCAATAGTTTGAATTAACTCAATAGCTTTCTTTTGTAAGTCATCCAAAGTACCATCATTAACTATGTCATAATCATATTCAATAGTATCTACTAAAGCTTCTGTAACGTGAGCTTTTTGATTTTTAGTTAAATGTGATACATAACCTGGTCTTGTAACATGAACTGTTACTGTTTCTGGATATGCTAACTTAATAGATGCAAATTCTTCAGGTAATCTACCATCACTTATTGTAATGATATCAAAATACCTTGAATATATATCTATATCTTGAATAATTCTTTTAATAAAGAAATATTCATCTATTTGTTTTCTAATAAGCTCAGTACCTAAGTCTTGTAATAACTGTCTTGGTTTGGTTTCATTATCACCATCCCATTTAGCTATCTCTTTAGCGTACATTTTAATATAAAAAGCTATTTGAATATTTACAACATCCAAACCTCTACTTCTATAATACTCATCTATAAACTCTGCAGTTGAATCTTTTCCACTATTAGCTTGACCACCAATTAATATAATCTTCATATATTTCTCCTTTTTAAAGTGAAAAAGCTAGTAGGAATTTATATTCTTACTAGCTTTTCAAAAATCACTCATTAAAATGATAACACTTTATTTCATCATAAACAATATCTACTTCTTTTTTATTACCTTCTATGGCAACAACCATTGTTTTAGTTGGTTCAATGTATTCATCCAATTCAAACTTAACACCTTTTTTAGTATAAATAGTTCTATTTCTAATCAATTGATTATCTTCCTTATATCCTAAAAAATCTAAAATAGATAATACTTCGTCATCATTTTCAAATGCTAACTTTTTAGACTCTCTTCTTTCTATTAAAACATCATCGCTTAATTTATCTTCTTTAAAATCTAAAAACTTTGTAACTCCATTACCATCTTCTTTAATAGTAATTCTTGCCATTGTTTTGTTTTCTTTTCTAAAAATAATTCTAGTTTCTTTAGCTTGTTCAACTAATGTATATTTATGTCTTCTACAATAATCTACATATTTATTAAAACTATCTACTTCAAAACTATACTCGTATTCCATAATATCACCAAATACATTTTATCATTTAAACATCTTTTTTAAAACCTTTTGTGGATCCTCTTTTAATTTTGGGTTCGGATACATAAATCTAGTCATCAACTGATGCTCGGGAAAAGCCATTAAATAATGCAAAGCTGCTTCTGAAGGATCATCAGTAGTATGAACTAAATTAGTTACAAATGGATGCCATAATATTTTTTCACCATCAGTCCAAGTAACTTCTTTATTCATAATATTCTTTCCCAATGATTCTCTTAATTTTTTCTTTTTGTCATATAACGCATCGGCATCTTCTTCCATCAAGAAAATATCTGCAGGTCCATCCATACTTCTTTCATATTCATCACCTAATGTATGAGAAAAAATCATCGGTTTAATATCATTAGTTGTTCTCTCTGCCATGTTAGTAAAATACTCTCCAATAGCACCATGACCTTTATGTAAGAATTCTTCTCTAATTGTTCCTCTAACACCCAAATGATAAGCAGATGGCTTAATCATAACTACATTTAAACCTTTTTCCATCATAAATCTTGGTGTTATATAAGAAAATCTAATATTTTCACCATCTACATTTAAATAATATTCTGGAACTAATCCCAACATCTTTAGTTCTTGTTCTATATTTTGAGCAAGTTCTAGAACTCTTTCATTATCTACTACATTAGATGATAATAAATCATGTAATTCTTGTTTCCAAGCCAAAACTTGTTTTACTACTAATCTTCTTTTTTCTTGTAACATAGTTTTATCCAAAGCATTTTTTGAATATGGATTCAATCTAGCAGATTCTTTTAAATATTCATCTCTCTTTTGGTAACCAGAAAGCATTGCATAACCAAGTGATGTTAAACCATTCATCATATGATGTTTCTTTGCTTCTTCCAATATTTCAATATAATAAGGTATTTCCTCTTCTCTTAGTTTATGAGAAATACATTTATAGTATAATCTTCTTATTTCAACAGTTAAAAAAGCTTTATCTCCTTCTAACACTTCATATTCTTGATAAAACTTTTCCTCACTTAAAGACCTTACTTTACCAAAACCATACCCAATAAATGGAGATGCATCAACTTGATAAGTATTACCCTCATCATCATCTACTAAAACTATTGCATGTTTAGTAGTAACATCTTCAGGTTCAAAGCATCTTCTTCTAGCTATAACATATCTAGGATTAGTACCCAATCCCAAATTCTTAATATAATCAATAAAAACTAGTGATGCTGAATGACAATTTCCTTCCATATTATATAATTCATTGTCTGGATTATTATACATTGCTGAAAGCATAGATTGTCGTACTATATCACAACATACTTGTAATTGTTTTTTAAAAGACAATTCTTCAAAAGGCACATTAAAACCACAACCATAAAAAGTTGTTCTATCATTTGTAATAGGTTGTAATTGTTCCTTTTTAGGTAATAGTCTTTTATTCATTATTACACCTTTCCATTATCTCTTCTATAAAAATAGATACATTTTTATATAAATTATATTTTTCATTTAATACTATTTGTGAATTATAACTCATTTTTTTAATATCCAAACTATTTAAATATTTAGATATTTTATTACTAGATCTTTTGATACTATCTAAGTTAACCAAAACACCATTTTTCCCATCGGTAATCTGTTCTTTTAAACCATCAATATTATTGCTTACTATTAAAATGTTATCTCTATTCATTTTTCTTATTTCATTAATAATCAAACCCATTATTTCCTTTTTAGAAGGGATTAACGCAATAATAGTACCTTCAAAATGAGTTAGTATATATTTAGCAAAATCAAATGGTGGATCAATAAACAAATGACTATTAGGATATTTCTTAGCTTTTTTTCTATAATAATCTAAAATTGGTTGTTCCTTAAAATAGCTTTGAGCAATTACTACAGAGTTAATTCCCATAACAGAACCCAACTCCATCGCAGCATCTAGGTTTTTATACTCCTCAGCCCTACCAAAAGACAATATAATCCTAGGTAAATGCTCAATTGACCTAAATAAATTTTCACATTCAAAATTATATTCATTTTCCCCTAAATTGTCCAATATTTCTCCATTTACGATATGTAAAACTTTGGCTGGATTTAAGCTATATTCTGTCTCTAAATGCTTCTCAATAAAATTACCTATCGCACCTAGATAAGAATTATTATTTTCATTTATATAATTAATAGCGTTTTCTTCCCATTTTAATCTAGCATCAAAGAACTTTTCTGAATCAATAATAGCTGAATCTACTTCATGTATTTTGATAGTAGAATGAGGTATCCACACCTTAAAATGTTTATCAGAATCATTTATTAAAGAAAGTAAATTAGCAAATGGTGTATCATTAGCAATAGTTAATACCAAATCAAACTTAGATAAATCAAAGCCATTGATAAAATCTGCTGTATTTTTACACAACAAATCCCAATTATCTATAGTTCCATAATTGACTTTACCATCACTACCATTACTAACCTGAAATATACTTACATTCTCCCTAGTATTTTTTCTATAAACAGATTCTGAATATCCAAAACTCTTCTCATTATATTCAGGAGTAAATAAATTAATATGATAATCATAACCATTATTTTCAAAGTATTTGATAAAAGTATCAATATATCGGCCAAGCATTGTACCAACACCGTTATAATGGCTAATAATACCATCATGTCCACATAAATTAACTAATAATTTCATCAATAAGCTCCTTAACACCCTTTTTTTCGTTTATAACAATCTTTTTATTAACAAAGTATTTATCGATAATCTCCCTTGTTATTTTATCCAATGTTCTTTGATTATCTACACTACCATATGGATCTTTTTCATCTACATATGGTAAGAAATAACTACCATCATTTCTTACTAAATAATAAACATATGCATCAGAAAAATTATCTAAATTATCCATAAACCATTTGCTAACTAAATCTGAATCAAATTCTTTATTTATTTCTTTTGAAGCAAGATTATAAGCAAGTGTACTTATAGGTCCTCTATCAAAAACAATAACTCCTCTTTTAAATTTATTTAGTTTTAATTCATCATTTTTAATGTATTGTTCTTGATTTCCGTTTATATTATCTAAAATTTCTTTATTTTCTATTTCATTTACAATATGCACATTACTTAAGTGCATATCTTTAATATAATTTAGTATAGTTGTTTTACCAACATTAGGTAATCCTTCAAGAAAAACTAGCTTTTTCAAAATATCACCTCATCTTCCGTATTATATCATTATAGGGGTATAAAAAGATATAATATACTTTTATGTTGATATTAATAGATTTTATCACAAAAAAATAGATATAAATATCTATTTTATTTTGATTCCTCTACCCTTAACACAACTAGCTAAGAATTTTGAATAACCTATACCAAACCTTGGTTTTTCGTATAAAAACAATTTTACTTTTTTAAAATCTCCACCTGGTATAGTCTTAACAAATTTATTCAATATATCATCAAATAAAGCTTCCTTATTTTTATAAATATGAATGCCTTTATACTTCAACCAAGCATTCTCAAACCAATAATAGTTTACTTTATCTTTATATATTAAAAATGTATGACCAATATCCATTTTATCATCTGGATAAATAATATAATATGTACGACAATCTTCATTGATTTGATCCATTAAAAATCTTTCATATTCTACTTGGTCAAAACAAGAACCAACTCCACTTTCTACTATTTGTTTTGGATTTTGTAAATAAAAATTATCTTTAAAATCGCCACTATACAATCCGTAAAGGTTTCCGTCTTTATCACAAAATCCAAGTTTTATATTATCTAAGTGTTCTTTTAAATGTATATATGCTTTGTTATATCTAAGTATCATTGTTCTTCCTTTTGATATAGCAAAGAATCCTAATCTTTCAAATAATCTTAATGCATCTTTATTATTTTTATAAACCCAAATATAAAGGTTATCAAATTCTTCTATAATGCTTTTTATAATTTCAGTACCTATTCCGCTATTTCTATATTCCTCGAATAAGAATATTTGATCAATCATTTTACCATCTTTATAATCAACAACCAAATAGGCACCCGCAATATTTTTGCCAATATAAATTAGTTTATAATTTTCACAAGTAAGTTGAATATTCTTATATATGTTTTTCTTTAACTTATTCTTTTCTGTAAAAGATAATTTATTATCCATTTCTTCATCTATCATTGTTACTAACTTCATACTAGTTAATATATCAATATCTTTATCTTCCGCATCAACAAGTCTGTAATTCATAACATCACCTACTTACGCCATTTATACTAACAAAAAAAACTAAAAAAGAAAAGATAAATATATCTTTTCTTTAAGTTTATTAGCAAAAACTGCCAATAAAACTTTACCTTTTACCAAAATCCCACCAACAAAAAATATACCACAATTAATTCTAAAAGTAAATTAACATGAATCTCATTCTATGATATACTTTAGTGGGAAGTGATACAATGGAATTCGTTAATAACATAGATGAAAAAGAATATCAAAAATTTTGGGAATCAGTACCAAATAATCACTTTATGCAAAGTTATGAATGGGGAATCATTCAACATAATAATCGAAATCAAATACCTGAATATGTTGGACTAAAAGACGAAAAAGGTAATCTTAAAGCAGCAGCATTATTATTAAAAAAGAAAACCCCTCTTAATATGTGTTATTACTATTCACCAAGGGGATTTACAATGGATTTCTCTGATAAGAAACTACTAAAAGAATTTACTGAAGAACTAAAAAAATATTTAGAAAAAGAAAATGCCATTTATCTTAAGCTTGATCCACCAATTATGTATCAAGAAGTAGATGAAAATGCCCAAAAAGTAGAAAACGGATTAAATAACTATGATATATTTAACAATTTTATAGAATTGGGATACAAACATAAAGGATTCAACAAATTATATGAAGGGAATCAACCAAGATATACTTTTAGAACATATTTTAATAAATATAACTCATTTGAAGATGTTGAAAAAGATTTCTCTAAATCATTTGCAAGACCAGTGAAAAGAAGCTATAACTATGAATTAGAAATATATCAAAGCGATGAAGTAAAAACGTTCCATGATTTAATTCAAATAGTATCTAATAAAGATGGCTTTAACGCTTACACATATGATTATTATAAAGATGTATATGATGAAATGAGTAAAAGAGGACATATCAAAGTATTTAATGTAAAAATAAATCCTTCTAAATTAATTGAAAAGTTTAATATAGAATTAGAACAAGAGAAAAAAGAAGATCGTAAAGTTAAGATAAAAAAGGATATTGAATATTTTGAAAATGTCGATAATAAAGAAGAATATACATGTGGTTCTTTAATATGTACATATACCAATACAGGAGCTTGGTCATTGTACATTGGAAATGACGAAGTTGCCACATATACTGGAGCAGTAAATCGTTTGTATTATGAGTTTATAAAAGATGCTTATGATAATAAACTAGAATATGCTGATCTATTTGGTGTAGTTGGTGATCCAAACACTCATTATAAAAATCTGGCTGGAATATTTGAATACAAAAGAAAAATGGGTGGAGATTGTATTGAATTCATTGGTGAATTTGACCTTATCAACAAACCATTTTGGTATAAACTATTACCAAATCTATTAAAAATATACAGAAGCCTTAGAAAATAAAAAAGGATACAGATTAAACTGTATCCCTTTTTTCATACTTATAAATTGTATATTTTATTCCATCTTCTTCATGAGATTCTAATTCATTACATTTATACATTTCTTCGTCAAAAGATGGAAAATATACATCAGCTTCAGCCATTGCATCTATCTTTGTAATATACAACGTATCAGCATATTCTAAAACTTCTTTATATAT
>JAEEGJ010013742.1_pt1 | contig 19502 bp, 20 predicted proteins | sample 8958761 | NCBI WGS metagenome assembly JAEEGJ01 (sample SAMN16246546, study PRJNA631951) | gut metagenome | biome: gut microbiome; feature: rumen; material: RS-attached | host: Bos | place: Iran: Karaj | collected 2018-10 | reverse complement strand
AGCTGGTAGCTCGTCGGGCTCATAACCCGGAGGTCGGAGGTTCGAATCCTTCCCCCGCTACAAAGAAAAACAGACGGTCTTGTGCCGTCTGTTTTTTCTATGTGGCGCAGCTTGCTTACATTACCGAGGCTCCGGCTGCCGTGGAGGAGTTTTCTTTTTTCCATTTTCTTTTGTAGATGTTAACTAATTGGTTAACTTTGTGCGTGAGATTTGTGCTGTATGAAAAAGAGTTCGTGAGACAAGTGGTCGTATTTGAAGATCACTTCAAGCGGTTCAGAAAGACGCTTGACAGAGAAGCGCTGAAGAAACTGTATCAGGTGCTTACCCTGATTATGATGATGGAGGTGGTCCCTGTCAAGTATCTAAAAGCCATAGAAGGAAGAAAAGGGCTTTTTGAGATACGAGTAGAACAGGGGAATAATATATATCGGGTTTTTTGCTGCTTTGACGAAGGGCGTTTAGTCATTCTCTTCAATGGATTCCAGAAGAAGACTCAGAAGACCCCCGTTGAGCAATTGGATAAGGCAGAAGCCCTGATGAAGAAGTATTTTGAGCAGAAAAAGGAGCATAACAATGGATAAGATAACCCTCAAGAAGATGGATTTGACCCCTATTGAAGCCCTCATCACTGAGGATTTCGGGGAAGTAGGCACTCCCGAACGTTATCAGTTCGAAATGGAGTGTGATGCCTTCATCATTGGCGAGCAGCTAAAGGAAGAGCGTCTCAAAGCGGGTCTAACCCAGGAACAGTTGGCCGATAAGATAGGCACAAAAAAGAGTTTCATCTCCCGGGTAGAAAGAGGACGTACGGATATCCAACTCTCGACCTTAGTTAAACTCTTCAGAGGGCTTGGCCGGCAAGTAAGCGTCAGAGTTCTTTGATAACCATCTAAATTATCCTTTCTGCCTGAAGCCAGCGGCTACGTATCATAACAAAAAAAGACTGACGCGATAGCGCCAGTCTTTTTTTGCATTCGAAGGGCTTGCTATTTAGCCTCCTCAAGATAGTAGGTGAGGGCGGTTCTCATACTGTGGGAGATGTAGCCCTTGAAGAGTTTGTAGCGTTCCATAGTGGTTTCAAAGGAGTGGACGATGGTGCAGGTGGCGGGGTCATCTTCCGAAACATCCACTGTGAGGCCGCCGTGGAAGCGGTAATCCTTGAAGTGAGACTTGTACTGCTCGTTCCATTCACACTTGAGGGAACCGTCTGCGGTGTTTTCCCAGGCCCAGGAACCTACATTGACCTTGCCATTGTCAAAGAGTACTGCGTAGGTGCCTGATTCGGTGAAGATGAGGCCCTTGCATTCCTCTTCCAGCTCCTCTTCGCCCTCTTCGTCACCGGTTTTCTCGAACCATTTAGAGAAGTCGCAGCCGGGAAGTTCAAAACTGAAATCCAGGAAGGGCAGGTCGCTGAATGCAAGCGAGAAATAGGTCTTTTTGAAGTTCCAATGGCGGCAGAGGCGACGGTTGATGGTCGTTTCCTGGACCGTGGCTGCCTGCTGTGCGTGGACCGTGAAGGGGTCCCAGCCGTTACGGTCAATCAGAATCTCTGCGGCACCGCCTCTGAGCAGATTGATTGCGATCTCTCCGAATCCCTGGAGGATGTACGCACCGTCCACGAAGGTGAATTTGCCGTAAACCCAGACGTCGTCCAGATCCAAGTCGCTGTCACTCTTGGTCTTGGCGGGGTTCTTGGTGATGATGTATTCACCGGCTCTTGTGAGCTCGATGCACTGTATGGGGCTGGAAGCATCAGTAATCTCATATTTTCCGAGTGCTTTGTCCGCATCTTTTACTGCATTGGCCTTGTTGCAGGAACTCAATCCTGCGATGAAAATAATAAGGGCGCTTGCCAGCGCAAACCATTGTCTTGTCTTCATTGCTTTTTGTTTTTATTTTCTATTGTTTGCCGCAAATTCTGTGCCGACAACTCGTCTTGGTGTTTCTTGGTGATTCCCTCAAATTGTCGTACATTTGACACTTCTGTCAAAGACTGATTTGAGTAGGGCATTAAATATCATCCTTGCGTTATTCCTGTTGCTCTCCTGCAGCAGGGATAATGTTGTAGATACCCCTGCAACCGGCAAGGCGGCGGGTCCCGTCAAGGTTGGTCTTTATATAGACGGGGAGCCACAGGATATTATCTACACCAAGACATACGCCACAGAAGACGGTCTCTCGTCCCTCTGGGAAGCGGGCGACAAACTGGCCGTATGGGCCATAGATGCGGGCGGCAACGCCTCGCTTGGCGCCGTCCCGTTTTCGTTGTATGCCTCCGACCGCGGCAAAGCGTTCTTCTCTGCGACATTGCCCGAGGCTATGCCGGAAGGCACCTATACATACTATGCCGCTTACCCTCTGCCTAAGTCGGTCTCGGGGACGAATGTTTCTTATACATTGAGTGATTTCCAGGACGGGATCTCGTCCGGCGGAGAGGACATTATGGTCTCTTCTGCCGCAGTCGGCGGCCCCCTGGAGGCGATAGACTGGAAGCTGTACGGCCACGAAGAGGTGCATCTGTCTATGGACCATTTGCTCCACCGTCTGCGCTTTTATACCGAGGCGGCTGATGAGCTGGGCGGCGAGCCGGTGCGGCGTATTGTGGCAAGTTTTCCCAAGGCCGTCACGGGCGACATTTCTTTTGATGTCACGCAGCCGTCCGCGGCGGTGGTAAGCGTCACCGGCGCCACCATTACCATAGAGCCGGAGACGCCCGTGGCCATATCTTCTGCAGGCGGCCGGCACTACCTTGCGGCATCCATCTTCCCTACGGCTTTTGCTGAAAGCGATGTGATGACAGTGGCGCTGTACACCGACACCAAGGTGGCGCGCACCACCATCCCGCTCCGCGGGCGAACCTTTGCCGCAGGCCATTCCACGCCGGTGAAGATTGTCCCGCAGACGGTCGGCAGCCACTATCAGATCAGCCTGAATCTGGCCTCGAACAATCTGGGCGAGGACATACAGACCATAACCCTCACGGCGCCGTCGGGCTGCAAGTGGGGAGACAATTTAAACAATGTATACGTTTACTCTCCCGGCAGGGAATTCTCTGCAGGAGAGACCTTTGTGCTGGAATATGAAGACCAGGCGGCCTTCCGGTCCCTGAGCGGAAAAGAGATAACCGTGACATACGATTCGCAGCACGTCACCATCAGTGAAACAGTCACTGTAGAATCCCTGGCCGGCAAGAATTCCACCGCCCTGGCGCTGAATGTGCCGTATCTGCTTTATGAGGATTTCTCTGGCGTAGGGTCATTCTCTTACGACGACCAGTATTCCAGCGGCTTCAACTCCGGTTCCAAAGATCCGCACAGTTTCCTGAACGGATGGACCGGCGCCAGAATAGGTGCGTCGGCAGGCCAGAGCATTCGCATTGCCTGCCGCAGGGAGACTTCTGCCGACTATCCTGCCCGCGTGGATGCTGCGCCGCTGAATGGCACCATAAAGAGCCCCGTGAATCTCAGCGTGGAATTCGACTACGGCGCCAACAACCAGTTTGGCGGTATTTCCATCATAACGAACCCCGATGTCGGGCAGACCTGCTATGTGGGTTATGTGACCAGCACCCAGGGCTACAAGAGCGGCGCAACCGACGGCACTTTTGAAGATGGCAATTCCTTCTATGTCAAGGAATACAGCGGCAGCTATACCAGCACGCCCAATACTGCGCAATACACTATACACAACGTTCCCGCAGTCGGAGTGTTCAGGCTCACGATACGCACCGAGATAGAGCATCAGGCCGGCACAAACAATACCACCGCGTGGTTATATATCGATAATGTAAAAATCAAGATAGCGAAATGAAAAAAACAGTTTTGACTCTGATTGCCGCTATGGCACTCCTGGCCGCATCCTGCGCAAAGCAGGACAGGACGGCCGGCAGCGTCTCCTTCTCTTTGGAAGAGGGTGCCGTGGCGGAGGTCCTGACCAAGGGCAGCGTGTCAGATTATGCCAGTCTGCCCTCTGCGGCAGATTTCTCGCTGACTGTGAAAAACAGCCTTGGCGCGACAATCTACAACGGCCTTCTGGGCGCCTGGAACGCCGATGCGCCGCTTGCGGCGGGCAATTATTCGGCCGTGGTGAAGTATGGCGACCCGTCGGCAGAAGGTCCCGGAAAACCCTGCTTTGAGGGTTCCGTCAACTTTGGCGTGCTTGGCGGCCAGACCACAGCTGTGAAGGTGACGGTCAATCTGGCCAATTGCATTGTGAAGATTGAATGTACCGACGCGTTCAAGCATTATTTTCCCCAGCGGAGTTTTGTGATAACCACTCCCGAGAGCGCAAGCGGATTTACGTATAGCGACAAGGCGATATTCGTTGCCTATCAGTGGACTGTCACCGGAACTCTCAAAACCCAGACGGGAGACGACTATACTCTCCCGGAGCGTTCGTTCAAGGGCGATGCCGCAACCTGCTATACGGTGAAATATGATGTATCCAATGTGGGCGGCGTCACAATCACGATATCGTTCAACGACAATGTGGAGACGGTTAAGCTTGGTGATATAGAACTCAACTCATAACAACTGCAGATATGAAAAGAACAATTGTGTTAATTATGAGCGCCATCCTGATGGTTTCGATGGCATCCTGCAAGAAATATGAACGCAATGTGCGCTCTGCTGAGGGCGTGCTCTCTCTGGAGGGTTTTGAACTGCAGTGGGATGAGACTCTGCTCACCAAGGCGGCAACTGCCGCCCCCGGCACCTACTCCATATTTATAAAGAACGCGTCGGGCGCAAGTGTGCTTGAAACCACTTATGCTCAGATCAAGAGCGCCGGCGGCAAGGTCACCCTCCCTGCCGGAGATTATACCCTTGAGGCCCGCTCTACGGCAGAAGAAGTGCCGGTTGCGGAGTTTGACAAACCCGTATACGGCGTCAAGGAGAGTTTCTCGATAACGGCAGGCGAAACCACCAGCCTGGGTTCGCTGGTGTGCACGCTGCTGCAGGTGAAGGCCACCGTATCCTACGACGATGCCTTCCTGGCAATGGTCACCGGAAACGGCAAGGCCACCGTGACCGTAAATCCCGCCGCGCCGCTGGATTTTGACCTGTCATATTCGGGCGGCCGTGCCACCTATACCGACAAGGCCGGCTATTATGCCGTGAATGAGAGTGGCAACACCACTATGAATATCGTCTTTTCCGGCAGCATTTCTGGCAAGAGCCAGAAGATGGTGGCCAACCTGACCGGCATCCAGGCCCGTCAGTGGCGCCAGATAAAGTTTGTGAAGAAGACCGACGAAGAGGGCAACGCCACATTTGCAGTGGAAATCAATTCTTTTGTGGATGACGAGGAGTTGCTGGTCACTATGGAAGTGGTGCCCGAGTCGGTGATAGGCGATGACCCCAAGGCGCCCAAGGGCGACGGCGGCATCAGGATAGATTTTGCCGAAGACTGCACTATGTACAATGACCTGAACAACATTGTGGTTCCGGCCGGTGCAACCGGTATGGACCTGAGGGTTGTGGTCACGGTGCCCGGCGGCATCAAGAAATTCCAGGTGCAGATGGCCTCTACCAGCGACGCCTTTCTGGCTTCGGTGGCCCTGGCCGGCGGCACCACGCTGGATCTGATAAACCCCGCACCGGAGCAGGACATCGTGTTCCAGATTGTCCCTTTCCCGCACGGCAGCGACCTTGCGGGGCAGACGCTGCTGCAGTTTGACCTGAGTGGCGCGCAGGAACCCATCAACGCTTTCCCTGGCCGCCACACCTTCACAATGGAGGTCACCGATATGGCGGGCTGCAAAAACAGCATTCCTGTAACATTGGTTGTAAACGAATAGGAGGGAGAGAAGATGAAGAGACTGTTTACAATATTTTCCCTGATTGCGGCGGTGTTTATGGCCGGCTGCTCGCACGACGAGTATGTTCCCGACGGTTCATTCTCTGTTAAGGCGGGCATTTCGCAGACAGAAACCAAAGCCGGCGCAACCGAAGCCCAGCTGCTTGCGGGCGCCAAAATAAATCTGTACTATGCCGATTTCTCGGGTCTGGTGCGTTCTTACAAATATTCCGAGCTTCCCGAAGTCATCTGGCTCCCGGGCAACAGCTACAGGGTGGATGTGATAGCCGGCGAGGCGGCAAAAGACTCCCCGGCAAAGGCATCCTGGGACAGTAAGAGCTATGCCGGCAGCACCGAGTTCGAAGTCGTGGCGGGCACCAACACCGATGTTGAGGTAGAGGCGGGTGTCAGCAATGCCGTCACCAAAGTTACCTTTGGCAGCGGCATCGCAGATAACTTCGCTTCCGGCTACACCTTTACTATCGGCGTGGACGGCAACAATCTTACATACAACGCCGCCAAAAGCGGTGCCGAGGGCTATTTCATAATAGACGGCATAGAAGAGCCGGAGTTTGAATGGACGTTCAGCGGCACTCTTAACGGCTCCAGCTTCACCAAAAGCGGCAAAGTAGGCTCTATTGAGGCGGGCAAGATGTATTCTATGACCCTGAAGTATACCGTGACCGACGGCGAGGTATCGTTTGCCCTTCTGGTGGACGAAGGTCTTGATATAAAAGAAGATATAATAGTGTTCGAGCCGGTATCCACAGGTCTTTCGGAGTCTGCCGTATATGAAATATGGGCGGGACACGCCACTGTCCACGCAGATGTGGACGAGAGCGAGTACAGCAACCCTTCTGCCATAAAGTTTGCCTATCGCACCGGCAGCGGTTCCTGGACAACAGTCGCTGCCCAGCGTGTTTCTGAGGGCACATACAAGGCCGTCCTTACAGGCCTGACTCCCGCCACCGGCTATACCTATAAACTGGTGATAGACGGTACTGACATAGGCGATCCCAAAACATTCACCACAGAGCAGGCTCCCGCCATTCCCAACGGCAGTTTTGAGCAGAGCAGTACGTCGGCTTCGGGCAATTACACTGAATTCTACGCTTCCGGCGAAGACCCCTGGTGGGGTTCCGGCAACGGCAGCAAGGGCATCAACGGATCGGCAGACTTTGGCGGATTCATAATCTGCGCCCCCGACAAGTCAGAGAAGCACGACGGCAACCAGTCGGCCTGCCTGTCATCTACCTGGGCCCTTGTTAAATTTGCCGCCGGCAACTTGTTCTCCGGCTATTTTGCCGGGCTGGTTGGCACCAAGGGCGGCAAGGTGGCCTTTGGCCGCGCTTTCACCGGCCGTCCCACCGCACTCAAGGTCTGGGTCAAATATTCCACCGGCAAGATCAACAGGATAGATTCGACTCCCGCCGGCGAAAGCATAACCACCAGCGACTATGACACCGGCCGCATCCAGATTGCCCTGGGCACCTGGGACTACCGTGTATACGGCGGCACCAGGGAGTGCCCGATACTGGTGAATACCACCGACACCGGCACTTTTGTGGATTTTGCCACCGACGCATCTACCATTGCCTATGGCGACCTGCAGCTCAAGGGCAACGCCTCCAATTCGCACAATGTCTGGAAGGAATATACCATCCCCATTGAATACAACAGCGAGATGGACTTCCCCACATATATAGTGGTTTCCTGCGCCTCCAGCAAGTATGGCGACTATTTCACCGGCTGCGATTCCAGCAAGATGTGGATTGACCAGATGGAACTTGTATACGAATAGTATGAAAAGACGCATTTTAGTTTTGACGGCATTGCTGCTTGCCCTGAGCCCGGGGGGCCTGGCCAGGGACAGGGAGAAGATTGTCCGCTACGATGACCTCAGGCCGGTAGTGGCGCCCAAAGGGAGTTTCCTGATAGGGGGCAGCGCCTCTTTTGCCGGCCATACCAACGACAACTACGATTTTGCAATAGTCAAGGGCATCAATTCGGTGGGCTACAGCATTGCGGCAACTCCAGAAGTCTGCTACTTCTTCTCCGATAATCTGGGCGTAGGCGCCAGGGTAGGGTATGGCCGCAATATGATGGACATCTCCTCTGCCAAGGCAGAGCTTACCAGCCTCTCTATGGGTCTTGAGTATTACTATCTGGAGAGCAGGAATATTAACACTATGGTATTCCTGCGCTATTATTTACCGGTGGCCGACTCAAAGCGCATAGCGTTTCACGTGGATGCCGGCCTTGGCGCCAGATTCGCGCAGTCCAAAAACTCCGAGGAACACACCGGCGCGGTTGTGGGCACCTGGGAGAACAACAACCGGTTCGGGCTCTATGTAAATCCCGGCGTGACCGCCTTCCTCTCCAACAGGGTGGCTATGTTCGCCTCGGTGGGTATGGCCGGAATCAGCTACAGCAGAAAGAGCCAGATACACAATCAGGTATATAACGGCAAGGCCGGGTCCTTTGCCATAAGCTATCTGGTGGATGTGTCTGCGCTGAGTATTGGTATTGATATATTTCTTGGGAAGCGATGAAGAGAGTAAGAATAATAATAGCAGCGGCTGTGATGCTGCTCTGCCCGCTGATGAGCCGGGCGCAGGAGAGGCCGACCTTCATTCCCAAGGGCACCTTTGGCGCCGGCATACAGTTCGGCACACTTGACCTGAATAGCGACAACAGCGGTATAATGCTGGTGCTGAACCCCATTACCGCCAAGGGCCGCGTCTCTATGATTGCTCCGTTTGTGGAGTATGCATATAACAATGACAGGGCCGCCGGCGCCCGCATAAGCTACACCTCCGGCAATGCTTCGGTGGATAATATCACCATAGACCTGCTTAACGAGGGTATGGCCTTTGACTTCAGTGATGTCAGCGCCGGCATCACAATGTTGAGCGCCACGCTGTTCCACAGGAATTATTTTGCCCTTGACCCCAAGAGCAGGGTGGCGGTGGTTGCCGAGTTTGCCCTTTCGGGCGGTCGCGGCCACAGCGAGTTCAACACCGGCGGAGAGGCTATGACGCGTGCCGATTATCTGAACGCAAAGCTCAGCTTCAGCCCCGGCCTGTCGTTCTTTGTTATGAACAATATCTCCATCACCGCGACGCTGAGTATGGCCAACCTCTCCTATAACAGGGTGGAGTGCTTCAACAACAACGAGCAGACCGGCAGCCGCGACAAGTTCGGGGCCAATGTCGGCCTGGACCTTCTTGGGACCTGGTTTGGCGTGGCCTTCCATTTTTAATTATTCAGGATGAAACGCATCTGTTCATATATAACCCTTCTGGCCGCGGCGTTGACGATTGCTTCGTGCGTCGCCAATGACCTGCCGGACCCCGTCATCAAGGGCGCTTTTGCCTCGCTGGACGTGGCTGGGGCCAGGGAGGTGATCATAGATGAACAGAATGCTATAGTTACGATATCGCTGCCCGAGGAGGTCGATCCGGCTGCGGTGACCATCAGGTCGGCTACCTATGTCCATCCCGAGACCCGCTGCGAGCCGCAGATAGAGGGTGTGTGGGATCTTTCTTCCCCTCAGAAAGTTACGCTAAAGACATATCAGGATTATCCCTGGACCATTCGCGCTACTCAGGATATAGAGCGCTATTTCACCGTGCAGGGGCAGGTGGGGAGCACCGTGATAGATGCCCCCAACCGCAGGGTCATTGCCTATGTATCTGCCAAAGAGAGCATCCGAAACATCACCGTGACCTCGCTAAAACTGGGGCCGGTGGATGTCACCTCCATCTCGCCGTCTTTGTCGGCTCTTAAAGATTTCAGCCAGGGAGTCTTGGTTGAGGTCAGCTACAGGGGCAGGACAGAGGTCTGGTCGCTCTATGTAGAGCAGACAGAGTTTGCCGTGGACCTAAGTCTGGTGGATCCCTGGACCACAAAGGCCCGCGTGGTAGCGCAGGGCAGCGCAGATGCTGCCAACTCTTTCCGCTATCGCAAGGAGGGTGAGCAAGAGTGGCTGGAAGCGGATGAGGTTACCCAGGACGGCGGCCTGTTCTATGCCTTCATCGGCCCGCTGGAGCCCCTGACCCGCTACGAGTGCGTTGCCACAAGCGGCAGCGACGAGTCGGCGCCGGTTGTGTTTGAGACAGAATCGGCCGCGCAGCTGCCCAACGCCGGCTTCGAGGCCTACAGCAATGCAGAGTCTGCAAACTTTTTCTCCTGGTATGATCCATCATCGTCCGATCCTCTGCACAATTCCAAATGGTGGGATTCCGGCAACGTCGGGTCTACAACCCTGGGGTCTTCATATTGCATTGCCCAGCCCGATACCGAAGAAAAGGTACAGGGGCGTGCCAGCGCCCAGCTTGTATCGCGCTATGTGGTGATCAAGTTTGCAGCCGGCAACACCTTCTCCGGCGAGTTTGTCCGCATAGTGGGCACCCAGGGCGGCGTGCTGAACTTTGGCCGTCCGTGGACCCTGCGGCCATCCGCCATACGTCTTTGGGCAAAATATGAGTGCGGCGAGATAGATGTAATAGATTCATATCCAGACGATTATCTGGTGAAAAAGGGCGATGCCGACTGCTGCCAGATCTGGCTTGCCCTGGGCGACTGGGACTACAAGAAATACGGCGGCACATCGCAGTGCCCCGTCCAGGTGAACACAACCGACAAGAGCACCTTCTTCACTAAAGACGACGATTCGGTTATCGCCTACGGCGATTTCACCGCAAATACATCTTCCGACACCTGGGCTGGCAAACCGCAGGTGATCCAGACCGGCGAAAACGGCTGGATGCAGCTGGAAATACCTATAGAATATAAAGATGTCTCCCGCCGGCCCACACACATCATCGTTTCTTTTGCCGCCAGCCGTCTGGGCGATTATTTCACCGGTTCTTCCAAGAGCAGGATGTGGATTGACGATGTTGAAATGGTTTATTAGGAACTTCTGTTTGCTTACAGATTTAATGCAATATTTTGGTTTTGCTTTCGAAATGAAAGCGAGGTGGCGCAATGTGCTCTTAAATTCTTAGCGATTTCGTTTGCTTTCAGTCGCTTATAATCAACGTGTTGCCCAAGCGATATTTGTTTTTTTCAAAAAAAATTCCGACCTTGCGCCGAAATGTTCGTATTTGAAAACTACTATTCAACCAATTATAGTTTACCAAAAAAAGTATCAGCTTATGAAAAAAGTAAAACTTTTTCTGACAGCACTTGTGATCGCTGCAACGACTTTCGTTGCTTCGGCACAGAATCAGGTATCCGGTGTGGTAACAGACCGGAACGGTGAGCCTGTAGCCGGAGCTTCTGTCGTAGTTGACGGTACGACCATCGGTGTCATTACCGGCGCAGACGGCGCTTACACAATCAGTGCTAAACCTGGTCAAACCCTTTCTTTCTTGTTTTATGGTATGAAGTCCCAGAAACAAGAGGTTTCCGGTTCGACCTTGAATGTTGTGATGGAAGAAGACTTGATGCTTCTGGACGAGGCAGTGGTAACCGCTATGGGTATCACCCGTAGTGAGAAATCCATCGGTTATGCCGCTACCACCGTCAAGAACGAGGAGATTGCTGGTCAGCGTGCCACAAACGTTACCAACACCCTCGCAGGTAAGGTTGCAGGTCTGCAGATTAACTCGACCTCTACCGACCCTGGTGCAGCAACCAGCGTGGTTATCCGTGGCTACAGTTCTATCGCAGGTAGCAACCAGCCGCTCTATGTTGTAGACGGTATCCCTATGACCGGCATTACCAGCATTGCTCCGGATAACATCGAGACCATGACTGTCCTCAAGGGTGCAGCCGCAACCGCTCTCTATGGTTCACGTGCCGCCAACGGCGTCATCATCGTGACCACCAAGCAGGGTAAGAGAAATGCTGACAGGAACTTCTCCATTGAGTACAATGGCGGTGTTCAGGCTCGTCAGCTGGCCAACCTCCCTATTTTCCAGAATGATTTCGGACAGGGATGGAACGGTACCCAGACTTGGATTGAGAATGGTTCCTGGGGTCCGCGTCTTGACGGTTCTTATCAGGTTTATGGTCCTGTATGGAACGGTAAGCAGCGCTACGGCAAGTTCGAGGCTCTCCCCACCAATATCCAGGATTTCTTTGAGATTGGATGGAGCCAGAACCACAGTGTCGCTCTGAGCGGTATCTCCGATGACCAGAAGATGACATATTATCTGTCTTATGCAAATTCGAGCGATGATGGTATTATGCCTTACAACAAGGATAAATATACCAGAAACACCATTACAATGAGCAGTTCTTATGCTCCTGTATCCTGGCTCAAAGTAAGCTCTACCATCAACTTTGCACTTTCCAAGACAGATGCAGTCCTTATGGATCAGGGCGCATTTGCTATCGACGGTCTCCTTGAGTTCCCTCGTAACATCTCCCTTGTTGACCTTAAGGATACATCCAACCCCTTCAATACTCCCGAGGCTTACCTGACTCCTTACGGTATCACCAACCCTTACTGGGCAGTTGAGAATAACTACAATCATACCGACCAGAAGAGTCTCTTCGGTAAGGTTCAGGCCGACGTGATGCCTTTTGATTTCCTCACCTTAACTTATAGGTATGGTTTCAATTATGGCGATTTCGACTTCAAGAACGGTGTTCCTCAGATTAGTCTGACAGATGCCCTGATCTACGATGATAAGGGTTATGCACCCTCCAGCATGAACCAGGATGGTTCTGTAGCAACCCAGTACTACCGCAACTATGAGTTCAACCACGATTTCATGGCTACCTACAACGATGACTTTATTGATGGTGACCTCACAGTGACCGCTATTCTGGGTACCAATATCAACGAACGTGCTTCGACTTCTATGAACGGTGTCGCCACCGGTCTTGCATTCTATTCCGGATTCTGGGATCTGAGCAACGGTGCAGACTGGACTGACCTCGCAGAGGCTCAGACAAAGCGCCGTCTGGTCGGTGTGTTCGGCGACGTTACTCTCGGTTACAAGGATACATTCTTCTTGGATCTGACTGCACGTAACGACTGGTCTTCTACCCTCCCTATGGGTAAGAACAGCTTCTTCTATCCCGGTGTTACCGCCAGCTTTATCTTCACTAACCTGATGCCTAAGAATGACATCCTCTCCTTCGGTAAGATCAGAGCTTCCTATGGTAAGACTGGTAACGATGCCGGTGTATACCGCACCAACCCCGCCTATGTTCAGGCTGCTTATCGTGGATATTATGGCTCAGGCATTGCTTCTTTCCCTATGAACGGTGTGAACGCATTTGCCCGCAGCGCGCGTAACAACTCTTCTTCTCTTCGTCCTGAGATGACAACTGAGTTTGAGGTTGGTACCAACCTGCAGTTCTTTGAGGGCCGTATCGGTATTGATGCAGCTTACTACAATAAGCTTACTTCAGACCAGATTTTCAACGTGACCGTTGACCCCGGTACCGGTTACACATCTGCAGTGACCAACTTTGGTGTTGTTCGCAACCGTGGTGTTGAGTTGCTCTTTGACTTCGTTCCGGTACAGACCCGTGACTTCCGTTGGGATTTGAGCGTCAACTGGGCAAAGAACTGGAGCAAGGTAGTGTCTCTCCCCGAGAACTTCGGCGGCAGGGTTGCCATCAATGGCTTCAGCGCTGGTAACGATGCTGTATATATGTATGCAGAAGAAGGTCAGCCTATCGGTACTTTCTGGACTTATCAGTCAAGATATTATGATGACCCTGATAGTGAGTACAACGGCTGGATCATCGTTGACGAAGAAGGTCAGCCCAAGCAGACCAAGTCTGTACAGCCTACCGGTAAGGATATGAACTTCAAGTGGACGGGCGGTCTGACAACTCAGTTCGCATACAAGAGCCTGGCTTTGAGCGCCACTCTGGATGTTCGTTACGGTGGATACATGTTCTCCCGTACCCGCAACATTATGCAGTTCACCGGTAACGGTATCATCACTACCTACAACGACCGCAGGCCGTTCATTATCCCCAACTCCATTTGTGAGTATGTCGACGATGACGGTAATGTTCTTGGCTACGACGAGAATGTTGTTCCTCTCTACCTGAGCAACAGTTCTTACCAGACCTATTTCAACGATCACGGTTACGGAATGTCCGGTGAGGCTTATCTGATGGACCGCAGCTATGCTAAGCTCCGCAACATCACCTTGACCTGGAACCTTCCTAAGAAATGGATTGGACCTTTCTCAAATATTGGTCTTTCTGCATTTGTCAACAATGCATTCACCTGGACAGCACGCGACAACTACTATGTCGATCCTGAGGCTACTACCGAGGGTACAGACCTCGTAGGTACTTTTGGTGAAATGTACAACAATCCTTCATGCCGTATCTATGGCTTCAATGTGAATCTTAAATTCTAAGGAGGATTCGAATCATGAAAAAGATTATAGTTACATTAGTTATTGCAATAGCTACTCTCTCGCTGGTGTCCTGCAAAGATTGGCTTGACATCAACTACGATCCGAATTCGGCTACACCTGCAATGGTGACTAACGATAATATCTTCCCTGCTGCAGAAATGGCATTGTGCGCAAGCTACGGTGACTTCTTCAGAATTACAGGCGGTTATTTCGCACAGCAGTATGCTCAGTCGTTCGGTACTTCCAACTACGTGGACTTCAGTCAGTTCACAATGTCTCAGACACGTTCCAGCAGTTTCTATTCCCAGATTATGCAGGGTTGCATCAGCAACGCTACCGTAATCCGTGACAATGCCGCTGCTGACAGCCAGTGGGGTACTTACCTTGCAGCCACCACTCTTCGTGCTTTCGCTTTCCAGGCTCTTGTGGATGCCTATGGCGAAGTTCCTTATACCGAGTCAATGGATGCAGAGAAATATCCGAACCCTCACTTTGACGAAGGTGCAACAGTTTATGAAGGTATCCTGGCAGAGCTCGACGAAGCTCTCTCTAAGGTTTCCGAAACAGATGCCGTAGCTACCAACTTCCTCTATACAGGACAGTCTGCAGCTAACTGGATTAAGTTTGCAAACGCCCTCAAGCTCAAAATACTTATGAGAGAGAGCGGAAAAGTAAACGTTGATTCACAACTCGCTGCTCTCATTAATCAGGATAATTTCCCTACTGAGGACGTTGCTTGGAAAGGCTTCTGGGCAAATGCCAGTGGTAAGGCCAATCCTTTCTATCAAGAGGAGTTTGCAACCTATTTCGGTTCTACTCAGATTAATGTTGCGCTCAATGTCGCTCTCTTCAGAACAATGAACGCGTACAATGATGCACGCCTTGGTGCTTTCTTTGATACCAATACTTCAGGTCAGTACTGGGGCAGTATCTCCGGTGACAACCTCTCGACATCACTCAACTACAAGAAGTCTTTCTGCCGTCCTAAGATGGCGTACAACACTCCTGTAGTGCTTATTTCTGTCGCTGAGGTGAACTTCTGGCTTGCTGAGTATTTTGCATCAAAAGATGCAGCTAAAGCAAAGAGGTATTATGAAGCAGCCATTGAGGCTTCCTTCGATGCGGCTGGTGTAGATGGTGCGAGCGCTGCCATCGCTGCTTGGCCTTTTGACAATTCAAATGCAGCCAAGTGCATAGGTGTCCAGAAGTGGGTTGCACTCTCTGGCGTCAACAACTATGAAGCTTGGTGTGAGCTGCGTCGTCTTGGCTATCCTGCTTTCGGCAATATGACAGCTGATGACATTTATGACCGTCAGGGTGATAATTTGAACGCTTCAGCTCTGCCTGCAGGTGAGCTCTATACCCCTTACAAGTATGATACAGAGGTAGGGCAGCGCACCACTATCCAGCGTTGGCCTTATGCATTGGTTTCATCTCAGTCAAACATCAATTGCCCTGAGGTTAAACTGCCTAACGTTAAAGTATTCTGGGCTAAATAATAAGACACAGATATGAAAAAAATCATTTACATATTATCAATAGCATTTGCCGCATTTGTTGTTGGCAGCTGCGAGAAGGCCTCCGCAGACAAGACCCTGGAGACAGAGTACTTTACCCTGAATGGCGATATGGCTATGTACGTTGAGATGGGTGATGAGTTTGTTGAGCCCGGTTATACCCCTTGCGAGGGCGCTAGCGAAGTAGAGGTCTACATTATAGATCCTAACGGTGATCTTGTAGATGAGGTTAACACCAGCTCTTCCGGTTTCTACGAGATAGTATACTGCAACACCAGCAAAGAAGGTTTCTACTTCGAGAAATCACGTATGGTTTATGTTTATGACCCGACAATCGAAGTGGATATGGCCGGTGGTTATTCCCTTGATGCTAAAGCATCGTTGTTTGCCGGTGACACATATCTTGAATACGCACAGTACTATTCTGATCAGAGCAATTTTGATCCTAGCGTACAGGCTTGGGCAAGAGCACCGTTCGTGACCCCCAGCGTTTCTATAACAATCTCCAAGGTTGCGGGTAATATCTATTCAGTCAGTGACCTTATTGGTGGTTGGTACACCAGCATCCAGGGTAGGGGTGGCTACTATGTGGATCTGTATCAGAGTGGTGCGTATGCTACCCACTTTGATATGACTGGTAATCTGATTCTTAATGCAGACATGTCAGTCACTCTGTTGTCATCGTTTATTTCAGCCTGGAAAGACGGTCTGGACTACCTTAAAAATGGTGTATATGACCCTGAAACCAAGACATTGACATACGATACATGCTATGCCGGTGGTCAGGTTGGTCCTATGCACATTGTAATTAAACAGGAATAACAGGAGGATACATTAATGAAAAAAATTATAGTTTTTGCATTGATTGCTATTCTTGCAATCTCTTGCCAGAAGGATCCTATTGGCTCCACTGTTGCCAAAGATGTTGCAGGTGAGTGGTCTGTAAAATATAATGCCGTTAACGACAATGGCGAACTGGTAGATACCGATGTGTTGGGTGGGTACTCACGTGTTTTTACATTTAACACTTCAGCCAATGCTACCGACACGATATATATTGCCGATGAAGATTACTTCATTGGATATCAGGCAAAGATTCCCTGCAAACTTGAGCAGAAGACTTTCGGTAGTGAAGATGTCCTGGACAACCTGTATGGCAGTTCAGCATACCATGGCCCTCAGATGATTGTTGACAAAGGCATAATTATCCCCGGGGCAGCAACTACTCCCAGCGGAATGCCGGCTGATTCAATTTATTTTGAATTGACTTTTGTCGGAGGAGACTACTTTACTAGTATGTATGCTTCGTATGGAATGGAATTTACCCATTACCAAGTTGGTGGTTTCCGTTTCACTGGTTTCGAAGGAGACCAGGACGGTTTCTAATAGTCCCACCAATTGATAATAAAAGAGGGGAATCCAAACGGGTTCCCCTTTTTTATTCCTTGATATTCTCAATTTGGGCGTAGCCTTCCAGAATCCTCTCTGAGATTTGCTTCAGCGCCAGGCCCTTTTCGGTCAGGGCCACTGTGCGGCCGTAGCGGACAAACAGGGCGGCGCCTATCTCAGCCTCCAGGGCGGCGATGTGCTTGCTCACCGCCGGCTGGCTTATTCCTGTCTGGCGGGCGGTCTCGCTGAAGCTCAGAGTGCGGGCGAGAATTGTGAAAACAAGCAGTCTTTTGTCTGTCATACAGTGCAAAGTTATAAATTAAGTTGCTTTTTGGCGAAATTGTTTTATCTTTGCAACCCATTTTAACAAAACCAATTATTAACAAAATGCTTAAACAGTACGAAACCGTTTTCATTGCAACTCCCATTTTGTCTGAAAGCCAGATGAAGGAAGCGGCTGCTAAGTACTCGAGCTTTATCACCGACAACGGCGGTGAGATCGTGTACGAAGAAGATTGGGGTCTGAAGAAACTTGCTTACCCCATCGACAAGAAGACCACCGGGTTCTATCACCTTATCGAATTCAAGGCTGAGCCCGAATTTATTGCAACTTTTGAGACTCAGTTCAAACGCGATGAGCGCATCATCCGTTTCCAGACTGTAGCTATGGACAAGCACGCCATTGCTTATGCAGAGCGTCGCCGCTCCAAGAAAGCAGAGGCTCAAACAGAAACCAAGGAGGACTAATTATGGCACAGCAGAACAACATCAGATTTCTCAATCCCCCGACAGTGGATGTAAAGAGAAAGAAATACTGCCGTTTCAAAAAGGCCGGTATCAAATACGTGGATTATAAAGATCCCGAGTTCCTCAAGAAGTTCCTCAACGAGCAGGGTAAGATTCTTCCCCGCCGCATCACCGGTACTTCCCTGAAGTTCCAGCGCAAAGTGGCGCAGGCTGTCAAGCGTGCTCGTCACCTCGCCCTTCTCCCGTACGTTACCGATCTTTTGAAATAAGGAGGAAGCATTATGGAAGTTATTCTCAAACAGGATGTCCGTAACCTCGGTTACAAAGACGATATCGTAACGGTCAAGAACGGTTACGGTGCAAACTACCTGATTCCGCAGGGCTTCGCCATCATGGCTACCCCCACCGCGAAGAAGATCCACGCAGAGAACATGCGTCAGCGCGCTCAGAAGGAGCAGAAAATCGTCGACGACGCAAAGGCACTGGCTGCAAAGCTCGAAGGCGCTACCGTCAAGGTTGCTGCCAAGGTGAGCTCCAACGGCAAGGTCTTCGGTTCCGTCAGCAACATCCAGGTTGCCGAGGCTCTCGCAGCACAGGGTATCGAGATCGACCGTCGCAACATCACCATCGCCGGCGACACCATCAAGGAAGTCGGCGTCTTCGATGCAGAGGTCAAGTGCTACCGCGACATCAAGGCCAACATGAAGGTCGAGGTCGTAGGTATCGAGGAATAATCCCGATCGTCAGCGAAACCAAGTCGGCCGGAGCATAAAGCTTCGGCCGATTTTTTATGCCCTGACGCACTTCTATTATTGAACTCTTTTTGGTATTTTTGCAGGATAGAAAATCCGCGAAAGATGCAGGTAAAAATCGTCAACAAGTCGGCATTTCCAGTGCCGCAGTATGCCACGGCCCTCTCGGCCGGGATGGATCTCAAGGCCAATATCGAAGAAGCGCTGACTCTCGGCCCACTGGAGCGCGCAATGGTTCCCACAGGGCTTTTCATAGAACTGCCGGAAGGGTTCGAGGCGCAGATACGCCCTCGCAGCGGCCTGGCGGCGAAGCACGGCCTTTCGGTGCTCAACAGCCCCGGCACCATCGACGCGGACTACCGCGGCGAAATCAAGGTGATTCTCGTCAATCTCTCCAACGAGCCCTTCGTGGTCAATCCCGGAGAGCGCATCGCCCAGATGGTGGTAGCGCGTCACGAGAAGGTGGAGTGGGAAGAGGTCTCGGAGCTGGGCGACACCCAGCGCGGCGCGGGCGGATTCGGTTCAACAGGCAAATAGAAAGAGACATATATGATCGAGATAGAAGAACTTCATAAACTTTACAGGAAGTGTTCGGGCGTTACCACCGACAGCCGCAAGATCGAGGACGGAGCTATGTTCTTCGCCCTCAAGGGTGAGAACTTCGACGGCAACGACTTTGCGATGAAGGCGCTCGAGGCCGGAGCCAGGTACGCCATAGTGGACCGGCCCACACTCGACGGAGCCAACATCAAGGGACGCCGCTACTGCATCGTCGTGGAGAACGTGCTCGACACCCTTCAGAAACGCGCGGCTTACCACCGCGACCAGTTCGACATTCCCGTGGTGGGTATTACCGGAACCAACGGCAAGACCACGACCAAGGAGCTTGTCAGCGCTGTGCTTTCGGCGAAATACAACACAGTGGCCACCGGAGGCAACCTGAACAACCATATTGGAGT
>JAEEGJ010013741.1_pt1 | contig 19502 bp, 22 predicted proteins | sample 8958761 | NCBI WGS metagenome assembly JAEEGJ01 (sample SAMN16246546, study PRJNA631951) | gut metagenome | biome: gut microbiome; feature: rumen; material: RS-attached | host: Bos | place: Iran: Karaj | collected 2018-10 | reverse complement strand
GCAGGGAGATTCGGAGACAGTCCTTTCGTTGCGGTAAATGATGAAGGACGTGTTGTTGGATTCTATTGCTACTCACTTAATCATGAGACTCACGAAGGAATGCTTAAGTTTGTCATGGTGGATGCATCTGTTCGTGGTAAAGGAATCGGAAAAGAAATGATCAAGCTGGCTGTTCGCAGCGCCTTTACTGATCCGGAGGCTTTGGCTGTACAGCTTAATGTGTTTCCTGAGAATGCAAGAGCCAAGAGATGCTATGAGGGTGCCGGATTTACCGAAAGGCAAAATACTTCTAATGCATTCAAGTATAAAGACGAGTCTTGGGGCAGATGCAATATGATCATAAAACGTTAAATCGCAAAATAAATTCAGATTCGAACAGTTAGAAAATGATGAGGAGACTGGTGATGGCAAAAATACTTGTTGATGAGGGAAAAGATTTTGACTTTGGGAAAACATCTAAATTATATGGACAGTATAGAGATATTTATCCGGAAGAATTATATAACAGGTTACACGAAATAGGAATTGGGGTAAAAGGAAGTAAGTGGCTTGATTTAGGAACCGGTACAGGAGTAGTACCGCGAGGAATGGCTAAATATGGGGCGGAGATAGTTGCAACAGATATTTCAGAAAATCAAATAGAAGAGGCTATTAATCTTTCAAAAGAATATAGCAATATAACCTATGAGGTTAAATCGGCGGAGAATGTTGAATATGCGGAAAATACATTTGATGCAATAACAGCATGTCAATGTTTCTGGTATTTCGAACCAGAGGTTATTGTTCCTAAGATAAAATCAATGCTAAAGCCGGGCGGAATCTTTTTGAAAGTATATATGAGTTATATGAAGGAGGAGCCGATCACACAAGATTCTAATAGTTTAGTTAAAAAAATAAATGGCTCATGGAGTGGAGCTTCGGCCTCCATTAAGGATTTAACAACACATTATTTTGATGCCCCGCATATGGAGACTTTGGTGGTGGAATTGCCGTTTACGAGAGAAAGCTGGCATGGAAGAATGATGGCAAGCCGTGGTGTCGTTGCTTCGATGGATGAAAAGAAAATTGAACAGTTTAATCGTGAGCATAGAGAGATGTTAGAGAAAAAGTATCCGGAAAGTTTTACGGTAAAGCATAAGATTTTTTTGACATGGTACTATATGTAATATTATAAATCGACAGTTTATAGGAGACTTGATGTTAGAAAAAATAACGTTTCCGAAACATGAATATGAGTCAGTGCAGAAATGGCTGGATAAACAAGGCTTTTGCTACACCACAAGGGTGTACAAAGAAGTTGGGAAGTACAAAGCTGGTGAATCTTACTTGGCCCCTTGGGGTGATGTGTTGATAATCGACGATGTTAAGACTTTTTCGAAAATATCAGAGCGGCCTTTTTATGACGAAATGAGTGAAGCGGAAAAGGAAGAAATCCGTAAATATTCAGAAGAAATGGGATTACCATACGAGTTTATAAGGTTTTCGAGGAAAGATTAGAGCAGGGTTAAAAAGAGGGGGCATATGCCGGTAGGATATAAATTTGATCCGTTTATGCAGATGAAGATAGAAGACGAGCGGGCTGGAAGGCTTGACTTTGTTTATGAGACCGGTCTGACAATAAGTGAATGTCAGGGCAGGATAGGAAAAACCGTTTCCGGAAAACTGTCTGAGTACGAGACTGTGATAGAGGACGGTATTCTATACATATTATTTTCCGATCAGGCCAAAGATACGGGCGGATTGTTTGTTTCGTTACCCCAGAAATACGCCGTAAGATTTGAAAGTTCGGCTGAAAAGACATTGATAAGGGTAAGATATGTCATGGGTGTCGATACCTTAAGCGTCCCCTATCTCTTAAGGGAAGACATTGACGCCTTTTTCTCGGCACTGTTTGATGCAACCGTATCGGAATCTGATAAAAGAGTATGGACCGACTCTGCTGAAGAGTATGTAAAAGGTGATCCTTTAAAGTTACATGGGAAAAAAGTATTTTGGATCATCAGCGGTGTTTTTGTTATCGTATGGGTTTTGGGAGCCCTTTTAATGTTTGCAGGGAAATGAACGGAGAAATTATGATAAAACTGATAAGACCCGAAAAGGAACTCGAATCAAAGGCGCTGGATTTTAAACAGGAGTTCTTTGACAACAGCGAAAAAATAATTAACGGAAGCGAACTTCTCGATCAGATGGATTCTTACGAAGAGTGGCTGTTTTCCATCACAAACAATGTAAGCGAGGAGACTGTTAATCCCGCCTGGGTGGTAACCGATACCTTCTTTGCGGTGGATGAAGCCGGCAGGATCGTTGGGATCATAGATCTCAGACATACGCTGAATGATTTCCTGAAGGATTTCGGAAATTGCGGTTACAGCGTCAGACCATCCGAAAGAAGAAAAGGCTATGCAACGGAGATGTTAAGACAGATTCTGGGCGTAGCGAGACATTGCGGAATGAAAGAACTGCATCTTTCCGTGGAGCGCGATAATGAACCATCGGTCAAGACGATCAAAAACAACGGTGGAATTTATGAACGAAGCTTTGAGTTTGAAGGCGAGCAGGCGGACATATACAAAATAGCTCTAAATGATTAAGTATATCCGGTTAACTTGTTTTTTTCTCAATTCTCAGTTGTTTGATTTTTCAAATGATAACTTTTACGCTATAAGCAGAAAATGAACTGCAGGCATTTTCCGATACCAATGATCGATAGTTGATTTAATTCGGAAAGGTGAAAAAAATATGGCAGATAATCTGGGAACAAATATAAGAAGATTCAGAAAGAACAAGGGATATACTCAGGAAGAATTGGCAGGGCTGCTCGGTGTTACACCGCAGGCGGTAAGCAGATGGGAATCGGAGGCGGGACTTCCCGATGTATCGATGATCGTCCCCATAGCCCAGACACTCGGAATCACAACCGATGCTCTTCTCGGATATCAGCAGCAGAGCAGGGATGACCGGGTAACTCAGAAGATCTTTGAAAAAATGTCCGAGCTTGAGGATGTTTCGGATCCCGGCGGAAGTGAACTCAAGGTAGTTGAGTATCTTGCGGACGAAGTTGCAAAGAATCCGATGAATTACGATGTGGTGCTCAAATATGTCCAGCGCGTTGCGGGACTGAGCTATTACATCGACATGCAGAATCTGTTATCGGATGACCCCGAACGTGCCAAGTCGATCCTTGATGACGGAATAAGAAAAGGCATCAATATAATCAGATACTGCAGCGAAGCGGTCAAGGTCAATAAAGCACATCATGCCCTCGCATGGATCTACATCCATATGAAGGATTATGACAATGCGAGAGAGCATGTGAATGTTCTTCCCAGTCTCGAAGGACACTGCATCCGTGAAGATATTGGACTGTCCCTCACTTTCTTTGAAAAGGGCTATGATGCAATGAAGGACAGCGCGGTTGAGCTCGGGACGCTTCTCTTTAATATGATCGCAAGTCAGGCAGAGAAGCTGACAACCTTTTACTGTTATTTCGGACCGCTCGAGGAAGCAATCGAGATCTGTGACTGGTGCGAAGCGGTCATCGGCGCCTATACATCCAAGCCGGAGTTTACGACGGATAATCACAAATGGGTTCTCCGCAAACTGAATTACAGCAAAATGAGCGCTTATGTCCGTGCGGGTGAGAACGAGAAAGCCGTTGAGACTCGTGATAAATATCTGAAAGAGGTCAGGGAAAAAGGAATCTTTACCGGAGATGAACTGAAATCGGTGGAGAAAGAATTCAACGAAGGAATCTATATTCTTTAAAAACACTATGAATCTTGTCGTGATCATGGGAAGCGGCGCAGTCGGTAAAATGACTGTCGGCCGGGAATTAATGAAAATAACGGATTACAGGCTCTTTCATAATCATCATATGATTGAGCCTGTAATAGATATATTCGGAAGGGTTGACGGAGCGCTGGTAAGCAGGCTTCGTGAAGAAGTTTTCGATGCTTTCGTAAAGACAGATTACAGCGGAATGATCTTCACCTACATGTGGGCCTTCGATATGCAGTCTGATTGGGATTATATGAGATCGGTTGCGGAGAAATTTGAGTCAACCGGCGGAAGGGTCTATTACGTTGAACTCGTAGCGGACAGGGCGGTCAGGATCGAAAGAAACAAGTCGGAGAACCGTCTGAACAATAAACCCTCCAAGAGAGATGTCGTGTTATCGGAAGACCGCATGCTCAGGGAGGAAACCAAGTATCGTCTTGTCAGTAACGACGGAGAGATTCCTTTCGAGAACTATATCAAGATAGATAATACTCACCTGGAACCCGCAGAGGTTGCTCGGATGATCAAGGACCGTTTTAACCTTCAGGGAATCGGAGTCACGGAGATGATGAACCGCGTAAGACTTGAAGAAGTACAGGAAGACGAGATCGGGCAGCTGCGTGATATGCAGATACAGAGCTTTATGCCACTGTATGAGAAATATCACGATGAAGGTTCGCCTGCAATTGAAACCATAGAGAGAATTCGAAACAGGTTTATGCAGGAGAACAGAAAGTATTATTTTATTCTCAAGGACGGAGCAAGAGTAGGCGCAATCAATATCGGAAGAAAAGCATCGGACACAGAGGAAGGCAGCCTGTATATATCTCCGATCTTTATTCTTCCGAAATATCAGAACTTGGGAATCGGATATATAGCGATCCAAAAAGCCTTTGAGATGTATCCGGATACCAAGGTGTGGAAGCTGGATACGATCCTTCAGGAAAAGGGAAACTGTCATCTGTATGAAAAATGCGGCTTTGTACGCGTCGGTGAGGAACATGTGATAAACGAACATATGACGATCATCGATTACGAAAAAAGAAACTGAGTGAAGGAATGCCGAATGAAGACAAGGGATGAAGTGATAAGCTTTGGTCTTTCTTTTCCGGATACATATACGGATACTCCGTTTCGTGACACCAACTGGCAACTGGTCCGTGAAAAGACGACGAAGAAGGCTTTTCTTTGGACCTACGAAAGGGATGGCCGGATCAATATAAATGTAAAGGTCGATCCCGAGTGGAGGGATTTCTGGAGAAGAACTTATGAATCCGTGATCCCGGCCTATCATCAGAATAAAGAAAAATGGAACACGGTCATTCTCGACGGATCCATACCTGACAAGGATATAAAAAGAATGATCGCGGAGAGTTACGATCTGGTAACGGATTCTCCGACAAAGAGGATCTATGAAGCCGTCAAAAGAATTCCAAAAGGACATGTGGCAACATATGCACAAGTTGCGGAAATGGCAGGCGACAGAAAAATGGCAAGAGCCGTGGGAAATGCTCTTCACAAAAATCCCGATCCATCGACCATTCCGTGCCACCGCGTTGTAAACGCTAAGGGAGAGCTTGCCGGGGAGTATGCTTTCGGTGGCGCATGGAAGCAGGCGGAGATCTTGAAAAAAGAAGGTGTCGAGTCTGCGGACGGAAAAGTCGATCTGAAAAAGTACGGAATTTTAATGCACGGGAATTAATTTCTGATGCAAAAGAAAAACAGAAAAAGAATAAGTGTTGTCAGCACATGGCATTACATCCGACTGGTCTACAGATCGGTGTTTTTTGTGCTGCTTCTTATAGCGTATATCCGTTTCAAGTTTTATTCCGAGGCATCGATCATTGAGAGTGCGGAAAGTATGCCGCCGATCATAATCGTTACCTGGGCAATATTTGTCGTGGAGATGATCTTCCGTTTCTTTCCTTCTAAATTTGAAAGCCCGGGATGTCAGAAGCAGTTTGCGAAGAATTATATAAAATCAGGCAGCACGGATATAGTGATCCATGACAATAATGCAACCGTGCTGGTTGCTCTGATCTGGGTTGTCCTTAACGGACTTTTCGGTGCCCTGCATATGGCGGGTATTCTTGATGACGGTATCATGATTCTTCTGTGCAGCGCATATTCCATATGCGATATCGTATGCATCCTGTTCTTCTGTCCTTTCCAGACATGGTTCATGAAGAACAAATGCTGCAGTACATGCAGGATATATAACTGGGACTATGCTATGATGTTCACTCCGCTTTTCTTTATACAAAAGAGTTATACATGGAGTCTTCTGGTTTTGTCCGTGGCACTTCTGGTTCGCTGGGAAATAACATTTTATCTGCATCCCGAAAGATTTTCGGAAAAGACTAACGATTATCTTCAATGTAAGAACTGCACGGAAAAACTCTGTGTTCACAAAAAGCAGCTGAACTCATTGTGGAAGCATATTGAAGAGTATTCCGCGGAACGTATCAAACGCCTAAAGAAATAAGCATTTCCCGGGAACGGATATACTACAGATATAATGATAAAGAACCCGGACGGTAATAAAATCATTATGAAGGATTATCTGTCCTGAGCTTCACATCGTATTCTGTTAAGGAAAAGAGAAATGGAAATCTGGGATGCATATGATTCGGAATATAATATCATCGATGGTATGACTCTTATCAGAGGAGAGGAAAGTTCGATCCCTGACGGAGTTTATCATTTGGTATGTCATGTTCTCGTAAAGCATACAGACGGAACCTACCTTCTTATGCAAAGGGATCCGCGAAAGCCTTATCCTAATATGTGGGAGGCAACGGCAGGCGGCTCCGCATTAAAGGGAGAATCACCCATTGAATGTGCGATCAGGGAACTCCGGGAAGAGACGGGAATTGCTGCCACACAGTTGGAAGAGATCAGAAGATTTGTCTGGGATCCGACAAGAAGCTTTTATGTGGAGTACCTTTGCATAACCGATTGCGACAAGGACAGTGTAATACTTCAGGAAGGCGAGACCGTAGCATATAAGTGGGCGATGGCGGATGAGATCTCCCTGATGAAGTCCGATGAAATGCTGAGCGAATGGATGAGAAGGTACATCAGTATCCATTCCGGAAAAATGAAACTGGTATTTCCGAGTATCGAATACAAGGACAAAGCTATTGAATATATCAGGGAGTTTAATGAATACGGCTCCGATATAAACGGAAGCGGTTCGCTCGATGATTACCTGAAGGAATCGACATATGAGAAGTGGCTTGAGAAGGTGATCAGCTATATTGATATAGCGAATCTCCCCGAGTCCAAAGTTCCCGATCTTACATATTTCTATGTGAGAAAGGAAGACGACAGGATCGTAGGAATGATCAACATTCGCCTCGCACTGAATGATTTCCTTCGAAACGAAGGAGGCCATATCGGATATTCGGTAAGACCTACGGAGAGACGCAAGAATTACGCAACCGATATGCTTACGCTTGCGATCAATGTATGCCGCAGGGTAGGAATAAAGGAAGTACTTGTGTCATGTGACAAGGAAAATCCCGCATCCGCAGGCGTTATCAGGAAATGTGACGGCATATTGAAGAAAGAGTTTTACAGCGAAACATTCGATGAGACAATACAGATGTACGGAATAAACATTTAATTGTCCGGGGGGGCATCAAACGGCAATGATAGCAGATACTGAAGTAAAGGAGATATTGTCGGATTATATATCCGACAGTAAAGTCCAGGAAATGAAACGCTACATCCAGCATGGAAGCGTTTCAACATACGAACACTGTAATAATGTTGCGGAATTCAGCTACAAGATAGACAAGAAGCTGTCGCTTCATTCCGACCTGAATGTACTTTTGGTCGGAGCGCTTCTGCATGATTTTTATCTGTATGACTGGCATGATCATAAGAAAGAAGAACGCCTTCCCCATGGATTCACCCACGCAAGAGATGCATGTAAAAATGCCGGTAAATATTTTGATCTTGATGACAGAACGAAAAGAGTGATCTCATGTCATATGTGGCCGCTCACATTAAGATCTGTCCCGAAAGCAAAGGAAGAGTGGATCGTCTGTCTTGCGGATAAATGTGTATCTCTGCAGGAGACTTTGTTTGCAAGACACCGTTAACGGACTATTGAAGATGGAAAACATACATGCATTGATCACTCAATGCGGACTGGGAACAATTGAAGAAGAGATAATTCCGGTATCCGGCGGATTCATGCACAAGATGTACAAGGTGAGGACAACATCCGGAACGTACGCGGTAAAAAGTCTGAATCCTGAGATCATGAGTCGTCCGGATGCATTGAAGAATTATGCCGAAGCCGAAAAGCTTGAGCGTATCTTGGAGGATAACGGCCTTCCTGTTGTGGCTGCATTATCTTTTGATGATAAGAAGATGATGGAGCTGGGCGGAAGGTTTTATTATATCTTCCCATGGCTGGAAGGTAATATCACGGACTTTAATGAGATCTCGGCAGAGCAGTGCTTTAACGCGGGCTCGCTTCTGGCCAGGATCCACCGCATCGGCGCGCATAATACGGATGCGGAAGAACCTGAACTCAGTGAAGTAGAATTTGCTTCACTGCTTGAGCTTGCAGTGAAAAAAGAAAGTGTGATCGCACCCGTCCTTGAAGAGAATCTTACACTTTTGGAAAGTGCACAGAAGCACCTTAACGAAGCGCGTAAAAAGCTACCTTCGATGAGTGCAATCTGTGACGATGATATGGACCCCAAGAATATAATGTGGCATGACGGCAACGCATACATTATCGATCTTGAATGTCTGGAATACGGAAACCCAATAGCATCATGTTTAAATCTTGCATTGCAGTGGTCCGGAACCGTGACCGGAAAATTCAGCAGAGATAATCTTGAAGCCTTTTTCAAGGGATATCTGGAATCATATGACAACGGATTCAGATCGTATGATGAGCTGTTCGGGATTTCCTATACATGGATCGAATGGCTTGAGTACAACATCAGGCGTGCACTGGGAATGGTAAGCACCGATGCGGATGAAATAAAGCTCGGAGAAAGTGAAACCATTAATACGGTTGACAGGATAAGGTTCCTGGCATCGATCCGGGAAGAAATATGCACCGTACTAAATTCTCTTCCCGTACCGGATCCAAAGAACTATGAGACCCATGATGACAGACTCTGTTACATCGATCTTCTTTTTGAAGGTGAGCTGAATAATATCCCGCAGTTTGAATTACCCGAAGGATATCATTTTGTCTCTTACAAAGACGGAGATAAAGATGCGTGGATCGATATAGAACTTTCTGCAAAAGAGGTACTGAGCAGGGAACACGGTGAAGAGTGCTGGCAGAGATATTACGGAAATGCCGAATCGGAGCTTCCGCAGAGAATGTTTTTCATGGTAGACGAAAACGGAAACAAGATTGCAACGGCAACTGCTTTCTATTACATTCACGGAAAGGGCAAACCCGGAGAAGGACAGCTTCACTGGGTTGCGATAAAAAAGGAAGCACAGGGCAAGGGACTTTCAAAGCCTCTTATCACATATGTTCTCAATGTGATGAAAGAGCTGGGATACACTAGTGCTAAGATCCACACACAGACCAACACGTGGCTTGCCTGCAAAGTATATTTCGATCTGGGTTTTCGTCCCGAAGAAGAGAGTTTGTCGAAGAACAGAGCGGGATGGAAAACGGTCGAACTGCTCACGGGCAGAAAAATGCTTGCGGACTAATAGGAGAACCTATGGAAATAAAAACAGAACGATTACTTCTCAGACCTGTTCAGCTTGGTGACGAGAAGCAGATACATGAATATGCGGGAGACAGGGAGATCACAATGATGTTCTGGCTTCCCAATGATACTTTTGAAGAAACTTGTGACTTCGTAAAAAGAAATGCAGAGGAATGGAATTCACCGGACCAACTGGATTACGAATTTGTGATCATACATGACGGACGCATAATCGGCGGATGTGACGCCGATCTCAGTCACAGCGATGACAGATCATATGCAACTCTGGGATGGATCATAAACAAGGAATTCAGAAACCGCGGGTTTGCATCCGAAGCAGCGGAGGCACTGCTGAACTTTGCTTTTGAAAATCTGAGTATCGATAAAGTATATGCCCAGTGTGATACGGAAAATCCCGCATCGTTCAAAGTGATGATGAATATCGGAATGATATGTGTGAATGACAAGGGAACCCGTACATATCCCAAAACCGGAAAAACTTCAGGCGAATATACCTGCATGATCACTAAGGAAGAATGGAGCATAAAGAGGAAAGCATAATGGCGGAAAGATGGGATGTATATTCGATCGACAGGAAGCCCACCGGAAAGACATGTCTTCGCGGAGAGCAGGGAAATCTTTCCGATGATGAATTTCATCTGTGGGTAATGGTATGGATCAAAAATCCCGTAACGGGAAAATATCTTGTCTCGCAGAGAGTTGCGGATAAGGAAGTCGATCCTTTGAAATGGGAAACCGTCGCAGGTCATTCCATTTCGGGAGAAACCTCTGTCGAAGCTGCGGTACGGGAAGCATATGAAGAAGTCGGAATACAGTTCAAGCCTGAGGATGCAAAGCTCCTGGTGACAAAGGTAGCAACCGCATATGACGGACGCCGCTTTAATTATATACGCGACACTTTTTATTTTGAAACAACCGAAGAACCCGATCTGAAAAAAGCAACGACCAGAGAAGTTGCTCAGACAAAGTGGCTCTCCTTTCCCGAGATAAGGGCAATGTATGAGCGCGGAGAGTGCTGTCTGAACATGGGGGACATATACGGATTTGAACTGAATCCTGTGCCGGCAGACAGATATAAGGATATCATCGGACAGGTTGTGAAGGGTGTGATAGACCGTCCGCTCGGAAGCGTTCATCCCCGTAAAAAGAATCTGCATTATCCCGTTAACTACGGTTATGTTTCGGGAGTTATCGGCGGAGACGGAGCCGAGCAGGATATATATCTTCTCGGTGAAACCAAACCTGTTTCGGAATATACAGGAAAGGTCATCGCCGTTTATCACCGCTATGATGACAACGAAACAAAATGGATCGTTGTTCCCTGCGACGAGAACGGAAATGTCAGAAGTGATGTCGTTATTCCTACCGATGATGAGATCTATGCACAGATCGCATTTCAGGAACAGTTTTTCTACGGAGTACTAGTGAAATAAACGGAGATCAAAGTGAAGACAGTAGAGATACTCGGTGAAAACAGATTTGAGACTTTTACGAAGACCAGAGTCGGATGCCGTGCCGTGATCATCAAGGACGACAAGATCCTTCTATCGCATGAAATTATCAGCGGATGGTGGCTTGTTCCCGGCGGCGGACTCGAAGAGGGCGAAACTCCTGAAGAATGTGTGATAAGAGAGGTTGAGGAAGAAACGGGATTTATCGTTAAGCCTGTTTATCAATTTCTGATACTGAACGAATACTACGAAGAATATTGCTATACCAGCCACTACTTTGTATGTGAAGTAACAGGTGAAGGGCAGATGCACCTTACCGAAGCGGAGCAAAAGCGCGGACTCACACCCGAATGGCTCCCTTTGAAAGATGCGTTGGAGATGTATTCGACACACGAATCATTGGGCGATATCAGTGAAGAAAAGAGAGGTTCGTACCAGAGGGAATACACCGCTCTTCTCGAATATATGAACTGTCGGAATGATGGGACGTGCTGAGCGAAGCGGCGCACCTGCCGAGTCCGGGTAAATGCAAATAGGTATAGTTTTATTATAACGGTTCTTTCTATATAAAGAGTCTTTCCGGGCTGATAGTATTGAAAATGTAAAAGCGCTTTACACGAAACAATAACTGCTATCGGTTTGGAAAGGAAACAATATGAACAGAGATATATTTATCAGAAATCTGACAAAAGAAAAAATCGAGATGAGCCCCAAGGGAAGAAATTCGAATGAGCTCACTCCGGAAGAGTTCGAAAGCTGCTATGAGAATTTCTTCGACATGATCTTCGAGATCGCAGCCACCGACATCTCTTCACTGACAGGATACGGTGAGTTCGATGAGAACAATCAGGCTCCCTATGAAACTCTCGAGGATTTCATCCGCGATGAGATCATCAACGAGAAGACCGAAGGCTACTGGAAGAACTGGACGCAGATGTTCGGAACCACCTTCCTCGAGAAGGATTACTATTTCGGGATCGCAGAGAAGGCTCTCAAATACGCACCTTACTGCGAGGGCAGAAGATATCTTGCGAACAACAACACGTTCTTTTGCAACATGATCGTCGGAGAGGATGGAAAGACATACTGTGCGGACTGGGGAAGAGCAGGCATCATGGATTTCCTGATGGACTTTGCGATACTCGATCTGAACAAGCCCTATCTTCTTGTTCCCGAAAAGCTTTATGAGTATGCAAAGAAGAAGAACATCGTGATAGAGAACTTCAAGGAACGCTTCCTGTGCATGGCATACTTCAAGGGAATCGCCACTCTCAGATGGCACGCATCCATCGATGACCTCGAGTCCTGCGAGTCGATCGTAAGATCCATAAACGCGCTTGAAGAGCGTATGTCAAAGTTGTAATAAGCAAAAGCAGGAGACTGTTATGAAATATGAAAATGCAAAGGACATTCTTCCTGCAAAGCTTTTAGAGGAAGTACAAAAGTATGCGGAGGGCAAGGTAATCTATATCCCCAGGTCTAAGGAATCCAAGGGCTGGGGAGAAGCCTCCGGATACAGGGATAAACTCAAAAAGCGAAATGCACTGATCTGCAGCAGATACTCCGCGGGAAGATCGGTAATGGAAATAGCGGAAGATTTCTTCCTTTCACCGGAGACGGTAAAAAAACTCGTATACGGAAAAAAGGTCGAGCTTCCTATGTTTTCCCCTTCGGTCACATCCGCGGAGCAGTATGCTTCGGCAGGAATGGGAGAAGAATGGGTGAGGACTTTCCTCGAAACGCTCGGAGAAACGATTCCGGAAACAGAGGACTTCTTCATATCGGAGCTGGTCCGGATTCCGCTCAGACTTATCGATGCGGATGATGAGACGCCTGATGATGAAGACAGCTTTGAAGTTCCGCTGATCGTAATGTATGATGAAGGGAAGTTTTCCGTGCCCTACCAACCGGGTTATCTTGCATCCCTCAGAAAAGAAAAAAGAAATGCACATTACGCTTTCGTCTTTGCAAGGAATGAAGAATACGGATACTTTTGGAATAATTACGGAAAGAATTTCCGTAGATAGAGAAAGTGTAATAAGAAACAGGTTTTAATGAAGAAGTTTTTATCCGCGCGAAAAGGATTCTACAGAGAGCTCTTTGTTCTTGTTATCCCAATAGTAGTGCAAAATCTCATAGCGTCATCGGTAACCGTTGCCGATACTCTCATGCTCGGGAATGTCGACCAGACTTCACTGTCTGCGTCGGGACTTGCGGGCCAGTTGATGTTCCTAATAAACGTGATGTTCTTCGGACTCAACTCTGCGATCACGATCCTTGCTTCACAGTACTGGGGCAAGAAGGACGTTAAGGTCATATCCAAGATCCTCGGTATGGGTCTGATCATCGCGATGGCAGTCACGGTCACTTTTTCCACGCTGGCATTTTTCGTGCCCGAGCGTGTGATGTGGGTATGGACCGACGATCCGGAGCTTATCAAAGCAGGTGCGGTATATTTAAGATACGTGGCACCGTCATATATTTTCCTCGGAATATTCCAGCCGTACATCTCGATACTGAAGAGCTGTGAGAGAGTAGTCTTTTCAACGGTGATCTCTACGATAGCCCTTCTGGTCAATGTTGTGATGAACTTCTTCCTTATATTCGGATACGGTCCGTTCCCCGAGCTGGGTATCTCCGGAGCTGCGATCGCCACTTCGCTTTCCTGCGGTTCGGGCGCACTCCTTTGTATAATAGATTTCCTGAGGCAAAAGGTGATCCCGAAGGATCTTCGCCTTATGTTTGCGATACCCTATGCTCTTGTGAGCGATTTTTTCAGGTATTCGCTTCCGGCATTCGTCAACGATGTAATGTGGGGACTTGCGTTTACCGTTAACTCTATCATCATGGGACATCTCGGATCCGATATCGTTGCTGCCAATGCGGTGGTATCTTCCATCAGGGATCTTGTAACAGTAGTCGGATTCGGAATCGCATCGGCGGCATCCATCATGCTCGGAAAACAGATCGGAGAGAACAGGCTTGACCGGGCTAAGGAGGATGCATCTTCCATCGTGAGGGTTGCGATCTTTTCCGGAATCATTTCGGGATTTGTCCTTCTTTGCATGAGTCCTTTTGTACCGGGACTTGTGGATATCACCGAGGTCGCTATGGGATACCTTCGTGTAATGCTTCTGATCAATATCGCGTATCAGATGGGACAGATCATCAATACCGTTCTCATCGCATCGATATTCAGATGCGGAGGCAATTCGAAATTCGGTATGTTCCTTGATATAATAACTATGTGGTTCTTTGCGGTACCGCTCGGACTGATCAGCGCTTTTGTGCTGAAGCTCCCGCCTCTTATCGTATATATCCTCATGTGCACGGATGAATTTGCGAAGATGCCTTTTGCGGTGAAGCATTATCTCAAAGGCGGCTGGGTCAAAAATATAACGAGGGATAAACTGGAATAGAAATGATAATCCATCCTATACCGCCCTTATATGATGAAAACTCAAGGATACTGATACTCGGAAGCTTCCCTTCGGTAAAGTCAAGGGAAGCGTGCTTCTTTTACGGACATCCGCAGAACCGTTTCTGGAAGGTGACGTCCGCAGTGTTCGGTGAAGATGTTCCGCAGACGATCGATGAAAAGAAGGCGTTCCTATTAAGAAATCATATTGCGCTCTGGGATGTCATCGGATCGTGTGATATAGTCGGGTCATCGGATTCGAGCATTAAAAATGTGACTCCGAACGACCTGAGCATCATTTTGAAAAACGCAGATATCAAACAGATATATGTGAACGGTAAGACGGCATATAAGTATTATGTGAAATATACGGAAGAAAAGACCGGAAGATCCGCGATATGTCTTCCTTCAACAAGTCCCGCAAACGCGGCATGGACATTGGATAAGCTTGTATCCGAATGGGGATGCATAAGAAAGTGAGAGATCATGATCAGATTAAGACCTTATAAGAGCAGCGACTCGGAGCTGATCGCAAAGTGGGTAAGCAGTGAGGATGCTTTCCTGAAATGGGGAGGACTTCTCTTCGGCAGCTTTCCCATAGATGCAGAGATCATAGATAAGAAATACATGGAAAAGAACGGTGACTGCACAGAGCCCGATAATTTCTATCCCTGGATGGCTCTCGATGATGAGGACAGAGTGATCGGCCACTTTATCATGAGATACATCGGTGGTGATAAAAGAGTTCTCCGCTTCGGATGGGTTGTTGTGGATGATACGATCCGCGGAAAAGGATACGGATCGGAAATGCTGCGAACGGGACTGAAATTCGCATTCGAGGTATTCGGTGCTGAGGTTGTGACTATTGGGGTATATGAGAACAATGACCTTGCCCACAACTGCTACAGGAAGATCGGTTTTACAGATAAAGAGGTCGTTGAAAAGGATCCATTCAATGTTATCGAGATGGAATTAAAGAAAGAAGCCTACAGATAACGGCACCTCAATTAAATATACGAAAAATTAATCCGGGCGGTAGAATCTTGTAGTTTACAAGGCTTTACCGCCTATAGTATCTTTTAAATCAGATAATCTATATCTATGAAAGGGTACATTTTATGAAAAATTACGCAGACCTCTGGCTCGGATATAAGGAGATCAAAAATCCGGGAGATACCTCACTGTTAAAAAAGTTCTATTTTTCCGGAGCGCAGGAATCCGATAAAGTAGCTGCAAACGCAGCATCAGAGCTTAAGACAGGTATAAAGGCTATGCTTGGCATCGAACCTGCGATCGTCTTCGGTTCTGCCGCAGCCCCCGTTTCAATCAATAACGGCAGGGATATGCAGGACGCTGAGGAATACACTGTTTCAGTCCGCGAAGACGGACTTGCCATCGATTCAAAGAGCGGAGCCGGAATCCTCTACGGAGTATTCGATATCCTGAGAACCATAGCCTGCGGATGCGATGTAAAGACCGTCTATGCTTCCGGAAAAAACGTCCGTCCTTCCAATCCCCTGAGAATGCTCAATCACTGGGACAACATGTCCGGTGATATCGAGAGAGGATATTCGGGAAATTCCTTCTTTTTCGAAAATGATGATATCGTGATCAATGAACGTACCGTTGATTATGCAAGACTTATCGCATCGGTAGGCATCAACGGCGTGGTCATAAACAACGTTAATGTCAAGAATGCCGCATCCTATCTTATCACCGACAGATTCTTCGATAAGGTCGCAAAGCTCGGAGAGATTTTCGCCGGATACGGGATCAAACTTTTCCTCAGCCTCAACTACGCATCGACCATTGAGATCGGAGGCCTCGACAGTGCCGATCCTCTTGATGAAAAAGTCATCGCATGGTGGAAGACCAAGATGGCGGAGATCTTCGAGAAGGTACCCACACTCGGAGGCTTCCTTGTAAAGGCGGATTCCGAGGGTCGTCCCGGTCCCTTCACATACGGAAGGACCCAGGCGGACGGTGCGAACATGCTTGCCGATATTGTTAAAGAGCACGGAGGCATCATAATCTGGAGATGTTTCGTATATAACTGTCAGCAGGACTGGAGGGATAAAAAGACCGACAGGGCAAGAGCGGGTTACGACAGTTTCATGCCTATGGACGGCGATTACCATGACAATGTCATCCTTCAGATCAAGAACGGTCCGATGGATTTCCAGATCAGGGAGCCCATTTCTCCTCTTCTCGGCGGTCTGAGGAAGACCAACCAGATGCTGGAGGTTCAGATCGCACAGGAATATACGGGACATCAGATAGACCTTTGTTATCTCATCCCCGAGTTCAAGGAGATCCTCGGATTTAAGACCTATTGCAGCGATGAGAAGGATACCGTTGCGGATATCGTCAGCGGCGAAACCTTCGGAAGTAAGTTTGCCGGAGTTGCAGCGGTAACCAATACCGGTAATGATTTCAACTGGACCGGTAACTATCTCGCAGGTGCAAACCTCTTCGGATTCGGAAGACTTGCATTTGAAACGGCACTTTCATCTGAACAGATCGCGGAGGAATTCGTGAGGATGACAATCTCCCGCGATGATGCGGTTGTAAAAGAGATCGTAGGCATCCTTCTTCCTTCGAGGGAGATCTATGAAAGATACACCAGTCCTCTCGGAATCGGATGGATGGTCCAGCCCGGTATTCATTACGGATGCAGCGTCGACGGATATGAGTATGACAGATGGGGAACCTATCACCGTGCGGATCATCTCGGAATCGGTGTCGACAGATCCGATAAGGGAACCGGATATGCGATGCAGTATAACGAACCCAACGCGTCCGTTTACAATGATCCCGATAAATGTCCCGATGAGCTCGTGCTCTTCTTCCATCATCTTCCTTACACACACAAGCTGCACAGCGGAAAGACCGTTATCCAGCACATATACGACACTCACTTCGAGGGATATGAGGAAGCTCAGGAACTTGCAAAGAAATGGTCAGCGCTGAAGGGCAGTATCGATGATGAGATATTCGACAACGTAAGCGAAAGATTTGCAAGACAGCTGACAAACGCACGCGAATGGTGCGACCAGGTGAATTCCTATTTCTTCAGAAAGAGCGGAATTCCCGACGAAAAAGGAAGACAGATCTGGTAAGTATACGTTATAGCAGAAACGTACAAACTGTATCGGAGGTGCAATATGGCCGAAAAAGGAAAGAATCCCATAATCACGGATATATATACCGCAGATCCCGCGCCCATGGTGTACGGAGACACACTGTATCTTTACACCACCCACGATGAGGATGAGCTCATCAATGATTTCTACACCATGTTCGACTGGAGAGTTTTCTCAACCAAAGATATGGTGAACTGGACCGATCACGGCAAGATCTTCTCACTTGATGATATCGAGTGGGCCGATGACCGCGCATGGGCACCCCAGTGCATCGAAAGAAACGGCAAGTTCTATCTCTACTGCCCCGTACATAAAACAAACGGCGGTATGGCAATCGCAGTCGGTGTATCCGACAGCCCCACGGGTCCCTTCAAGGATCTCGGCCATCCGCTTGTGGATGAGGGTGACTGGAACGATATCGATCCCACCGTATTTATTGATGATGACGGACAGGCATATCTGTATTTCGGAAATCCCGAGCTCCGCTATGTCCTTCTTAACGAAGATATGATCTCGATCGATGAGAGTGTAGGCGTCGTAAAGGTTCCGATGACCGTGGAATCCTTCGGAAAGGGAAGCCATGCGACCGGAACCACTTACGGAGAAGGTCCCTGGTTCTACAAGAGAAACGGACTTTACTACATGGTCTTCGCAGGATTTGCAGAAGGTGAAAAGAGAAACGAGCACTTCGGCTATGCAACCGCTCCCACCGCAACAGGTCCCTGGGAGTACAAGGGAGTTCTTATGGAAGAAGGTCCCTGCTTCACCAACCATCCCGGACTCTGCGATTTCAAGGGACATTCATATCTCTTCTATCACACTGATGAGCTTCCCGGCGGAAGCCTTTTCCACAGAAGTGTATGCGTTGCCGAATTTACCTACAACGAAGACGGCACGATTGATACTATAGAAAAGTGTGACGGCGTAGAGGGCATCTGACGGATTCTACTTTCCGTAGGTAGTGCATTCGTAAGAGGCGGATTACAATCCGGTCATGGAGGTAATCATTATGAACCAATATGTAACAGGATCTGTGATCAAAACGCTTCGGGAAAAAAACAGCATGACTCAGCTTCAGCTTGCGGAAAAGCTCGGCGTCAGCGATAAGACGGTTTCGAAATGGGAGACCGGAAGAGGTTATCCCGACATCACATTACTTGAATCCATCGCCGATGCATTCCGTATATCCGTAACGGAGCTTTTATCCGGAAATCCGATATTCAATGCGAATGTTTCCGCGAATATGCTGAAGTCCGAATTCTATGTCTGCCCTGTGTGCGGAAATGTGATCCACAGCATGGGCGAGTCGGTAATAAGCTGTCACGGAATTCAGCTTTCTCCTCTTGAAGCGGAAGAGCCGGATGAAAACCATGGAATAACCGTCGAACGCGTTGAGGATGAATATTATGTCTGCATCGATCACGAAATGACGAAGGAGCATTACATCTCATTCATGGCGGCGGCATCATCTGATGACATACAGATGATCAAGCTTTATCCGGAGGGGGGCGCCGAAGCGAGATTCAGGATCCGCGGAGTCAGGAAGATCTTCTATTATTGCAATCGCGACGGATTATACTGCAGGTATAATGTGAAAGCGCAATAAGTATTGATTTTACGCAATACTACTGCTAATATAATCAGCGGATAAGAAATAAAAAAGAAAGCGAGGTATTTGACAATGTTTGTAAACAGCATATCGAAAGCAGAAAAATATTGTATGAAGACCTCGGTATATAGTTTTTGATCTTGAAGCAAGTTTTGAAAATGATCTAAAGGCCGTGGCAGTTTCGTCACGGTCTTCTTTTGCCCAAAGGGCGTATCGTATCCCGGTCTCCATACAATGAGTCAGACAAAGAAATGGAGAAATCAGGATGAACAGCAGTCAGGAAAAGACAGGAAGAATTTCCGAAGTAAGAAAAAACAGTTATATCATAAGCAGTGACGGCAGGGAGTTTCTTGCAACATTAAGGGGCAGGTTCTATACGGA
>JAEEGJ010013739.1_pt1 | contig 19504 bp, 23 predicted proteins | sample 8958761 | NCBI WGS metagenome assembly JAEEGJ01 (sample SAMN16246546, study PRJNA631951) | gut metagenome | biome: gut microbiome; feature: rumen; material: RS-attached | host: Bos | place: Iran: Karaj | collected 2018-10 | reverse complement strand
TTCCGCAGAATTCTTTCCACGATTTTCAAGATACTCAAATGATTTGAAGCTTTCAAGATTAATATTATTGAAGATTATGTGGTTATGTATGTGGTCTTTATCAATATGTGTTGCTATAACATATTGATACTGTCCTTTAAGATATTTATCGCATAACTCTCTACCAATTTTATGAGCTTCTTCCGGCTCAATTTCTCCCGGCTTGAAAGATTGTATTATGTGCTGTGCAAGCACCTTAGCTTGTCCAGTTCCTTGAAGTCGAACATCCTCAAAATCCATAGTAGCACATTGAAGCGTACATTCATAAGTTGAGCATAATCTTTGCTCATCAGTTTTCTCCGGATCAATGATATAATCTATTGCGATATTGAGCGTAGAGCTAATCGGATGGATCTCAGTTCTTGCCATATATCATCAACCTTATTTTTGATTTCGTTTATATCTTCTTCATACACGTTTCCGGTTGCATTAACACGTTTAGCGATCTGATTAAAACTTGAAGAAATTCTGCCTACATTTGCAGCAGTAATTTTAAGATCTTCAAGTTCAATATTCATTATCCTTCCGGCAATTGCCATATACCGTAAATAACTCGCCATATTTCTTTTACCTGAGAGCTGAACTTTTTTGAGTATGCACTCATATTCTTTTTCATCGACACGAAATTTCACTTGAATATTTCTTTTACGGTTTTCATCCATTTTTGTAGATTCCTTTCTATATTATTGCGGATTATTCCGCCTTGAAATTCGTCAGAATTTCATTCAAGGGGTTTGGGGATTTATCCTCAACAAGCAAATGTGTTTGGTACTCATTTTTGTAAAATGGGTACCCAGACGCAGTGCTTGCTATTTAGTGATTTGCCTTTTAAGGCAAATCCTTGAATAAGAGCAGCTGTACTGCGACTGTTTATTGTAATTTGAAAATCCGGGTATTATTTACCCCTCTATATTATTTAGGCAATAAATCAGAGAAAAAGTGCCAAACTAAAATTATATTCTGCTTTATAAACAAAGAGTGAAACAAAAATAATACTTCCTGTTGTTAATAATTACCAAGATAAACAAAAAAGAGTATTCGGAAATTGATTCCAAATACTCTGAAACAAGGACTTGACATTATTAAACAATAGTGTTATAATTAAAAAGTAATATTTCGGTATATTAAAAAATATCTGTAAATTGAAAACTGTAACTTGATAATTTAATAGGACTAAGTAAATTTCTGGTCGTATGATTATTTTTAGTTTACACAGATAATGAATGATTATTCATTTTTATCTTTCTTTAGATTTTCATCGGGCTCATAACCCGAAGGTCGTTGGTTCAAATCCAGCCGCCGCAACCAGATCGAAAAGCGTTGAGCTTTTCACACAAAATGACGAGAAAGCTGTTTAGTCCTATTCAGTTTTCAAGTTGCTTAGAGGTATAGCGTTGAACCGATCGCCAAAAAGGATAAACGCTTTACCTCTATTCGTGTTATATTTTTACAATACAGTTATAGCACCTTTATATTATAACACTAATGTTTAACATTGTCAATATTTTTCTTAGAGCATTCAGAAATTATTTTCTGGATGCTCTTTTTTTATTCTCTTGGCAATTATTACTAATTGGAAGTATTTTTATAATACTCTGCTTTGTCAATTAAGTGGAACTTTTATTTTTTGTGATACTTTTTCTCTGATTCTTTGCCTAAATAATATAGAGGGGTAAATAATACCCGGATTTTCCAAACAGCAACAAGAAGTCGCAGCCACGCTGCTCTTGTTCAAGGATTTGCCTAAAAAGGCAAATCACTAAATAGCAAGCACTGCGTTTGGATAGCCATTTTCAAAAAATGCCTATCAAACACGTTTGCTTGTTGAGGGAAAAATCCCCAACCCCCTTGAAGGAAATTCTAACGAATTTCAAGCGGAATGCTCCGCAAAAATAACGAAAGGAAATGAAATTTATGGACGGAAACCGTAAGAGAAACATTCAAATCAATTTTCGTGTAGACGAAAAAGAGTATGAGTACATACTTAAAAAAGTTCAGCTTTCTGGAAAAAGAAATATGGCAAGCTACTTACGCTATATGGCAATGACCGGAAGAATAATGAATATACAGCTTGAAGATATAAAAAATACATCTGCTAATGTCGGCAGAATATCTTCAAGTATAAATCAAATCGCCAAGCGTGTTAATGCTACCGATAATGTTTACGATGAGGATATAACTGAGATAAAAAACAAGGTTGATGATATATGGCAAGAACTGAGATCCATCCGATTAGCACTACGCTCAATATCGCAATAGATTATATCATTGATCCTGAGAAAACTGACAATCAAATGTTGTGTTCTTCTTATGAGTGTACGCTACAATGTGCGACTATGGATTTTGAAGATATTCGACGTCAAGGAACAGGACGAACAACGGTACTTGCTGAGCATATTATCCAGTCTTTCAAACCCAGAGAAGTTACTCCGGAAGAAGCTCATAAAATTGGCAGAGAATTATGCGACAAATATCTGAAAGGACAGTACCAATATGTGATAGCCACTCACATTGATAAGGAGCATATTCATAACCATATTATTTTCAATAACACTAATCTGGAAAGCTTCAAATCGTTTGAGTACCTTGAAAACCGCAACAAGAATTCTGCGGAACGTCTGAGACTGACGAGCGATGAAATATGTGAGGAGCATAACCTTAGTGTGATACAAAATCCGGAACGTGGAACAAGTAAATCATACTATGAATGGCAACAAGATAGACTTGGAAACTCTTGGAAGTCTAAGCTAAGAAATGCTATCGACAAAGCTGTCAAAGGTTCTTCAAACTTTGAGGAATTCCTGAACAAAATGCAAGAGCAAGGATATGAGTATAAGCAAGGAAAATATCTCTCATTCCGAGCTACCGGTCAGGAGCGATTCACACGCTGCAAACGTAGCACTCTTGGTTGGTATTATGAACAACCTCAGATTGAGAAACGTATCGCTCGATACAGTTCTCTTGTAGGACAGAAAACGTATCGTACAAATATTATTGATACAACTTCCGAGAATATAAAAAACTCAAAGGGATTGGAACGCTGGGCAACTATCAGGAATATGCAGGAGGCATCCAGAATGATAAATCTCCTTACCGAACACGGCGTTTCCTCCCCTGATGAAATTGATGAGAAGCTTATGCAGCTACACGAAAATCGGCTGCGACTTGCCGACCGTCTTAACGACATTCAGAGCGATATTAATAACGCTGCTGATTTGGTAAAGCTCCTTGAAACGTACCGTGATTATAAGCCAATGTATTCTCAGTACAAGGAAGTCCGGGCAAAAGAGAAATTTCGTAAGGAACATAGCTTAGAGATCGGAAAGTATGAGAGTGCAGTCCGTCAGCTCAGAGACTTATATCCAGACAATAAGATTCCAAAACTTGAAACAGAACGTGAGAAGATGAAGGCACTTATTGTCGAACGAGATCAGCTTAACAACAAGTACAAGGAAACTAAATCAGATATTGAAAAAATGGAAATTGCAAAGCAATCCATTGATGAATATCTCACCACTCAGGACCGAAGCGGACTTGACTTATGATCGGAGGTATATTAATTGATATGGCTTAAATACAATCGCGATGACTTTGAATGGCAGAACGGAAAGGCTCTCAGCAGAAAAGACAGAGAATTCTATGCGAGGTCGCTACACATTCAGTATAACAAACTTTGTGGTTGGTTAGCCGCATTTGCGGTACTTCCGGTGTTTCTTTTATTACTAAATAATCTTCATCCGTCATATCACGTCCTGATATACGTTGGAGCTATCTCTTTGCTGATTATGTGCTTGCAAAATAGAGTTTTAAAATTGAAGAATCGCATTAATCAAGGCGATTTTATTTGGCGAATAGGTCAGGTTAATTTCGCCACACACGGAAACAAGCATCACAGTAAATATGTTATTGCTGACGGAGCTTACTGTCAGACTTTTGAATCTATCAGGAAGTTCCATTCCAGAGAAGAAATAATGATAATAAAGCTTGATAAACATGGACTAGCTTTTGTAAAAAATAAGGTATCACCTGTTGAGTGATACCTCTGTAATAAAACTATTCTTTTGAATCTTTCTTAGCTTCTATTTCTTGAAGCTCTATCTCACCGATCAGCTTATAAACTGCTTCAATAAATAGTGCGTTAAGTGAAGTGTGGTGTTCTGCTGCAAACTCTTGTAGATTTGCCTTCTCTCCCTTTGGAACTCGCAGCTTGATCTCGTCATAAGCTTTCGCATTGTATCGCATACTTGCTTCTTTTTGAGCCTGTGTGTATTTTCCTCTAATATAACGAGGTTCTTTCTTTTCTGTTTCCATATTATCCTCCTGTTTGGATAGCCAATAATAATTACATTATAACACATATTGCATACTGTGTCCAGTATGCAATATTAACAAAATATAAGCTCGTTTTTCTGTTATATTTTTCTGTAAAACTATATTGACATACTGGGGGCAGTATGATAAAATGATAATGTAATAAAAAAAGTGTGTCACCGTGACACACTATCAGGAGGGAAATCAATGGAAGGAAAAATTATCAAGCCTGTTATCGGTCAAATCTATGAGAATAGCGGAGGTGGTACTTATAAGTGTATCGGCTATGAGTCTGATACCGGAGAGCCGATTATGGAGAATATCAATTCCAGTTGGACGTTGATTGCCCACGATGTTAAGCAATATCCGGACGGAAAAATTGACTGGGGACATTCGACAGGCGGTTATTTCAAGAGAGATCCATATGAAAGAAAATCTATAATAAAGAAAAAGAGTGTGTCACCGTGACACACTCAGGGAGATAAAAATGAAAAAAGAATATGAATATGAAGTAGAAGAATTCAAAAATGACGTTTCCTCACAAAGAACCAATAATGTTTGTGGTATAAAACTATTAGATAGAGAAGGTCAAATCTGTAATTGTGGGGACACGCTCTATGATAAATATGGATACGAATACTGCTTTAAAGGAATCGAATATGTAGAACCTCACGGATTATTTCAGAGGTTTATTTCAGTGGGTAAAGCAGGATATAAAGCTGTTTTAAGTCTTAGAGCAAGCGATGAATTACACTATGCTGATACTATTTACGTTGAACTAAAATGGGCAAGCGAATGGTATTCACACAAAAGATTTGGTAAAGGTTTGAAAAATCAAAAGAATAAGTGAGTGTGTCACCGTGACACACTTGGAAAGGAAAAAGCAATGAATCTACTCAAATGCCCGGAATGTGGCGGTGATCTGATAGTGAATATGAGATTTACTACGCAGTTCGGTAAAAAGGTCATCCTTACTGATAAAGGGTGGGAGGAAGTTACCGGAAATGTTATGGACGAGCCACCAACAAAGCCGGTACGCATTCTCGGAGCTGTGTCTTGCAGCAAATGCGGACTTGAATGGTGTAGACCATTATATGAGATAGGCATAGACAATGAGGGTACTACAATGTTCATTCAGCTATCCCGTGACGAGGTAAAAATGAACGCTACGGACAAAGTAAAATACTTTGCAGACAAAGGTATTAATGTTATTTACAGATAAGAAAATCGAACACAAATTCACTAAAAATCAATAGCAATATAGTTTGAAAAGGAGCATTTATTATGTTGAATTCAGTTACAATTATGGGCAGACTTACAGCTGATCCGGTATTACAGCAGACCACAAACGGAGTGCCATACTGCAAGTTCATTCTTGCGAACGAGAGCGACTACTATCAGGAGGGCAAGGAAAGACCGGTCAATTTCGTGATTATGAACGCTTGGAGAAGCACAGCTGAGTTTATCTGCCGTAACTTCGTCAAGGGAAAGCTTATGATCGTTGAGGGTTCGCTCAGAGTAGCTTCATACGTTAAGAATGATGAGAGAAGATTTGTTACCAATGTTGAGGTAAGCAGAGTCTACTTTGCCGGAGATAAAAAGGCAGCTGCACTTGATAATGCTACTATCGAGGAAGAGCAGACCTTAAACAAGGCAATCGAGGAATTCAATCTTGAAGAATATGAAGAAATTCTCTCCGGCGAAGATCTTCCATTTTGAGTGTGTCACCGTGACACACTCGACACCGATAATGAAAGGAGAACTACTATGAATATGTGGTTAAAAGGAAACAAACGATACTGTGACCGTCAGACAGCAATTGAGCTTGGTGGCGATGAATACCGTAATACAAACATTCACACAATACTTTACTTTGATGAATACATAACAATAGTCGATGAAGTGTGTCACCGTGACACACAGGAGGAGGATAAATAATATGTCAGGAAAAACAACTATTATCTCAATATGCTCAGAAAAAGGTGGTGTTGGAAAGACCACAACTACGATAAACCTTGCTGGAGGACTTGCAAAGAGAGGTAACAAAGTCCTGATACTTGACCTCGATCAGCAGCAGAATGCTTCTCACGCTCTTGGATATGTCAAGGATGGACGTCTGACAACAGCAGAGCTTATCTATAACACCGTTGCCGGTATACCGATAGACTTTACATCAGCGATCAGAAACGGCGAAAACGAAATAGACTACATACCGTCCTCGCCAATGCTTACCAACATAACAGGGACAATGGCAAATGACACGGAGAACGACAGTAACTTTGTACTCAGGAGGCTGCTTTCCAACGAAGCTTTTGCCGAATACGATTATATATTGCTTGACTGTCGTACAATCCTTGATCTCCTGATAAGCAATGCTCTGAACGCAAGCAACTACGTTATTATCCCTGTTGATCTTGGCATATACGCATACAACGGACTTGATAAAATGCTCGATAAGGTAGCTTCAATAAATAACACAACTAATCGCAGCCTGAGAGTTCTCGGAGTGTTGCTTAATAAAATGCAGAGAACAACTGTGAACACATCTCTTGCAGAATCTATCCGCAGCGAGTACAGTGAGCTGACATTTAAGTCAAGTATTCCATATTGTCCGGCTCAGACCGAGCTTGCCGTCCTTAATCAGACAAGTTCCGTATTTGATGAACGCAGCTCTCTTGGAAAAGCTTTTATGAGCTTTACTGATGAAGTTATAGCTGCTATCGAAAAATAGAGTGTGTCACAGTGATAGGAGGATGAAAAATGAAGAACTGGAAAGAGGAACGTTTTAAAGATACATTCTGGAGAGATTTTAATGAGGAAAAGCCTAAAAAAACAGGTGATTATATATGCATTCTTGATAGTCAATCGTTTGGCAATATGGCAATATGTACATGGGATAAAAAACAGAAAAAATGGACTTTCAAAAATTGGTGGGGTGTTTATGATGAAGGCATCGACACTAACCAATTGAAAATAAAAAAATGGACTCCTCGTGAAAATGGAATTATGTTGGGGTGTCCCGGTTGTGGTAAGTCAATGACTACAAAGTGGAAGAGATAATGGGAAAATGTGTCACCGTGATACACTCAGGGAGGAATAATAATGGATAATGAAACACTTGAATTTCAGGCAGTTCAGGAAATTGCGAGAAATGATATTGCAGTGGAGCTAATCAGGGAGCTGATTAGCAATACCGAAAAAAATGATAAAACTATCGAAGTGCTGCAAAAGCTGATAGTTTCTCTCAACTGGAACAACAGACATAGCTTATATTCCGACTATTCCGACATCGAAAAGGTTATGACTTGCAGAGAGATTTGTGATGGAATAAAGGCAACTATGACCGAAGATTTCATAAATGAGATAAAATCAGTTACAGACAGCTATGATACAGAATGGCAGCAGATGATAGCAATTGCAGTTCTTATTGGAAAGCTGATAGAATCACTTGACTGGACTTCTAAACCGTCAAGAGAGATAGCTCAGACTTACAGCATACAGCCGGGGATGACTTGCGAAGACATATGCGTCAGTATTATTTCAGCAGTTGATTATGAATTGCAGAAACCAATCAAGGATGACATTATCTCAGAAGTTATTAAAACAATGGCTGATGATTTCGATCCGGAAAAGGCAAGTGAAATTACTTTCAGATATTTTGAAAAGACCTATCCCGGATTTGAGAAGTTTTTCAAAGAGCAGATCGGTGAAGAATAAAGTGTGTCACCGTGACACATTCAGGAGGATAATATGGCAAAGATTGATTTTACCGCAATGAAAAACAGCCGTAAAGCTGCCGAAGATCAGATAGAGGACAACATACCGGCAGAGCTTGAAGAAAGCTATACAAGCGTATGGGGCAGCAATAAAGAGAACATCATCTACATAGAAACAACTCGTCTGATCCCTTTTGTAGACAAATACGGCAATTCGCAGCCATTCAAGCTGAATGAAAAAAAAGTCAACCAGATAGCTGCAAGTGCAAAGGATATTGGCATAGTCACTCCGCTGACAGTCAGAGCTAAAGGAGATATTTATGAAATCATCGCCGGACATCACAGACTTGCAGCAGCACAGCAGATAGGTCAGCTCAAAGTTCCTTGTATTGTTCGCAAGTATTCGGACGAGGAAATGTATACAGTTCTTGCTGAGAGCAATATCCAAAGAGACAGAACGCTGCCAAGCGAATACGGCAGAATCTTCGCAAGGTATATGGCGATCAAAGAGAGCGAGGACTTAACAGCTGTGGAAATAGCAGCGAAGTTTGATATATCAAAGAAGTCGATGTACCGATATATCAATGTCAATTCTCTTATCCCTGAGCTTCAGGATATGACCGACAGCAAGATAATAAATATCGGTGCCGTTGATACTATAGCACAGCTTTCTGAGGATGAACAGACCGCTCTTGCTGCTGTCCTTGATGAAGAAAAGGTCATATTCTCCGCTGCTATGGCAAAGCAACTCAGAACACTCTCGAATAACGCTGACGGTGAGCTTACGGAGAATGATATAAGAATACTCTTTGACCGTCAAAGCTCAGTACAGAAGCCGGAGAAGCGTTCTATAAGCAATGCTGTTGTAAGTAAGTATTTCAAAGATGATGTTTCCGATAACGAAGTCGAGGACACTATCGCCAAAGCGTTGGAGATGTATTTTAGTCATAAATCTTGACATAAGCTGCTGAGTATTATATAATTGTATGGTATAATATATTTATGAAAGGCGGAATAACTATGACATTCAAACGCATATCAACCATACTAATCGCTCTTACAATGACTGCCTGCATAACAAGCTGCGGTGATAATGACGATAAGAGCAGCTCAAAATCAAAAGTTATTGATACTCCTACTATAATCACTGAGCATAGTGATAGTGAAACGTCAACTAAAAAATCTCATTCTAAAGAAGATAAAACGGAGCCAACAACCGATGTTGATTGGCAGAAGCTCCGTGATGATTATCAAGATGATGTGTTGAATAAGACTGATAATTCAAATTCAGAATCCGGCATTATTAAGCATACCAATCGAAAAGAAGAAGGATACTACCTTGAGGACTATATCACAGTTATTTTTACCGGCTATGAACACGATTCAGAAGTTGAGGTAGTGGTTGATTGGGATAAGCTTGCATCAGATCTTGGTAATGATATAACACCTGATATTCTTGAACAAGTTTACGGAATATGCGTATTGAATACTAATGATATGGCTCTTGATCATAGCAAAGTTAATGATCTTATTAATGGTGATGAAGTAAGCATACATATGTCAGAAAACACATTACAGTCCCCTTTCAAGCAGAAATACTCTAAGGAGCTTAAATACATTGATGAGAATGTATGGTATTATGAAGAGACTCCTGCAATAGTATCAGGACTTAAAAGCAAATCTTTCATCGAAAATGCAAATGAAGTAGATAAAAAGGCTGTGAACGATTTCTTTGAGAAAACAATGATTAATGTTAAGGATTCAACTAAGGACTTTACTAACGCTATACATAATGATTATGGTCAAGAAAGCATAGATTCTGTTCTTGGCAGAAACAGCAAAGCTACGGATAAAACAATGAATTGCAGAATAAACGACTATAAGGTCGAGAAATCTTACTTAGCTACCAGAACAGCATCAAGCTATAACGATTCAGCTGCAAGCGGTCTGCCCGATAATATGATATTCAATATATATAAGCTGACTGTTGAACGTTATGGCAGCGGAGAGATATTTGAAATGTATTATCGTACAGAAGTAGGAAATGTTCTGTATGAAAACAATACAATGGTTATTAGCGATGAAGAAGTCAAGGTTAAGTTCGCCGGAACTGCTGACGAGCTAATGCCTGATAGTAAGTTCTGGGAAATCACAGAGATTAAATAAGTGTGTCACCGTGACACACTTTAAGTAAGGAGGCAGATAAAATGGTTGTATTACTATTCCCATTGAAAGCAACAGCAACAATAGTATTATTCTTTCTAAAAACTATATTTAACTTACTTTCTTTTATTGTACTTGGATGTTCTCTGCCGTTCGTACTGCTTTCAGAATGGTTTGGTGCGTTAATTGGCGTTCTATCAGGAATATGCTTAATAGCTATGATCTTTGCTTGGCGGTTCGGAGATCTGGAGGGGAAATATGTCATCGGCTGTACAGCTATTTTAGGACTGTTAAGTGCATTATTCTTTGCAGCGGAAGAAATAGCAGCTGCCATTCAATGCAAATTGGAAAGTGCTTCTGAATTCTTTGGAGATCTTATCTCGGATATGTGGGAATAAATTAAAGAAAAGGACTGAGAAATCAGTCCTTTCTTTATAGTATTATGGATTGCAGTTTTGACAGGGATCGTATCCCATTGCGATAACTTCCTCTCTTGTTCCAGTATAGTATTCTTTATTTTTGTCTTTCATTTTTTTGACACTCGAACAAGAAGGATAATGAAATTTATGGGTATTTGTATTTAACACATATGAATTATTATTCTGGTTATTATTTCTATCTACAACCTCTTGTGCAGGTTCGGTTTGAGGCGGCGATGTTAAAGGCTCAGTTTGTTCTTCAATTAAACTCCAACTATCACCAGTAGCATAATCGATACCAATATTCGGCTGAACATTATAGCAGAAGACACAGAATTGAATGCCAGAACCGTTATCTTCCAAGGAGTACGCTTCCATAAGAACACCATTAGCAACTAAATTGTTACCTTCAAATACAGGTGTAACACGATATAGAACGTGAGCGTTATACGAGCGAACATAGTTTGCAACTTTACTTTCAAACGGCTCCATTCCCTCAATATTCATATACCGAGTACCGGTAATCAAGTTTTTTTCATTCGCATTTTCTCCGGCAAGCTGATAACCTATAAGATGACACCTATTATATAAGTATATATCCTCGATAATTCCTTTATAATTGGCGGTATGCCAACCGGAAGGCTTAACTGATCCTATTTCTCCTCTTTTTTCTGTTGGCATTAAGTCAACACTTATATTTGCGTATGCAACTCCACATCTTCCAAGACTATCTAAAGGACTGTATAACTCAAATGAATCTGTTGGAAATTCAGTAAAATACGGAACATTGTTATTTATTTCTACATATGGATTTCCACTATACTCTGGAACATCATTTAGCGAAAAAGAATCTGGTTCAGAAAGCTTTATAGTCGTTGTGGTAGTGGTTGTTGCAGAGGTTGTAGTTGTTACTGTTATAGTCTTAATCTGAGTAGTTGTAATTATAGTAGATTCAGTGATATTTTCAGTTGTAATCTCTTCATTATCAGTTTCACTTACTATTTCTGAACTTGATGAGGCGCTCTGTGAAGAACTTGTTGTTGTATCGCATCCATATAATCCAATACCTGTTAATAATGCTAAAACTAACGATAAAAACCTTTTTTTCAATATTAGCCCCCCTTATCCGAAAATGAGTACCTATACTTATAAACATATTATATCAAGATCGGGTATCTTTATCAACAAGATAATTATAACTCTGCGTAAAATTACCGTTACAAAATTAAAAGTGTATAACATTAGCAAAGCTGGATATACCTTTAATAAAACAAAAGACGTTACGTTCTTCCCTTGAGAAGCATATATGATTAGAACATAAAAAAGATAAGGACTGAATAATCAGCCCTTTAATCTAAAGTGAGACTTGATTTTAACAATTATAAAACATTGATGATAGCACCAGGAACAATGTTTTTCACTTCTTCAAGAACTGAGATTTTTTTCTCTTCTTTAAAATCAGGCGAAAAACCTACATCAAAATTATTGAATGCATTTTCGTTTAAAGAAACTGCAACTTTAGGAGAAAAAGAAGAATTCTTGTAAACTATTTCACTATCAAACACGGTTTATTTGACGCTTAAGAATAAAGAAAAGTACTGAGAAATCATATATTACAACATAGAATGAATTAATCATCATCCAATGACCGTCCAAAGCTGTCATATCCATCTTTGTCATATCCATCTTTGTCATATCCACTACGGTCATATCCACTACGGTCATATCCGAAAGAGTCATATCCGCAAGAGTCATATCCACTACTGTCATATCCGAAAGAGTCATATCCACTACGGTCATATCCATCTTTGTCATATCCACTACGGTCATATCCACTACGGTCATATCCGAAAGAGTCATATCCACTACTGTCATATCCGAAAGAGTCATATCCACTACTGTCATATCCACTACTGTCATATCCGAAAACGTCATATCCGAAAGAGTCATATCCATCTTTGTCATATCCATCTTTGTCATATCCATCTTTGTCATATTCGCTACTGTCATATCCACTACGGCCATATCCTCTGCGGTCATATCCTCTGCGGTCATATCCTCTGCGGTCATATCCGCTACGGTCATATCCACTACGGTCATATCCGCTACGGTCATATCCACTACGGTCATATCCATCTTTGTCATATCCGCAATGGTTATATCCTTCTTCATTGAAACCATTTCTATTGAAACCTTCCTCGTCAAAACCTTCTTCATCATATCCTTCTCTATCATAGCCTAATCGATCGAATCCAAATTCATCATATCCTTCTCTATCATAGCCTAATCGATCTAATCCATATTCATCGTATCCATCTATATCATAGCCATCCGGATCGAATTTCTCATTTTGATAAATACTAATATGGTATCCGTATTTATTAATATTATCATTATTAAAGCCTTTTTTATTAAATCCATCTTTATCTAATCCGTTTACGTCATACCCTTCATTGTCAAATCCATTTAAATCAAAGCCATCCTTATTATATCCCAATCTGTTATATCCTTTAATATTATATCCATCCTTATTATAACCATCTTTGTCAAAACCATGTCTGTTGTATCCTTTAATATTATATCCATCCTTATTATAACCATCTTTGTCAAAACCATGTCTATTGTATCCTTTAATATTATACCCATCCTTATTATAACCATCTTTGTCAAAACCATGTCTATTGTATCCTTTAATATTATACCCATCCTTATTATAACCATCTTTGTCAAAACCATGTCTGTTAAAACCATATTTATCACAGCCTTCTGAATTGTATCTCACAGATTCTATCGCAATAGTTATTGCTGTTGCACTGATAGCTACGATAGCACCAACTATTATTTTTAACATATTAGTCCTCCTGATTATTTAAGATTACAATTGTTTTTCTGTGAAGAACCTGTTGTATCGCATCCAATAATCCAACACCGGTAATTATTGCTAAAACTAAAGGTGCAATTCTATTCTTCATAATTAGCTCCACATGTGTTTATATTTTGGGGGAGTCATATATAAGCTTACGGCGTAACAAGCAAATATCAAATACATCAAGTTTATCGCCTTCGCAAAGACTAGCTGCTCTCTACTAATGACATAAACAACAAAGAATGAAACTACGAATAAACTCTTTTTCTAATATTACGAGATTTTATAGTATTAACAATATCCTTACCCTTATCAATACACTTAGTTGCAAATGATTTCGCAGCATTGTAAACCTTTCTGGCTCCTGAAACAGCCATTTCACCAGCTTTGCTGCCAACTGCATATCCTATTATTCCGCCAGCAACTGCACCGATTACAGCTCCGTGAGGACCGATAACAGCGCCAAAAGTTCGTAATGATGAAGCAAGTGTTTTTCCTAAGCTCGCTCCAACTTTTTTTCCAATCTTTTTACCCACTGATGATGCGAACATTCCGGCTGCTATTGATACAGTGGTATTTGCGAGCTTGTCCATTGCTTCAGTAGTTGTAATCTTCGAGCGACCAAGATCAATTAATATCTTGGTGTTTTCCACAGCAACAAAACCTATATTTGCCCATAAACTGGAAGGTTTTCCTTTAAAACTCTTTATAGCACCTTTCTCTGATGATACTTTTAATGCACAAGCTGTCAATGCTTTAATACCGAAATCCGCTCCACCTTTTAATGAGGCTTTTACAACTTCAGATACATCTGCTTCTTGGTTCGATTTGATCTGGCGATAAGCCTCTATAAATCCTCCTGTTGCTGCCCCAAATATTCCGGCTTTACCAACATTTTTTGAAATACCAATTACAAGGCTTTTATTATTAATAGCATCCCAATCATAAATCTTATCAAAATTACCGTTTTTAACATCTTCCTGTAACTGTTTAGCCTGAGCTTTGGTAAGACCATTTGAATGAAGTCTTTTGTTGCCAATGGCAGGAACAACTTTTCTGCTTGGAAAAGCTTTCTGAACTTCCTCTACCTGATCTTTGGGAACAACAATTACTTGACCTTTGTAATTGCCTTTCTTGATCATTTGAATCGTAGCTTTTGCGTCTTTTCCATATTTCATCTGGTAATGCTTCTGTCCAATTGTAACATCAACAGAATTTTTAGTCTGGTTTCCTTTGACCTGAGCATTTCCTATTTCACCCTGAGCTGCTGCATTAATATTATATGTATCCGCATGATAGTGTTCCGCTATAATTCCGTCCCAATTAGGGTTTCCGTTTACTTCTCCATCTTTTCTAAGCATTGCTTCAGCAAAGCTTTTATTGGCATCATTTATAACTTTATCTACTTCACCAAGAAATTCAGCAGTATCCTGCGCCGATAAATACGAAAGGCTATTTTGTAAATCTTTATTAAACCATTCTTCGCTTGTCTTTCCAGTTTTCAGATGTTCATTTAGGGATTTCTTCTTATCTTCGGCAATTTTGATATTGTCAACTATTTCAGAAGTATATCCTTGTAATTCTTCGATAGATTTATCTGGCAAATGCTGCTGCATTGTCTTAGGAAGCCATTCAGACATTTCTTTGTTTTGATTCTCATTATAGCTTCTAAAAAAACTATTAAAAATACTATTAACCTGATTTATATCGCAAATCTCACTCATAACGTATCACTCCTTTGTCGAGGCGTTTTTGAAATGATTATTTGAATAGTAATTATTCATTTCACTAAGGTAATCCTTCATTATCACAGAAAGGGATTTGGTAGTCTTTATTGTTCCTATAATATCCTCCGTAGTTATTGTGTCTCTATCATCCGAAAACGCCTTCTCTACTGTTTCTCTTACAACCCCCTCTATATCTGCGCCACTGAAACCGATTGTACGCTTAACTAAAGTATCAATATTAATATGCTTTAAATCCTTTTTACGGCGTTTCTTAATATGTATTTCAAATATTCTTTGTCTTTCATTATCCGAAGGAAGATCAACATAAAAAATATCATCAAACCTTCCCTTACGAAGGAATTCTGCCGGTAGATGCTTTATATCATTTGCTGTTGCAACAACAAAAACAGGAGCTCGTTTCTCTTGCATCCAAGTCAGGAAAGTACCGAACAGACGCATTGTAACTTCGTGTCCATTGCCTTGTATTCCTGCAAAAGCTTTTTCAAGTTCGTCAACCCATAAAATACACGGCGAAATATCCTCTGCAATCTTTATGGCGCGTCGTAAGTTTTCTTCTGATTCACCAACATATTTTCCCATTATTCTACCAATATCCAGTTTCAACAAAGGAACTTCAAACATTGATGATGTTGCCTTAGCAGTAAGTGATTTTCCACAACCTGGTACACCGGCAATCAAAACACCTTTTGGCATATCTACGCCAAAATCTATTGCTTTATTTATATTCTTGTATATATTAGCTTTTACTTCTAACCACTTTTTAATGTTCTCTAATCCGCCAATATCATCAGGTTTTTCCTTAACTTCGATCATTTCCAAAATACCGGATTTCATTATCATTTGTCTCTTCTGTTCAAAAATTAGATCAAGGCTATCTATACTAAGATCCGAGTCTCGAGCTACTGCTGATGAAATAATGTTTTCAATTTCAAACTCAGATAATCCCTTAAATGCTATGGACATCTTTTCGAGTAAAGAATCAGAAACAACAATGCTTTCATTTTTACAGAAATCACTTACAATACCTATAGTATCTGATTCAGATAAAGCATCTGTCTCTAATACCGTAATATACTTTTCAAGTTCTTTGGGAATCTTAACGATTGAAGAAACGATCACTATACACGAATCTAAACCACTCTCTATTTGTAAGGCAATATCTTTTAGAAGAGCGATGATTTTGGGTTTTTCAAAATATGGCACGGCATCCTTTAATACAAGCATTTGCTTTTCAAGATTATTATATTTGCTCAACCAATCAAGAGTTTCTCCTAAAGACTTTTCTCCACCTGCATGAGTATTCTTTGTTTCAAAATCACAATATAGTGATGCGTCATTCCATTCAATTATTTTTCTATCGCCTGCAGCACTTTTTATAACCAGATCCGTTTTTATTTCCTCATATGAGTTAATAAAGATAATTGGATACCCAGCATCAAAATATTGAATCAGTTTATCTTTAAGTTTCATAATTACCTCACATTATTTTGGGTTTAAGCATTATTACAGGAACGACTCTATATTTAGAAATGACGTTAAAGTCTTGTACTAAGCCGCCATATCCAACTACTTTAGCTCTGCCTGATAAATAGCTTTGGGTTCTTAACCATGATCCATATAATCTTTCTTTTACTTTTATATTTAGTTTTTCATATTCAGCTAAAGAAAGAATAAATACGTTATCAATGACTTGAGATTGCATTGAATAAGATGAAGTATGTAAATCCGCATTGCAAATACTTAATCTTTCGTAAGAATTAAATGCTTTTTCAAAAAAATATCTGTTTAACCATTGCCTTAATGAACAAGTTCCCCAACTATATGCATCTTTACTATTTAAAGGTTTGCTAATATCTAATGAAGGAGCAATAGCCAAGATAAAGTCATTAGTTTTGAACGCAACAATCCATTCAATAGAAGAATTTAAGTACTTACCAAATGTAAAACTGCTTCCTTCTGATAATTCGCTAAGATCCATTGAATATGCCATTTCACTATCCTTAAACGTCACTCTAAGTAATGAAATACCATTCTTGATGTATTCAGCAAGTTTTTTCCCTTTTTTTAACTCGACAATAGGTGAGTTTATACCTTGTATTAGTACATCTTTTCTTACAAATGGTATTTTGAAATTATTCCCATATAAATAAATAATGCTAACTTTATCATTTTGAACTAATCGGTCCAAATCATTATTATCGAAAGCGACATTTTCAAAGTTTTCAATTATCTCTTCATTGTCTGTGATGTTTCTAACTCTATCTAGGACATTTGATGATGTGTATACAGAGGTGAGTTTAATATGTTTGACCTTTAATTCATTAAAGGTATAATTTCCAAGTTCAATAGTCGGTGAATTCAACCCAATTATATCAACAGGATGATTAATACCTTTCAATTTGAATCTGTCGCCAAAAAGATAAATCTTTTTGATTTCCTTTTCCTGTAAAAGCGAATAAAAGCGTTCATTGTCAAATGCTACACATTCAAAATTAGAAAGTATCTCTTTATCTTTTGTTACATTCTTAACTCTAATAAAGTATTCTGATATTTTAGTAGCGTGTTCTATTGTTACTTCGTTTGTTGAGAGATCGTTAAAACTATAAGTTCCAATATCAACAAATGGAATGTTTATACCAGTTATTGTAACTCTCGGCTTCAAAGATTTAAGCTTAAAAGAATCTCCAGATAACCAAATCTGATTTATATCTGGGGTATTTATAAGCTTGTCCAATTCATCATCGTTAAAAGCAACTCTATCAAAATTGGATATAATAAACTCATCATTTGTTATTTTTAATACTTGTTTCAATTTATGCGACGTGATTCCTATATTATTGTACTTCACACCTGCACGTCTTAAATCATTGAAAGAATAATCGCAAATGTCTATACACGGCTCTTTTATTCCAATTAAATTAACAGAACGTAACTGAGAATGCATTTTAAAACTGCCTTCATATAAATAAATCCTTTTTGTTTGGCTGTTCTCTAATAAAAGTGCTAATTGATGATCGTCAAAAGCAAAATTTTTATATTCACTTATAAGACGTTTATCATCTGTAATGCGTTTTACCCTTTCCAGCTTCTCATTATTCAGCACCACTTCAGACAATTCGATTTTTTGATTAGACGATTCAATGCCAAGACATAATAATAATGATGGTACAAAGTCAATTGAATCTTTATCCAATTCTTCTATTAAATCAGCTTTTTCATAAGAATATCTATCTCGAAGCCATGTTATGAGTTTTCCATTGGCATAATAAGAAAGAATTGCTCTTAAATCTGGGTGCTCTTTTAATTCTTCTAATGTTCGAATTTTTATGTTATCTTCTACAATAAGTGGGAAACGAACTTTTCTTTTTCTAAGTTGTCTCATGGCAACCTCCTCGCAAACGTTAAAGGAAATTTATAACATATTATTATAAACATTATACCATTATTTGTAATAAATGTCAACAGAACAGCGCTTGGATTTTTGTAAATTATTTGCAGATTAAATTAAAAGTGTGTCACTGTTGCTGCTGTGACACACTTTTTAAACTACTAAATAAAAAATAGTTCATAAAAGTCATATTTAGAGCACGAACGTAAGAGTAAAATATTCCGCGTCTTCCCTCCTACTGTCCAATGATGTATAATAAACTCCAGGAAACTTGACGGAGTAAATTGTACATTTCAAAAAACTCCAAAAAGCTCCATGTAGTAAATTGGAGTCCGTTGGACACGGGAGGGAACATTATGCAGAATAAAACAACAGAGATCGCAACGATCAGACAGGCAGTACGCCTGCAGGAATGGTCGGAACTTATCAAAGCACAGCAGGCAAGCGGCCTGACCATAAAGCAGTGGTGTGAAGAAAACGGCATCAAGCCGAACACTTACTACTGCCGGCTGAAAAAGATCCGTGAACAGTTCGTTGAAGCTCCGGCGATCGTTCCTCTCAACGTTCCGCAGCAGCAATGTCAGTCAGAGATCCGCATCGGGAAGAACGATCTCCAGATCTCGCTGCCGTCAGACATTGATCCTGAAACCCTCCTTGCTCTGGTGAAAGCCCTATGCTGAACGAAATTTCTTCAAATCAGCAGGTCTACCTCGTCACAGGCTACACAGATCTGAGGCGCTCCATAGACGGACTTGCCATGATAATACAGGGACAGCTCCGGCTCGATCCGTTCAGCAGCGCACTCTTCCTGTTCTGCGGCAGACGCCGTGACCGTATCAAAGGTCTTCTTTGGG
>JAEEGJ010013738.1_pt1 | contig 19504 bp, 15 predicted proteins | sample 8958761 | NCBI WGS metagenome assembly JAEEGJ01 (sample SAMN16246546, study PRJNA631951) | gut metagenome | biome: gut microbiome; feature: rumen; material: RS-attached | host: Bos | place: Iran: Karaj | collected 2018-10 | reverse complement strand
AGTTACGCATCGTGCCGAAACTGTTTCTTAACCTCTCTGCGAGGGTGGAGAACGTGAGCTATGATGGTAGTTGGTTGCTTCAGCCTCGTGTCACGATGAGTTATGTGCCGAATAAGCACTTCCAACTATCGGCTATGTTGGGAAAATACAGTCAGACGGCAGATGATGACTATATAGTAATGAGCGGAAAACGTATGGCTCAGAGTACAGCCAATCATGCCATACTCAGTATGCAGTATGAAATCAACAATACTCTGTTGCGTATAGAGCCATATTATAAGAAATATCATAACCTTCCTCTGATTGCGAATGGCATATATACAGCTGATGGCTATGGTACGAGCAAAGGCATGGATGTGTTCATCGAGAACCACTCGCTCGTTAAGAATATGATAGGCACGCTATCTTATTCCTTCAACGACTCAGAACGTCTCTATCGCGACTATGCAGCTTTACGCACTCCCGACTATACATCGCGTCATAATATCCGTATGACTTTGAAATACAGCATCGGCAAGACGATTATCGGATTGTCTGAGTCGTATGCCAGCGGAAGGAAATATCCTGTCGGTACTACTCCACATTATAATAGTGTAGATGCCAATCTCACATGGCTTGTAAGTCCGAAGGTTATCGTCTATGCATCGCTGAACAACATCCTTGGGCGTACCAATGTATTCCGTTACAATCCAGACGGCACATCGGTAAAGGCAAACCGAGACCGTTTCTTTTATATTGGCATATTTGTTTCACTTAAAAATAATAAAGCTTATGACATTTCAAATTTTTAAGAATTGTGTTATCGCCATCGCTCTTTGCATGATGGCAGGTGTTAGTATTAAGGCTCAGGAGCCATCACAGATGCAGGCTCTTATTGGCCAGTCGCTAAGCAAGCTTCAGCAGCAAACTCCAGATGCACATCTCAACTGCATCGCTGAACTGAAGCGTGTTGAGGCTATGTTTCCTGACAGCATTCTGCCTAAGTACCAGATGGCTCTGCAAAGTCTGAGTTTCTCTGTATCGAATCCTAAGGCAGAACAGACCGAGAATCTGCTGAAAGAAGCCGAGCAGACCATTGACAAGATGGAGCATATGAAGGGTACAGATCAGTCTGATGTATGTACTCTTCGCGGATTCCTCTATATGGTACGTATCGTACAGGATCCTGCCGTGAATGGTCAGCGTTACTATATGAATGTAATGCAGAACTACGAGAAAGCCTTGAGAATCAACCCTAACAACCAGCTTGCTCAACAACTGCAACAGAAATTCCTTGAGGGGATGAAACAGGCAACAGGTAGTAACTGATTTGTGTAGAATGCAAAAAAATACCGCTTATGGAAAGGCTCTTTATAAGTCACCATAAGCGGTATCGCTTTTTCTTTGCAAGTACATTTATTTGCTGATCATATAGATTTCCTTGCAGTCGTCCATTGAAAGACTGATGTATCCGCCAATCTTATCACCTTTGTTTATGCGGAGTTTGGCAACAAGAGCGTCGATGTCGGGATTATCTATGCCGAGTTCCTTCATCGTTACAGGCATACCGAGTGATTTCCAAAATGCTTTAAGACGATTGATGCCTTCTGTTGCAACAGAAACATCATCATTGCCCTCAACACCGAATACGCGACGGGCGAACTGTGCTATCTTTGTTGCATTCTTTCTCATCACAAATGTCATCCATGCAGGAACCATGACGCTTAGACCTGCACCATGTGTAACACCATATATCGCGCTAATCTCATGCTCCATGTGATGACTTGCCCAGTCCTCTACACGTCCAACGCCACAGATTCCGTTGTGAGCCATAGTGCCGAGCCACATGATGTTGGCGCGTGCCTCATAGTCGTTTGGATTGGCTATCACCTTCGGACCTTCGTTGATGCAACTGATAAGTACAGCCTCACAGAGACGGTCTGTAGCTTCGCATTCGGGAGTAGGGGAGAAGTAGCGCTCCATGGTGTGAACCATCATATCCACGATGCCAGCGGCTGTCTGGTAAGGTGGGAGAGTCATTGTTAGCTCTGGATTCATTATGGCGAACTTGGGGCGCAATAAAGCCTTTGTACGGATGGATAGCTTGAACAGTCCGTCGGTCTTGGTTATTACCGTATTGCCTGAAGCCTCGCTGCCTGCTGCCGGAATGGTGAGTACGACACCAACGGGGAGCACGTTAGGGTAGTTCTCCACGTTCTTCTTCCCGCAATAGAAATCCCAGAAATCACCGTCGTAGTTGAAACCTGCACTTATGGCTTTTGCGGTATCGATGACGCTACCGCCACCGACAGGAAGGAGGAAGTCGACATTCTCCTTATGTGCGAGTTCAATGCCTTCATATACTTTTGTGTCCTCTGGATTCGGCTTGATGCCTTCAAGCAGACAGTAAGGAATACCCGCCTTGCTTAGGGAGTCTTCCACACGTGCCAATAATCCGCTCTTACGAGCGCTACCGCCACCTATAACTATCATGACCTTTGTTGCGCCGTATGCCTTGCATAGTTCGCCACACTGATTCTCTGTGCCACGTCCGAAAACAAACTCTGTCGGACTTTGAAAGACGAAGTTGTTCATATCTAACTTTACACTTTATTCGCAAGCTCATCAGCTGCGCAGTTTCACTTTATACTTTACTCTTTACTCTAAAATGCAAAGTTAGTTATTTTTCATGAGAAAACAAAAAATCCTAATCAGAAATTGATTAGGACTTCTTGAAGTACACCCTCAGAGGCTCGAACTCTGGACACCCTGATTAAGAGTCAGGTGCTCTACCAACTGAGCTAAGGGTGCAACATTTATGCTGCAAATTCCGAAAGAAGTACACCCTCAGAGGCTCGAACTCTGGACACCCTGATTAAGAGTCAGGTGCTCTACCAACTGAGCTAAGGGTGCTTGTTTTTGTGCTTCTTTTCTGAATTGCGGTGCAAAGGTAGTTATTATTTCTGAGATAGAAAAATTTTCAGGGCGAAAAATGGAGAAAAATTTTTCTCGCTTGATATATATCAACCGATAATACTCAAAAACGTCACTTTATATGTCAATTAGGTATGCTCCACGCAATATAATGGTTTGATGGGCAGAACGACTGAAACAATCGAGTTTGCTGTCTCCATAGAGATTGCCGAGACCGTAGTAATAGCGCCCTTCTATCTGGAATCTTCCTATGGGTTTGATATGTAGTTCCAGTCCTAATCCTGCTGCGATTCCATAGTCGAAATTGTTCGTAGGTACCTTCTCTTTTTCTTGGAGTTGTTTTGTGAGTTTCTCTATGTTTTCTTTATTTTGATAGCCTCTTTCTGGAAAGTTTGCTGTCTCAGGTGTAAAGTTCTTGTATATCTCTCTATTTAGATAGAAACCGAGTACAGGCCCTGCGTTGAAGAAGAAATTCACCCCCTGTTTTTCCTTTCCCCATGCAAGATGGGCGAGTATGGGAATCTGAAGATAATTAATGTCTTGTTTGAATCTTTCATATTCCTCGGGATTATCCTTGCAGGGAACGTGCTTGTCCTTGTCAACAGTGATATCCTCTTCCCAACCAAGTTGTGTGTAGTTGAACTCCAACTGGATAGAGCATATTGTCTTGAAGTATTTCTCGCAGGTATATCTTGCCATTAATCCGCCAGTAAATCCCTTGTGGTTTGTCTGATTTACTTTTGGGATGAAATCAACTTGATTGAGCGAATATCCACCATGAAAACCTACGGCAAACTGATTTCTGTGCTCACCAACTTGTGCCAATGCCCATATTGGGGCAAGGCATAAGAGAATGAGTGCGTATTTTTTTTTCATAATTATTTTTAAAGGTTTTCGGGTTAATAGGTTTTTAGGTTTTCAGGTCGGAACGCTCATTTGCGATGTTGACCTATAACCTTTGACCTTCGTAACCTACGAAGTTATGCTTTCATAACTTCTGTTTAATAGCTGATGGTTTCAATTCCGCCGTTTTTCTGATAGTGAACCAGAAGATATGCCTCATTGCGGAATCCTCCGTTTGGCGTCTTGCTGAAATGGTATGGAGTTTGGAGGGATGTGTTGTATATCTGGTTTCTTGCACCGTAGAACTGTCCCTTGAACTTATACACACCACCGATGAAAAATACACCTTGGTCATAACCTGTGAGGGCGAAATGAGGGAGCGCATTCATCATATCTGCACCAAACTTTGTCTTGTATGCTTGTTGGAAACTCTGTATGTATCCCGACTGCTCATTGTAGAAATAAGAAGAAGGGATATATACATCGTATTTGTGGAAGAATGTCTGATTCTGATTGTATTTCTCGTACATCTGCCATTCTGTATATCCGAACATGGAAATCATATATCCCGGAGAATGTGCAAGAAGGGCGTCGAGCTTGTGCATCGTCTGGGTGAGTTCAGGAGATCTGCCTGTGTTGAGTATCACGACGTTTCTCTTTGTGGTAGAGAAAGCCTTCTCGAACATTTCCATGTTAGAGCGCAGATTGGTAATGCTGTACTGTATGCCTTTCTCTTCCAATTTCTTGCGAAGGGCGTAGGTGAATGTGCCCTTGTTTGAAGTGGAGTCGTTGCAGTCTATGATGATAGGGTGACAGTTGCTGAAACGGTCGATGAATGAATTGACACTCTTTTGGTTAAAAGTCTCTGCAGGTTGATATACCTGATATATGAACTCGTTACGGTTTACCTCGTCGCCATTGATAGAGAACGGGATAACCATGCGTATCTTGTTCTTCTTGCAGAAATCACCGAGAGCTTTTACCTGTTTTGAGTACAGAGGGCCAAAGATGATATCTGATTGGTCTGCTCCCTGCTGAAGTAGGGTGGAGTTGATGTCGTCGGTCTGTGACACGTTCCATGCTCTTACGTTGATGCTGATACCGTCAGCCTTTAGCTTTTCTACGGCCATAAGCAAACCACGGTAGTACTCTATCATTCTGCGTCCATCGCCATCTACGTTGTGAAGTGGAAGCATAACACCGATGTCGATACTATGCTTTATGGGAACGGCAGGAGTCGTTTCCGCAGGTTGCTGTTGCTGCTGTTGTGGGAAAGGTATGTTTATAGTAGAGCCTTTCTTGAGAGCGTAGCCAGGCTGCAGCATCTCAGGATTAGCACCAATGAGTTCCTCTATGGTGATGTTATAGTCGCGGGCTATGCCGTAGATTGTTTCGCGTTTCTTCACCTTGTGTACTGTCTGTATTTGCTGTTGTGCGTCAGCATCCAGACAGAAGGCAAACAAAGCTGCTAAAATAAAGACTATGTAGTTTTTTTTGCTCATTTTAGTGTTGAATTTCTATTTACGATGCAAAAATACGAAATTTTTCGGTATAAATCAACATATTTCGGTAAATTTTGCGTTATTTCATATATGAAAAAGTTTTTTTTGATTTTATCTTTGCTGCTCTATGCTGTTATCCCTCAGATGATGGCGCAGAATATATCTCCATGTGCAGAGATTGCCACTGAGACAGGTGATGTCCAGACCACGAGTTATGAAGGTTCTGCCCCTCTAAAAGTGCGTTTCTTGTCTGGTAGTGATGATCACGATGGCTATTTTGAATGGCGTTTTTATAAGAATGAAATCGTAGAAGGTCAGCATTACCTTTTGCGTCATGAGGAAAATACCGACTTCACGTTTACTGAGGCCGGAACTCATCTCGTTTGTCTCTTTGCATCTTTTCCTAATGGTGAGGAAAAACTTTCTGATCCAATCAGTATTACCATTAAATCCAGTAAACTCGAATTCCCGAATGCTTTCTCTCCTAATGGTGATAATCGTAATGATACTTATAAGGCGAAAGAAGGGTATCAGTCTATTGTTGAATTCAAGGCTACTATATATAATCGCTGGGGGCAGAAGCTTTACGAATGGACTGATCCTGCAGGAGAATGGGACGGTAAATTCAATGGGAAGGATGTGAAAGAAGGGGTATATTATGTCCATGTTCAGGCAAAAGGTGCTGATGGAGTGAAGTATAACATTAAGAAGGATGTAAATCTTCTCAGAGGATATACAGAAACGACAAATCGATGATAGAAATCTATGGTGCCAGAGTGCACAATCTGAAGAATATTGATGTTAAGATTCCGCGTTATTCGTTGAGCGTTATCACCGGGCTTTCAGGTTCGGGTAAGTCTTCGCTTGCCTTTGATACCATATTTGCTGAAGGACAAAGACGTTACATCGAAACGTTCTCTGCCTATGCCCGTAATTTCCTTGGAGGGATGGAACGTCCTGATGTGGATAATATTACGGGACTTTCACCGGTTATCAGCATTGAACAGAAGACGACCAATCGCAATCCTCGTTCTACCGTTGGCACAACGACTGAGGTATATGACTATCTCCGTCTGCTATTTGCGCGTGCTGGCACAGCATATAGTTATGTGTCGGGGGAGAAGATGGTGAAATACACGGAGGAACAGGTAACAGAGATGATTCTCCACGACTATGCTGGTAAGCGTATCATCATTCTTGCCCCTCTTGTACGTAATCGTAAGGGACATTATCGTGAGCTCTTTGAGCAGATGCGTCGCAAAGGCTATCTTCAAGTTCGTGTGGATGATGGAATCCTTGAACTGGAGAGTGGCATGAAGGTGGATCGTTATAAGAACCATAATATTGAGGTTGTGATAGATAAGCTTGTCGTGAAGGATAGTGATGAGGAACGTCTTCGTAATACTATCCGTATTGCCATGCGACAGGGTGAAGGCCTTATAATGATATACGACAAGGATGCAGACGAGGTGAAGTATTTCTCTCGCAGACTCATGTGTCCTACAAGTGGCATAGCATACAAGAATCCAGCTCCAAATATCTTCTCTTTCAATTCTCCTGAGGGGGCATGTCCTCATTGTAAAGGTCTTGGCCTTATAAATGAGATTGATATGAAGAAGGTAATTCCTGACACATCTCTTTCGATTTACGAGGGTGGTATAGCGCCTCTTGGCAAATATAAGAACCAAATGATTTTCTGGCAGATTGATGCTCTTCTTGCAAAATATGACTGTAAGTCCAAGACTCCTATTGCTGATATTCCAGAGGATGCTCTTCGTGAGGTTCTCTATGGTAGTCTGGAGCGTGTTAGGATACCTAAGGAGATAGCCAAGACAAGTTCAGATTACTTTATAGAATACGAGGGCGTGGTTAAATATCTTCGTCAGGTAATTGAGAATGATGATTCTGCTTCTGCACAGAAATGGGCTGACCAGTTCATGGCTATGGTGAAGTGTCCTGAATGTGAAGGGCGTCGCCTAAACAAGGAGGCTCTTTCATATCGTATATGGGATAAGAACATATGCGAGCTTGCTGATATGGATATCGACCAACTCTATGATTGGTTGGATGAGGCTCCGAAGCACATGGACGAGCGTCAGAACAGGATTGCCTCTGAGATTATAAAAGAGATTCGTACCCGACTGAAGTTCATGCTTGACGTAGGCCTTGACTATCTTTCTCTTTCACGACAGTCAACATCCCTTTCTGGTGGTGAGAGTCAGCGTATTCGTCTCGCAACGCAGATAGGCAGTCAGTTGGTTAATGTGCTCTATATCCTTGATGAGCCTTCCATCGGACTTCATCAGCGTGATAACGACCGTCTCATACATTCCTTGAAACAGTTGCGCGATATCGGTAATACGGTTATTGTTGTCGAGCATGATCAGGACATGATGATGGCTGCTGACTATATCGTTGATATTGGTCCTAAGGCTGGCAGAAAGGGTGGGGAAGTAGTATTCCAGGGTACTCCGAATGAGATGCTTAAACAGCACACTATTACAGCCGATTATCTTAACGGCACTCGCAAGGTTGAAGTTGAGCGTGATCGTCCTGTGCCAGAGGAGGAATCTTCTAAGATTTCAAGAAAAACAGGCAAATCTTCTAAATTGGCTTCTCCTGTCATTACTATTCATGGTGCTTCGGGCAACAATCTCAAGAACGTGGATGTTTCTTTCCCCCTCGGAAAGCTTATCGTGGTTACAGGTGTCTCAGGCTCAGGAAAGAGTACGCTTATTAACGAGACGCTGCATCCAATCCTCTCACAGCATTTCTACCGTTCTCTGAAGAAGCCTATGCCGTATGACTCTATCGAAGGCATAGACCTTATCGACAAGGTTGTTGATGTTGACCAGACTCCGCTTGGACGTACTCCGCGCTCAAATCCTGCTACCTATACAGGTGTGTTTTCTGATATTCGCTCTCTTTTCGTGGCTCTTCCTGAGGCTAAGATTCGTGGATATAAGCCTGGACGTTTCTCTTTCAATGTAAAGGGAGGGCGATGTGAGGAATGTTCGGGAAACGGTTATAAAACGGTTGAGATGAATTTCCTCCCTGATGTAATGGTACCTTGTGAGGTATGTCAGGGAAAGCGTTATAACCGTGAGACCCTTGAGGTTCGTTATAAGGGAAAGAGCATTGCCGATGTCCTTGATATGACCATAAATCAGGCTGTTGAATTCTTTGAGAGTGTGCCTAATATTCTTCATAAGATAAAGACTCTTCAGGATGTTGGACTTGGATATATCAAACTCGGACAGCCGTCAACGACTCTGTCTGGTGGTGAAAGCCAACGTGTAAAACTTGCCACAGAACTTTCTAAACGTGACACAGGCAAGACTTTATATATACTTGATGAGCCTACCACGGGACTTCATTTCGAGGATATCCGAATCCTTATGGGCATCATCCGTAAACTTGTTGACAAAGGCAATACCGTAATCATCATTGAGCATAACCTTGATGTTATTCGTCTTGCTGATTATATCATTGATATGGGACCTGAAGGCGGTCGTAATGGTGGTATGGTTGTGGCAACCGGTACTCCAGAGGAAGTTGCAGCCCAGAAGAAAGGCTATACCTCGAAATATATTTGATTTCTTTCGTTCCTTTGGAATGTAAAAAAGAAAACCAGTAAGCAAACGCTTACTGGTTTTCTTTTTCCTTTTCTTTCTTCCTCGCCTCCAAAACAGAGGCTGGAGTATGTTTCTTTTGTTTTGCAAGCCATTTAGCTTTACGTTGCTCATACTCGGCTCTATGGTTTTCAAGGAAATTATCTGCCATGACAACCTACTTTTGGAACTTGCTATATATGCAACTTATCTTTATCGCCTTAGGATTATCCTTGCCGCCAACGAGTTTCGTGCTTGAGATACTCATGTCATGAGTAACACGTGTTATTGTCGTTTGATTATAGCTGTCTGTTATAGAACTTATGGTCACAGGGATTATGATTGCCTTGTTCCATTTAGGGAAGAGCTCTTCATATTGCGCATCTGTCGTTCCCTTATGTTCTGAGAGATATTTGGTCTTGGCATCCTTCATTATGCGCATCATACCGCTGATGTTGCTGAATGTATAGCCGTTTGTGGCAGATGCGTATGTTGTTATGTATGAACTGCGGTTGTCGGCAACTTTCTCGTTTGCGAAGAAATTCTCAACGCTGTCAGCAGGCAGAATCATAACTTTCTGTGGAATAGGGATAGTATAGTTGCTTGTTGCCTGAGTGTTGTTCTCGCGAGGGATAAACATGTTTGCAGTATTCAAAGTATCGCTGTCATGTCCTTCGAAGATTGAATCCACAGGAAGAGTAAGCTCTGTGTATAATCCAGCAGGAGTCTTGAGGTAGGTGTGGTCACCCTCGTCCTTCATCTTGTCGATGATTTCTTGATCCTGAGCGATGTTTGTCTTTTGGAGTACCTCCTCCGTACCGCCGAATACCAATATACCATTGCATATTGAGTCTCTCTCAAGGTATCTCATATATACGATAAGTTGTGTATATGAGATGTTTGCCATACAACCAATACCGCCAGTATTCTCAAGATAGAAACCAGGGCATACATTATGTATGAAGTTGTATGAGTTCTTGAAATTTACGCTTCCACCTGGCTCATAATACTTTTGCATGATGTATGTGCCATAGTTGTTGTATTTCTTGCCATCAACGTCTGTGTATTCGTCGTTCAGATTTATATTGAAATGACGAATGCCTTTCCAGCGTACAGAGTCTGACAAGCTATAGTCTATAAGCGAATATGTTGTTGATTTTGTCAAACCATCATTGCGCAGGAATCCGTTTTCGATGGTAGGCTTGAAATCTACGTCGTATGTCTCAGACTCGCTAAGTGGTTTTGCAAATTCGTGGAACTTACACTTCATTGAGACTGTTGAGTCTCCTGTGTAGGTAGAATAATAAACCTGTAGTTCACATGAGTCTGCTATAATCTCACCATTAGTAAGTACAAGACTGTCCTTCTTTGGGAACTCATAGTCTTCCATTATATGCAACTGCCCCATGAAGTTACAGGTGATATATGAACCTGTCTCCGGATCTTTGATTTTTCCGAGGTAGCCAGTAGAAGAACGTGAGATTATGTTGTCGAGCTTGACGGTTTCGCTATTTACGTTGAACGTTCCATAGGCGATAGCCATTCTGTCCGTAGGATTGGTGAGAGAGTATCCCAACTCGTCTGTATTGTCATCGCATGATACAAAAAGACTTGCTAATGCTATGAGTGGGAATATAAGATTCTTTTTCACGATTATTTCAATTATAATTTTACCCTGAAATTACAAAGTGTCGTAGAAGTCGAGGTATGCATCCTTGAAGTCTTCACCTGGATATGCAAGGAACTTTGTATCGGAGGCCTCAATCTCCTTCATGATGCTTTCCTTGAGATCTGGTGAACCTGCGATAACGCCATCTGAATTTCTGATTGCAAGACGTGCAAGGTCTGACATGGTGAAATTATCGCTATAGTCAGAAAGACTATCAACGGTGACACCCTTGAATGCAATGCGCTGCTTAAGGTCTTCCTCAAGCACTATGTCTCCTGTGCTGTTGAAGAGTGAAGAGACAATCTTCGCATTACATACGGAAGGCTCGTCCTGATAAGCCTGCTTGATATAGAGAGGCACAAAGGCACTCATCCAACCCTGACAATGAATAATGTCAGGAGACCAGCGAAGCTTCTTCATCGTCTCAATCACGCCACGAGCGAAGAAAATAGCGCGTTCACCACAACTTGTTGTTGGAACGTCGTCGTCGCTCTTGCCCTTAATGAAGTATTCCTCGTTATCAATGAAATATACCTGAATCTTTGTCTGTGGGATGCTTGCCACCTTGATGATAAGTGGGTGGTCGGTGTCATTGATGATGATATTCATACCAGACAGGCGCTGTACCTCGTGCAACTGACCACGACGCTCGTTTATATGCCCCCATTTTGGCATGAATGTACGGATCTCGCATCCGCTATCCTGAACTGACTGTGGTAAACGGCGTCCCATAACCGCCAACTCTGAGTCTGGTACGAAAGGCGAAATTTCGTGATTGATAAAGAGAACTTTTTTCATTATTGCTGTTGAATTTGTGGTGCAAAGTTAACAAAAAAAGTTGAGAAATCGGCAAATTATCGCCCTCTTTACATATAATTAACTCAAATTTAAGAAAAAAATACCGATATAATGTAATCCTTTGACTACATTATACCGGTATATTGTTATTTTGTTATAGGCAATTGTCGGCTTATTCGAATGTCACGAGAGGCGTATTTTCTTTTACAGCCTCGCCTTCACCCACGAGAATTGACTTGACTATGCCATCTCTTTCTGCCGTAAGATTGTTGTTCATCTTCATAGCCTCAAGCACAACGAGAGTGTCGCCTTCCTTTACCTGCATACCTGTCTTAACAGGAATCTCTATTACTGTTCCTGGAAGTGGGGAACGGAGTGCGTCCTGCATCTCGTCTGCGCCCTCTACAGGCTTTGCTGCAACAGGTTTCACTACCACCTTTTTCTTCTCCACTACTGGCTCTGGTTCGCGCACAACAGAATATGTCTCGCCGTTTACTGTTACTGCGATTGTTCCGTCAGCGGCAGGAGTCTCAACCGACACCTCATATTTCTTGCCGTTGATCTGATATTTATACTGTCTCATTTCTATACTTTTGCTGTCATCTTTGCTGCCTTAGAAGACCATTCGGAATCCCTTGCCACGATAGTGAGTCTGCCTGACTCGCTATCGTGCAGGTTATATCCGAGGTCATCATGCAATGCCATAGCGATGGCAGCATAAACTTCGTTGTTCATTTTATTACTTTACTCCTTACTCTTTCTACTTTAATCTTTTTAAGAAGTACAAGTAGTACAGGGAGTGACGCTCCTAAAGTCGCTTAAGTAGTACAAGACGATAGTATTTATCGTTGATGGTTCAAGTGATGATGGATGAGGGTTTGTTACTGTCAAACCTTATTCCTTACTCCACCAAGCCCTATTCCGGATAAGACATTCGACTTGTACTCCTTGCACTCCTTGTACTCCTTATTACTCCTTAAAAGGAGAACTCTTACATCGGAATACATCCATGCTTCTTGGCTGGCAAAGACTGACGCTTTGTAGCCAACTGTGCCAATGCACGACAGATGCGGAAACGTGTGTTGCGTGGCTCGATAACATCGTCGATGTAGCCGAACTGTGCTGCCTGATAAGGATTTGCGAAGAGTTCCTGATACTCAGCCTCTTTCTCTGCGAGGAATGCCTTTACATCACCGCCTTCTTCCTTAATCTTCTTTGCCTCCTTAGCCTGAAGTACGGCAACAGCACCAGCAGCACCCATAACGGCAATCTCTGCACTTGGCCATGCGAGGTTGATATCTGCACGGAGCTGCTTACAACCCATAACGATGTGTGAACCTCCGTATGACTTACGCAAGGTGACTGTAACCTTTGGAACGGTAGCCTCGCCGTATGCGTAAAGCAACTTGGCACCATGAAGGATAACGGCATTATACTCCTGTCCTGTACCTGGTAGGAAGCCTGGTACGTCCACGAGGCTAACAATAGGAATATTGAAGGCATCGCAGAAACGAACGAAACGAGCGCCCTTACGTGATGCATTCACGTCAAGCACACCTGCGTATGCAGAAGGCTGATTTGCAACGATACCGACAGACTGTCCGTTGAAACGGGCAAAACCGATGATGATATTCTTTGCGAATTTAGGCTGAACCTCAAAGAACTCGCCGTTATCGGTAATAGCTGCTATGACCTTATACATATCATATGCCTGATTTGGATCCTCCGGGATAATCTCGTTCAAAGAGTCATCCATACGGTTCAGAGGGTCATTACATTCCTTGCGAGGAGCCTCCTCCATGTTGTTGGAAGGAATGTATGATATGAGGGTCTTAATCATCTCAATACCCTCTTCCTCTGTCTTTGCAGTAAAGTGTGTGACACCCGACTTGCTTGCATGTACGCTTGCGCCTCCGAGGTGCTCTGCATCGACATTCTCGCCTGTTACGGTCTTCACAACGGCAGGACCTGTAAGGAACATATACGATGTACCTTCCATCATCAAGGTGAAGTCGGTGAGGGCAGGAGAATATACTGCACCACCAGCACAAGGACCGTAGATCATCGAAATCTGTGGAACTACACCTGAAGCGAGGATATTACGCTCGAAGATCTCACCATATCCGGCAAGGGCATCAATAGCCTCCTGAATACGTGCACCACCAGAATCGTTGATGCCGATACATGGAGCACCCATTGTCATCGCCATATCCATCACCTTACAGATCTTCTCTGACATGGTCTTTGAAAGAGAACCTCCGTTTACGGTGAAGTCCTGTGCGAATACATATACCAAACGGCCGTCGATAGTACCAGAACCTACGACAACACCGTCGCCGAGATACTGCTTCTTCTCCATGCCGAAGTTATGGCAACGATGCAGCTTGAATGCGTCATACTCCTCGAAAGAGCCCTCATCCAACAGCATGTCGATACGCTCTCGGGCTGTATATTTACCACGCTCGTGCTGCTTCTCGATGGCCTTTTCACCACCGCCAAGACGAGCTTGCTCGCGCTTTGCTAAAAGCTTCTTTATATTTTCTACTTGCTTTGACATCGTTGTGTTATTTCTTTGGTTCACAAAGTTCTGTTAGTATTCCTGCTGTCATCTTAGGATGCAGGAAACCGATCATCATATTCTCAGCACCAAGACGTGGCTCCTTATCTATAAGACGGATACCCTTGCCCTCAGCCTCTACGAGTGCCTCTGCAACACCATCCTCAACAGCAAATGCTACGTGGTGAACGCCCTTGCCACCCTTCTCAAGCCACTTTGCGATAGCGCTCTCAGGACTTGTAGGCTCAAGCAACTCAATCTTTGTCTCGCCAACTTTTAGGAAAGCAGTCTTAACTTTCTGATCTGCTACTTCCTCAATGGCATAGCATTTCAGACCAAGTACGTTCTCGAAATAAGGTAATACCTCTTCGATACTCTGGACACCAATGCCCAGATGATCAATACGTGAAATTTTCATTTTAGTTATTTGTTTGGGTTATATTGTTTATTGTATTATTAGTCAAAAATCAAGTGCAAAGATAATAATTTATTCTGAAACAAAGAAAATATTATGCAGAAAAAAAGAAAAAAATGAAAAATAAGCTCCGCAAGCTCCACTTGTAAGGAGTACAAGGAGTAATAAGAAGTACAAGGAGTACAAGACAAATGTTTTATAAAGGCAAAAAGGCTTTGACTTTAGACTTTTTTTTCTATGATAAGTACTATCGTCTTGTACTCCTTAAGCGACTTTAGGAGCGTAACTCCTTGTACTCCTTATTACTCCTTGAAAGTGGAACTTGCGGAAATCAAAACTCAAATATCACCTTACCATTCAACTGCCTGCCTGTGAGATAGTTTGGCACGGCATACTGCGTGTTCTGGATATCTGTTACCCAGTAGTATGAGTTCACGTTGTTGATACCGAGGATGTTAAGGCAGTCAAGACCCAGCCAGATATTCTTAAACGGACTCTGCTTCTCGCGCTTGTCGTTCTTGAAAGCACGATAGCTCATACCTATATCCACACGACGATAGGCAGGCGCACGGAAGTTCAACTGCTCCAATGGCTTATGTGGTGCGCTGAAAGGCAGACCATCGGCAAAGGCGAGCTTGAGTTGCATCTTCCAACGGTCGGTATTTGGGAAATAGTCTGAGAAACTCATATTTATGGAATAACGCTGGTCGGTTGGCAATGGAATGCTAACGCCATTGAGCTTCATCCTCGTGTTCATCAGAGAGAAGGTAATCCAAGAATCTGTTCCCGGAACAAACTCACCATAGAGCTTGAAATCCACACCTGCAACGTGTCCTGAAGCCTCGTTTGTGCCGTAATAAACCACTTTTACGTTGTTCACGCTATATGGTACGAGGTTTGAAAGCGCCTTGTAGTAAGCCTCTGCCGAGAACTTAAACGAGCGTCCCATCATCTCGAATCGGTAGTCTAATGCCGCGATGAAATGGACTGATTTCTGCGATTTCAGCTTATTGTTCAGCGTGGCGTATGTTGTTCCGTCAATGGTCGTGGTATCTCTCAGTTCCTTATAGAAAGGTGACTGATAGTATATGCCAGCCGCAAAGCGGTACATCAGATCCTGATTATACCCCGGAATGATTGCCAACGATACTCGTGGAGAGAATATGCTCTCCTTCGTAAACGACCAATTCGCAAATCTCATGCCATAGTTAAGCGTGTATAGGGTAGGGGGCACTATCTCCTTACCGTTCTCGTCCGTCTTTCCGCCACGCTCAAATTTCCACGCATCCTGAATATAGAACTCTGTTCTGCGAGCATCAAGGGCATTCTTTGCAGAAAGGGTATAGATCATATTGAGCGAGTTTGGCGAATGGTGGAATGAACCGCCAAGATTCTGAATGATATAGCCAGCCGAGTCACGCATCTCGTATTCCTTCGACTGCTCCTCGATATGTTCCCATTTCATCGTCAGTCCCGACTGCACGTTATGCATCCTCGTCTTGTGCTCAAGCATCAGCTTAAGGCTTCCAACCCTTGCTTTCAGATAGTTTCTCGCGTGCTCGGCGTAGGTGCCATAACCCTTTTCCGTACCTCCGTCCATATCGCTTTGCGCATCCTTCAGCCAGTACTGTCCCTGAATATCGTAGGTCTCTTTTTCCTTTGTAGAAAAAGCTGAACCGATAAGGGATAAGTTCGTGTTATTGGTGATGTTACGCTTTATGCTTAATGTTCCGAAGTAAGTGCGGAACAAGTCCTTTTCCCAACCGTCGAAATACACCAGGAATGTGTGTATGTTCTCCTGAGTACCGAAGCTTGTCTCACGATTCTTTGGTTGGAAATTATACTTCGACTGACTTATATTGCCAATGAAATCCACCTGCCAACGCTTGTTTGGCGTGTAGCTCATATAGGTCTGATAGTCGATAAACTCAGGATCGTAGTCGCCCTCCGTCTGGAACGATTTCAGCAGAGCCTTGGTCGTCTTGTATCGTATGCCGTTTGCCCATGAGAACTTCTTGTTACTGAAACCTATATATGCACTCGCACCAAGCAGACTCGCCTGTGCGTTAGCCTCAAAATTCTCCGGACGGCGGTAAGTTATATCCAAGGCAGATGACATCTTATCGCCATACTTTGCCTCGAAGCCACCTGTTGAGAATCCAATCTTACCCACCATATCAGGGTTGATGATGGAAAGACCTTCCTGCTGTCCGCTACGGATAAGGAACGGACGATATACCTCTACGTTATTGATATATACGGAGTTCTCATCAAAAGCACCTCCACGCACGTTATATTGCGATGACAGCTCGCTATGCGTACTCACACCTGCCTGCTGCTGGATAAGTTCCTCAACGGCATTTCCTGAAGCCGACGGAGCCGTCTTCATGTCCTTGGTGCTTATCTCCTCTGTGGTAGATGTGCTACGTTTTCTCTTTACCACCTCAACGTTATCCAGATACTGCTCATCCTCATATAGTTGTATCTGTAGGTTCTGTCTTCCCTTCGGACGGCGCAGCACCCTTGTCTTGGTCTTATAGCCTATCATAGAGAAACGTATCACTACCGAATCAGCCGACCTCAGCGACAAAGAGAACTCGCCACGGAGGTTGGTCATTGTAGCCTTGCCCTGTGCCACACAGCTAACAGATGCAAGTTCTATTGCGTTTTCCTGCGCGTCCATCACTCTGCCCGTCAGCACGAAATCCTGTGCCAACGCCGTCAGACAGCCTATCATCGCAAGAAAATATATCGAAATAATACGTTTCATACTATATTAAAACGCTAAAAGCCCGTAAATATTGCAAAAAGCATTTCTTTGCCCTCCAATCCTTCTTTTTCGTCCGCATCTTTATTTATAAAACGCAAAGATGCAGAGTCGCAAAGAATAATTTGAACACGGAAAGCACGGAAGAAACGGAATTCGCACCTTGCGGTGCTTGAAATTAATGCGGTATTAATGTGGTATTAATGTGGTATTAATGCGATATTATATGTCTCACTCCGTGAGGAAACACAAATGACCACAAATGTCACGTTAATGTCGCATTAATTTTTAGTTTTTTTTCAACCACAGATTTTTGGGATTTTAGGGATATTAATCACGAGCGTAAGCGAGAAACTTGCGTAGCTTGTTGAGCCTTGCGAAAAATTCCTTTGATTTGTGTTATCTGTGTTCAGGAAAAACTTTGCGACTTTGCGTCTTCGCGTTCTGCACACAGAGGCGCAGAGCTTCTTCAACCACGTGTTTTCAATAATAGTTGATGAAATTTGCCGAATCCACGTTTCTTAGGATGAAACAACAAATTCTTCCCATGAAATTTGCACGAAACATTTATTGTTTGTATCTTTGTAGCGGAAAAATCAACAATTATTCTTAATAAAACTAAAAAATGAGGAAGTTACTTTTTTCTTTGCCTTTCGCCGTTATCGCAATTTGTAGTTGCACGACAGAACGAAAGCCCGAAGTGTTTATCCAACCAGAGTTAGATAGTATATTGACTGTTTTTGTAAGGGAACGTGCAACAGTCCGTGATATTGGTGGAGACAGCATTCATCAGCTTATATTTTTTACTTTTGAAGGAAAACAGTTTTTCTGTCTTATGAGTTCCAATCGTGAGTATCATAGCAAATACATGAATGATTGTTTTGAGAAAAACGGAAAGTTGATAACCTATTACTCAATGGATGGTGCAGTAGGCGATAGTTTGATTAGAATTCCCAAAGAATGTTCTTGTATTGATTCTCTCAAACGTTACATGAATTGGGATAATGCACCAGACATGTATTATGACTATAGGCATGATATACGATACTACATGATATTATCTAAGGGGAAATACAAAAAAGTGCCGAGGGAAAAAATAGAAGAGAAAATATTTAGCAATGGTGATACTGTAGGAACTGTGCTTTGGGAAGCTCGTGGAGGACAGATTGTCCGAATAGATTAGATTTCCATTATTATCCTATACTTGTTCGTTCATCCTCTTTGATTTAAAAAAACGCAAGATGCAGAGCCACAAAGAATAATTTGAACACGGAAAGCACGAGATTTATCGCAGACCCACTGACCACAGGGAAGTAAAGAAACGGAATTCGCACCTTGCGGTGCTTAACTGACAATAATTACCAATCTTACCAATCTTCTCAATCTTTTTATCAAGAATTTGAGAATTAGAGAAGGTTTAGCTCGACGGCCGAAGGGAAAGTCAATTTTGAATTAATGCGAAAGAGAGAAGTATTGCTACTTGCGTAGCATTTGGAATTGGCGTGATTGTAGGAGCGTAAGCGACCTTTCTCAAATTTCTTCCCTATGGTCAGAGGGTCTTCGACAAATCTCTTATAAATTCAAAGAAAAATTCTCAAATTACTTCCCTATGGTCAGTGGGTCTTCGACAAATCTCTCTAAATCTTGAAAATAAAATTATTGGAATAAGATTGCGTAGATTGGTAATTATTGTCAGTTAAAAGCAACTTGTTGCTAAAATATAATCTTTGCGACTTTGCGTCTTTGCGTTCTACACACAGAGGCTCAGATGCTGCGAGCACCGTAAGTGCGTCATCTAAAAGGGCTGTCCGCAAGCGCTGTTACCTCTTAATAATAATTGAAAAAACTCTCCAACTGATTTTATTCCGTTGGAGAGTTTTCTTTTATTTCAATTTCACGTTGCAGTCTATCTTGAAATTAATGAGGGCAAGAATGTCAACATCACTCATGAACACTCCGACCTTCAAACCTCAAAACCTTCTAACCTTAAAAAAAATCAGAAATTCTTCATCGCACGATCCATTTCGCGCTTGTCCTGCTTCTCCTTGATAGTCTGGCGCTTATCAAATTCCTTCTTACCACGGCAGAGGGCGATATCAACCTTTGCACGTCCCTTATCGTCGATGAAGACGAGGGTAGGGACGATGGTGAATCCAACAGCCTTGGTGTCTTCCTGTAGTCGGCGTATCTCACGCTTGTTGAGCAGCAGCTTACGGTCGCGCTTTGCCTCGTGGTTGTTGTACGATCCGTAGAAATATGGGTTGATGTTCATGCCCTTAACCCATATCTCACCATTATTGATATAGCAGAATGTGTCAACGAGTGATGCCTTACCAAGTCGTATAGACTTAATCTCTGTGCCGGTCAATACTATGCCGGCTGTGTATGTGTCAACTAAGAAATAGTCGAACGATGCCTTCTTGTTCTTT